>Ga0247818_10000293_pt1 | contig 31112 bp, 31 predicted proteins | sample 13C_Glucose_Day1_FD_192424 | JGI IMG/M metagenome (GOLD analysis project Ga0247818, IMG submission 192424) | Soil microbial communities from agricultural site in Penn Yan, New York, United States - 13C_Glucose_Day1 | ecosystem: Environmental > Terrestrial > Soil > Agricultural land | place...
GCGATGCCTCACTGGTTGGTCATTGATCTGGAAGCCACCACCGATGAGGGTGGTTGGCCCATAACGGAAATGGAAATCATCGAAATCGGTGCCACCCTGGTGGATCGCAAAGGCCGCGAGCTGGATTTCTTCCAGCGTTTCGTGCGCCCGTTGCGCCGCCCCCTGTTGACGCCGTTTTGCCGGGAGCTGACGCACATCACCCAGGCCAACATCGATGCCGCACAGCCCCTGGGCGAGGTCTGGCCATTATTCGAACGCTGGTTGGGCCAGCACCACTCACGGCTTGAAGGCTGGGTCAGCTGGGGCGACTACGATCGCAAACAGTTGCTCCAGGAATGGCAGCGCCTGCCCTTCGACAGCGTTTTGAGCAACGTGCCGCACATGAACCTCAAACAGCGCTTTGCCAAGGCCCGGCGCCTGGAACGACCGCTGGGGCTCAACGGCGCCCTGCAGCTGGCGGGGCTGCAGTTCACCGGCCAGCAACACCGGGCGCTGGAAGACGCGCGCAATACCGCACGCCTGTTGCCCCTTGTCCTGCCGCTCTAGAGAGGTGACTCGGCCTTGGGCCTTGTGCATACTGGCCGGCCCTTTTAAGCCCTTTTCGAGGAATCGCCCATGTTTAAAGTCAACGAGTACTTCGACGGCACCGTCAAGTCGATCGCCTTTGGCACTGCCGAAGGTCCAGCGACCATCGGCGTCATGGCCCCGGGCGAATACGAATTCGGCACCAGCCAGCGTGAAATCATGCACGTGGTATCCGGCGCCCTGACCGTCAAGCTCCCGGACAGCACCGATTGGGAAACCTTCGCTGCCGGCAGCCAGTTCAACGTGCCTGCCAACAGCAAGTTCCAGCTCAAAGTGGCCGTCGACACGGCCTACCTGTGCGAATACCGCGGCTAAAACCCCGGGTTTACCGCGAAAAAAATGCCCGTGTCCATCGACACGGGCATTTTTCATTGAAGGGCGTTTATTCGAGAACGGTAACCGGCATGCCGACTTCGAGCCAGCCATTACCGTCGTTGACCAGGTTCTGCCCGAACATCGCGCCATTGGCTTCGGTACGGTACTTCTGCAACGTGGCAAAGGGTTCGCGGTCAGCGCTACGCTCGCCGGTTTGCGGATCGACGGTAGTCATGATGCAGCGTGAACAGGGCTTGACCACGCGGAACTCGAGATCGCCAATGCGCAGGCGCTTCCAGCCATCCTCGGCATACGCCTCGCAGCCCTCGATCACCAGGTTTGGCCGGAAACGCAGCATTTCCAGCGGGCGGCCGACGCGTTGCGACAGGTCTTCCAGCGACGCCTGGCCAATCAGCAACAGCGGGTAGCCATCGGCGAAGGCCACCTGATCGTCGTCCTTGCCATAACCCGATTCGGTGGTCCGTGCGCGATCCAGCGGCACCTGCACCAGGCGCGTCGGCTTGCCGATGAACCGACTGACCCAGGCACCCGCCGCGTCGCCGGCATCGGGTACGCGCAAGCTGTCACGCCAGATGGTCACGCCACGCAATTGAGCGTCACTGGCGGGCAAGGCGACCTCGATCGGCGAATGGCCGGGGGCGTTGAGGGTCAAGCCACCTTCGGCATTCCACAACGCCGACAGCTGGCTCATCTGCGCCACTGCGCGCTGAGTCAGGAAACGCCCACTGGCTTCATCCACCAGCATCCAGCGTCGATCACCGTCCAGGCCCAGCTTGTCGAGGCCGACCTGCTGCAGGATCTCGCCTTTGCCGGATTTCAACGGATAACGATACAGCGCGCTCAGACGCAACATGACCAACTCCCTGATGGACAAAAACGCCACCCTATACGAGCTTGATCAGCGAATCAAAGGTCGCCGCATTGCCACGATGGCGGCCCGACAGCCGCCCCATCTATCGCGGCCATACCCGATCCACTGTAGGAGCTGGCTTGCCAGCGAAGGACGTCAACGATGACGCGCGCTGTTTAGTAACCGCGTTGTCCAGAGGCCAGCTGTCAGGCCGGCACCACATCCCGCACCAAACGCTGACGCACCACATCAACCAACTTGTCCGGCTGAAACTTGGAAAGAAAGTCGTCACAGCCAACCTTCTTCACCATTGACTCGTTGAAGCTGCCGGACAGGGACGTGTGCAGCACCACATAAAGGCCACGCAGCCGCGGATCGTTGCGGATTTCGGTGGTCAGGCGATAGCCGTCCATTTCCGGCATTTCCGCGTCGGTGAATACCATCAGCAGCTTGTCGGTCATGTTGACGCCTGTGTCCGCCCAGGCCTTGAGCATGTTCAGTGCCTTCAAGCCATCGCTGGCGATGTGCATCTTCACGCCCAGTTGCCCCAGGGTATCGCGCAACTGCGCCAGGGCCACATTTGAGTCGTCCACCAGCAGCACTTCGCGGCCACGGGCGCGTTCCAGCACCGGATCTTCGAGTTTTTCCCGGGAGACCCTGGCGTTGTACGGCACGATTTCGGCGAGGACTTTCTCGACGTCGATGATCTCCACCAACTGATCATCCACCTTGCTGATAGCGGTCAGGTAATGTTGCCGACCGGCGCTGCTCGGCGGCGGCAGGATTGCCTCCCAGTTCATGTTGACGATACGGTCCACGCCCCCGACCAGGAAGGCCTGGACCGAGCGGTTGTACTCGGTGACGATGATCGTGCTGCCAGGGCCTGGCACCAGCGCACGCATGCCGATAGCCTGGGACAGGTCGATGACCGGCAGGGTCTGGCCGCGCAGATTGACCACGCCGCACACGAAGGGGTGGCGCTGGGGCATCAGGGTCAACTTCGGCAGTTGCAGGACTTCCTGCACTTTGAACACGTTGATCGCGAACAACTGCCGCCCGGCAAGGCGGAACATGAGAATTTCCAGGCGATTCTCACCCACAAGTTGCGTACGCTGGTCTACCGTATCGAGAATGCCGGCCATCAATCACTCCTGGGCTTGTTCGGATGAATTCACTGGATAGAGGGGTATCGGCTGCTATTGCCGGACCTTGACCCCTTGGCAAATGCCACGCCCGGGCATTGATGTCAAATTAACATCATGCTTTACTGACCTTGTCATTTCATCCGCTGCATTCTTTTCGCCGCGACCGTAGTTTGCGCAGTTGGTTCCCCACCGTAAGGGATTCCCCTAGCAACAATCAGGTGCAACCTGATATTCGCACTATCCAATAGCCATTAATGTGATGCCATTCTCATTGCATGAATGGAGTCGGGCATTTGTCTGCGATTGCAAACCAGTGGCCGAACGCCCTTTCAAGCGTTCAGCCCACCCTTGAGCCGTACAGACGAACTCAAGACAACAGGTATGGATCGTCCTCGTCGACACACATGACACCCTCCTCATTTGACATGACGTTGTGGAGATAAGCATGCCGAACAATCGTAACGAGTGGGCCCAGCGTATTCCGGAGTTTCTCGTCGAGGCTGAAACACTGCTGGCCAGGACCGAAGAATGCCTGAGTCATCTGCAATTGATCAGCAATGACCCGGACGCCATAGACTGCATGCTCAGCACCCTGCTCAAACTGGCCTGCAAGGCGGATGCTCTTGCCCTCGCGGCCGTGTCAGAGTTTTCATTACACATTCATGGCCTGCTCAGTCACGCCCACATCCACATGGAACTGCACGATGAGGCCCTGGATGCGCTCAAGAACTGCCTGACACTGATCGCCTGGCAGCTTGAACTGATTGACCAGAAAACCGGTCAGCTGAGCCTCGATGAAACTGAACAGACCTCCCTGATCGAAGCCTTCGCGTTCCAGGTCGGCCAGAGTCAATTTCGCCCCCCGGTTAACTCCAGGCCGTACACACTCGTTTCTTATTCGCAGCGTCAGGCTTAACTTTGCGCAAGTAGACGTCAGCTGCGGATATGCCTGCCGCGCAAGATTCCTGTCGCAATTGACTACTTCATATCTACCAGCGACACCTCAATACAAGTTACTTTGACTTGTACAACGTGTTCACCTGCCTGAGCCGATTTTTTCTGACTGTAACGACGCGGATAATCGAAACCTTGACGCCGTTATCTAAGGTTCATGCCCGCTATTTCTTGACCTTCCGGACATTTAGCACAGGCGCGACCAATGGTTTGCGAAGTGGTATTATGCCGCCGATTAGTTGACGTCAATTAACGACAACGCGATTGCATACAACTCAGCTAACAATTTTCAGGTTTGATTTCTTATACAAGACCCCGGTTTTTCTTATACAAAAACCGTTGAAGTCGAAGCTGACATAAAAAATCATTGATCTGTCAGCGAACATGACCGATCAGCCCGCAGCGAACATCCATTGGCTCCATCTGCTATGTACGCCAGCCTCAAGTCAATCGCCCAGTGGCCACCCTCCCAGGAAAACGCGCGCCGGTTCACGTTGTTGCTATGCGGCGTCTCGACACTCGGCAGCCTGTTGGTCTACGGCCTGTCCACGCCCTTGCCGCTGGGTCTGCTGGTGTTGGATATTGCCGCCCTGGGCTGCGTCTGGATGCAGTACCGCCTGTCACGCAAGTCGATCAAGTTCCAACCTCAGGAGCTGGCCGAGCGGTTGCTGCAAGTCCAGGAAAACGAACGTCACCGCCTCAGTCGAGAATTGCACGACGACATTGGCCAGCTACTGACCGCGGCAAAACTGCAGAGTGACTGGCTCAGGCGCAGGATGCCCGAAGACCTCCAGGGGCAATGCTCGGTGCTGTGCGACACGCTGGAGGAGACCCTCGCCAAGGTTCGCGATGTATCGGCCATCCTCAACCCCCGACAACTGGCCAGCCTTGGGCTGGAAGCCAGCCTGCGGGCGCATCTGCTCAAGACGCTGAGCAACACCCCGGTGCACTGGAGCCTGGAGTGCCATCAACGACTGACCGGCATTCCCGAAGAAATGGCAGTGGCGGCCTTTCGCATCACCCAGGAGGCCGTCACCAACATACTGCGCCATGCCGAAGCGCAAAACCTGCTTGTATCCCTGCAGCGTACGCCCCAGGGACTGGCATTGATGATCAGTGACGATGGCCAGGGTTTCGTACCCGCCACCGACCCGGGGCGTGAAGGACAACGCGGCATGGCCGGGATGACGGAACGGATCAAGCAGTTGGGCGGCACGCTGACCGTGACCAGCGAGCCCGGCAAAGGCACCCAAATCGAAGCCCTCTTCCCATGGGCGCCTCGCGCGTTCGAACGGGCCAGTACGAATAAGGTTATGCATTGACTTGTAACTTGCTTCTGGTGGATGACCACTCGCTGATCAGGGCTGGCGTGCGCGCTCTGGTGCTGGATCTTCCTGGCTACGCGGTAATCGGCGAGGCCAACGATGGCTCGCAGCTGCTCGAAATGGTCCAGCGTCTGTCCCCGGATATCGTGCTGCTCGATATCTCCATGAAGCAGACCGGTGGCCTCGAAGCCTTGCAACAGCTAAAGCGGGTCCGCCCGCAGAGCAAGGTCCTGATCCTGTCGATGCACACCGACCCGGCGCTCATCATGCAAGCCCTGGAATCGGGGGCCCATGGGTATCTGCTCAAGGACACCACGGCCACCGAACTGGAACACGCGCTGGAGGCCTTGCGTAACAATGAGCGCTACCTGAGCCCGGCCATCGCCCATACCGTGATCACCCAGGCATTGACCCGAACCCAGAAACACCAGGCGGACCCGACAGATTCGCACAACCTGACTGCGCGTCAGCTGGAAATCCTGCGGCTGATCGTGCGTGGCAAATCCACCCGGGAAATCGCCAACGGCCTGGGCCTGAGCGTCAAGACCGTTGAAACCCATCGCTCGCAAGTCATGAAGCGCTTGCAGATCTTTGACGTGGCCGGCCTGGTCTTGTTCGCCGTACGAGAACAGATCATCAGTCTTGACGACTGACAGCCTCGGTCCCGCTCAACAAGGGTGACTGCTCGGGCAAATGCACCCACAGCGCTGCCGGACGAGCCGAGAAACGCAGGCTGTCACCCTCGAGCGGTTCTCCATCGAGGTTGATGTAAAGGCCCTCCGAGGCTTTGATCTCAACCCATGGCAGACGCGCCCGAACGAACATGTTGTCGATTCCGAAGCCATCGGCCAGCAGGTCCTTTAAGGTGCCCAGCAGCTCCTGCGGGGCCGGCAGAATGCTGATGTCGAGCAGCCCGTCGTCAGCCAGGGCCTGCGGGCAGAGCTCATGCCCACCGCCAGCCTGCCGGCCGTTACCGATCCCCAAAGCCAGCAACTCGCCACTCCAGTGGAAATCGGGCCCCTGCAACTCTCCGTATGCCGCATGCAACTCACTGAATCGCGACAAGCCGGTGAACAGATACGCCGCACCACCCAGGACTTTCTTCAGTTCTTCGGAGGTATTGGCCGTGACCTGACTGCCAAAACCACCGGTAGCCATATTCAAGAACACCTGCCCGCCAACTTCGCCTAGATCAATGGCGCTAGGTGCAACGTCCAGAAGCGCCAGTGCTTGATCCGGCTCCAGTGGAACGCCGGCAGCCCGGGCAAAATCGTTGGCAGTGCCCAGCGGCATCAGCACCAGGCTGGCCTGCTGCGACTGACCGGCCATGGCTTCAGCAATATCACGCAAGGTGCCGTCGCCACCACCGGCAATGATCTGCCGATAACCCGCCTGCAGCGCTTCGCCCACCAGCCGTTGCGCATCCCCGGCTTCCCAGGTCAACCGAACGGCCAGCTCCCAGCCTTGTTCACGCTTGCCCTCGACGGCGGCCCGAACCTCGTCGTTGAGCGCCTGCTTGCCATGCAAAATCAACAGCGCCTTGCGTTCGCTCATTGTCGTCACTCCCATTATTGAAGGCCTATGGGACATGTGACCTTCCCACTGTCCTGAAAAGTCGCAAAAAACTGAATTATTTACAGTGGAGTCAAATAAGGAGAATTTTCTTACAAAACGTGAGGAATTGACTCAATTGACCAGAAATGGCGATTGGTACACTTTTGTGTCAGCGGTTTTCAGTCATCAGCAGGACAGACACAAGGATGTGCAATGCAACCCCATGACATCAGGTCACCGGTGATTCCGGTGGTGCCGCTCGCAACGAAACGGGCCAATCATCAAGCTGAAATCGTCAGCAGAGCACAATCCAGCGGAGAAGTTGATATGCAACCTCGCGTCAACGAGCTTGAGACACACCTCGAAACCCTGCGAGGCGAACTGAAAAAGATTCGCAGTGACATCAGGTCCATCAGGCACAGGCTTGCCTATTCGGCGATCGGTACAGCCGTTGTCCTTGGGCTGCTGGGCTGGATCGCCAATAGCCGTTTCGACCAGGTCGTATCACTCCTGCTGGCTCACTGATGCGCCATGAATGCAAAACCCGGTTCAGTCGACCGGGCTTGCATTGACGCGCGGCGGCCAGAATCAGCTCAACACTTCGCTCAGCGGGATGAAGTAGACACTATCACCTGCCACCAGCGTTCGCTCCTCCATGACCTCGACCAGTCCATCGGCCCAGGCGGCGCTGCGCAGCACACCGGAACTCTGATTGTGGTAGATGATGGCCTGGCCGCTTTCCAGGCGACCGCGCAGGTACTCGCGTCGATTACCAGCCTTAGGCCAATCGAACCCTGCCGGCACTTGCACCTTCAGCGGCTCCACCTCCTGGACACCCAGGCGCCGCAGCAGATAAGGCCTTGCCAGCAAGGCAAAGGTCACCAGGGTCGAGGCTGGATTGCCCGGCAAGCCGATCACCGGCACACCACGAAAGTGGCCGAAGGTCAGGGGTTTACCGGGTTTGATGGCAAGCTTCCACAGCGCCAGCTCGCCCTCCTCCCTCAGGGCCATGCCCAGGAAGTCGGCCTCCCCCACCGATACGCCACCCGTCGAGAGGATCAGGTCGACATCCCCCAGCTCACCCAGGCGCATGCGCGTGGTGTCCAGGTTATCCGGCAGAATTCCGGCGTCGATCACCTCGCAACCCAGGCGCTGCAACCAGCTGCAGAGCAACACTCTGTTGCTGTTGTAGATCTGCCCCGGCCCCAGAGGCTGCCCCGGTTCGATCAATTCATCCCCTGTCGACAGCACCGCCACGCGAACCTTGCGGATCACATCCAGCTCGGCACATCCCAGTGAGGCTGCCAGGCCTTGTTCGATCGGCCCCAGCCGTGTGCCCGCCGGCAGGATCAGTTCGCCAACCGTGGTTTCCTGTCCTTGTGGACGAATGTTCTGCCCGATGACCAGGTTTTCGGTGAAACGTACACGTTCATCCGCCAGGACTTCGGCGTTCTCCTGCATCTCGACGCAATCGGCACCCGGCGGAACAGGGGCGCCGGTGAAGATTCGGGCACAAGTGCCTGGCGTCAACGCAGCAGGGGCCTGGCCGGCGAACACTTTCTGGCTGACGACCAGCGGCTCTGCGCTCCAGTCAGCTACGCGCAAGGCATAACCATCCATCGCGCTATTGGGCCAGGGCGGCAGATCGAGGGTGGACAGCAGATCGTCGGCCAGCACCCGGCCTTGGACCTGCGCCAACGGCAAACGCTCGCGCTCGACGATCCGCGAGGCATCCGCCATTTCCAGCAAGCGCGCCAAGGCCACCTCGACCGGCATCAGGCTGCCGGTCTTGCCCGGCTTACCCGCGGGATTCACAGGGTGCCGCCTGTTTCAGGTGAGTCACGAAATTGCACGGCCGATGGCGCGAATCCAGCTGCTCGCCAAGAATGCCGTCCCAGCCGGTTCGCACGGCATTGGTCGACCCTGGCAGGCAGCACACCAGCGTGCCGTTGGCGAGGCCGGCCAAGGCGCGGGACTGGACAGTCGATGTGCCGATGTCCGCCACCGATATCTGACGGAACAATTCGCCAAAACCATCGACTTGTTTGTCGAGCAGGCAACTCACCGCCTCCGGAGTACTGTCGCGACCGGTGAAACCGGTGCCGCCAGTGATCAGCACCACCTGCACGACCTCGTCGGCGATCCAGTTGGCAACTTGTGCGCGAATCTTGTAGAGATCATCTTTGAGCAAGACCCGGCATGCCAGGTTGTGTCCGGCAGCCGTCAGGCGGTCAACGAAGACCTGGCCTGAGGTATCGGTTTCCAGGGTACGGGTGTCGCTGACCGTCAGCACCGCGATGTTGAGCGGCGCGAAAGGTACATCAGCCTTGGCTTTCATAGGCTCGTCCAGTTGTAGGAGAAACAGCCCGGTGTTATATCACAGCGACCCCATTTTTCGCCGCCCCCATGGAGGCTTGCCATGACTTCGAACCCAGCGTTGCCACCCTGCTCCATTCTGCTCCTCGCAGGCGGCCGCGGCCAACGCATGGGCGGCCAGGACAAGGGATTGCTGGAATGGCATGGCGAACCGCTGATTGCCCATCTGCATCGCAAGACACGCGCGCTGAGCGATGACCTGATCGTCTCGTGCAACAGGAACCTGGAAAAGTACGCGCCTTACGCCGATCAATTGGTCCATGACGATGAAGGCGACTTTCCCGGACCACTGGCGGGCATTCGTGCCGGTCTCAACGCGGCCCGTCACACTCATCTGCTAGTCTTGCCTTGTGATGTCCCGCGCATAGACCAGGCACTGCTCAGCAGCATGCGCGAAGCCGCCAGCCAGCATCCCGACAAACCCTTGATGCTGCGCCATGACGGCCACTGGGAACCGTTGCTGTGCATTATTCCAGTGGCACTGCGCGCTGATTTCGAAACCGCCTGGAAGGAAGGTGAACGCAGCCCTGGTCGACTCATGCGCAAGCTGGGCGCTACTGCATTGCAGTGCCCCGACAACGATCCGCGCCTGGCCAACCTCAACACGCCTGAACTGTTAAGCATGCCGGACACTGTGTCAGACTGAATACCAAGGAACTTGCACGCGCTGTTTACGTCTCAAGCCCAGTAACCAAAAGAATTCATTTACGGAGACACTTCCATGACTCAACGGACCCTGGCCACTTTCATGCTCGCATTGGGCCTCGCTACCCTCGCCGGTTGCGCATCGCCTACCGTGATCACCTTGAATGACGGTCGCGAAATCCAGGCCGTCGACACGCCAAACTACGACGACGAATCGGGCTTCTACGAATTCGAACAACTGGATGGCAAGCAGACCCGCATCAACAAGGATCAGGTTCGTACCGTCAAAGAGTTGTAATCTTCGCGGTGACTACCGGATACACGAAAATGCCCCGACTTGTCGGGGCATTTTTTTGCCTGTGGAAAACCCAAGCTATGGGTTCGGCTCATTGTTCAGCTTATCCACCCGTGCCAGTGCCTGCGTGGCTTCGGTGATGCATTTCTTGTCATCCTTGGCGGCCCGGGCCGCTTCAGCGCTGGCCTGCATCCGTTTGATTTCCATGGTGGTGTTTTCAGACGTGGCGGGCAGGCTGGTGACCTTGTCCTTGAGCTCCTGGAGCTTGATGGTGCACAGGTCATTGTCTGCGGCGAATACGGGAGAGGCCAGGATGGCGGTGCAAATCAACATTCCAGCGAAAACAATGCGTTTCATGAATATCTCCTTGCATGGGAGGTATCGAACGCCACAGGCGTGGCGCCTGATCAAAAGACTGCAGAGCTGGGCATAAATTCGATTTTTCTCCAGGCACCGCTCACCATTGCAACGTGATTGCGCTCTCGAACTCCCTGCCCTCTCCGGTCACCGGGTCCACGAACTTCAACCCCTGGGCCAGCAGTTTCAGCGGATTGGCATAGTCATCCGCCACGTCCTTGAGCACCTCGGGATAAAACGGGTCGTTGCAGATGCTGGCGCCCAGGGCGGTCATGTGCACCCGCAACTGATGCTTCTTGCCCGTCACCGGGTAAAGCCCATAGCGCCAGAGGTCGCCGTTCTTTTCCCGAACTTCCACAGCCGTCTCGGTGTTGCTGGCGCCCGGCCCTTCCTGCATGCGGAAGAAGGGCTCGCCATCGATCAATCGGCTTGTATGGACCAATGGAAAGTTCAACTCGGGCAGTGCCGGGGCAATGGCTTCGTAGCGCTTTTCGATCTGCCGCGTTGGAAACAGCGACTGATACGCCGAACGGCTCTGCGGGTTGGCGGAAAACAGCACCAGTCCCGCCGTGTGTCGATCAATGCGATGCAACGGCACCAGATGAGGGTTATCCAGACGACGGATAAGGCGGCGCAGCAAGGTCTGCTCGACGTATTCACCCGCCGGGGTCACGGGCAGGAAATGTGGCTTGTCAGCCACCACCAGATGTTCGTCCGCGTACAGGATCGACTCGACCACCGGGATCGGTTTTTCGTCCGGCACTTCGCGAAAATAGTGAATCCGCAAGCCTTCCTTGTAAGGCAGATCGAGGGCAATGGGTGCGCCCTGCCCATCAAGGACGCGGCCACGAGCGATTCTGTCCAGCCACTGTTCACGACCGATGGCGCTGAAGTGCTCGCACAGGCAATCGAAAACGGTCTGCCACGGGCCAGGCGGCAAGTACAACGTGCTGGCCTGGCTGTGTGCAGCAGAAAATGAAGAAGTGGACATACAAAAGCTCTTACCTGGAATGCAGAGCGGCATTATCCAACAGCGGCGCCAACGAACCTAGCGCAGAATCCTCACGCCGGTATCTGCGCGCGGCCAGCCGCCTCGGTGTACTCCTTGAGCCAGCGCAGCACATCGACCGCCTCCCAGCGACCCGGGTCATAAAGTGCGTACAACAACCCCTGATAACCCACGACATCCAGCTGCCGGTGATAGCCCGCTCGCTGGAACAAGGCTTCGATTTCGGCAAAACAGGTGTTGAAATGCAGCTTGTTGAAGGGCGTTTTCCCCTCCGTCACCAAGCCGTCCAGACGCAGTTCGGCGACGGCTTCGCGTATCACCTCCACCGACATGCGGTTAACGCTGCTTTTCAATTGTTCGACATTGACCACGACTCATCCCTCTCACGCCCGGGTCGGCCTCGCTCAACGCCTGGAATCGGCGACAGCAAGGCAGCAATCCGGATGACTGTATACGCATACAGTATCCGAATCGCGTCGGTTAAGCCAAGGGGATCGCTGCTAAAGTTCGACGGGCGGAACCTGTCCACCCACAAAACCGTTCAACGCAGGAAGGCAACCACTTCGTCGGCACTGAAAGGCCAGCCCAGTTCCGCGCCGGTGTCGACCCGACGCAGCACCGGAATCCGCAGGCTGTAGGCTGAGAACCATGATTCGTCGTCGGCGATGTCCACCAGCTCCACCAGCAGGCCTCGCTCGACAAACTCCATCAACATGGCTTCGGCCACTTCACAGAGATGGCACCCAAGAGTGCCGAACAGCTGACATTCAGGAAGCATGAGCGCTCTACCAAAAAATTGAGTGCTTATTCTAGGCCTGCCCCGAAATGGCGTCGAGCCAATGAGCCCACGGCTAATCCTGGCTGACGGCGCCGATCTTGTGCACCGACAAATCCGCGCCGTAATACTCTTCTTCCTGACTCAGGCGCAGGCCATGCAACGCCTTGATCACGCCATACACCGCGAAGCCACCGGCCAGCGCCACCACCACCCCCAGCGCCGTGCCGATCAACTGGCTGACAATGCTCACACCACCCAGCCCACCCATGGCCGTCTGGCCAAAGATACCGCAGGCGATGCCGCCCCAGGCGCCACAAAGACCATGCAGCGGCCAGACACCCAACACGTCATCGATGTGCCACTTGCCTTGCGCGGCCGTAAAACACCAGACAAACAGCGCCCCGGCGATGGCACCGGTAACCAGCGCACCCACTGGATGCATCAGGTCGGAACCGGCACAGATCGCCACCAGGCCCGCCAGCGGCCCATTGTGCAGAAAGCCCGGGTCATTGCGCCCGACGATCAGCGCCGCCATCGTGCCGCCGACCATGGCCATGAGCGAGTTCACCGCAACCAGCCCGCTGACACCCTGCAGGGTCTGCGCACTCATCACGTTGAAGCCGAACCAGCCGACAATGAGGATCCACGAGCCCAACGCCAGGAACGGGATGCTCGACGGTGCGAACGCCACCAGCCGCCCTTCGCGATAACGCCCGTTGCGTGGCCCAAGCAACAGCACCGCTGCCAGCGCCAGCCAACCGCCCATGGCATGGACCACCACGGAACCGGCGAAATCATGGAAGCTGGCGCCAAAACGCTCAAGCAGCCAGGCCTGCAATCCGAAGTTGCCGTTCCAGATCATGCCTTCGAAGAAGGGGTAGATGAACGCCACGATCATCGCAGTCGCGCACAATTGCGGAATGAACCGGGCACGCTCGGCGATGCCACCGGAAATGATCGCCGGGATCGCCGCGGCAAAGGTCAGCAGGAAGAAAAACTTCACCAGGCCATAGCCGTGATCGGCATTGATCACGGCCGCCGGTTGCATAAAAGTGACCCCGTAGGAAATCCAATAGCCTATAAAGAAGTAGGCAAGGGTCGAAACGGCAAAGTCGCTGAGAATCTTCGACAGGGCGTTTACCTGGTTTTTTTGCCGGACCGTCCCGACTTCCAGAAAGGCGAAGCCGGCGTGCATGGCGAGCACCATGACCGCACCGATGAGGATGAACAATGTGTTGGAGCTATGGACCAGCGTGTCCACAGCGCTTTGCAGATTTTCCATGGATTTGGCAGACCTTAAGGCTGAAAAAAGCACCAAAGCAGTTCGCGCGGGCAATCCATGCACCAAGTTGAGACCTTGTCGAAATGAACAGGTCTCTTCCGATGAACCGTTTTGAAGCACAGGGTTCATCAAGGCCAATCACGACCGGGACATTTGCGCGGGTTTTGATTGTTTGAGTTAAGGTTTTACTGGAATCTTGCCCAGCAACAGCGCAACGGTGTGAACCGACGCACCACGACACAGCAAAAGTTGTACCAGTCATTTGTACTGAACCTTCGCACAAGGCTCATACTCGAACGATTCAGACGCCACTTATGGAGATCACCCATGGCCAGCATCAAGGCAAAGACTGCTCAAGAAATCCTGATGAGCGATTTTCAGACACTGGTCAGCGATACCGAACGGTTGCTGGAACACACCGCCTCCCTGGCGGGTGACCAGGCCGATGAATTGCGCGACCAGATCCACGACAGTCTGCTGCGTGCACGGGAAACCCTGAAACTGACCGAAGAATCCCTGCGCGAGCGCGGCAAGGCTGCCGTCACCGCCACCGAGGACTATGTCCAGGCCAACCCATGGCAATCGGTCGGTATTGCCGCGGGTGTGGGTTTCCTGATTGGCCTGCTGGCAACCCGGCGCTGATCATGGCGATCGATGAAATCGGCGCGTCCGAGACGGGCGCCAGTTCCTCATCGCGACGCCTGGGCGCCGCTGTCCTTGGGTTATTGCACAGTCACGTCGAACTGTTCGGCATCGAATTGCAGGAGCAAAAAGCCCGTACTGTAAGCCTGTTGCTGTTTGCAGGCCTGGCGCTGGTGTTCGCGTTATTGCTGTTGGTAGGGCTGTCGACACTGGTGTTGATCCTGTTTTGGGACACCTATCGCCTGCCCGCCATCATCTCGCTCTGCGTGTTCTACACCCTTGCCTGCGTGTTCTGCGGGATCCGTCTGAGAGCGGCCATCTTCGATGAGTCCTCGCCCTTCCATGGCACCCTGGAAGAACTGGCCAATGATCGGGAGCGCCTGTTGCCATGAACCTGCCTGAACTGCCTCGAAACAGCTCGCGCACGGAAATGCGCAAGGCACTGATCCGCCTGCGCATGGAAATGCATCGCCAGGAAATCCGTCACGAATCCGGGCAATTGCTGCAACCCCTGCATCGGCTGCGCGGCATGAGCCAGAACCTGCACGACGGGTTCGGCATCAAGCATGCACCGCTGTGGGGCGTGGCGGCCGTCACCCTGCTGGGCTTCCTGACCGGCAAGGGCACCCGCAGCGGCACGGGCCTGGGCAGCCTGACCCGCCTGATCCGACTGGGCACCACCCTGGGGCCTCTGGTCAAGCTGGTCATGCAAGGCTCTACACGTAAACACTGACCCTGTCAGTTTCTGGCTACATTCTTGCAATACCCACAGGATTGAACCTCCTCATCGAGGGGGTCAATCCTGCGTGCCTACCCGGTGACCAGGCTTTATCCAATAACAAGAACCATCCAAGGAGGCCTTGTGATCGACGGGCAACCGCTCGCCTGCTTTCAGCCGTTCATCGATACCGCCACCGGCCGTATCGCCGGTGTGGAAGCCCTGGGCCGACTGCGCCAAGCCGACGGCCAACTGGCTTCAGTGGGACCGCTGTTCGCCGATCCCCGAACAAACGCCGTTGCGTTGCGTCGCCTGGACCGTCAGCTGCGCGATAACGCGTTGAGCCGTTTGCATGAGGTGCCTGGCGACTGGTTTCTCAGCCTGAATATTTCCCCACGGTGGATCAGCCGCCTGCGTCCGGACCAACCGTTGCCGAGCCTGGGCCAGCTGCAAAAGCATGGTATAGACCCGCAGCGAATCGTTTTCGAAATTACTGAACTGGGCGGTGACATCCAGCGCCTGGCACAAGTGGTGGCGCGTTACCGGCAAGCCGGCGCACGAATCGCCATCGATGATTTCGGCGCCGGCTACTCTCAGCTCGATCGGGTACTGGCGTTGCAACCGGACATCCTCAAACTCGATATGCGCCTGTTCCAGGCGGCGGCGCTGGGCGGGCCCAGTAGCGACGTGGTCAAGGCCCTGGCACAAATGGCGGAAAAAACCGGTTGCTGGATCATTGCCGAAGGCGTGGAAACCGAAGCACAACTGAATTTCGCCCTGGAGTGCGGCTCCCGTTACGTCCAGGGGTTCCTGTTTGCCGGGGCACAGGTGGATTTTTTTGCCGCTGACGCCTTTGTCGAGCGCTTTGCGCACCTGCGTCAGCGCTATGTGCAGCAAAAACTGGCCGAGCGCGGTCGCCTGATGATCATGCGCCAGCAACTGGGCGAGCTGATGGCGATACTGCAGGCCTGGGCACAGACTTGCGCCCCCTTGAGCGCCCTGCCACAACTGGACGCCTTTCCCTGGCTGCTGCGTTTCTATCAATGCGACCGTCACGGCACGCAGCTGACGCCCAACATGGAATGGCGCAACAACGGCTGGGTCGCAGACAACCGCTACCTGGGCCATAACTGGTCCTGGCGTCCGTATTTCTATCACCTGCTGGCGCAAGGCTGGGATGAGCCCCTGTTGACCCTTTCCAATACCTATCGCGACGCCACCAGCAATCAGTACTGCCTCACCGCCGGGCAATTTTTCGACAACGGCGAACGCCTGCTGCTCATCGATATCGATGCGGTGGGCCTGTAGTGACACTTGCAGGTACCGTTGCGAACCGGGAAGCTAGTCAATCAGTCACCTGACGGAGCGACCCAGCCTTGGATTGGCCTACCCTGCTTACCCGCGAACGCCTCGGAAAGCCCTTGCACAGCCCGGAAGAACTGGGCCGCAGTCCTTTTCACAAAGACCATGACCGAATCATTTTCTCGGGGGCGTTCCGCCGTCTCGGACGCAAGACTCAAGTTCATCCTGTGCACAGCAACGACCATATCCACACGCGCCTGACCCATTCGCTGGAAGTCAGTTGCGTCGGCCGCTCGCTGGGCATGCGCGTCGGCGAAACCATCCGCAGCGCCCTGCCCGACTGGTGTGAACCCAGTGATCTGGGAATGGTGGTGCAATCGGCCTGCCTGGCCCATGACATTGGCAATCCGCCTTTCGGCCATTCCGGCGAAGACGCGATCCGGCACTGGTTCCAGCAAGCTGCCGGACGGGGCTGGCTGGACGCGATGAATGATGCGCAACGCAATGACTTCCTCAACTTCGAAGGTAACGCCCAGGGCTTTCGGGTACTGACCCAGCTTGAATACCACCAGTTCGACGGCGGCACCCGGCTGACCTATGCCACCTTGGGCACTTACCTGAAGTATCCATGGACCGCCAGGCACGCCGACTCGCTGGGGTACAAGAAACACAAGTTCGGTTGCTACCAGACCGAGCTGCCGCTGCTGGAGCAGATCGCGCTTAAGCTTGGCCTGCCGCAGCTTGAGGAGCAGCGCTGGGCGCGCCATCCGCTGGTGTACCTGATGGAGGCCGCCGATGACATCTGCTATGCGTTGATCGATCTGGAAGACGGCCTGGAAATGGAATTGCTGGAGTACGCCGAAGTCGAGTCGCTGTTACTGGATCTGGTGGGCGACGATCTACCGCAAACCTATCGCCTGCTCGGCCCGCAGGATTCACGCCGGCGCAAACTGGCGATCCTGCGAGGCAAGGCCATCGAGCACCTGACCAATGCCGCAGCCCGCGCCTTTGTCGAGCAACAGGACGCGCTGTTGGCCGGTACCCTGGCTGGCGACCTGGTGGAACACATGCACGGCCCGGCCAAACGCTGCGTGCTCAATGCCAAGGACATGGCGCGACAGAAGATCTTCCAGGACAAGCGCAAGACCCTGCATGAGATCGGCGCCTATACCACCCTGGAAATCCTGCTCAACGCTTTCTGCGGTGCCGCACTGGAGCAACACAACGGTCGAACGCCGTCCTTCAAGAGCCGACGGGTTCTCGACCTGCTGGGCAACAATGCACCCGATCCGAATGGCCCTTTGCACCACTCGTTCCTGCGCATGATCGATTTCATCGCCGGCATGACTGACAGCTACGCCAGTCACATGGCCCTGGAAATGACCGGTCGATCCAGCCACTGACGATGAACGGTTGATCAGCCATTACCCCCTTGGTAATGGCCGATCAGTCCTGAAAATCCAAAAACATTCAACCAATGCTGAATTTGCCTACAGAACATGTCGAGTGCACTGATCGCATGCCCGGTCCTGCCGGGAAACAATCACGCCTATCGGTTCCGAAAGAAGAAGCGTGAACAATATGATCAACGACAATCTGCGCATCATGCTGGTGGAAGACCATCCGTTTCAGCTCAGGGCCACCCAATGCCTGCTTGAGAGTTACGGCTTCACTCAGTTGACCACCTCGGACTGTGCCACAGGCGCATTGCAACACATGGTCAAGGCCGAGCAGCCCTTCGATATTCTGTTATGCGACCAATGCCTGCCCGAAGTTTCCGGGATTGACCTGATAAAAATTGCCAGTCATCGGGGAATGATCAAGCAGGCAATACTTTTAAGCAGCCTGACATCCATTGAATTGATTGAACTTGAAAACCTGGCAATCCTCAAGGGACTGCCATTACTTGGTTACTTGATAAAACCATTGAACCAGTGCGAACTGAGACAGTTATTGACATTGATTCCGCAAACCTGCAATGACTTGTAAAGTCTGCAGACCAAACATCCCCGCCTCTAGTTTTATAACTAAACCACAACACTAATTGTGGTAACTTCGCCAAAAAAACCGATTGACACGTAAGGCAATTCCTTTTCGCACGTAGGAACATTCCTATATTGCCACGACAGACCCGTCAGTTCATACGTCCACTCAACTATCTGAGCTAAGGTGCGCGCTTTATCTGAGCTCGCATGGGATTTGATTATGAACTCCGTTTTTATTGTCGACGATCACCCAGTCATCCGGCTTGCCGTTCGTATGTTGCTTGAACACGAAGGCTACAAAGTCGTCGGTGAAACCGATAATGGTGTCGATGCCATGCAGATGGTTCGTGAATGCATGCCCGACCTGGTCATTCTCGATATCAGCATTCCCAAACTGGATGGTCTGGAAGTACTTGCCCGTTTCAACGCCATGAGTACGCCTCTGAGAATCCTGGTATTGACCGCTCAAAGTCCCACCCTGTTTGGTATACGCTGCATGCAATCCGGCGCCTCGGGATATGTTTGCAAACAGGAAGACCTGAGTGAGCTGGTAAGTGCCATTAAAGCGGTACTGTCTGGTTACAACTATTTTCCAAGTGAAGCCTTGAACCCTGCCCGGGGTGACGATGCACGCTGCGCCGAACTTGAACTATTCAAGTCAGTCAATGACCGGGAGCTCATGGTATTGCAACTTTTTGCACAAGGTCGCAGTAACAAGGAAATTGCCAAAGGCATGTTCCTGAGTAACAAGACAGTCAGTACTTATAAAAAACGACTCATGCAGAAACTCAAGGCCAAATCCCTGGTTGAACTCATCGAGATGGCAAAACGTAACGCATTGGTGTGAGACACAGAATGCACAGCCGCTTGAAGGACTATCTGCTGATCATGACCACAGGCTTATGCCTGTGCACTTCGTTACACGCTGCGCAGGAGCATGAGCAATACACCTTGCTCAGTCGTTCAGCGCTCCCGCTTGAAGTCCAGCTGGACCCATCACAACGACACTGGATCGAGGGTAAAACCGAACTGATCCTGGGTACCTCGGCACCAGACTACCCCCCCTTCGACCTCACCAGTAGCGGCCATGACTACGAAGGATTTACTGCCGATTACGCGGGCATACTGGGCAAGGCCCTCGGCCTGCCCGTCAAGGTTCAGCGTTTTGCCTCCCGGGGAGCTGCAATCGAAGCGCTCGAAAACGGCGAGGTCGACCTGCTGGGCACCGCCAACGGATTTGAGGCGAGCAATGAGGACATCGCGCTTTCCACCCCCTACGCGGTAGATCAACCGGTCCTGGTGACACGTGAAGGCGAAACCCGTCCGCTCAACGATGGCCTGGCCGGTTTGCGACTCAGCATGGTGTATCACTACTTGCCCCTGGAAGAGATCAAGGCCCTCTACCCGAAGGCAATCATCACGTCCTACCCGTCCTACCAGAACGCAATCAATGCGGTTGCCTTCGGCCAGGCAGATGTTTTTCTCGGCGACACCATTTCAACCCATTACATGATCAACAAGGGCTACCTGAACAACATTCACATGGCCAGTTTCGGCAAACACGAAGCCCACGGTTTCAGCTTTGCCGTGCAAAAGAACAATCCACAACTGCTCGACATCATCAATACGACGCTCAAGGCTATCCCCGCCAGCGAACGGGAAAACATCGCCAAACGCTGGAGTGCCGGGAGCGATATCCTGCTTACCGATCAAAAACTGGAGCTCAGTTACAGTGAGGAGCGTTGGCTGGCGCAACATCCGGTGGTCCGGGTGATCGTCAATGAAGCCTATGCGCCGCTGACGTTTTTCGACAGTGCCGGCAACTTCCGCGGGATTGCCGCGGATCTGCTGGAGCTGATCAGATTGCGCACCGGCCTGCGCTTCGACATTCAGCGCAGCCGCAGCGACAGCGACATGATCGAGCGAATCAAGACCGGTCAGGCCGACCTGATCGCCGCACTGCTCCCCAGCGCGCATCGGGATAGCTTGCTGACATTTACCCGCCCGTACCTGCAAAACTCCTACGTCCTGCTGACACGCAAGGCGCACGACAGTCCGACAAACCTTGCACAGCTTCAGGGCAAGAGCCTGGCCATTGCCCGTGGCAATCCCCTGATGGACTACCTGCGCAGCGAATACCCGCAGATCCGGTTGATCAAGACAGCGGACACCTTCAGCGCGGTAGAAATGCTCGCCGAAGGCCGGGTGGAAGGGGCGGTGAATTCGCTGGTGATCGCCAACTACTTCATCGCCTCGCAACTGTTCGAAACCCAATTGCAAATCAGCACCACCCTAGGCACCCAGCAGGCGGCGTTCTCCCTGGCAACCGATCGCGAGGCCAAGGAACTCAATGACATCCTCAATAAGGCACTGTTGAGCATCGCACCGCAGGAGCTGGGCGTGATCAACAGTCGTTGGCGCGGCTATTCGGCTTCCTCGCAAAACACCTGGCGCAAATTTCAGCGGGTGTTCTATCAGATCGTCATCGGGGCCGGATTGCTGCTGTTGATCTCCGTGACCTGGAACGCGTACATGCGCCGCCAGATCAATCAACGCAAGGCGGCCGAGCGAGCGTTGAACGATCAATTCGAATTCATGCGCTCATTGGTCAACGGCACGCCTCACCCGATTTATGTGCGCGATCGTCAAGGACTGCTGCAAAGTTGCAATGACAGTTACCTGCAAGCCTTCAACGCAAAACGCGAAGACGTGATCGGCAAGAGCGTGATCCAGGGCACCATGAGCAATGCCTTCGAAGCGCAGGAGTACCAGGCCGATTACCAGCGTGTTGTGGCCGAGGGTACGCCGATGATCCTTGACCGGGCGCTGCACATTGGCGGCCGCCGGTTGACCATCTATCACTGGATTCTCCCTTACCGCGACTCGAGCGGTGAGGTGCAAGGCATCATCGGTGGCTGGATCGACATCAGCGAACGGCGGCAATTGTTCGATGACCTGCGCTGCGCCAAAGAGCGAGCCGATGAAGCCAACCGGGCCAAGAGCACATTCCTGGCAACCATGAGTCATGAAATCCGTACCCCGATGAATGCCGTCATCGGCATGCTCGAACTGACCCTCAAGCGCATCGAACAGCACCATCCGGATCGCCCCGCCATTGATGTGGCGTACCACTCGGCGAAAGACCTGCTGGAACTGATCGGTGACATTCTCGATATCGCCCGCATCGAATCCGGGCACCTGAGCCTGAACCCTGAACGGGTCGATCCGCAGGAAATCGTCGCGTCGGTGGCGCGTATCTTCGACGGGCTGGCCCGGCAGAAGGGGCTCGAGCTGCAACTGGAATTCAACCCGGCCAATCCGGTGATCGACGTGTTGCTCGATCCCCTGCGCTTCAAGCAGGTGTTGTCGAACCTGGTCAGCAATGCCATCAAGTTTACCGAACAGGGTCAGGTGAGGATTATCGTGGCCCTGCACCTGACCAGCGAGCCCAACCAGGTTCAAATGCTGTTGCTGGTCGAAGACAGCGGCCCGGGGATCAGCCATGAGGATCAGCAACGCCTGTTCGAACCTTTCGCCCAAGCCGGTCATACCGGGCAGTCGGCCAGGGGCGGTGCCGGGCTTGGACTGGTGATCAGTCGCAGCCTGTGCGAATTGATGAACGGCAGCCTGCAGTTGAGCAGCCAGTCAGGCGTCGGTACCCGGGTGAGAATTTCGTTGCGACTACCCACGCTGCCCCGCGAATCCAGGGAGCAAATAGCCGAGCCCGCCATCCACTGCGCCACAGTTCCCTTGAATGTGCTGGTGGTCGACGACCATGCGGCCAATCGCCTGCTGATGTGCCAGCAGCTGGAGTTCCTGGGCCATCGATTCAGCGTCGCGGCAGATGGCAAGGCGGGATTGGACGCGTGGAAATCCGACGTATTCGACCTGGTGATCGCCGATTGCAACATGCCGGTCATGAACGGATACGAACTGGCCCAAGCCATTCGTCGAGATGAACAGGACAGGCAACAGCCGCGCTGCACCGTCCTGGGCTTTACCGCCAACGCGCAGCCAGAAGAAATTCAACGCTGCAAGCAAGCCGGTATGGACGACTGTCTATTCAAGCCCTTGTCCCTGGCCGCTTTGAGTCAATGGGTCATGGGAATCAAGGGGATAAAGGAAATCAAGCCCAGCGTCATCACCCCGGCCTTCAGCCTGCAAGGCTTGCATTTACTGACGGGGGGCAATCCGGCGTTGAACCTGCGCCTGCTGACGGAACTGTTGAACAGCAACCGCCTGGATCGACAGGAACTGCTGGCGCTGTCCGAGACACCGGACGACCCGCAGGCATTTCTCGACATTGCCCATAAAATCAAGGGTGCCGCCCGAATCGTTCAGGCCACTCGGTTGATCGACAGCTGCGAGGCGCTCGAAGCCACCTGCCATGAAGGGTTTTCAGCCGAAAACGTCGCCGAATGCTGTGCCGCCGTGGAGCGCGCCCTGCTCGAACTGGAGCAGGCATTACTGCAACAAATCGGACAAAACGACAAAGGCACAATGACCGAGCCTTAACTATGCTTGGACGCGGAGCAGTGTGTTAACCATCACGGAGTGACCTGCATGCCCAGCCCACTGCGCCCGGATCAACGGCAGTTTCCCCTGCACGTTCATATCAGCGTGATGTTCACGTTCCTGCTGTTGCTGACTGGGGTCGTGCTGAGCCTGTTCCATTACCGGCAAACTACCCAGATCATTCTTTCGAGCAGTGAGAAACTGTTCAGTCGAATTGAGCAGGATGTGCGCCTGGACCTGCACGCCACCTATGAGCCGATTCGACACCTGCTAAGCCTGTTGATGCACAACCCCGCAGCCCAGGCCCCCGACCTGCAACAGCGCCTGGCGCTGCTCCAGCCCTTCAGCCAGTCGCTCAAGGACAATCCCGACCTGGCGTCGCTGTACCTGGGGTACGACACCGGTGACTTTTTCATGGTGCGCCCGCTGCGCACGCCGGATCTGAAGGCGCTGCTCAAGGCCCCGGACACCGCGGCCTACCAGGTATGGAGCATCGAGCGAAACAGCAGTGGCCAGGTGCATTCGCAATCGTTGTTTTTCAATCAGGACCTGACGCTGGTCAGCCGTCAGGACAACCTCGACGAAACCTATGATCCGCGTAGCCGTGGCTGGTTTACCAGCGCCAGCCAGGACGTGAACCAGATCACCACTGAGCCCTACGTTTTTTTCTCGACCCACAATGTCGGCACCACCCTGGCGCGACGCAGCGGCGAACATGCCGTGATCGCCGCCGACCTGACCCTGGCCGAGCTCTCGGCCACCTTGGCCAAACACGTGGTGACGCCCGCTACCGAGATTGTGCTGTTCAATGCCCAGGGCAACGCCATCGCTTATCCCGACAGTCGTCGCCTGATCGTTGACGATCAAACCGCCCGCCTGGCCAAGGCCGCCGACCTGAGTCCCGCCCTGGGCGCACTGCTCGACACCCCCCGGCCTGGCAATCGCCTGACCGCCATGGGCAGAAACTGGATCGTTGCCCGCAGCAGCATGCAGGAAGGCGGCCCCCAGGGGCTGCAACTGGCAATGCTGGTACCGGAAGATGAATTACTCGTCGACGCCTACCGCATGCGCTGGCAAAGTGCGCTGATTACCCTGGCAACCCTGCTGTTGTGCGTGCCAATTGGATGGCTGACTTCCAGGATCCTGGTCAAGCCCCTGCGCGCCCTGGTGCAGGAGGCGGACGCCATTCGCAGTTTCAATTTCAACTTTCCGGCCGCGCGCCGCTCACCGGTGCTCGAGGTCGACCAACTGAGCGTGTCAATGACACGCATGAAAGACACACTGGCAAGCTTCTTCCAGATCACTGACAGCCTGAGCGCCGAGACCCGATTTGCCCCCTTGCTGGAGCGGGTGCTGTTTGAAACGGTGAGGATTGGCCAGGCCCAGGCCGGCCTGATCTACCTGCGCGAAGGGGACGGCGATCTGATGGAACCCCAGGGCCTGGTGATCAACGACACGGCACAAACCCTGTCTTCATTCGACCTTGGCGCCCACGGGTTTCAGGACGCCCGCAGCCCCGCTTGGCTGCAGCAGCTGTCGAGGGCCGATAACGTCGTCACTCACCTGGGCTTCGAACAGGCGGGGGATCTGCAGAAAGTCCTGCTGGCCATGGCTTGTCCCCGGGTTCACCTGATCGGCATCCGTTTGCACAATCGCCACAACGAAACCGTCGGCCTGCTGGTGTTTCTGCTGGCCGACAGCGGCAACCAGAGCGACCTGGACAAACTGCGTCCCGACCGCATCGCGTTCCTCCAGGCGGTGTCCGGTGCGGCCGCCGTGAGTATCGAAAGCCAGCGCCTGCAAGACCGGCAAAAACAGCTGCTGGACGCCTTCATCAAACTGCTGGCCGGCGCGATCGATGCCAAGAGCCCCTACACCGGTGGCCATTGCCAGCGAGTCCCGGCCCTGACGCTGATGCTCGCCCAGGCCGCGGCCGCCAGCCAGGACCCGGCCTTTCGCAGCTATCAGCCCACGGACGATGAGTGGGAGGCGCTGCACATCGCCGCCTGGCTGCATGACTGTGGCAAGGTGACGACCCCGGAATACGTGGTCGACAAAGCCACTAAACTGGAAACCCTGAACGACCGCATCCACGAAATACGCACCCGCTTCGAAGTGCTCAAGCGCGACGCCTGGATCGACTATTGGCAGGCCATTGCCCAAGGAGGCGACGAGCAATCGCTGGCGCAACAGCGAGAGGCCACCCTGACGGCCCTCGATGACGATTTCGCCTTCATCGCTCGCTGCAACCTTGGCGGCGAGGCCATGGCCGAAGCCGACCTGCAGCGCCTGGGCAGCATCGCCCAGCGAACCTGGACACGCACCCTGGATGACCGGCTGGGTGTTTCCTGGGAAGAAAACCAGCGCCAGGCGCGCACGCCGGCACCGACCCTGCCAGTGCGCGAGACATTGCTGGCGGACCGGCCCGAGCATCTGCTGGAACGCCCCGAAGCCGAATTGATCGCCGAAGACAATCCCTGGGGTTTCAAGCTCGATGTGCCGCGCTACAAGTACAACCGCGGCGAGCTCTACAACCTGAGCATCACCCGGGGCACCCTGACCCGGGAGGAGCGCTACATCATCAACCACCACATGGTGCAGACGATCCTGATGCTCAACCACCTGCCCTTCCCCGAGCACCTGCGCAACGTCGCGGAGATTGCCGGCGGCCACCACGAAAAAATGGACGGCAGCGGTTATCCGAAGCGCTTGAAGCGCGAGCAGATGAGCCTGCCGGCGCGGATGATGGCGATAGCCGATATCTTCGAGGCGTTGACCGCCGCCGACCGCCCCTACAAGAAAGCCAAGACCCTGAGCGAAGCGCTGGGCATCATGGCCAACATGTGCCGGGACGCCCACATCGACCCGGAGTTGTTCGGGCTGTTCATCAACGCGCAGATCTATCTGCAGTACGCCCGGCGTTTCCTCGACCCACGGCAGGTCGATGCGGTGGATACCTCAAGCCTGCTGATCAAGGCAGGCTTGAAGGGTTGATCAGCAGTCGGTCAGGCGCAGGAAAATAGCCGCCAGTTGCTCGATACCGGCCTGATCCTGCTCGGTGAAACGCGCCAGGTGCGGGCTGTCGAGGTCGAGCACGCCGATCAACCGACCGTCCTTGACCAGGGGCACCACCAGTTCGCTGTTCGACGCGCTGTCGCAGGCGATATGCCCGGCAAACGCGTGCACGTCTTCGACCCGCTGGGTCTGCAAGGTCGCCGCCGCCGTGCCGCACACGCCCCGACCGAACGGAATGCGCACGCAGGCGATCTGCCCCTGAAACGGCCCCAGCACCAGCTCTTCGTTACGATTGATGTAGAATCCGGCCCAGTTCAAGCCCTCGAGCTGATTGAACAGGAACGCCGAGAACTGCGCGGCGTTGGCAATGAAGTCGCGCTCGTCCGCCAGCAGGGATTCCAGCTGCGCGTGCAGCATGCCGTAGCCCTCGAGGCCCTGGCCGCTGTTTTGTAAATCGATCATGCCTTGTGCTCCAACAGTTTTAGCCCCACCCAATAGCGGGCAAATTGATACGCGCAACGTCCGTTGCGATTGCCCCGCCCCGTGGCCCAGCGCACCGCGAGGATGTCCAGCTCTTCGCTGCGTTGCCACGCCAGGCCGGCCTTGTCGGCCAACTGGCCGATCCAGTGTTCGACCACGTCGAGGAAATGCTCCTGGGTGAACGGATAGAACGACAGCCACAGGCCGAAACGGTCCGACAGGGCGATCTTGTCTTCCACCGCCTCGCTGGGGTGCAATTCGCCGTCGACGCGCTTCCAGTTTTCGTTATCGCTTTCCTTTTCCGGCACCAGGTGGCGACGGTTGGAGGTGGCGTACAGCAACACGTTGTCCGGTGCCTGTTCGAGCGAACCGTCGAGAACGCTTTTGAGCACGCGATAATCGCCCTCGCCCGACTCGAACGACAGGTCATCGCAGAACAGCACGAAACGCTGCGGTAGCTTGGCGATCTGCTCGACCACCCGCGGCAAGTCCGCCAGGTGATCACGCTCGATTTCGATCAGGCGCAGCCCGGCCTCGGCGTGCTCGGCCAGCAAGGCGCGCACCAGCGACGATTTGCCGGTGCCGCGCGAACCCCAGAGCAGCGCATGGTTGGCCGGCATGCCATCGAGGAACTGGCGGGTATTACGCCCCAGTTGTTCCACTTGGCGGTCTACGCCGATCAGGTCGCTCAGGCGCATGTCCAGGCTGACCTGCAGCGGCAGCAGGAAACCGCTGCGTCCCTCGCGCTGCCAGCGCGCAGCCAGGCAATGGTTCCAGTCGATGGCTTGCCGAGGGGTGGGCAGCAGCGGCTCGATACGGGCCAGAACGGCATCGGCACGTTCAAGAAAAGCATTCAATCGGGAATCCACGTCTTCTCCTCGGGCACGTTCACAGTAATGATGGCGATACAGACACGACATAAAGCGTTCGATGAACGGTCAACCGCCCTGCAGCAGGGCTCACGGGAACACCCTGCATGATCGACTATGCTTGAGCAGCGAAGGAATACGGAAGTGATTCAACACCCCATGGATATCAAGTTCACCAACCGCCTGTCCTACAAACAAGCGCGGCTAACCGTGCTGGTCGGTTTCGTCCTGGGTATGCTGCTCAGCGTGCTGCAAATAGGCATCGATTATGCCAGTGAAGACGCCTCCATCAATCGGGAAATACTGTCTTTGCTCGAAATCAGCCACAACCCCGCCTCACGCATCGCCTACAACATCGACGCCGAACTCGCCCAGGAACTGACCCTGGGCCTGCTGCGCTCGCCCGCGATCATCGGTGCGAAACTGACCGACAACAACGGCAATATCCTGGCCAACGTCAAGCGTCCCGGCCTGCAAAGCGGCTATCGGGTATTGAGTGACCTGCTGTTCGGCGCCAATCGGCAGTTCGAAGACCGCCTGTACCTGGATCATTTGCCCAGCGAATCCCTGGGCACGCTGCAACTGGACGTCGACACCTACTCCTTCGGCTACCGCTTCCTGCGGCGGGCCGAGGTCACCCTGATCAATGGGTTCGCCCGCAGCCTGCTGCTGAGCGGCATCCTGCTGGCGCTGTTCTACGTGATGCTGACCAAGCCGTTGGTGCGGGTCATCCGCGAACTCAGTGGCCGCGATCCGCGCAGCGCGGAACCGACATCGCTGGAGTGTCCGGCGGGCCACGCCAACGATGAAATCGGTGTGCTGGTGAAGGTCGCCAACCAGCAATTCGAAAACATCGCCACCGAAATCCAGCAGCGCCGCAACGCCGAAAATCGCCTGACCGACTATCTTGCCCAGCTGGAAAACATCGTTTCGGCGCGCACGATGGAACTCAAGGCCATCAATGCCCGGCTTAGCCAATCCAATCAAGAGCTGGAAGTCGCTCGCAGCACCGCCCTGGACATGGCCGAAGCGCGCTCGGTGTTCCTGGCCAACATGAGCCACGAAATTCGCACGCCCCTCAATGGCCTGCTGGGCATGATCGCGCTATCGCTGGACGGCCCTCTGAGCGCCGAGCAACAGCAACAGCTGGCCATCGCCCATGACTCGGGCAAAGTCCTGGTGGAATTGCTCAACGATATTCTTGACCTGTCTAAATTCGATGCCGGCCAGCTGGAACTCGAACACATTCCCTTCGACCTCGGCTCGCTGGTAGAAGACACCGCCAACCTGCTGTCGCAGAACGCCGCGCCGAGTGTCGAGCTGACCTGCCTGATCGATCCGGACTTTCCTGCGTTGGTGCTCGGCGATCCGACACGGGTCCGCCAGATCGTCAGCAACCTGTTGTCCAATGCGCTCAAGTTCACCCGTTTCGGTCGGGTCGATGTTCGTCTGTCGACCTACCAGGACGGCGTCAAAATCGAAGTCTGCGACACGGGCATCGGCATCCCTCGGGAGGCTCAGGTCAAGATCTTCCAGCCCTTCACCCAGGCAGGAGCGGGGATCACCCGACAATTTGGCGGTACCGGGTTGGGCCTGGCCCTGACCTACAACCTGTGCGAAGCCATGCAAGGTCGCCTCACTATCAGCTCTGAAGCGGGTTTCGGCAGCCAGTTCTGCGCGCAACTGCCGCTGCCCAGTCATACCCGGACACTGGCCCCGGCGCCCCTGCAGGGCAAGGTCGTTGCAATTACCGCCGCCGGCAGCGGTTTGGCGGAGCTGTTGGGCAGCGTGTTGCCCGGTTGGGGGATTGAATATCAGCAGCGCTCGATGGATGACTCGTTGCTCGGCCTGGACCCCGATGTACTGATCACCGATTGCCCCGAATGCCTGTTCAACCTGCGCCCCACCTTGAGCGCGCCGATCCTGCTGGTGACCGCCTACGGCAACTTCATGCCCAGCGAACAAGCCACTGCCCTAGCGCCCCTGCAGCAGCAGGCACGCCCCCTGGCACGCAATGCGCTGCACCAGGCCTTGCGGCGAATCCTGCAGGCGCAATCCGACACGCCCAACGATACCCGGGTCGATGCGCTCGTCCCGCAACGACGGGCGCGGGTGCTGCTGGTCGAGGACAACCCGGTCAACCAACTGGTGGCCAAGGGCATGTTGGGTAAACTCGGCTGCGACGTGGTCGTCGCCGCGCACGGTGCCGAGGCGCTGGATCAATTGGAGAGCCACGATTTCGATCTGGTGCTGATGGACTGCAACATGCCAGTCATGGACGGCTATGAAGCCAGTCGGCAAATCCGTCGCAGTGGACGCTGGCCGCAGCTGCCCATCGTCGCCCTGACCGCCAACGCCATGTCTGAAGAGCGCGAACGCTGCCGTGCGGCGGGCATGAGCGACTACCTGGCCAAGCCTTTCCGTCGGGAAGAGCTGGCCGCCCTGCTGGACGTGTGGATACCGGCTACGACAGCGCCTTGATCTGCACCAACAAGTGATCGAGGCCGTCACGCAGCTCATTCAGACGATCCAGATCCACGCCGCTGTCGCACAACAGGCGAGCCTTGAGCGGGCCGACCTGTTCACGCAGCGCCATGCCATTGGATGACAGGCTCAGGTGCACCTCCCGCTCATCGCGCGCCGAGCGCTGGCGCTGAACCAGTTGCAATTGTTCAAGACGCTTGAGCAACGGCGTCAGCGTGCCGGAATCCAGTGCCAGGCGTTCGCCCAGTGCCTTGACCGTGGGTTGCTCCGGGGCTGTTTCCTGCCATTCCCACAACACCAGCATCGCCAGGTACTGCGGATAAGTCAGGCCCAGTTGATCGAGCATCGGCTTATAGGCCCGAATCACCGCGCGGGACGCGGCGTACAGCTTGAAGCAGAGCTGGCTGTCGAGGTTCAGCGATTCGACGGACAAGGTGTTCATTTAAGCAGGGCTTCAATCTCGCGACTCAGGTCCTGCGGCTTGGTCGCCGGAGCAAAGCGCTTGACCAACTGGCCATCCTTGCCGATCAGGAACTTGGTGAAGTTCCACTTGATACCCTGGGAACCGAGCACACCCGGTGCACGCTTTTTCAGCTGAACAAACAATGGATGGGCGCCGTCGCCATTGACTTCGATTTTTTTGAACAGCGGAAAACTGACTCCGTAGTTCAGCTCGCAGAATTCGCTGATCGCCCCTTCGTTGCCCGGCTCCTGCTTGCCGAACTGATTGCAGGGAAAACCCAGCACCACCAGGCCCTGGTCCTTATAGGTCTGCCACAGCTCTTCGAGGCCTTTGTATTGCGGAGTGAAGCCGCATTTGCTGGCGGTGTTGACCACCAGCACGGCCTTGCCGGCGTAATCCGCCAGGGTCTTCTGCTCGCCCTTGATGGTGGTGCAAGGGATGCTGAGGAGGTTGTCGCTCATGATTGGGTGCTCGAGGAGGGGGTGATGGGACAAACATAGCGAGCAATTGAATTGTGTGCAATTTAATTAATCGAGCACCGAACCTGTAGGAGCCGGCTTGCTGGAGATTGGCGCACCGCGGTTTGTCATATCCACCGCTATCGCCAGCACGCCGGCTCCTGCAGAGATCGGGCTGATCTTATTCGCGTGGTACCAGGTCCAGGCACACGGAGTTGATGCAATAGCGCAACCCGGTAGGCGGCGGGCCATCGGGGAACACGTGGCCCAAATGCGCGTCACATTTGGCGCAGACCACTTCGGTGCGGATCATGCCGTGACTGACATCACGGATTTCGACCAAGGCGCTGTCGCCGATCGGCGTGTAGAAACTTGGCCAGCCGCAGCCGGAATCAAACTTGGTCCTGGAGTCGAACAACGGCTCGTTGCAGCAGATGCAATGATAGACACCATCGGTCTTGGTGCCGTTGTACTTGCCGGAAAACGGGCGCTCGGTACCCTTGAGGCGGCAAACGTTGTACTGCTCGGGATCGAGCATGGCCTTCCATTCTTCCAGGGTTTTCTCCAACTTTTCCATCATCACACCTCAGCAGCTGAAAAAGCCCGATCTGTACCTTTTCCACGGATCGGGCGGCACGTATGATTGCGCCTCGTCAAACGCCAGTCTGGCAGCCAGACCACGCGCATTCA
>Ga0247818_10000294_pt1 | contig 31092 bp, 25 predicted proteins | sample 13C_Glucose_Day1_FD_192424 | JGI IMG/M metagenome (GOLD analysis project Ga0247818, IMG submission 192424) | Soil microbial communities from agricultural site in Penn Yan, New York, United States - 13C_Glucose_Day1 | ecosystem: Environmental > Terrestrial > Soil > Agricultural land | place...
GCAATCCACCGATCTGCGCGTGGCCATGGCCGCCCATATGAGCAAACAGAAACCCGAATTTCTGGATTGATTGACATGACTTCACGCTGGACCACTGCAGTACTGGACACCGATCAACCCGGCGGCTGGGCCGTGGCGCGCAGCCCCGAAGGCTTTTTGTACGACGAAAACGGCGCGCTGTTTCCACGGGAGTGGCTCAAACGCCAGGACCTGTCGATCCTCGCCGAGCACGGCATCGGTCATCTGGATGGCGAGCCGGTCTATCTGCTGGAGTTGCGCAGTCACAGCGAAGTGCCGGGCTGCAACTGGAAAGGCTTGCGCGCGTTCATGCTCGAAGGCGACCACGGGGTGTTCAAGGTGCTCGGTTATGCTGCGCAGATCGGCACCTGGGCCCGCGAGCATCGCTTCTGCGGCAACTGCGGGCAGGCAACCCGTCAGGTCGTGCGCGAACGGGCGATGTACTGCGAGCCTTGCGATTTACGCTATTACCCGCGCATCTCGCCGAGCATGATCGTGCTGATCACCCGTGGCGACGAAATCCTGCTGGCGCGGTCACCGCGTTTTGTCACCGGGGTCTATAGCACCTTGGCGGGGTTCGCCGAACCGGGCGAGTCGGCCGAGGACTGCCTGATTCGCGAGGTGCGTGAAGAGGTGCAGATCGAAGTCAGGAACATCCAGTACATGGGCAGCCAGTGCTGGCCGTTCCCGCATTCGATGATGCTCGGCTTCCATGCCGAATACGCAGGAGGTGAGATCGTGTGCCAGGAAGACGAGATCGAAGACGCCCAGTGGTTTAACGTCAACGTGCTGCCGCCGTTGCCGGCCTCACGCTCGATTGCCCGTTACCTGATCGACGTCTACGTGGCGCGGCGCCTAGGCCACGCTGAACCAGTGCTGCCAGGCTAACCGCACGGTCAGCCCCAACACCACGGTGATGAACACCGGGCGAATGAATTTCGCACCGCCGCTGATGGCGGTGCGAGCACCGAAGAACGCGCCGACCATCACCGACAGGCCCATGCTCAGGCCGATAATCCAGTCCACTTGCCCGGAAAACACGAACACCGACAGCGCCGCGATGTTGCTGACGAAGTTCATGCTGCGCGCCACGCCGCTGGCCTTCACCAGGTCGATGGGGTACATCAGCATGCTGCTGACGGTCCAGAAAGCCCCGGTGCCGGGACCGGCCACGCCATCGTAGAAACCGAGGCTGAAACCCTGGCTCGATTGCCACTTCTTCCTGATCGGTGCATCGCTGTCCAGCGGCGCCTTCGGCGTGCCGCCAAACAACAGATAGAGGCCGCAGGCAAAGACAATCACCGGGAGCATCTTGTTCAGCCATTCCGCGGGCAGGTAATGCGCGACCACGGCACCGGTCAAGGCACCGACCAGGGTGCCGACGATGGCATGCGTCCACTGTCTTGGATGGAACAGCTTGCGGCGGTAGAACGTGAAACTGGCGGTGGCCGAGCCGAAGGTCGAACTGAGCTTGTTGGTGCCCAGCACCAGGTGTGGTGGCAGGCCGGCGGTCAACAATGCCGGCGTGGTCAACAGGCCACCTCCGCCAGCGATGGCATCGATGAAACCGGCAACAAAAGCGACAAGGGCGAGGATGGCCAGGGTGGTGAGGTCAACGCTGAGTTCGAAAGGCATGGAATCGGCTTATTCGGCAGGACGCAGAAGGAGGCTGCGGGGAAGGGCCGGTATCTTACCTATATCCATTGTTGCGGGCGACCGGGTTGTTTGTGTAAACATGGGCACCGCGACTGCTTTTGTAGGAGCCGGCTTGCCGGCGAAGGCGTCTGCATGGGCGGTGCAGGGCTTGAGGCCGCCTTCGCTGGCAAGCCAGCTCCTACATGATCCCCTGCGTATCGATGAATCGTGGTCAACGCCAAATCCTGTAGGAGCCGGCTTGCCGGCGAAGGCGTCTGCATGGGCGCTGCAGGGCTTGAAGCCGCCTTCGCTGCGGTGCGGCGGTCCGACAAGCCAGCGCCAACAGGGGGCGGTGTTGTCTAGAGACCGAGGTCGGACAGGCCTGGATGATCGTCGGGTCGACGACCCAGTGGCCAATGGAACTTGCGCTCGCGCTCCTTGATCGGCATGTCGTTGATGCTGGCGAACCGGTTGGCCATCAAACCGTCTTCATTGAACTCCCAATTCTCGTTGCCGTAGGACCGGAACCAGTTGCCCGAGTCGTCGTGCCATTCGTAGGCGTAACGCACGGCGATGCGGTTGTCCGTAAAGGCCCAGAGTTCCTTGATCAAGCGATAGTCCAGTTCCTTGGCCCACTTGCGAGTCAGAAAGCCTTTGGCTTCTTCGCGGTTGCTGGCGAATTCGGCGCGGTTGCGCCACCCGGTGTCGAGGGTGTAGGCCAGCGACACCCGTTCCGGGTCGCGGGAGTTCCAGCCGTCCTCGGCCAAGCGAACTTTCTCGATGGCCGATTCACGGGTGAAGGGTGGTAATGGCGGACGAACTTCGGCGTTAGACATTTAAAGTCTCCCTGGCAGATTAACGTTCAAGCAAGTTGTCGGGCTTATTTGAAGTGTCACAGGTCCAATAACTTTCGTGCCATGCATTGCGCATTATCGGCGGCACTGTGATCACCCATGACAAGCGCCACGGTAATGGCACCATCGATCAGGATCAGCAGCTGCCTGGCCAGCGTATCCGGGTCTGTGGCGCCATGTTCGGTACAAAGCTCGCGCGCGGTGCAGCGATCCGGCAAGTCTACAGGGGGAATGCGTTCACCTGTAGGAGCTGGCTTGCCAGCGAAGGCGCCAGAACAGACACCATCAAAACCCAGACAAGCCCCAGACAAGACCCAAACCCGTCCATGGTGTAAGCTCTCAAACTCTTCGGATTCGACCCACTGCGAGCCCTATGCCGTCGCTTTTCAAACGCTCTCTACTGCCCAAACTGCGCAGTTTTCCGCTGACCGCCGATGCCGTCACCATTCTTTCCGGCGCTGCCGAATTCCGCCGTTGCCTGCTGGAAAAAATCGCCCAGGCGACCCAACGCATCTACATCGTTGCACTGTACCTGCAGCAGGACGAAGCCGGCCAGGAAATCCTCGATGCCCTGCATGCGGCCAAACGGGCGCGTCCGGAACTGGACGTGGTGGTGGTCGTCGACTGGCTTCGGGCCCAGCGTGGTTTGATCGGTGCCGGCAAGCAGCCGGGCAACTCGGCCTGGTATCAGGAGACCACCCGCACTCATGAAAGCGTAGTGCCGGTGTATGGCGTTCCGGTACAGACCCGAGAGCTGTTCGGCGTGCTGCACTTGAAGGGTTTTGTGATCGACGACTGCGTGATCTACAGCGGCGCCAGTCTGAACAACGTCTATCTGCACAAGTTCGACAAGTACCGCTACGACCGTTATCACCTGTTGCACAACAGCGCGCTGGCCGATTCGATGCAGCACCTGATCCAGCACGGCTTGGTCGCCTCCAAGGCGGTACATCGCCTGGACCTTCCGAACCTGCCGACCACCCGCAGCCTGCGCAACGACATCGGTGACCTGCGCAGCCGTCTCAAGCACGCGGCGTACGACACCACGGCGGGTACTGCCGCCAAAGACAGCTTGACCGTCAGCCCGTTGCTCGGTGTGGGCAAGAACAACCCGTTGAGCCGGGTGATTTGCGAGTTGATCGCCAGTGCCCGCGATCAACTGACGATCTGTACGCCGTACTTCAACCTGCCGCTGGCGGTCACCCGGGAAATCAACCGGGCATTGGCGCGGGGGGTGAAGATCGACATCGTGGTTGGAGACAAGACCGCCAACGACTTCTATATTCCGCCGAGCGAACCGTTCAAGGTGATCGCGGCGCTGCCGTACCTGTACGAGATCAGCCTGCGGCGCTTCGCCAAGCGCCATCATCGCAGCATCGACAGCGGTCTGCTGAACCTGCACCTGTGGAAGGACGGCGACAACACCTACCACCTCAAAGGCATGTGGGTCGATCAGCGCTACACCTTGCTGACTGGCAACAACATCAATCCGCGGGCGTTCCGTCTGGATCTGGAAAACGCGCTGCTGATCGATGATCCCAAAGGTGAATTGCTTGCGCCACGGCGAAACGAGCTGGACGAGATTTTCCAGCACACCCGTCGCATCGCGCGTTACCAGGAGCTGGACACACTGCTGGAATACCCGCCGGCGGTGGCCAAATTTCTCAAGCGCGTGAGCCGCGTGCGGATCGAGCGGTTGTTGTACCGGATTCTCTAATGTCGGAAAAAGACACCATCTCCATGCAACTGGTGCGTGAAGCGCTGTTGCAAAGTTGCGCCCCGGGGGCTGCCACCGAAGAGGTGTTGAACAAGGTCGGCATCGATCCGGCGCTGCTGCAGACAACCGACGCCCGTGTCCCGGCCACTGCGTATGCGCGCCTGTGGCGATTGCTGGCCAGGCGTGGGGACGACGAGTTTTTTGGCATGGATCCGCGCAAACTCAAGTCCGGCAGCCTGGCGTTTCTCTGTCAATGCTCCATGGTCCAGCCTAATCTGGCCGCCGCCCTGGCCTCGGGCCTGGGTTTCCTGTCGCTGATGCTGGAGCACCTGCCCGCCCAGTTGGTTCGCCAGCAAAGCCTGGCGGAGATCGTGCTGCAGGAGGACGACCAGGACCCGCGTCGGGCCTTCACCTATTTCACCTACTGGATGATCGTTCACGGCGTGGCCTGTTGGCTGGCGGGGCGACGGATTCCGATCCTGGCCATCGAACTGCGCTGCCCCGAACCGGACTTCTGTGATGACTATCAGGTGATGTTCTCCGAAAACCTGCGTTTCGACCGGCCGCGCACGCGAATGATCTTCTCCGCCGAGTGCCTGGATTTGCCTATCAAGCGCTCGGCTGAAGAACTCAAGCGTTTCCTGGCGCAGGCACCGGCTAATATCCTGGTGAAGTACCGCGACCCGCAAAGCCTGGCCAGCCGGATCAAGCATGATTTGCGGCAATTGCCTGCCGAACATTGGCCCGAAACCGAGGCTTTGGCGCAACGACTGTGCATGTCGGCCTCGACCTTGCGTCGGCGCCTGGCCGAAGAGGGGCAGACTTATCAGGGGCTCAAGGACAGCGTGCGCAAGGAATTGGCGATCGTATGGCTGGCCGAGCCCTCCATCAGTTTTGCCGAGATTGCCACGCGCCTGGGGTTTGCCGATGCCAGCTCGTTCTACAAGGCGTTTCGCAAGTGGTCGGGGTCGAATCCGGGGCATTACCGGAGTTTGATTCTTAACGACTGATCTGGACTTTGTGGTGCCAGTGCTGCCGCCTTCGCTGGCAAGCCAGCTCCCACAGGGGTTGGCGTTGATCACACATTTCGTGTACGCCGCAGAACCCTGTAGGAGCTGGCTTGCCAGCGAAGGCATCAGTCCAGGCAACACACCCTTTGGATCTTGGCCAAACCAGTCACACAACTTGATAACTTTGACCATTGCCCCACCCCCCGTGTAGAGCGAATATTTCCCTGTTACTTACGGTTCCCCCAAACTTAATAAGAAGACCGAGGGATTCTGGCAATGCGCGATTATTTGTCTGCCACGTCACAGTTCGATTACCAGCACACCGTGGACGCCGCACTCGCGGGCGATTTGACGGCCCTCAACGCCTGTGTCGAGTGTTGCGACCGACATGCCTTGCCGGGGCGCATCGCGCTGTTCTGGGAAGGCCGGGACGGCGCCAGCGCGACTTACACCTTTACCGACCTGCAGGATAAAGCGGCAAGGTTTGCCAATTTCCTCCTCGGCCAGGGCGTGAAGAAAGGCGACAAGGTTGCAGGCCTGTTGCCCCGCAACATCGAATTGCTGATCACCGTGTTCGCCACCTGGCGCATCGGCGCGGTCTACCAACCGCTGTTCACCGCCTTCGGCCCCAAAGCCATTGAGCATCGCTTGAACAGCTCCGGCGCCAAGGTCGTGGTCACCGACGCGGTCAATCGCTCGAAACTGAGTGAAGTGGCCGACTGCCCGACCATCGTCACCGTCGCCGGTCCCAAGGGGCAGGGCATCGTCCAGGGCGATTACAGTTTCTGGGCCGAACTGGCCAATTATCCCGCCGAGTGCGAACCGGTGCTGCTGACCGGCGAAGACCCGTTCCTGCTGATGTTTACCTCGGGCACCACCGGCCCGTCCAAAGCGCTGTCGGTGCCGCTCAAGGCCATCGTTGCCTTCCAGAGCTACACCCGCGACGCCGTGGACCTGCGCCCTGAAGATGCGTTCTGGAACGTCGCCGATCCGGGCTGGGCCTATGGCATCTATTTCGGCGTCACCGGGCCTATGGCCATGGGACATCCGATCACGTTCTACGATGGCCCGTTCACCCTTGAAAGCACCTGCCGGGTGATCAACAAATACGGAATCACCAACCTCACCGGCTCACCGACCGCTTATCGCCTGTTGATTGCCGGTGGCAACGAGTTCGCCCGCTCGATCAAGGGCAAGCTGCGCATCGTCAGCAGTGCCGGCGAGCCGCTGAACCCGGAAGTGATCCGCTGGTTCGCCGACAACCTCGGCGTAGTGATTCACGACCATTACGGCCAGACCGAACTGGGCATGGTGCTGTGCAATCACCATGCCCTGGAGCACCCGATCCACATGGGCGCCGCCGGATTTGCCTCGCCGGGCCACCGCATCGTCGTGCTGGACGAAGAGTACAAGGAGCTCGGCGTCGGCCAGCCAGGCATCCTGGCCATCGATCGTACCCAGTCGCCGATGTGCTGGTTCGGCGGTTATGAAGGCGCGCCGACCAAAGCCTTCGTCGGTAACTATTACCTGAGCGGCGACACCGTCGAGTGGAACCCGGACGGCAGCATCAGCTTCGTCGGCCGCAGTGACGATGTGATCACCACGTCGGGTTACCGTGTGGGTCCGTTCGACGTCGAAAGCGCACTGATCGAACACCCGGCAGTGGTCGAAGCCGCAGTGGTCGGCAAGCCCGACCCGGAACGCACCGAACTGGTCAAGGCTTTCGTGGTGCTCAGCGCGCAATACCGTCCTGAACCGGAGCTGGCCGAAGCATTGCGCCAACACGTGCGCAAGCGTCTGGCCGCGCACTCATACCCCCGTGAAATCGAATTTGTCAGCGAGTTGCCGAAAACCCCTAGCGGCAAGTTGCAGCGCTTTATCTTGCGCAACCAGGAAATCGCCAAGGCTCAAGAGGCTGCGGCGAAGAACCTTTAAGCATGAATCCAAGGACACAATGATGCAGATCGCAAACAAGGTTTTTCTCGTCACCGGCGGTGCTTCCGGACTCGGTGCGGCCACCGCTGAAATGCTGGTCGCTGCCGGCGCAAAAGTCATGCTGGTGGACATGAACGCCGAGGCGGTCGCCGCTCAGGCGCAACGTCTGGGCGCGCAGAGCGTGGTGGCCGATATCAGCAATGAAGCGGCGGCCGAAGCCGCGGTGCAGGCGACGGTCAAGGCGTTCGGCGGCCTCAATGGTCTGGTCAACTGCGCCGGCATCGTGCGCGGCGAGAAAATCCTCGGCAAGACCGGCCCGCATGTGCTGGCCAATTTCAGCCAGGTGATCAACGTCAACCTGATCGGCAGCTTTAACATGCTGCGCCTGGCGGCGGCGGCGATTGCCGAGACCGAAGCGGATGCCGATGGCGAACGCGGGGTGATCATCAATACGGCCTCGGCGGCGGCTTACGACGGCCAGATCGGCCAGGCCGCCTACGCGGCATCCAAAGGCGCGATCGTCAGCCTGACCTTGCCCGCCGCCCGTGAACTGGCGCGCTTCGGCATCCGCGTGATGACCATCGCACCGGGGATTTTCGAAACGCCGATGATGGCTGGCATGACCCCGGAAGTCCGCGCGTCCCTCGCTGCAGGCGTGCCGTTTCCGCCGCGCCTGGGCAAACCGGACGAGTATGCCGGGCTGGTCAGGCATATCATTGAAAACAGCATGCTCAATGGCGAGGTGATCCGTCTCGACGGCGCCTTGCGCATGGCCGCCAAGTAAAGAGGATTTGTCATGACTATTGCCAACGATCCAATTGTTATCGTCAGCGCCGTCCGCACCCCGATGGGCGGTTTCCAGGGCGAACTGAAAAGCCTGACCGCGCCGCAACTCGGTGCGGCAGCGATCAAAGCTGCGGTTGAACGCGCCGGTATTGCGCCGGATGCGGTTGAAGAAGTGCTGTTCGGCTGCGTACTGCCCGCCGGCCTCGGCCAGGCCCCGGCGCGTCAGGCCGCACTGGGCGCCGGGCTGGATAAATCGACCCGCTGCACCACCCTGAACAAGATGTGCGGTTCGGGCATGGAAGCGGCCATTCTGGCCCATGACATGCTGGTGGCCGGCAGCGCCGAAGTGGTGGTCGCCGGCGGCATGGAAAGCATGTCCAACGCGCCGTACCTGCTGGACCGCGCGCGCAGCGGTTACCGCATGGGCCACGGCCGCGTACTCGATCACATGTTTCTGGACGGTCTGGAAGACGCTTACGACAAGGGCCGCTTGATGGGCACCTTCGCCGAGGATTGCGCCGAAACCAACGGTTTCACCCGTGAAGCCCAGGACGCGTTTGCCATTGCCTCGACCACCCGCGCACAGCAGGCGATCAAGGACGGCAGCTTCAAGGACGAAATCGTGCCGCTCACCGTGACCGTGGGCAAAGAACAGGTCCTGATCAGCCACGACGAGCAGCCACCGAAAGCCAGGCTGGACAAGATCGCCTCGCTCAAGCCGGCGTTCCGCGACGGCGGCACCGTCACCGCGGCGAACTCGAGCTCGATCTCCGATGGCGCTGCGGCACTGGTGCTGATGCGCCGTTCCGAAGCCGAGAAGCGCGGCCTGAAACCCTTGGCGGTGATCCATGGCCATGCCGCGTTCGCCGATACCCCGGGCCTGTTTCCGGTGGCTCCGGTGGGCGCGATCCAGAAACTGATGAAGAAAACCGGCTGGTCCCTGGACGAAGTGGATCTGGTGGAAGTCAACGAGGCTTTCGCCGTGGTCAGTCTGGTGACCATGACCAAACTGGAAATCCCCCACGAGAAGATCAACGTTCACGGCGGAGCCTGCGCCTTGGGTCACCCGATCGGTGCGTCCGGTGCGCGGATCCTCGTGACCTTGCTCTCGGCCCTGCGCCAGAAAGGCCTGAAGCGTGGTGTTGCGGCGATTTGCATCGGCGGCGGCGAAGCGACGGCGATGGCCGTGGAATGCCTGTACTGAGGCTGACACCAATCCCTGTAGGAGCTGGCTTGCCAGCGAATGCGGTGTGTCATTCAACATTAATGTCGACTGACACGGCCTCTTTGCTGGCAAGCCAGCTCCTACAGATTTTCGCATTCGGCTTATTTTTTAAGGACTGGCCATGATCCCCAATGACGACCAACAACAAATCCGCGATATGGCCCGGCAGTTCGCCGAGGAACGGCTGAAACCATTCGCCGCAGAATGGGACCGCGAACATCGCTTCCCCAAGGAAGCCATCGGCGAGATGGCGCAACTGGGCTTCTTCGGCATGCTGGTGCCGGAAGAATGGGGCGGTTGCGATACCGGTTACCTGGCCTACGCCATGGCCCTGGAGGAAATTGCCGCCGGTGACGGTTCCTGCTCGACCATCATGAGCGTGCACAACTCGGTGGGGTGTGTGCCGATCCTCAAGTACGGCAACGACGACCAGAAAGAGCGCTTCCTCAAACCGCTGGCCAGCGGCGCGATGCTGGGTGCCTTCGCCCTGACCGAACCCCAGGCCGGCTCCGATGCCAGCGGCCTGAAAACCCGCGCCCGGCTGAACGGCGACCACTACGTGCTCAACGGCTGCAAGCAGTTCATCACATCGGGGCAAAACGCCGGGGTGGTGATCGTCTTCGCCGTAACCGACCCGGCCGCCGGCAAGCGTGGCATCAGCGCGTTCATCGTGCCGACCGACTCGCCGGGCTACAAAGTCGCACGGGTCGAGGACAAGCTGGGGCAGCACGCGTCCGACACGTGCCAGATTCTGTTCGAAGACGTTAAAGTGCCGCTGGCCAACCGTCTGGGCGAGGAGGGCGAAGGTTACCGGATCGCCCTGGCCAACCTCGAAGGCGGCCGTGTCGGCATCGCCTCGCAATCGGTGGGCATGGCCCGCGCCGCGTTCGAAGCGGCCCGTGACTACGCTCGTGAGCGTGAGAGCTTCGGCAAGCCGATCATCGAACACCAGGCAGTCGCGTTCCGCCTGGCCGATATGGCGACCCAGATCGCCGTGGCCCGGCAGATGGTGCACTACGCCGCGGCGCTGCGTGACAGCGGCAAACCGGCCCTGGTCGAAGCCTCCATGGCCAAGCTGTTCGCCTCGGAAATGGCCGAGAAGGTATGCTCATCGGCCTTGCAAACCCTTGGCGGTTACGGTTACTTGAACGATTTCCCGCTGGAGCGGATCTACCGCGACGTGCGTGTCTGCCAGATCTACGAAGGCACCAGCGATATTCAGCGCATGGTCATTTCGCGCAATCTTTGAACAAAAGGCTTTTACAATGCTTGGGAGTCATACATGAGTTACGAAACGATTTTGCTGGAAACCCATGGTCGCGTTGGCCTGATTACCCTCAACCGCCCGCAAGCGCTGAACGCGTTGAATGCGCAGATCGTCAGCGAACTGAACCAGGCCCTCGACGGTCTGGAGGCCGATTCGAACATTGGCTGCATCGTGCTGACCGGCTCGAAGAAAGCCTTCGCCGCCGGTGCCGACATCAAGGAAATGGCCGAGCTGACCTATCCGCAGATCTATCTGGACGATCTGTTCAGCGACAGCGACCGCGTGGCCAACCGCCGCAAGCCGATCATTGCCGCGGTCAACGGTTTCGCCTTGGGCGGTGGTTGTGAGTTGGCGTTGATGTGCGACTTCATCCTGGCCGGTGACAACGCGAAGTTCGGTCAACCGGAAATCAACCTCGGCGTGCTCCCGGGCATGGGCGGCACCCAGCGCCTGACCCGCGCCGTGGGCAAGGCCAAGGCCATGGAAATGTGCCTCAGCGGCCGCCTGATCGATGCGGTGGAAGCGGAACGCTGCGGGATCGTCGCGCGGATCGTGCCGGCGGATGAACTGCTGGAAGAAGCGCTGAAAGTGGCGGCCAAGATTGCCGCGAAGTCGCTGCCGATTGCGATGATGGTCAAGGAAAGCGTCAACCGCGCGTTTGAAGTGAGCCTGTCGGAAGGCGTGCGCTTTGAGCGTCGGGTGTTCCATGCGGCGTTTGCGACGCAGGATCAGAAGGAAGGGATGGCGGCGTTTATTGCCAAGCGTGAGGCGGAGTTCGTCGGGAAGTAATGCGGCGTTTTCAATGACGTCTTCGCGGGCAATCACCATCCGCTGTATCTCGCTCGACCCTTCATAAATCTGCGTGATCCGCGCATCCCGGTAGTAACGCTCCACCGGGTAATCCTCCAGATAACCATAGCCGCCATGAATCTGCATCGCTGACGAGCAGACCTTCTCGGCCATCTCCGAGGCAAACAACTTCGCCTGTGATGCCTCAGACAGGCAAGGCTTGCCCGCGCTGCGCAGGCGCGCGGCATGCAGGATCAGCAACCGCGCCGCATTCAACCGCGTGTGCATATCGGCCAGCATATTCGCAATGCTCTGATGCTCGATGATCGGTTTGTCGAACTGGACCCGGTCCCGCGAATAGGCCAGCGCCGCTTCGAATGCTGCACGCGCAATACCCAATGCCTGCGCCGCGATCCCGATGCGACCCCCTTCGAGGTTCGACAGGGCGATGGCCAGGCCTTTGCCGCGTTCGCCGAGCAAGTTGGCTTCGGGGATCGTGCAGTTGCTCAGGGTCACCGCGCAGGTGTCGGAAGCGCGAATGCCCATCTTGTGTTCGGTGCGATCGACGATGAACCCTGCAGTGTCGGTGGGGACCAGGAACGCCGAGATGCCGCGCTTGCCCAGATCCGGATCGGTCACCGCGAACACGATGGCCAGTTTCGCCCGTTTGCCATTGCTGACGAATTGCTTGGCACCGTTGATCACCCACTGGCCGTCACGCAATTCGGCGCGGGTGCGCAAGTTATGGGCTTCGGAGCCGGCCTGGGGTTCGGTCAGGCAGAAGCAGCCGATGGCCTGGCCGCTGGCCAGATCCGGTAGCCAGGTCTGTTTCTGTTCTTCGGTGCCGTAGTTCAACACCGGTCCGCAACCCACCGAGTTGTGGATGCTCATCAGCGCGCCAGTGGCGCCGTCGCCGGCAGAGATTTCTTCCACCGCCAGGGCGTAGGCGACGTAGTCGACATAGGTGCCGCCCCATTCCTCGGGCACGACCATGCCCAGCAGGCCCAGTTCGCCCATCTTCGCCACCAGGCCATCATCGATCCAGCCGGCCTTTTCCCAGGCCTGGGCGTGGGGCGCGATTTCGCCGCGGGCAAAGTCCCGGGCCATGTCGCGGATCATGACTTGTTCTTCGCTCAATTCGATATCGTGCATGGCTCAGCTCCAGCTTGGGTCGAACCCGCTGAAAAAACTCGCGACGTGCCCGGCGTCCAGCGCCTGCAAGGTCGGCGGATTCCAGCGCGGGCTCTTGTCTTTATCGATCAGCAAGGCGCGCACGCCTTCGATCAGGTCGCCGCGCTCGAACCACTGACGGTCCAGGTGCAGCTCAAGGGCGAAGCAGTGCTCCAGGCTCAGGTGCCGGCCGCGGCGCAACATTTCCAGGGTCACCCCCATGGCCAGCGGCGAACGGCTTTCAAGCAGGTCGGCGGTGGTCATGGCCCATTCATGACTGTCGGCGACCGTTACCTCACGCAGTTGCTCAACAATACTCGGCACATCGGGCAGGGCGAAGAAGTGATCGATGGCCGGGCGCAATACGCTCAGTGGTGCATCGGGCAGATGCTGCACCGCAAGCTTGGCCAGCAGGCCTTGCAGGTCCTTGAGCGGTGTGTCGTGCCATTGCAACTGATCCAGTTGCTCGTCGAGTGTGCCGAGTTTGCTGCTCTCAAGGTACCAATCGGCCAGGCCGCAATAGAGCGCATCGGCCGCGCGGATCTGCACACCGCTGACGCCGAGGTAGATCCCCAGTTCCCCGGGAACCCGCGGCAAAAAGTGGCTGCCGCCGACGTCCGGGAAATAACCGATCGCGACTTCCGGCATCGCCAGGCGGCTTTTCTCGGTAACCACCCGCAAGTCCGCGCCTTGCACCAGGCCCATACCGCCGCCCAGGACGAAACCGTCCATCAAGGCCAGGACCGGTTTGCGGTAATCGTGAATCGCCAGGTCGAGGGCGTATTCCTCGACGAAGAAGTCCTCGTGCAGGGTGTCGCCATTCTTGAAGCTGTCATAAAGCGAGCGAATGTCGCCGCCGGCACAGAACGCCTTCTCGCCGGCACCGCGCAAGACCACTGCATGCACCTGCGAGTCCTGCGCCCAGACGTCGAGCTGACGCTGCAGCGTGCGCACCATGTCCAGGGTCAGGGCATTGAGGCCGGCGGGGCGATTGAGGGTCAAGTGACCGATATGGTTGCGCACCTCGGCCAGCACTTCGTTTTGCATGGCATCCATGGACGAAGTCCCCGGAGAAAAAACCTGAGCAGTCATCAGTAACTCCCTGCTTTTATTGTTCTTTTATAGACAAGCTCGCGCACGAGCGATGCTGGATCGTACCAGTGCAAATTTGTGATGTACAACCGGGATATGTGCAGGTGCTTCCTGCAAATTTGCATGACTTCACATGTATGCGAGTCTTGATATTTTGTGTCCACCCCAAGTCACTGTGGGAGCGGGCTTGCCCGCGATGAGTCCGTGTCAGTCGATATCAATATCGCCTGACCCAACGCTTTCGCGAGCAAGCCCGCTCCCACAGGGGATGTGTGCTGTCAGTAACTCTGGTTCAGCACTTCACCAATACTGCGACGTTTAGCGTGTAACTCACTGATATGGATCAGTTGCTCCAGGTCTTCCGGGGTGACATCAAAGAACGCCTCCATCTCCGCGAGGGCCAATTTCAAGTCCTGGGCGGTAATGGCCTGGCTGTCTACCGGCGGGTGATCGGCCGGCACCACGGCCACCGGTTCGCTGGCGCGCCTGGGGTAACGGATGCGTGTCAGGTTGTTGTAGGCCAGGGCGCTGAGCAGCAGGGTCGAGCCGCTGAGCATCACCGGGCCGAGGGCTTTCCAGTCCAGGGCGATGGTTGCCGGGTCCGCCAGCACCAACAACAATGCCAAGGCTCCGGCAGGCGGGTGCAGGCAACGCAGCCAGCACATCAGGATCAGCGCCATACCCGCCGCCAGGCAAGCGCTGCCGAGGGTCCGCCCGAGCACATGCGCCACCAGTAACGACACCACTCCGGCGCTCAAATACCCGCCAAGAATCGACCAGGGCTGGGCCAGTGCACCGGAGGACACGGCGAACAGCAACACGGCCGAGGCACCCAGCGGGCCGATCAGATGCTGCGCCACTTGCATGCCGAATACCTGACTGCAGAGCCAGACGCTGAACATCGTGCCCAGGGACATGCCGATGGCGGCGCGGCTCCATTCGGAAGGACGGGTGTTGATGGCAGCAGGTAACCAGCGAGCAAACATGAGGCACAGGATCCGTAGAAAAAACCGAGGCAAAAAAAAGGCTTAGCTGGGATACCCAGAAAGCCCTTGAAGGTGTTCCAACTATTGGGGGAGGAACCAGCACAGTGTGCCGTTCAATCCTGATGCTGACAAATTCATATTAATGAAGCTTCAGTTCATTATTTCTGATGCATGGCAACCCGCCGCCCACTCATGAAACACATGAAACCACCCATGGCAGTCAGGGCGCTCAAGGCATAAAACATGGTGGGTGCAGGGGAGTGCAGCAACAGGTAACCGCAGATCACCGGACTCAGCGCGCCGCCCAGGGCTGCGAGGTTCTGTGCGCCGTAATAACTGCCGCGCAGTTCCTCCGGCGCCAGGGTATCGACGAAGAGGAATTCGGCGGGGTAGATGATCATTTCCCCGAGGGTGAAGATGAACATCGCCACGCACCAGCTCACCAGGCTGTCGGCCAGGCTGAAGCCGATCAGGCCGACGATGAACAGGCTGGTGCCACCGGCGATCCAGTAGCGCAACTGTTCGCGCTTGAGAAAACGGCCGATCTGGTATTGCAGCAGGATCACGCTGATGGCGTTGCAGGCGAGCAGGGCGGCCATGGTTTCCAGGGCCCGCTTGGAATCCTGGGTCACCAGCAGGTATTGCGACAGGTACAGGGTGAAGCGGCCGTGTACCACGGTGCTGAGCAGGCAGCCGCAGGTGAACATGATCAGCGTGCGGTCGTTTTTCAGGGTGACCAGGGTTTTGAGAAAACTCTGGGGTTGGCCGATTGCGGGTGTCAGGGCCGAGTCCCTGGGTATCCCGATCATCAGGAACATACTGAAAAACGCGATACCGCCGGCAATCAGGAAGGGTGCTATCGGATACACACCGGCAATCACCACGCCCAACATCGGACCGGTGGCGTAGCCGATGTTGGTCAAGGTGTAGCGCAGGGAAAACGCCTTGGCGCGTTGGCCCATGGGCAGGTTTTCACTGAGGATCGCCTTCGAGCCGATCAGGAACAGGGCCGAGGCGGTTTCAGTGATCACCAGGGTGGCGGTGGTCAGGTAGAGGTTGTCGGCGAAGGTCAGCAGCACGAAGCCGATGGCACTGGAAAGCATGGCGAGGATCAGCAGCCGGCGCTTTTCGAGGCGGTCGATGATGTAGCCGCCGTAGAGCGCGAGCAGGGTGGCGATGAACACCGCGATGCCCAGCAACAGGCCGACATCCTGCTGGTTGAGCCCGAGTTTGTTGCTCAGGAACAGCGTGAGCAGCGGGCTGGTGATGGCGCGGCTGACGACGATGGTCAGCGACACGATCATCAACCGGCGGATAACGAGTGAGTAAGTGGCCACGGCGGGGCAAATGTCCTTATTCAGGTTCTATGGTGTTCGGCTTGATACCGGGTCGCGGCCCTTTGCGAGCAAGTCGGATCAGGCAATGCAATGGTCAAGTCAGCCATCAGTGCGCAAAACCAAGCGATTCCAACTCGTCCAACGCCAGTCGTTGCATGTATTCCGTCATAGGAGGTAATCCCGGTAATGCCGCTCATACACTGAAGCGGGATGATCCTCGGTCACCGGCGACGCCGACTCGGCCCACCATCGAGCGACTTCGGCCCCCGTGGCAATCCACACGTCTTCATGCCGTTGAATCCCCTCAAGCAATTCGCGCAGCACGCCAATCCGCCCGGGCGTGGCAATGATCTCCGGGTGCAGCCGCAGCACATAACACAAGCCGAACCGGTGAAACCCGGCAAAGTCCATCTGCAGGTTGCCCAGGGTGTGGCTGTAGGAAGCGATCCGCGATTGCGCCGGTGGCACCGCCGGGCTGAGGTTGAAGGCGAAGTAGGGTTCGTCTTCCAGTTCATAGTGCAGCGGCAGCTCGATGACTTCGGGCGCGGTCGGATGAGCGAATGGCAAGTCATCGCCACGCCATGACGACGACCAACGTATGCCATGGTCTTTCAACGCCTCGATGAACCCCGGCGCGCCATTGCCGGCGGGGATACGAAACCCGGTCGGACGCTGACCGGTCAGCGCAGTCAACGCCGCGCACCCCTTGGCGATCTCGGCGCCCTGCGCGGCCAGGTCCAGATTGTCGTAGTTTTGATGGCGATAACCAGCGCAGGCAATCTCGTGACCGCCCGCCTGGATGGCCCGGATGTGGTCCGGGTTTTCCTCGGCGACGATGCCGGGAATGCACCAGCTGCTGGGTACGCCCAACTCTGCAAACAGACCGAGCAAGCGCTCGACGCCGCGCTGGCTGCCGTAGCGCCAGACCGACAGGGTCTTGTCGCGTCCGGCGACCTCGGGCGCTTGCGTCAGGATGCCGTGCACATCGTTGTAATCGACGGTCAGCACCACGGCGCAGCGGTAGCCTTTGGGCCAGACAATGGAATCAGCCATGGTGATGCTCCTTCAACCACCAGTGGGCGACATCGCGACAGGTGGCGAACCACACGTCATCGCGCTGGCGCATGTGTTCGAAGAGTTTTTCCAGCAGCAGGATGCGTCCCGGTTTGCCGGTGATCTTGGGGTGGAACAGGGTGGTCAGGCACAGGCCTTCGTTCATCGCGCCGTCGTACTCGCGGCACCAGTTGTCCAGGGTCAGCTCGTAGCTGGCGGTGCGGTCCAGGCCGGATGGAAAGTCTGGCGCTCGGGTATAGGCGATGGAGGCGTAGTCGTCCATTTCCCAGCGGCCGGGGATTTCCACCAGCGGCGTGGCAAAGCCCGGCACCTTGACCAGGTACGGCCGGTCATCGCCGCGCATGCTGCTGGAGTAGGTCACCCCGGCCTCGACCAGCATCGCCGGCGTCTCGGCTCGCCAGTCGCCGGAGGGGGTGCGGAAACCTTCGGCGCGAATGTGCAGGTGTTGCCAGAACACCTCGCGGGATTTGCTCATCACGTCCTTTTGCTGCTCCAGCGTCAAGGCGTAAAAGGATTCGTGTTTGTAGCCGTGGTAGGCCACCTCATGTCCGCGTTCGACAATCGCCTGGCACTGCCTTGGCCAGTTCTCCACCACCCAGGCGGGGACGAAAAACGTCGTCGGGATCCGGAATTCGTCGAGCAGGTCGAGAATCCTCGGCAGCGCCCGATAGGGGCCGTAACCGCCGAAACCGAAGTACTCGGGCTTGCGCCAGATCGAGCCATTGAGCATGGCATCGCCGGTGGGGCCATCGAGGTCGAAGGCCAGGGCGAGGCAGGCCTTGTACCGGTCGGGCCAGGTGGGTTGTGGCGAGGAGGACATTAGCGGCTCTCCAACTGTTATAGGTAAAACACAATCCCTCAGGTCAACCGGGAACCCTTGTAGGAGCTGGCTTGCCAGCGAAGGCGGTGTGTCATTCAACATCGATGTTGCCTGTCACGCCGCCTTCGCTGGCAAGCCAGCGCCTACAGGGTATCCGGGTGGCCTCGGAACCTGAATCGACATCCGATCCTGTGGGCGCGGGTCGCCTGCTTGATTATTTCCCGGCGTTGATCGTTACGGTCTTGATGGCACCCAGCTCCAGGTCCCATTTTTTCAGGATGGCCTGGTAGGTGCCGTCATCGATCATGCTCTGCAGCGCCACCTTCAGCGCTTCACTGAGCTCAGGCTTTTTCTTGCTCACCCCCAGCCCGGTGAACTGCTCGGAGATCGGCAGGCCCACGGTCTTGTACATGTCCTTTTCCTGGGTCTTCAGGTACGACAAGGTCTCGCTGCCCTGCATCGCCGCATCGATGCGGCTCTGACGCAACTGCGCACGGGCGTCCGCCGAGCCTTCGGTGCCGATCACATTGATGGCAGGCTTGCCGGCGGCTTCGCAATTGGCCTTGCTCCATTCGGCAATTTCCGACGGGAAGGTCGTACGGCGACTGGTGCCAACCTTCTTGCCGCACAGGTCGATGATCTCGTTGGTGTCCTTGTTTTTCTGCAAGGTGTAGAACTGCGGCCCGCTGGTGAAGTAGTCGACGAAGGTCACGCTGGCCTGGCGCTCGGCCGTGTCGGTCATGCCCGACATCACCATGTCCACGCGGTCGGTGGTCAGGGCGTTGATCATTTGCTCGAAGCCGGTTTCCTGCCATTTGATCTTCACGCCAAGGCGTTCGGCCAGGGCATTGCCCAGGTCAACGTCGAGCCCGGTGAGGGTGTTGGTGGCCGGATCCTTGAAGTCCATCGGCGGGTAGTTCGGCATGATCGCCACCACGACTTCGCCCTTGGCCTTGATGCTGGCCGGCAATTCGGCGGCGAACGTGAAGCCGGAGGCCATGACGCTGGCGAGTACTGCTGGAATAACGAAGTTCTTCATGGTCGTTCTCTTATGAGTGTTGTGAGGCGGCGCTTGTTTTCCAAGCATGGCACTTAGGTTCGAACGGCAGAAATGAAGCTCTGGGTGCGCGGGTTTTGCGGACTTATCAGTATTTCTTCGGGGCTTCCAGCCTCCACGATCTGCCCGCCGTCCATGAACACCATGCGGTTGGACACCTCGCGTGCGAAGCCCAGCTCATGGGTGACGACGATCATGGTCATGCCGGTCTGCGCAAGGTCGCGCATCACCGACAGCACCTCACCGACCAGTTCCGGGTCGAGTGCCGAAGTGGGTTCATCGAACAGCATCAGCTTGGGGCGCATGGCCAGCGCGCGGGCAATGGCAACCCGTTGTTGCTGGCCACCGGACAGTTCGATCGGGTAGCTGTTGCGCTTGTCGGCCAGGCCGACGCGGGCGAGCAGTTCCACCGCTTCTTCGTGCGCCTCCTTGGGCGAACGCTTGAGCACCTGACACGGCCCTTCGATGATGTTTTGCAACACAGTCATGTGCGGGAACAGGTTGAAGCGCTGGAACACCATGCCGGTGGACAGGCGTTGCCGGGCGATCTGCGACTCGTTGAGTTCGTACAGTTTGTTGCCGGCGATGCGGTAACCCACCAGTTCGCCGTCGACCCACAGGCCACCCTTGTCGATCTTTTCCAGCTGGTTGATACAACGCAACAAGGTGCTTTTGCCGGAGCCGGAAGGGCCGATGATGCACAGCACTTCGCCTTGCTCGACTTCGATGTTGACGTCCTTGAGGGCGTGGAAGTGGTCGTAGTACTTGTTCAGGCTCACGGCCTTGACGATGCTTCTCATGTCGGACTCCTCAAGAACGCTTGCCGGCGCCGCGAGCGAAACGACGCTCCAGGCGGCTTTGGCCGAAGGACAGCACGGTGACGGTGGCCAGGTACCAGATACCGGCGACGATCAGCAGCTCCATGACCCGGGCGTTGGCGTAGTAGATGTTCTGGGCGTTGTAGAGCAGTTCCGAATACTGGATGACACTCGCCAGGGACGTCATTTTCACCATGCCGATGAATTCGTTGCCGACCGGCGGAATGATCACCCGCATGGCCTGGGGCAGGATGATTCGGCGCAGCGCTTGCAGGCGCGGCATGCCGATCGATTTGGCGGCTTCGTACTGACCGGTGTCCACCGACAGCAGGCCGGCACGCACCACTTCGGCGGTGTAGGCGCCCTGGTTGATGCTCAAGCCGAGCAGGGCCGCCACGAACGGCGTCATCAGGCTCACGGTGTCCATTTCGAACAGGCCGGGGATGCCGATGGTGGGGAAGATCAACGCCAGGTTGAACCACAACAGCAGTTGCAGGATCAGCGGCGTACCGCGAAACAGCCAGGTGTAGGTCACGGCCACGTAGCGCAGGATCGGGTTGGCCGACATGCGCATGATTGCCGTGATCACGCCGAAGACGATGCCCAGGGCCATCGCCAGCACCGCCATGACGATGGTGTTGAGCAAGCCCCACATGATCGCCTGGGAGGTGAGGAACTGGCCGATGTACGACCATTCGATCTTGCCTTCGGCGAAGGCGCGCACCAGGCCGAGAATGGCGATGACGATTACGGTGGCGAAGAAAATCCGCCCGTAATAACGCCGTGGCACATGGTGATACTGGGTGATGTCGAACTGGTTTTCCGCCAGTTTGCGCTCCGCCTGGAGTCGTTCTGCCTGGGTCTGGCTCATCTTGCTTCTCCGTACACCGCGCTCAATCAAGACGGCGCGTGTTGTCTTTCATTTCCAACACAATCCCTGTGGGAACGGGCTTGCACGCGATGGCGGTGTGTCAGTCAACATGGATTTCGACTGTGCCGGCGCCTTCGCTGGCAAGCCAGCTCCTACAGGGGGCTTGGGTCGTTTATCAGAGCCGAAAGCCCTGATAGTCCTCAGTCCATCGTTGCTGCGCGGCAAGGGCGGTCTTCAAGCGGCCGATCTGCTCGCGCACCTGTTGCGGCGCCGTGCCTCCCCAACCACTGCGCGCGGCGATGGCGGCTTCGAGGGTCAGGCTGTCGCGCACCTCAGGGGTCAGGCGCGGATCGATCTCCGCCAACAGGGCCGCGGAGGCTTCCCACAGCTCGATGTCATGTTTCTCGCAGGCCTGGACCAGCGCTCCGGTGATTTCATGGGCTTCCTTGAACGGCACGCCGCGCACGGCCAGCCAGTCAGCGACTTCGGTGGCGAGGGTGAAGCCCAGCGGCGCCTGACGCCGCAACTCCTCGACATTGACTGTCATGGTCGCGACCATTCCGGCCATGGCCGGCAGCACCAGCAGCAAGGTGTCGACGCTGTCGAGCACGCCGTGCTTGTCCTCGCTCAAATCGCGGTTGTACGACAGCGGCAGGGATTTGAGGGTGGACAGCAGGCCGGTCAGGTTTCCGATCAGACGGCCAGCCTTGCCCCGGGCCAGTTCAGCAATGTCCGGATTCTTCTTCTGCGGCATGATCGAGCTGCCGGTGGCGTAGGCATCGTCCAGCGCAACCCAGCGGAATTGCCGGGACGACCACAGGCAGAACTCTTCGGCGAGGCGGGAAATGTTGATCCCGAGCATGCTGGCGATAAACAGGAATTCGGCGACGTGATCGCGGCTGGCCACGGCGTCGATGGAATTTTCGCAGACTCCGCTGTAGCCCATTTCCCTGGCCGACTGCTGCGGCTGGCGTGCAATGGCGGAGCCGGCCATGGCCGCGGCACCCAGTGGCGACAGCGAAGTGCGCACGTCCCAATCGACCAGGCGCTGCACATCGCGCAGCATGGATTGGGCGTGGGCCAGCAAGTGGTGTGCAAAAACGATCGGCTGGGCCTGCTGCAGGTGCGTGAAACCCGGGCAGATGCTGTCCACGTGTTGCTCGGCCTGAACCACCAGGGCTTGCTGCAGGGCCAGGACTTCAACGGCCAGGGTACGCACATGATCACGCAGGAACAGGCGCAGGTCGTTGGCGGTCTGGTCATTGCGCGAACGGCCGGCGCGCAGTTTGCCGCCGAGGGCGCCGAGGCGCTCGGTCAACAGGCGTTCGATGAAGGTGTGGACGTCTTCGTCGTCCGGGGTCGGGGCGATACTGCCGGCGCGGAAGTCAGCGCCAATGCGTTCCAGCGCATCGACCATGGTCCGGGTTTCCTGCTCGCTCAACAGCCCGGCGCGTTGCAGTTCACGGGCATGTGCCCTGGAACCGGCGAGGTCGTACGGGGTGAGCCGGAAATAGCGTTCCGGGCAACGGGACAGGGCCGCCAAGGCTTCGGACGGGCCGCTTTTGAAGCGGGCACCCCAGAGACGGTCGGTGGTTTGGGACATTATTGTTTTCCTCGTCGTTGCTCGGGAGTTGAAAATTAATCGTGTGTCCGGTCAAAGAGCCTGGCGGGCAAGTCGAATCGCCGCTCGCTCGCGCCTACAGAGTGGGGGTGCACTTGCAGGCTGAAGCAGTGTTCAAGAGGGCAGTTGCGAAGTGGCGGGAGTTGATCGAAATGTCAGCTTTTAACAGTTCGAAATCAGTGAGTTGGCACTGATGGGCGGAATTTATTAGCGGTTGCCAAGCCTGGTTTTCTGTGTTCATTATTATTGGCCAGCCATGTTTTTGTTGTTGTGCACAGAGTGTTGATTAGGGCGCCAGAGGTAAATAAGCATTATGGAAACCCCACTTTCCAATTCCGGAAACCCGCCGCTGAAAACGTCGCATCGGGCACCGCTGACCCTCAGTGGCCTGGACTTCAAATTGCTCAAAGTGTTCAAGGCCGTGGTCGAGGCGGGCGGGTTCAGTGCGGCTCAGAACGAGCTGAACGTGGGGCTGGCAGCTATCAGCAAACAGATCTCCGACCTGGAAATTCGCATCGGCATGCGCCTGTGCACGCGGGGACGGGAAGGCTTTCACCTGACCGAAGAAGGCAGCCTGGTGTATCAGGCATCCATTGATCTGTTTGCCTCGGTCGATAACTTTCGTGATCGTCTTAGTTCAGCGCAGAACGAACTTGTCGGTGACCTTGGCGTAGGGGTGATAGACAATACGATATCCGATGATCATTCACCCTTGGTTGCTGCGCTTAAACGCATCAACGAAGAGTCGCCCAAAGTAAGATTTCAACTTCAAACCTCGCAACTGGACGAGGTGGAAAGGGGCGTGGTAGAGGGGCGATTGTTGGCAGGGATAGTCCCGGTTTATCAACGACGGGAAGAGTTTGATTACTACGCACTGTATGAAGAACGTTCGCAGGTTTACTGCGCGGTTGGGCATCCATTGTTCAACTTGCCGGAGTCGGAAATGGGCAGCAATGTGCTCAAGGACTACGCCTGTATCAACCACCGGTATGCCATACATCGCGACAAACTGAATTTTGCGCACTACGACAGCTTCTCGGCCTCTGCGACCCAGGTCGAAGCCGTGGCGCTGTTGATCAAGACCGGGCGCTTCGTGGGTTTTCTACCCCAGCATTACGCCGCTTCACTGGTGGCCCGGGGGCAACTTCGAGCCGTACTTCCGGACCTGATCCACATCGATACCCCGTTCAACCTGATCCTGCGTCACAACACTGTGCGCAGTCCGTTGGTCAAGGCGTTTGCACGGGCCTTGGGGGTGGATCTGAAGGCGACAGTGGGGTGATTTACGCGTGAAAGTGCTGCCTCCAGGCTTTTTAAGTGTAAGTGCATAAATCATTCGAACCGATGCAATGGCGTGTTTTTCTCTCTCTTCACTTTGTTACTGCAGCCTGTGAATCGCCGCAACCATCGGTAATCCTTTCGTCTTGCGTCTGATCCTTTCAATACTACGCTTACCCACCAAGTGACTTGTCGTCTGCACCCAGCCATTCAGAACGGCAGGATGGAACGCACTCAATTGTCGGGATTAACATGGCCTTGATCGATGAAGTGAAGATAATTTGCGACCGTCTGGCAATGGACGCTGGCTGGCATGCCCTTTTGTTGCAGCATGGGCTGGACATCAAGGCATGCCCGTTGGAGGTCGAATTAAAAAAACAATTACCTGTCGATCGTACTGTAAACGGATTTGAGGATTTTTCCCTGAAGGGTAACTGTGCCATTGAAGCGGGAAATCCCTCTCGCAGCCTGCTGTACCACGCTTTGGCATCGCCCAATGTCACTACGGATTCAAAAGGCAACGCCTTAACGATCTATCCCACCGCCGCTGAAATAGAGACGGTTTTAAATTATGTCTATGGCGTATGTCCACCTGGCCTTGAGGCGTTGTTCGAGCAAGCGGGCGAGGGGGCGGTTTTAGCGATAGTCGTGTTTGCCATCGAATATCGTCCGGGACCCGGTACGGTTCACGGAAAACATGCCGATCTGTGTTTTTCCCGCACGGGTATCGCTCGGGTAGGGACGGCCCCTGCATGGTATGACCCACAGCGCCGCGGCTTCTTGCCCTGGGTTGAAGACGACCCCAAGGCAATACGGGTCATGCCTGCTCGGTTCAGTGCTTATATCGCGGTACAACGTAAGGGGGATGCAGCCCGTTTCGGACCGCAGTCTTTTCAACCCGGCGATGAGGAACGCGATTTCTGGATGCCATTACACAAGTTGTTCAAGGGGACGGAATGCGTCGCAGGCATGGAGCTGAATGTGAACCTCGAGTGTTATCACATCAACGACAAGTTACGCAGATTCCATCTTAAGTTTCCGGAACCGGATTGGCAGGAACCGGTTCTTTCCGGCCCACCTTTTGTGCTCACTGACGGGTTGGCACACTGGGCTGATGAATCCGGGTCTGGCCAGGGCCTGCTCTTGCCCGTGGCACAACGTTGCCTGGTGGAAAAAGCAACGTATGACCATCAGGATGTCTTTTTTACAATCCCGGCCGAACCCAACTATCGCGGCTACATCATCAACAGACGGTACAAACTGCTTGAGGACGGATCGATTGACGATTTAAACCTGAATCCCGATGTCGTCAATATCGTCAAAGCCGGTGGCTACAGGGCTTTACACTTTATCGACTTTACGGCGGAAGGTTGGGTGCGGGCGAGTTGCCCGACGCTTGAGGCGGTGATACCAGACAATGCCTTGGCTTACTCGATAATTGCCGCGCCCGACTTTTATCCTGAGTCCTCACAGCGTGAACTACTCGAGTGGAGCGACCAACAACAGTTCCCTCAACCTTTCTTTGGCCAGTCCTTGCGGGTCCTTTCGAATCTGCGCGCGGCTGGCAACCCCGATCTGAACGGAAACTATTTCCAGCCTGACGACAAGGGAATAACAGCGATCGTTTCGCACCCTGTCGAGGTTGAAGACCGCGCAGCATCGGGTGCTCGCACAACAAATGGCCGTCCATCCTGGTTATCCGATCGGGCAGCCGGCTCCCTCAGCCCGGGTTGGGAGATCAGCGGCCCCGATGGCGGGGGACCGCGTCCTGCATCGCTTTGCGGCTACGAATTGGGAAGTCCGTTTACCGAGGATGTGAGGATTTGTGCATCGATTGGCGGCTATTGGCCTGCGGTCTCCCCGGATACCTCACGGACATTTGAACCCAATGCATCCCGGGTTCCAATTATTCCACTCACCGACGAAGAGGGCGGGCAGGCAGATTCCGGCTCTTGGGACGGAGTCGACGGACCAAGACTCGTCACCGATGCCCAAGGCAAGCAGGTCGTGGAATATACGGCGTTTGACCATTGCGACTACACCAAAAATGCCTTGGCAGGCCTGTTATCCCTGCATCGTACGGCGAAAACGAGCGCGGATGATTATGCGAGACGCATATGGACGCTCCATAACGCGTTCACTGCATTAGGGGCCAGTACCCGACAGCAGAAGGCAGAGTGGTCAGTCCTGTCGTTCCGGAAAATAACCCGACCGCATGCCGCGCTGGAGTTCGCAGAGCAGGAAGCGGGAGCCGTGCTGAAGGGCGATATTCATTGCTATCAAATCTATAAACCCGATAAGGGCAGCCTCTCGACGCCTCCCGGGGACTTTACTAAACGGCAGGTCGAAATCCTTGAAATGACCTGTTCATTTGTCGGCGAGGAAGCACTCCTGAGCAAGCGGGGTGACGCTGCCTGGACAGTTCAATACCTTGGGTGACTACGATGTCGTGGTGATTGGCGCCGGGCCTGCCGGTTGCGCCGCGGCCATTTTTTGCGCCCAGCACGGCTTGCGTGTAGCGCTGCTCGAGCAGTGCGCTTTTCCTCGTGAGCGACCTGGCGAGACATTACCCCCCGGTATTGAACCGCTATTGCAGCAACTGGACGTGGCGGATGCGGTGGTGCAAGGGGATTTTATTCGTCATACAGGGCATTGGGTGCAATGGGGCGCAGGGCGCCGGTTTTCTGCGTTTGGTGGTGAACCGGCCAGTCCGTGGCGTGGCTTTCAAATTCCCCGGGCCACGTTCGACAGTCTGTTGCTTGAAAAAGCCGTTGAACGGGGTGTCCATGTCGTACAGCCGTGCCGGGTCAATGAAGTGATTCGGCGCAACGATCGGGTTATCGGTGCCAGAACAACCGCAGGCGAGTTTTTTTCACGACAGCTCATTGATGCCAGCGGCTCACACTCGTGGCTGATGCGGCAATTGGCACTCGATCACTCGTTGTTTTCCCCGCTGCTGATCGCAAAATACGGTTACGCAACGGGAGAACGGGCGGCATGTGATGAGGCGCCCGGCATTGTTGCCGACGCTCAGGGCTGGTACTGGACTGCCAGAGTGGCGCCGAAACTATACAACTGGACCCGTCTGTACTTTGACAAAGCCCAGGCCCGGCAAGCCGGTCCGCCGGCAATGTTCGATCACCTGACCGCCATGGGAGGGGTCCGGGGCGCTGACGTGACCTGGCGAAGCTGTCACCGGACGGCCGGGGATGGCTATTTCATTGTGGGCGATGCCGCATTCGTGCTTGATCCAGGCACCTCCCATGGCGTACTCAAGGCCATCATGTCCGGAATGATGGCCGCACACGCCATTATCCGTGAGAACGCTTTGCCGCGGCATCGAAGCGCAATCAACACGCAATATCGACAATGGATGCAGCGCTGGTTCGTCCGTGACATGAACGCAATGGGTGAGTTGTACCGTTCGCACCCATCACCCCCGCATTGGCTGTCGATGACCGATCGGCGAATTCAGGCGACGACCGAAGCCGCCGGCCATCGCTGAAGCGGAATCGGCAATCCGCGCGATTCCCCACGCCCCATCGGGAAGTACAGGAAACCCGCGCGCGCCAGGCGTTCGGCGTCATACAGATTGCGCCCGTCGAAGATCACCGGCGCGTTGAGCTGCTGCTGGATCAGGTTGAAATCCGGCGCCTTGAACTGTTGCCACTCGGTGCAGATGATCAGTGCATCGGCACCGGACAGCGCGGACTCCGGCGTGCCCATGAGCATCAACTTCGATTCATGGGGATACAGCTGCCGGGTTTGCTGCATGGCTTCCGGATCGAACGCACGCACGTTGGCCCCGGCGGCCCACAGCGCTTCCAGCAGCACCCGGCTCGGCGCATCGCGCATGTCATCGGTGTTGGGTTTGAACGCCAGGCCCCACAGGGCAAAGGTCCTGCCGCGCAAGTCACCTTGGTAGAATGCATTGATACGCTCGAACAGCTTGTGTTTCTGCCGCTGGTTGATCGCTTCCACCGCTTGCAGCAGGTCGCTGGAGCATTGGGCTTGTTCGGCGCTGTGGATCAGGGCGCGCATGTCCTTGGGGAAACACGAACCGCCATACCCGCACCCCGGGTAGATAAAGTGATAGCCGATGCGGGAGTCGGCACCGATGCCCAGGCGCACGGACTCGATGTCGGCGCCCAGGTGTTCGGCCAGTTCGGCGATCTGGTTGATGAAGCTGATCTTGGTCGCCAGCATGCAGTTGGCGGCGTACTTGGTCAGCTCCGCGCTGCGCAGGTCCATGAACATGATGCGGTCGTGGTTGCGGTTGAAGGGCCCATAGAGGTCACGCATCACCTCGCGTATGTCATCGCGTTCGCAGCCGATGATGATCCGGTCCGGGCGGCGGCAATCGGCCACGGCCGAGCCTTCTTTCAAAAACTCCGGGTTGGAAACAATATCGAACTGCAACAGCCGGCCGACCTTGAGCAGGCATTTGTCGATATGCGCGCGCAGGGCATCGCCGGTGCCCACCGGGACCGTGGACTTCTCCACCAGGATCACCGGTTGTTCGCGATGACGCGCCACCGCTTCGCCCACTGCCATCACGTAGCGCAGATCCGCCGAGCCATTGTCCCGGGACGGGGTACCGACGGCTATGAACAGCACCTGGCCGTGTTGCACCGCGAGTTTCTCGTCGGTGGTGAACTGCAGCCGCCTGGCGTCCAGGTTTTCACGCACCAGGCTGGCCAGTCCCGGTTCGAAAATGCTCACATGGCCTTGCTGCAACAACTCGACTTTCTGTGGGTCAATGTCCATGCACACCACGTCGTGGCCGACTTCAGCCAGGACGGCGGCTTGCACCAGGCCAACGTAACCGCTACCGAATACACTGATTTTCATGGGGGCTCTCCTGTCCTGATCGACACCCATCCAGGAGTAGCAGGGCCATGTTTCAGTTCATCCATCGCGTTAACCTTGACCTGCCGGGCGTGACAATTCACATTCCCGGCCACGCCCGGCAGCGTAATCGCCAGTTCTTCACCTGGCGTTGTGCTTTTCCTTTGGACTTTTCATTCAAGGCCGTTTCGTTTGACTGACTTACCCGCTGTTGTTGCCCATACGCCAAAAATCAATCCGCTGACCCTGTACCTGGCGCGACTGGCCCCGTCCAGCCAGTTGACCATGCGCTACGTCTTGCAGGACGCGGCCGACCGCCTGGGTTTCGAAGACATGAATGTCGAAGAGATTCCCTGGCATGAGTTGCAGCCCGAAGATGTGATTGCGCTGGTGGCTACCTTGCGCGCGGACGGCTACGCGCCCAACACCTCTTCGCTGTACGTCAATGCCGTGCGCGGGGTGATGAACGAAGCGTGGCGCATGAGCCTGATCAGTCAGGAACACCTGCTGAAAATGCGTTCGGTCAAGGGCATCTCCGGTACCCGGCTGTCCCAGGGGCGCAATCTGCGCCGCAGCCTGATCCAGGAGATGATGGCGGTCTGTGCCGCCGATCCTCGGCCGCAAGGCCTGCGGGACGCGGCGATCATCGGGATTCTGTACGGCTCGGGGATGCGCAAGTCGGAATCGGTGAACCTGGACCTCGATCAGGTCGATTTCGCCGAACGCAGCCTGCGGGTCACTGCCAAGGGCAACAAGCAGTTGATCAAGTACGCACCGGCCTGGGCCTTCGCCAAACTGGATGCCTGGCTGGAGCTGCGCCGGTCGCAACTCAAGGAAGGTGAAGAGGACGATCCCTTCCTGTTCAATCGCATCCGCCGCGGCAGTCACATCACCCGCGAGCGCATCACCAAGCACGCGATCTATTACATTGCCCGCCAGCGCGGCGCGCAAGTCGGGGTCAAGATCATGCCCCATGACTTTCGGCGCTCGTTCATTACCCGGGTGATCGAAGAACATGACTTGTCGATCGCCCAGAAGCTGGCGCATCACAGCAACATCCAGACGACCGCCAACTATGATGTGCGCGATGACAACGAGCGGCGGCGGGCGGTTGATCGCTTCGATCTGTGAGGGCAGGGGTCAGGCTTCGCTCAGCACGTGGGCGTGGCCGATCATCGAGACGTGAACGGCGCTCCCCATGGGTGGCGCATACAACCCGGAACTGCGCACCATCAAGGATCGGCCTGGCTGTTGCGCGCAATTGCGCGACTGCAACTCCACCGTCAAGGTGCAGGTATTGCCGCTGAAATCGCGCTCCGTCACCACGGCACGGCAGCCGACGGCCTCTGCCGGACTCGTCTGGATGCTCACCAGGTGCAATTGCTCGGGCCGCAGCATGATCTGCGCGCATTGGTTGTTCCGGTGATTGTTGACCGGAATCCGCCCCAGGTCGCAATGGGCCCAGCCCGCCTCGATCCGCGCCGGCATGACCACCGCATCGCCGAGAAACAGCGCGGTTTGTTCATCGTCGGGATAGCGGTACAGGTCCAGCGGGTGGCCTGACTGAACCAGTCGGCCCTGACGCATCACCGCCAGCTGATCGGCAAACGACAATGCTTCGCTCTGGTCATGGGTGACCAGAATGGTGGTGACGCCCGCATCAGCCAGCAGCCGCGCGACCAATTTGCGCATGGCGGCGCGCAAGCCGGTATCCAGCGCCGAAAACGGTTCGTCCAGCAGCATCAGGCGCGGCTGTTGGGCCAGGGCGCGGGCCAGGGCCACCCGTTGCTGCTGGCCGCCGGATAGCTCATGGGGCCAACGCGTGGCCATGCTGGCGTCCAGCGCCACGCTGTCCATCAGTTCGGCGATCCGCTCCTGTTTTTCAGAGCCCCTGGTCGACAACCCGAAGCCGATGTTGGCAGCGACGGTCATGTGCGGGAACAGGGCGCCATCCTGGGGAACATAGCCAATCAATCGTTGGTGCGCCGGCACCTCATGGGTGCTGTCGACCAGCGTCTGTCCATTGAGCAGAAGGCGACCCGAATCGGGGAATTCGAAGCCGGCGATCATGCGCAGCAAGGTGGTCTTGCCCGAACCTGAAGGGCCGACAATCACCGTGCGGCTGCCCGCGGGCACCGACAGGCTGATGTTTTTCAAGGCCGTCTGGGCACCATAGGATTTGCAGATCGAGTACAGATCGAGAGCGTTCATCGGCCCGCCGTTCGCTTGGATTGATGATAAAGAATGCCGGTCAGCGGCAGCGACAGAACGATCATCAGCAGGGCATAGGGCGCCGCGGCGGCATAATCGATTTCGCTGGTCAACGCCCAGAACCCGGTCGCCAGGGTGCGAGTCCCGTTCGGCGCCAGCAGCAGGGTGGCCGTCAGTTCATTGGTAATCGCCAGGAACACCAACGCGGCGCCTGCGGCAACGCCCGGTGCGGCCAGGCGCAAGGTGATCAGCCACAGCGCCAGGGCGGGGGAGCGACCGAGGCTGCGGGCCATGTTTTCCAACTCGATCGGTGCCTGGGCGATACCGGCGCGCAAACTCACCAGCGCCCGGGGCAGGAACATCAGCAGATAAGCCATCAGCACCGTGATCGTGGTCTGGTAAATCGGCCGGGCGAAATGAATCGTGATGGTCACCAGCGCCAGGGCCACGACAATCCCCGGCAGCGAGCTGGTGATGTAGTTACAGCTTTCCAGCACCCGCTGCAGCCGCCCGGGCGAGCGAATCGACAGCCAGGCAATCGGGATGGCCGCCAAGGTGGTCAACATCGCCCCGCTGATACCCAGGAGCACGGTCTGTTCCAGCGCTGGCAGCAGTTCGCTCAGTTGCCAGACTTGCGTGCCGCCAGCGATCAACCACTTACCCAACGTGATCA
>Ga0247818_10000299_pt1 | contig 30854 bp, 23 predicted proteins | sample 13C_Glucose_Day1_FD_192424 | JGI IMG/M metagenome (GOLD analysis project Ga0247818, IMG submission 192424) | Soil microbial communities from agricultural site in Penn Yan, New York, United States - 13C_Glucose_Day1 | ecosystem: Environmental > Terrestrial > Soil > Agricultural land | place...
GGTCCGCACCCCGGTGATGCGCTGCAGGGTGGCGAGCGGGGCGGCGGCGATCCGGCCGATGGAGTCGAGTCCGTATCCGCACAGGGTGCGCGCTGTCGCCGCCCCGACACCGTCCAGCGCGGCGGCGGGCTTGGACGCGAGGAAGCCGGCGTGCTCACCGGGGGCCACCACGAAGGTGGTTCCGGCCGTCGCCTGCCGCGCGGCCATCCTGGCCAGCATGGGGTTGGAGGCCGCCCCGATCGCGCAGTCCACGCCGTGCAGGGCGAGGGCGCGGACCCGGATCACGGAGGCGAGGCCCGCCACGTCCTGCCCGAAGTAGCGCAGCGCGCCGCCGACATCGGCGAGCGCGGCTCCGGGCGGGGCCGCCTCGACGACCGGGGTGAACGCCCCGAGCAGGGCGAGCAGTCCCTCGTACTCCGCGCTGTCCGGCAGTCCGCCGCCGATCCGGCGGAACCGCAGGCACAGGACGGCCGGCTGGTCGTTCATCCCGCGCTCCCCGGGCTCTGGTGCCACAGTTTCCTTCCGGTGGGCGCCCCTTCGCCGGCAGGCTGGAGATCGGACCAGGGGTTCATCTCGTAGCCGGTGGGCAGCTGGATGCGGCGTCCGGGTTCCTCCTCCTTCTCCTCCTGCGCGGCGGGTTCCTCCGCGAGCCGCGCCGCGACGGCGTCCAGCCCGCCGGTGCGCCGGAGTTCGGCGAGCTCCGCCAGATTCCAGGCGGCCGATCCCACCACGCTCATGCTGCGGGGGCCACGCCGCTGGACCACCCCGCGCACCAGCAGCAGCCAGGAGTGGAAGACGGTGTGTGCGCAGGCGGCGTGGCTGTCGTCGAAGAACGCCAGGTCCACCAGGCCCGTTCCGTCGTCCAGGGTGGTGAAGATGACCCGGCGCCCGGAACGTATCGGAGGCGTCTGGGTGGCCGCCTTGGCACCCGCGACCAGCACGGTCTCCCCGTGCCTGGCCTCCCGCAGCCGCTTGGCGGAGACCGCGCCGAGCTCCTCCAGGAAGGCGTGGTGGTCACCCATCAGATGGCGCGACACGTCCATGCTGAGGACGCCGAGCTCGGCGCTGAGGCGTTCGGCGTCGTTGAGGTCGGGCAGTCCGACGGTGCCGGTGCGGTGCCCGCCGCCGAGCGGGAGCTGGGCGCCCGCCGCACCGGACCCGGAACCCCGCTGGGCGCGGTGGAGCTCGGACAGGTGCAGCAGCAGATCCCTGCGGTTGCCGCCGAAGGCGTCCAGCGCGCCGACCTGGGCCAGGCGTTCGGCGGCCGGTTTCCCGGGCCTGGCCCGCTGCCAGAAGTCCAGCAGGGAGCTGTAGGGCTGTCCGGCCTCGATCCGTGCGACCTCGGCCTCACTGATGCCGTGGACGTCCGAGAGAGCCAGCCGCAATCCCCATTTGTCACCGTTGTCGCCAGACACCAGTTCGATCCTATGGGCGGCCGCCGACCGGTTCACGTCCAGCGGCAGCACCGGCACCCCGCGCCGCCGGGCGTCTGCGAGCAGCAGCCGCTTCGGGTACATCCCGGGGTCGTGGGTGAGCAGCCCGGCGTAGAAGGCCGCCGGGTGGTGCGCCTTGAGCCAGGCCGACTGGTACGTCGGCACGGCGAAGGCGACGGCGTGCGCCTTGCAGAAGCCGTAGCTCCCGAACGCCTCGATGATCTCCCAGGCGCGGGTGATCACCTCGGCGCCGTACTTCCGCTCCGCCGCCCGCTGCGCGAACCAGACCCTGATCCGGGCCTGCGACTCGGGGTCGGAGAGCCCGCGCCGCACACGGTCGGCCTCGCCGCGTCCGCAGCCGGTCATGATGTTCACCATTTCGATGATCTGCTCGTGGAAGACGACCACCCCGTAGGTGTCGCGCAGCGCCCCCTCCAGGTCGGGGTGCGGGTAGCGCACGGGCGCGCGGCCGTGTCTGGCCTCGATGAACGGCCGCACCATGTCGGCGGCGACCGGCCCCGGCCGGAACAGCGAGATGTCGACCACCAGGTCGTGGAAGGTGGAGGGCTGGAGCCGGCCGACCAGGTCGCGCTGGCCCGGCGACTCGATCTGGAAGCAGCCCAGCGTCTCGGCGCTCCTGATCAGCCGGTACGTCTCCGGGTCGCCCGGCGGTACGGCGTCCAGGTCGACGTCCTCGCCGGACGCCCGCTTCACCTCGGTCACCGCGTGCGCCATCGCCGACTGCATCCGCACGCCGAGCACGTCGAGCTTGAGCAGCCCGAGGTGTTCGACGTCGTCCTTGTCGAACTGCGCCATCGGGAAGCCCTCGCCACTGGTGGGCATGACCGGGGTACGCCGCAGCAGCGAGTCGTCCGAGAGGAGCACCCCGCACGGGTGCATGGCGATTCCGCGCGGCAGGGCGTCCAGCGACTCCACCAGATCCCAGAGCCGCCCGTACTTCTCCTTCCGCCCGGCCACGGCGCGCAGTTCGGGCAGTTCCTCCATCGCGGCGCGGGCGTCCCTGGCCCGGATGTGCGGGAAGGCCTTGGCGAGCCGGTCGATCTCGGCGGGGTCCATGGAGAGCGCGGCGCCGACGTCGCGGATGGCGTGGCGCACCCGGTAGGTCTCGGGCATGGAGACGGTCGCGACCCGTTCGGCGCCGAAGCGGCCGATGATCGCGCGGTAGACGTCCAGACGCCGCGCCGACTCGACGTCGATGTCGATGTCGGGCAGCACGAAGCGCCGCTTGGACAGGAACCGCTCCATGAGCAGCCCGTGCTCGACCGGGTCGGCGTGGGCGATCCCGAGCAGGTGGTTGACCAGGGAGCCGGCCCCTGAGCCGCGCGCCGCGACCCGTACGCCCATCTCCTTCACGTCGTCGACGACCTGGGAGACTGTCAGGAAGTAGGTGGCGAAGCCGTGGTGGGCGATGATGTCCAGCTCGTGGTGCATCCGCTCCCAGTAGTCGCGCCTGTGTTCGTACCCCCGCCGCATCATGCCGGCGGCGGCGCGGGAGGCCAGCACCCGCTGGGCGGTACGCCGGCCGGCCCCGACCAGACGCGGCTCGGGGAAGTGGACCCCGCCCAGGCCCAGGTCGCCCGCGGGATCGACGCGGCAGGCGTCGGCGGTGGACCGGGTCTCCGCGAGCAGCCGCTCCCCGGCTCCCCGCCCGAGCCCCGCGGCGGAGGTGATCCGCTCGGCGGCCTCCCGCATCGCGCGGGCGTCCTTGAGCCAGCGCTCCCCGCTGTCGAGAGGGGAACGGCGAGGGTCGACGGGCACGAGCCTGCGGGCCGAGTCGAGTACGTCGGCGACCGGCCCCTGCCCGGGGTCGGCGTAGCGGACGGCGTTGGTCAGCACGGCCCGGACCCCCTGTTCGGCGGCGAAGCCGACGGTGCGGGCGGCGAGCCGCAGCGATCCGGGGCCGGTGCCCTCGCGGCCGTGATGGACGGCTTCGAGACGCAGGGCGTCGCCGTAGATCTCCCGCCAGGGTGCGAGCAGGGCGGCGGCCCGGTCGGGCCGGCCGGCGGCCAGCGCCGCGCCCACCTCGGAGGCGGGGCCGAGCAGCACGGTGAGCCCTTCGGCGGGCAGTGCCTCCCGGCCGACCAGCGGCTGCCCGGCGTCCGGGGCTCCGGGGCCGGCGGCGTGGGCGGCGGTGACCAGCCGGCACAGTTCGGCCCAGCCGTCCGCGCCGTCCCGGGCGAGAAAGGTGACCCGGGGTGCGGATTCGTCGACAAAGGCACCTCCGCGGGCCGGGGTGCGCGGCCGGTGCGTACGCCCTTCGCCGCCCGTCTGCCGCGCCACCGCGAGCTCCGCTCCGAAGAGCGGCCGGATCCCGGCCTTCTCACAGGCCCGGGCGAAGCGGACCGTGCCCGCGAGGCTGTCGCGGTCGGTCAGCGCGAGGGCGTCCATGCCCCGCTCGACGGCGCGCTCGACCAGCCGCTCCGGGTGCGAGGCCCCGTAGCGCAGGGAGAACCCGGAAACGGTACGCAGATGCGTGAACCCGGGCATCCGCACCTCCTGGACCGATCCGTACTCACCACCCCTCGCTCTCCACCATAGACCAAGTTTCGAACGTTCGTACGATAACCGAGCGCGCGGCCACTCTCCGCCATTCGGCCCGTCCCCGCCTGCGCGTGCCGCGCCCTCCCCGGACCGTGGGGGCATGACTTTCGCTGACGAGGTGAAGAACGCCGTCACCGCACGGGCCGCACTGCTGGTCATCGGCGTACTGGGACTACAGCTGCTGTTCATCGCCTCCTACGTCGGCGCGCTGCACAGGCCGGACCCGACGGACGTCCCCTTCGGCGTGGTCGCCCCGCAGCAGGTGTCCGGGCAGCTCGTCGCCCAGCTGGACGGGCTGCCGGGCGGCCCTCTCGATCCACGCGCGGTGTCCGGCGAGGCCGAGGCCCGCCGGCAGATCCAGAACCGCGACATCGACGGGGCCCTGGTCGTCAGCCCCAGGGGTACGGCCGACACCCTGCTCGTCGCCTCCGGCGGCGGCACCGTGCTGGCCACCTCCCTGGAGGCGATCATCACCGAGGCGGAGGCGCCCCAAAAGCGCTCGGTGCGCACCGTGGACGTGGCACCCGCCTCCCCCGACGACTTCGACGGGCTCTCCTCGTTCTACCTGGTCGTGGGCTGGTGCGTCGGCGGCTACCTCTGCGCCTCGATCCTGGCGATCAGCGCGGGCACCAAGCCCGCCAACCGGCAGCGCGCGCTGATCCGCACCGCGGTCATGGCGCTGTACTCGATCGCGGGCGGGATCGGCGGGGCGGTCATCATCGGGCCGGTCCTCGGCGCGCTGCCGGGCAGCGTGTGGGCCCTCGCCGGGCTGGGCGCCCTGGTCGTCTTCGCCGTCGGCATGATCACACTCGCCCTGGAGGCACTCACCGGCATCGTCGGCATCGGTCTGGCCGTCCTGCTCATCGTGATCGCGGGCAACCCGAGCGCGGGCGGCGCCTTCCCGCTGCCGATGCTGCCGGACTTCTGGCGGGCGATCGGGCCCGCCCTGCCGCCGGGCGCGGGGACCTGGGTGGCCCGCTCGATCGCGTACTTCCACGGCAACGCGGTCACCGGCCCCTTGCTGGTGCTCTCCGCCTGGGCGGTCGTCGGCACGGCCCTGACCCTGCTCCTCTCGATGCGACGCCGCACCACGGAGGCCGGCGGACCTGACTCGGCCGCCGGCCCTCTTCACGGATCCCACACCCCGTGACGCTTCTGCGAATTCGCGGCACGGAAGGCGACCGCGCCCCAGGGCATCCGTGACGGTGGCGGCCTGCCGTACGGCGCGACCGAGGTCCGTTACATGTGCAACGCCACGTGGGCCCAGGGCTCAGGTCACTCGGTAGAGTGATCACGCCTGAACAGTCCGGCAGTGAGTGGCAGCAGCAAGGGGGACCCGTGTCGTTCGAGGAAGAGTGGGCTCAGCAGAAGGACGTGGTGGCCGAGCGCCACTCGTCGCAGACGCGGTTGAACCAGCTCCCCGCCGACCAGGGGGCCACCCCGCAGCCGCCGTTGCTGGGCAGCAGCAGTTCCCCGGACCTGGCGACCACGCCCGCCAAGAAGAAGAAGGCGGCGAACAGCATCGAGAACAACATCGAGCCGGGGACCAGAACCGCCGCGAACGCCGCGGACGAATCCGTGAGCGGCGCCATAGCCGAGTTCAAGGGCTGGGAGACCGCCACGGGGCTCAAGAAGGCCCACGAGCAGTGGGACGAACAGGTCAAGCGGCTGATGAGCCGGCTGAGCCAGGAGAAGTCGGCGCTGCGCAACACGGCGATCCTGTTCACCAACAACGACTTGGACACCGAGGCCGGTTTCGCCCCGGTGAAGTCCAAGGTGTCGGGTATCTAGGGGGAACCGATGCCGACGTACGAAGAGATCACGCAGATCAAGCTGTCCACGCTCACCACGGCCGCGGACGGCTGGAAGACGATGGCGAGCAAGTTCAAGACGCTCGAGGACCTGTACGAGGACGACGTGCAGAGCATCTCCAAGGGCCAGCTCTGGACGGGCGAGAGCGCCTCCATATCCTCGACGAACTTCTCGGTGACGCGCAACGAGTACGACGCCGCGCAGAAGGAGGCCAAAGCCATGGAGTCGCTCCTGCGCGACGCCCATGGCCAGCTCACCGAGCTGATAGGCCGGGTCACCTCCGCCGTCGCCGAGGCCGAGAAGGCCGGGATGAAGGTCTCGGGCCAGGGCGTCGCGAGCTACGACTTCAGCGAGGTCGACGCGAAGACGAAGTACAGCATCCAGCACGACCCGGATCTGCCGAACGTGGAACGCTCCTACACGCAGAAGATCGCCGACGCCGTGCAGGCCGTGACGGAGTACGACCACGACATCAAGGTGGCTCTGCTCCAGGCTTCGGGGGCCGACAAGCCGGGGCCCTTCGGCTTCAACGCGAAGCCGGTCGACGACGTCGAAGCCGTCGAGGCGCTCAACCTCACGGAGAAGGTCCGTTCCGGCGACGCTTCCGAGAAGGAGCTGAAGCAGTACCGGGACATCATGAACGAGAACTCCAAGGACAAGCATTTCAGCGAGGCCTACATCCACGGCCTCGGCGCGAAAGGCACCTTGGAGCTGGCCGACAAGATGGAGCTCGCGGCCAACGAACGGGGCGCTTCGAAGGCGGACCAGAAGCTCTACGACTCGATCAACACCAGCCTGGCGAACACCGTCGCCTCGGGCACGAAGGACCCGACGAGCTACGCGTACAAGCCCTTCGTCGAAGGGCTCAAGGACGTCGGCACGGACAACATGGGCGACAACCTGCGGCCGGTCAACGGCTACCAGACCGCGGTCACCCTCATGCAGCACGGCAACGGTTACGGGAAGCAGTTCCTCAACGACGTCGCCGAGGACGTCATCGCCGCGGAGAAGGCCAACCCGAACGTCTGGCTGCACCACGTCGACTCCAGCCGCCCCACGCTGGAGAACGACCCGCTGGACGGGCTCCTGGGCATCATGAGCAAGGACCCGGACTCAGCGACGTACTTCCTCGACCCTGAGGCTGAGGGGAACAAGAACGACCACCTGAAGTACCTGCTGACGGAACGCAAGGAATGGCCCGACGAGTACTTCTCGGGCCCCGGCGCGGTCATGGACATCGAGGACCAGGGCAAGGCCACGGGGCTGGGAGCGGCCATCCAGGCCGCCACCACCGGGCACGAGCCGGGCGAGAAGCTGGGCGAGGCGGGACCGCACAGCGAGGGCCAGGCGCGCGTCATGCACAACGCCATCCGTTACCTGGACAGCGAGATGGGCGGCGACGAGTTCCCCGAGGACCTGGAGAACCTGCGCCAGCCGATGGCCAAGGCGATGGCGGACTATGTGGCCGACACGCACATCATCCTCGGCGGCCAGGAGTCGGACTACGGGGGCGTCTCCGGCAACGACTCCATCCACGGGTCCGGCGACAAGGCGCACATCGCCGTGGGCCAGGGAAGCCTCATCCGTGTCATGCGGGGCATCTCGGACGACGCGCCGTCCTATTCACTGCTGTACGAGGCGGAACGCGCCTACTCGGCCGAGGTACTGGCCGATGCGCCGGACTTCCAAGGCGACAGCCGGCACGGAGCCAGTTCGGACTGGAACCACCGCACACATCAGATCGGCACGGCCATGGGGGCCTTGAACGGAATCGGCGCCGATGTCTACCAGGACAAGGAGGACGACAAGACCGAGTGGGCGGAGGACACCGCCGAGTACTCGGCCATCGGGGCCAACGGGCTCATTGGCGAGATCCCTGTTGTGGGCACCGTGGGTGGTGCGTTGATCGATTCACTCAAGTACGACTGGACCAAGGATGTCGTCGAGGAAGCCGAACAACAGGGCAAGCAGGACTCCAGCGAGAACTACGGCAAAGGCATGGACGGAACCACCCGCCTGGTCGACGCATGGGGCAAGCAGAGGGGAATCAAAGGTGACGGACCGTTCAATGAGGCGAAGGACGATGCGGGCAACGGATATGTCATCGGGAGGGATGCCGCAGAGGCACACCTCTGAGCTCCAGGCTCCTCTCCGGTTCCGCGGAGGGCGGGCACTCACCACCGTGGCCCTCCTCTGCCTCGCCTCGACCGCATGCACGGCGGATACCGAGGCTGTCCCCGAGCCGCCACCGTTCTGCGACGTACCCGCGTCCTCTCCCGAGGGAGAACTCGTGCGCGATCAGCTGAAGGCACAGGAGCTCAAGTCCACCATCTTCGCGGAGGCATCGGACCTGGCCGAGGGCATGCGGGAACGGCTGACAGAGGACCTGAGCAGTACAACAACGGCCCAAACCACCTGTTCGTTCGCTCCGCGAGACACCGTCGGCGCCAAAAGACTGCGCATCGAGTTCGCCTGGGCCCCACGCGACGCCGGGACGGACGACACGAACCGGCTCCCGGGTCCGCTCAGCCACTACGCCGTGAACGGTGCAGTGGCAGAAGCCAACGACATCAGCTCCCACCTCAGGGTCGAGTGCGTGCTGCGAGGAACAGACAGGGAGGCGTCGCAGAAGGTTCTCCTCCAGGGCGAAGCCTCCAACACCCTGCTCAAGGGGACCGACGTCCAGCAGAAGACGATCGACCAGCAGGTCACCTTCCTCTACCTCATGACCCGCCGCGCCACCGAGGCACTCGGCTGCGAGAACGACCCGCTCTCGAAGGACCCCGTGGTCAAGGCGTCGCCCACGCCCGCCGCCTAGGGTTCGGGCCGGTCGTGGAAACCGGCGGGCAGGCGGTCGCTCTCCCCGGGTACTGTCTGCTCGTTCGGGACGGGCCCCACGTCAGGGGCCGTGCGGGAGGGGTGGCATGAGCGGTACGGGGTCGGTCGACAGCGGGTGGAAGCTCAGCGGCGAAGAGGGCGGGAGGCTCGCGGGCCGGTGGTGGAAGTGGGCGCTGTCCGCCCCGGAGGGCCGCAGCCCGGTCGAGGACACGACGGGTGAGCACGCCGCGTGGAACCAGCCGGACGACCTCTGGTTCCTGGCCGGCACCTACGGTGGCCGTGTCGTACGACGCTGTGCGCTCCCCTCGGACCGGCCGGTCTTCTTCCCGGTGCTCAACATGCAGCACACCCGCTCGTATTCGAGGGTGCCCCGGTCCATGCCGGTGGCGGAGGCCACTGCCTCGCTCAACGGCATCCCGTTGCCGTTGCAGGAGTTCACCGCGCCGTTCAGGACGGGCCTGACGCAGCGCTACGCATGGGGGATCTGGGGCGGCGTGGCGCCGCTGATACCCGGCCAGTACGTACTGGAGATCAAGGCCAGGGCCACGAACGGCTTCTGGGTCGACACCACGTATCACCTGGAGTCCGAGGCCACCTGACCACGGGCGCGCCGGAGGGCCGGCCGGTCGTGGGACCTCGGTGGACGGCGCCCGGGCCCCCGGGTGCGGGAACACGCCGCGAGCGACCCCGCGCCGGGCCGGGGCCACAGCCGGGTGGGGACGACGACAGGACCGCGGTCGGCGGTGGACGGCGTCCGGGCAGCAGACCGCGGGCCCGGCCGTTCCGCCCTTGCGCATGAGCCGACAGTGAGAACGCGCGGCGCACCCCCGACGCTTTGGCATCTACCTGACGAAGCCCTGGGCATGGCAGGTACATGGCGTCATTCTTGGAGCGGCCTCGCGCGATCGGCGAGGAGCACGGCCGGCACAACCCCCTCACACCCCTCGGAGGTTGCTCATGCGTCGCCGCTTCACCGTCCCGCTCGCCGCAGTCACCCTGTCGCTGCCGCTCGCCCTGGTTCCCGCCGCGTCCGCTTCGGCAGTCCCGGCGGACAAGCCGCAGGTCCTCAGCTCCTGGACCCAGACGAGCGCGTCCAGCTACAACGCGTGGAACACGGCCCGCAACAACCAGGGAGCCTGGGCCGCGTACGGCTTCAACTGGACGACGGACTACTGCAGCACCTCGCCCGACAACCCGTTCGGCTTCCCCTTCCAGAAGGCCTGCGCCCGTCACGATTTCGGCTACCGCAACTACAAGGCCGCAGGGACGTTCTCGGCGAACAAGTCCCGCATCGACTCCGCGTTCTACGCGGACCTCAAGCGCGTCTGCGCCGCCTACACCGGCGCCCAGCTGACCGCCTGCAACAGCACGGCCTGGACGTACTACCACGCGGTGGACATCTTCGGCGTCGCACCGGCCAAGGCCGACCCCGCCGGCCTGTCCCGAGCCGCCTGACCCAGGCCGCCTGACCCAGACCCGTACGACCGGTCCGGGCGTCGACGACCCTCCCGGCGCCCGGACGGAAGACACGACCGGCCAGGTGGGCGACGGTCCCCTCCCGCTACGATCACGGCCCACCGCGAAGCAGTTCAGGGAGAGGCAGGGCCGTGACAGAAGGGCTGAGCAGCACCACCGAGGACGCCCGCGTGGAGCTGCGGTACGAGTTGGGCCAGGCGGACTGGTCCGACGCGTTCCGCGCCCGTGGGCGGGCGCATGGACTCAGGGGCCGGCTGCGAGGACTGGCCGGGCCCGTGTTCCTGGTGGCTGTTGTGTGGCTCCTGTCCCGCGACGCACTCATGGCGGGATTCGCCCTCCTCGGCGGCCTGTCGGGGCTCGCCCTCAGAACACGTGTCCTGGCCGGGCGGCACGCCAGGGTGGGCGCCTCGCTCGGGCAGTGGAACGTGACCGTCTCCGACTCCGGCGACGGCGTGCGGTTCGGGTGCACGGACATGGAGACCCGCCGGGGCTGGCGGAGTCTCGGCGGATACGTGGAGAGCGCCGCCGGATTCGTCCTGCTGTCACCCGCGCCGCACCTCCTCGTCGTGCACTACCTGCCGAAGCGCGCCATGGGCAGGGACACCGTCGACCGGCTGCGCGGCACACTCGGCCGTCACCTTCCTGCCCGCGGCTACCGTCCGCCCCGGCACTGACGTTCGATAGGCTCCCCGGGATTTTCGAGGAACGGGGAGAAGCCATGGACGAGGGCCGCAGCACCAGAGGCGTCGACGGCGCCGCGGGCGAGGAGCACGCCGAAGTCCGGTTGACGTACCGGCCCGAGCCGGCGGACACGCTGGCCGGCCTGCGGGTGCGCGAGCGGATCAAGCGGACCGGGCTGGTGCTGCGCTGGGTGTTCCTCGCCCTGTGGGTGGGGCACTGGCTGTTCAGCACCGTGCGCCACGGGAACGCCGACGTGGTGTCGACCGTCCTGTTCGTGTTCGTCGTCCTGGTCCTGTGGGGATACCCGCGCATCCAGGCCGCCCACGTACAGCGGCTCGTCGGCTGGCAGGGCGAGTACCGCGTCACCGTTTCCTCGGCCGGTATCACCTGCGCCAACGACCACAGCACCCTGTTCCAGCAGTGGGTCTTCTTCCGGGGCTACCGGGAGACGGCCGGCCACTTCGTCCTGATCAGCCGGGACCCCAACATCATGTGTCTCGATGTCCTCCCCAAGCGGGGCGCCCACGAGGCGGGAGAAGTGGACAGGCTGCGGGCCCTCCTCGACGAGCACACCGCGCGCGTCTGACGCGCGGGAGCCCGGCCCGGAGGGCCGCCCCCTGGAAACCGCCGGGCCGGGGGGCGGCCCTCGCTCACGTCACTCGTACGGGCAACGCGAGCGGGAGCAGTGAGCGGACGTCAGCCGATCTCGGCGCCGTATGCCGCCAACGCCTCCGGCACCGGCTGGAAGAACGTCTCGCCGCCCGAGGAGCAGTCGCCGCTGCCGCCCGAGGTGAGGCCGATCGCGGTGTCGCCCGAGAACAGCGAACCGCCGCTGTCGCCCGGCTCGGCGCAGACCGTCGTCTGGATGAGACCGTTGACGATGTCGCCGTTGCCGTAGTTGACCGTGGCGTCCAGTGCGGTGACCTCCCCGTCGTGGACCTGGGTGGTGGAGCCGCTGCGCGTCACCGACATCCCGACCGTAGCCTCGCCCGCCTGCGTGATCGCCTGGGTGGAGCCGTCGTAGAGGTTCACCTCGCTGGGGTGCGCCGTGCCGGAGGTGTACTTCACGAGACCGTAGTCGTTGTCGGGGAAGCTGGAGCCTTCGTTGGCACCGATCTCGGAGCCGCCCTGCGAGTCGGACCAGCTGGTGATCGACTCCGTGCAGTGACCCGCGGTCAGGAAGTACGGCTCGCCGTCCTTGACGACGTTGAAGCCCAGCGAGCAGCGTCCCCCGCCGCCCCAGATGGCGTCGCCTCCCGCGATCAGGGGCTTGAACTCCCCTGCGGACCTGGTGAGCTCGGCCTTGGAGCCGAGCCCTTCGACCACCTTGCTGAGCTTGTCCCAGTCCGCGCCCTCGACCGTACGGTCGGCCGTGACAACCACCTTGTTGCTGACCGGGTCCACCGCCCAGGCGGTGCCGGGAACGGTCGCCTTGTCGGCGAGGGTCTTCCGGGCGTCCGTCAGCTGGGCGAGCGTGTGCTTCACGAGTCTGGCCTTGCCGCCCGCCTGACGGACCTGCTCGGCCGCTGCCTGGTCGACGACGTTCACGACGAGGTTCTTGGCCTCGGCGTCGTAGTACGAGCCCGCCGTGTCGCCGCCCAGCGCCTTGTCCAGGGTGGCTGCGAGACTTCCGGCCGAGTGGGCGTCGAGGGTCCGCACGGTGAACTGGGGTACGTCTTCACTGGCGTTCGCAGTCTGGAACGTCACTCCTGCTGCGACCAGGGCGAGGACGGCCGATCCGGCCATCGTCACGCGCTTCCTGGATATGCGTCGGTGCTTCAACTTCGACCTCCTGTGGGGCCGTGCGCGGACATGTGGGGTGCCCGGTACACGGAGGATGGGGCGCCCACTATTCCGACGCGACCGGTAGCACACAAGGTCGACTTCAGGACGCGCACACGACGGCGACCGTTCACCCGCGTCGCGTTCACAAGCCGCGTGTCGCACCACGTCGGTTCCGTTCGCGAACACCGCGTGCGACAGGGCGCTGCCCGCGGGTGAGGACCAGTCCTGTCCTGTAATCACTCTTCCGGTCCGCATGCTGTGCAGAGCGATCCTGAAGTCGAACACCGGGGTGCGCCCCCCGAACGTCACCGAACGTCCCCGTCACCACCGGCCGATTCCGACAAGGAGTGCCGGTATCCCCCGGGATAGGTCATCATCGAACAGGCAGTACTCACCGGGCACTTGGTGACCGAGCGGAGGGGGCGGCGTGCTGAATCGGGTTCGCGTGGCGGACGGACGGCAGCTGACGGTCGTACGTCAGGGGGACCCACGAGGCAGACCGGTGTTCCTCCTCCACGGCATGCCGGGCAGCCGGCTGGGCCCTGCCCCCCGCGGGATGGTCCTCTACCAGCGCAACATGCAGTTGATCGCCTACGACCGGCCGGGTTACGGCGGCTCGGACCGGCTGCCGGGACGCCGCGTGATGGACGTCGCCGAGGACGTACGGACCATCGCGGACTCGCTCGGACTGGAGCGCTTCGCCGTGGTCGGCCGCTCCGGCGGCGCCCCGCACGCCCTGGCCTGCGCGGCACTGATGCCCGAGCGTGTCACCCGTGCCGCCGCGTTGGTGAGTCTGGCCCCCCGGGACGCCGAGGGCCTCGACTGGTTCGAGGGGATGGCCGCCTCGAACGTGCTCGCCTACTCCAGGGCCGCCGCGGACCCGGACGGGCTGGCGGAGTCCTTCATCATCCGCTCGGCCGCGATCCGGCAGAACCCGGTCCAGCTCCTGGACGACCTGCGCCGGGAACTGACCGAATCCGACCGGAGCGTGGTCAACGACGCCGGCATCCGCACCATGCTCCTCGACAACTTCCGCGAGGGGTTGCGCACATCGGCGTACGGCTGGATCGACGACGCGATCGCGTTCTCCACGCCATGGGGGTTCGACCCCGCCGACATCAGGTGCCCGGTGATGCTGTGGCACGGCGTGCAGGACGTGTTCTCCCCTGTCGGGCACTCCCGCTGGCTGGCCGGACAGATCCCGGGCTCCACGGCCGTACTGGAACCGGCCGCAGCGCACTTCGCCGCGCTGTCCGTGCTTCCCGACATACTCAACTGGCTGCTCGACGAACGGGAAGCAGCGGTCTGCTGAGACGAGGGCTCCGGGCCTGCCGGGCCCGGAGCCCCCGTCTTCTCACACAGACATCGGTTCCAGCTCGCGCCGGAACCTCCGCTCGTCCCGCGCTATCCGGGTCAGCGGGTGTTCGTCCCCGAGCTGCCGGGCGAGCTCGTCGCCGGTCTCCGCCCTCAGACGCAGGGCCTCGTCCTTGCGTCCCATCGCGTCGAGCGTGACCGCCAGGTTCGAGGTCATGGCCAGCGTCTCCGGATGGTGCGCACCGAGCACCTCCCTGAGCTGGCCTGCCACGCTCCGCTCCGTCTCCAGCACTATGTCGAACTCGCCCCGGTCCGCCGTGGCGTTCGCCAGATTCATCACGGAGAACAGCGTGTTCGGGTGCTCGCGCCCGAACACCTCACGCATCGAGGCGACCACGCGCGTCAGCAGCGTCTCCGCCTCCATGGGCGCGCCTGCCCCCGAGAGATAGACACCGAGGTTGTTCTGGGCCGCCAGCGTGTACGGGTGCTTCTCCCCCGGCACCTTCATGTACTGGTCGACCACCTCCTGCGCGGCGTCCCTGGCCTCCACGGCCTCCCCCGCGGCGAACAGGTCCGCCGCCATGTTGAGGTCGCAGGCGAGCGATTCCGGGTTGGCCGAGGTGTACTTGGCCCGGTACCTGGCCCGGGTCGCCACGGTCAGCCTCCGTGCGTCCTCCAGCTGTCCCGCCCTGCGCAGGGACACCGCCAGGCTCTTGGCGGCGGTCAGGGTGGTGGGGTAGGTCCGGCCGAGAGTGGCCTTGTAGCTGTCGTACGTACGGCTGAGCAGACCGACGGAGTCCTCGTACCGTCCGACCTCGCGCAGGTCACGAGCCAGGTTGAGAGCTGAGGACAGGCTGTACGGGTGCTCGGGGCCCAGGACCTCGGACCGCAGGTCGTAGACGTCCTGGTCGATCTCCCTGGCACGGGCGTACTGCCCGACGCTGCGCAGGTTGAGCGCCAGGTTGTTTGCCGCGGCCAGCGTCCGGGGGTGCCTGTCGTGGAAGATCTGGCTGAACCCCTCGTGCGCGGCGGTCGCCAGCTCGATGGCCTTGCCGTAGTCGCCGAGCAACCCGAGGTCGATGGCCAGGCTGCTGGTGGTCATGTAGGTGTGAGGGTGCTCCGGCCCGAGCACCTCCCGCTGCCGGCTGAGCGTGAACTCGTCGAGCTCCTTCGCTTCGACGTACCGGCCACGGGTACGCAGGATGTTGGAGAGGTGGAAGCAGAGGTACAGGTACTGCAGATCCCGCTCCCCCAGCATCTCGCTCCACACCTCGCGGAGCTCGTCCCCGAGCCGGCCGGCCGTCCTGACGTCACCGCGCTTCCACAGGTAGCGCACCCGGTCGATCAGCAGCCTCCGGGTTTCCGGCTCCTTGCAGTTGCGCGCGTCGGACGGGCCGAGGTGCGGCCAGATCGCGGCGAAACGCGGCCACGTCTCGGGGTTGTCGATCGGCTCGTCGTCGTCGGGCCGTGCCCCCGCCAGGATGCGGTGGACGACGTGCCTGGCCTCGCGCTGCTCCTCGTCGCTGAGCTGGGCCCTGATCACGGCCTGCACCAGGCGGTGCACCTGGATGGAGTTCGAGACCTGGTCGACCTTGGCGAGGGCGAACCGGCCGATCTCCCGGATGACGCGGCCCAGGACCAGCTTCTCCTGGAGCGACGCGTCGTAGGGCTTGAGAGCCTCGATCATCTCCTTGCTGTAGAGGAGGTTCGCGGAGATCGGCTCGGGCGCGAAGAACGCGCAGAGCTGGAGCAGCCGCACCGCGGCGGGCGAGCGCTCCTTGAGACGTTCGATGGAGATGTTCCACGTCGCCGCGACGGGCTGCGGATAACCGGCGGGCTGGTTCAGGGCCAGGACCTGCGGGGCCTGCTGGGCGAGCTGCTCCAGATAGGTGTCGATGGGGGTGGCGGTCTCCGCGATCCAGGCCGCCGCCTGCTCGACCGCGAGGGGGAGGTCACCGACAGCGGTGGCCACCTGGGACGCGTCCTCGATGCTCAGCCCCGGCGCCCGGCGCTGAAGGTGCTCGATCGACTCCTCCCGCAGGAAGACGTCGACCGGGAGCGCGTCACCGTGCTGGGACCATGTCTGGTTCCGGGACGTCACGAGGATGTGACCCGAGCCGCCCTGGGGGAAGTAGCGCCGGAGGCGTTCGGGATCGTCGGCGTTGTCGAACACCAGCAGCCAGCGTTCCGAGGGCACGCCCCGGCGCAGCAGGTCCACCGCCTCCTGCGAGGCGGCTCCCATGTCGTCTCCGCCCTGGGCGCCGAGCCGTACGGCGAGTTCGGCGAGGCTGGCCACCACGTCGTCGATCTGTTCGGAGGATATCCACCACACCAGGTCGTAGTCGGCCATGAACCGGTGGACGTACTCCAGGGCCACCTGGGTCTTGCCCACTCCCCCCAGGCCGTACAGGGTCTGCGGCTGCGGCAGCACGACGGCCATTCCTCCGCCGAGCTGGTCGCGCATCCGCTCCAGCACCAGGGAGCGGCCGGTGAAGCCGGGGTTGCGCGGCGGGGCGTTCCAGATCCTCGGCACGGTGCCGGGGAACCGGGGCCCGGGCGAGACCCCGTCACCGAGCTGCACCGGCCGGTCCAGTGCGCGCATCAGGGCGGTGGTGGCGTGCACCTCGTCGAGCCGGAACAGGTCGACCGGGTTGCGGTCGATGTACGGCGCGGAGAGGCGGACGTCACTGACCCTCAGCGGCAGCAGCTGGCGCCTGCCTCCACCCGGGTCCTCGGAGACCGAACGCTCCCACAGGTCCACTGCCCGCTGGGACTTGAGGTAGGCGCTGGAGAGCAGCACGACGGTCCGGGCCGCGGTCTCGGCCACGGCCTGTGTGGCGTCCGCGGCGCCGTGGTCGGCGGAGACGTCACGCGGGACCACCCGGAAGCCCGCGCGGGTCAGGACCGATTCGATCCAGTCGGCCCACATGCGGTTCTCCGCCACATAGCTGAGGAAGAGATCGGCCGGGAGGGCGGGCCTGCGCCGGGTGAACGCGTCGCGGATGCGCAGCCGCACCTCCTCGCCCACCTGGGGCATTGAGGTGATCTCCTGCTGCGTGACGACAGCGGTGAGGCGTTCGAAGGCGGACAGGAGGGAGTTGCTGAGCCCTGCCTCGTCACCGAAGGTGGCGAGGGTCTCCTCGTACGCGTAGTACGGGCGGTAGGGGATCTCCACCGCGCCCCAGTAGGCGGTGAGTTCGTCCCCCGAGAGATCACGGGGCAGCCGGTCGAACTTGAGCCTCGCCAGGGCACGGCCCGCGTCGGCCTTCTCCTTCTCGCCCTCGTCGATACGCATCGGGACGGGGAAGATGGAGATGGGCCGGCCCGTGTAGCGCTCGGCGATCTGCCGGGCGACGGAGGCCGCACCGTCGATGGACTGGTCGCTGAGGGTGAAGCAGTCGACGAGCACGTCCGGCAGGTGGACGGTGCAGATGTCGGCGATGTCGCTGAGGCCTGTCCGGCTGTCGATGAGGACGTAGTCGTAGTTGGCCTTCATGTCGTCGCGCAGGGCGTCGAAGAAGTGGCCGCCGCCGAGCCGGTCGTAGAAGTTGTCCCAGTCGAAGGTGGAGACGGTCGCGGAGTACTCGCGGTTCTGCCGGCCCGCCGAGACGAAGTCGAGGGTGCCGCCGCGTGGGAACTCCCAGCCGAGCGCCTCCGGGGTGAGCGAGACCGCGTGGGGCTGGATGCGGGCGTAGTCGCGGTGCCAGTCGTCGGGCCGCTGGGCGGGGTTGGTGGCGGCCCAGGCGTATTCGGTGATCAGGTCGATCACACCGGTGGTGGCCCCGAGCGTCGAGGGGTCGAGGAAGGGATGGAAGAACCGGTGGAGTCCGGGGGCTTCCAGGTCCCAGTCGACGGCCAGCACGCGTTTGCCGTTGGCTGCGAGGATCCAGGCGGTGTTGGCCAGGGCCATGGTGCGGCCCGTACCACCCTTGTACGAGTAGAAAGTGACGATGCGCCCGTCACGACCGGCTGTCATACGTCCTCCGCATCCGTCGCAGGGTCGTGCATGTCGGGTATGAACTGGGTACTGCCCATGGGGCCCATCAGTCGCGTCCGTTCGCTGTGCCGTCCACCGGCCGGCGGATAGGCCGTGGCATGTCTCAGATACTGCTGAGCGGCCACTTCGACCACTTGGGGCAGGATCTGACCGAACGCCTCCATGCTGGGCACCCCCTTGGCGGCGACACGGCAGAAGGCTCGTCCCTGCCGCATCTTGACCGGCATCGTCTGTTCGAGCTTCTCGATCAGGGCAGCCTCGGCGGATCTGCTCTGATGGTCCTCACGGCACCACGGCACGACCATGGTCACCCAGGGGCGGTTCTCCGCGTCGAAGGCGGCGAGCCTGCGCCTGCGGTCCTCGTCCTCCAGGGCCCAACGGTCGACGACGAGTATCTCCGGGGTGGTGGGAGAGTGCTTGCTCTCCGGCTGCCCGGGGCCTTCGTCGAACGAGGCGATGACCGCCTGGTAGTTGAGGGAACGCACCAGTTCCTCGGCGACGTAGGCCAGTGGACGGGCGGCGGCAGGGTGGTAGGGATTCCATTCCTGCGGATTGTCCCCGTAGTACTCCGGGTTGCGGCCCTCCGGCAGGTCGTGACGGGTGGGGGCGGCGATGGTGATCCGCATGGGCCTCGGTGCGCCTGCCCCGCTGTCCGGAGGGCCGAAGGCGCTGGGGACGAGGCGGTAGTCGAAAGGCCTGCCGGAGTCGAGCCGCACGGTGTCGGCGACGTTGACGATGCGCTTGGCCAGTTCGTAGACGGCCCGCTCGTATTCCTGCGCGAACAGCCTGAGTTTGATCAGCCCGTAGAGCCCGTCACTGACGTAACGGTCTCCGAAATCGCGGTGATTGAACTGTAACCGCTCGGCAGGACCAGGGAGTTGACTCGGTGGTACCGGAACCCAGAGTGCGGGCACGATCGCCTCGGCCGGCTGGTTGGACCGGGCCCGGTGGTGGATCGCCCGCTGTTCGAAGGCGTACCACTCCTTGCCGCACATCTCGCTCGCGAAGTAACGCGGCGAGAACAGGGGTACGAAGACCCGGCAGCTGGCCAGCACACTGCCGAGACGCTCGGACCACCCCTCGCCGGAGCGTATCTCCCGGTCCATGAATCCGGCCGCCGCGCCTGCGGGCAGATTGGTCATGGCCATCACGTGACCGCAGAGATCTTGGAAAAGCCTTTCGACCCACATATCTGGGTCCGATCCACCGCCGTACCCCGGTGTGTGTGCGTAGCTCAGAAAAAAGTACGGCCGATGGTCCGCTCGCTGTTGCGTCATGCGTGCACACGACCCCCGTCCTGTGTGAGCACCCGCATCCCAGGACTGTGGAGGGGGTGCGAGCGAATTCATCATTCCGGAGCGGACTGTGCTCCACCCCCATGGCGTTCGGTCAATCAACGCCGCTTTTCAGTCATCCATACCCAGGATTCATCGAACAGGTTCTTGATCCACGAGATTCGCGCGGGTGTTCATCCCACTTGTCCCATGTACACCTCTCGCTTCATCTCTCAGCGATCCGAGCAGCCGCTTTCCTCCGACGGTCGGCTCGGCGGCCGCGTCCATCATGTCGAGTGCCTCCGGGACACCTGCCATGAATGCGGGATCCAGGAAGGCGAGGCCCACACGTTCATACGTGAGGGCCAGCAGCCCGGAAAAGGGGACCTCTGTATTCCGGTCCCAGGGAAGCCGGTATTCCCAGGCACCGTCGAGTGCGTAGAGATCGGTGATGTCCAGCAGGGCCCGCAGCCTGGTGCGGCGCAGACCCCGCAGCAGCGCGAGGGCGAGTTCCTCGCTGTCGCGCACCGCCACCGCCAGACCGACGGAGCCGTAGCCGTGCGGCCTCCCGGTGTTGCGGCCGTCGAGGAGGGGGGTCAGCGTGGTCAGCCGCCCCACGGCATCCGCCGCCTGCTCGGGAGCCGCCTGCTCCAGCAGTTCCCAGGCCCGGCCGAGGGCCGCGGTCCAGGACTCCGCCTCGGCCGGGCCGAGCCTCGGGGCGGCGGGTGCCTCGAAGCAGTCCCGGTAGGGGTCCAGGTCGTCCACAGCGAACCCAGGTGTATCCCCCAGGGCGAAGTGCCGCACCGGGTGCCAGCGGGGGCCGCCCTCCCCGCTCAGGACGATCAGGCTCTCGGGGCCGCTCTCCCGCCGGACCGTGAACCCCTCGCCCGTGGCCCTCACCCGGACCCTGCCCGCCTCGCCGGGAGCTCCGATGCGCAGCTCGCCCAGAGTGGGGAGGAACAGCCTGCCGTCGCGGTAGTCGGCCGCAACCTCCGGGCCTGCCCCGGCACGGACCGTCGCCGCCGCGACGTACGAGGGCAGCCGCAGGGCCTGTCCGACGGCCTCGGGGCGTTCGGCGTGGAGCCCCTCCAGGACGTCCAGCAGCCATGTGCGTGTGTACGGGTGCGCCAGGACACGGTCGAGCCCCGCAGCGCCCTCGGTGGTGACCTCCAGATCGCCCGCGGTTTCCCACGCCTCGTCCCACCGCGCGCCGCCCCGGCCGTCCAGCGTCTCGTGGAGCGCGGCGAGGAGCGTGCGGGTCAGATCGTGCTGCTCGGCGACGAGTTCGTGCCGGTGGGTCAGCGCCGGCGACACGGTGGCCGCGCTCGTGCGCGCTTCGACACCCCGCACCAGCGCCTCGAGGTCCGCACAGTAGACGGACGGGTTGTCGAAGTCGTCCGCCGAGCTGTACCGGTGCGTGTAGAGCCCACCCCCGCACGAGCGTACGACGGGGCAGCGGCGGCACGTCTCACTGACGCCCGCCAGGCCGAGCTGCCGGGCCTGAACTCCAGGGTGGGCGGCGACGTCGTCGAAGGAGTGGGAGAACACGTCGAAGCCCGTGGCCGCCGCCCCCTCGTAGGCGCTCTTGAGCGAGTCGACCTGCTCCAGCTGGCCGTCCGTCTCGACGACGACCAGATCGGTGGGGGCCAGCCCCAGGGACTCCGTGAGACTGGGGCCTCCGCCCAGCGTGGAGAGCAGGGAGGAGAACAGACGCACCGGCACCGGGCTGCCTTCCTCCTGCCAGCGGTCGAAGACCGCGAGGAGCCACTCGGCGTAGGCCGTGGGCGATCCGTCGGGGCGGGGCGGGGGCTCGTCCCAGGTGGCGTGCGGGAGGAGGAAGTCGATCAGCGGGGGGTCGAGCGCGACCAGGGCGTCGAGCACCGCGTGCGGGTCGTTCTCGATGTCGACGGTGCACAGGAGACCGAGGTTGAGGTGGCGGTAGCGGTCCTGCTTGAGCAGTTCGACCGCCTTGAGCACCAGAGGGTGGCTGCTGCGTCCGTCGGCGAAGCGCCGGTGCCGGTCGTTGGCCTCACGGTCGCCGTCCAGGGAGATACCCACCTTGACGTCGAACTCGTCGAAGAGGTCCAGATAACGAGGGCTGAGCTGCAGGCCGTTGGTGTGGATCCGAAGGTCGAGCTCGGCCACGCCCGACAGGGCCGACCCGAACTCCTCGCAGACGCGCCGCAGCCGGGCGGGGCCCGCCAGCAGAGGCTCCCCTCCGTGCAGGATCACTGACACGGAGGGCAGTGCGTGTGTCTTTGCGTGCTCAGCGAGGCGCTGTGCCGTCTTGGAGATGACGTGATCAGAAACCGTCTTCGGCCGGGTTCTCCAGCTCTGATCCGCATGTTCGTAGACATAGCAATGATCGCAGGCGAGGTCACACCTGCTGTGAACCTTCAGAATGATTTCGCGGAACGGGACCGCGGGGCCTGTCATTCCACCACTCTAGTCCAGCCGTGCCATGAATACGGCAGATGACCACCGTAGCCGACCGAAAGGGTGCAATTCTTATGAACTGTACGGCACCGAGGGCCCGCGCCGCGCTTACAGCGACGAGTTGAATGTGGAGATCTGGGTGAGGCGACCGCCTGAGGTCGCGAGCACCCTGCCCATCTTCCTGGCTGCAGCACTGCCGGATGCTTCGATCTTCGCAAGCGGCACACGGCTCTTCGCGACAGCGAAGTTCGGGGTGGATTCGTAGGTCTTCACGGCCGTCCTTGATGGGCTCGTTCCGGACACGGAAACAGCACCGGCACCTGCACCATTGCAGTGTCCGGCGGCACGACTTTACTCTCATGGCCCCGGTGTGCAACTCAGCTCGTACAGCCGTAACCCGGGCGATTTCCAGGACTACTCCAAATGGACGGGAACCCTTTCATCCGGGGGCCGGGTGACCACCACATCGAATACAGGAGTGACCATGACGGCGATTCCAGGACCTCTGCAGAGCATGGTCTTCAGGAGCGCTGATCTGCCCGCACTCTTCCACCACACGGACGCCGTCGCCGTCGCACGTCAACGTGAGGCGGTCAACACCACCCGGGGACAGCTCGCCCTGCTCGTCCTGGGCACCGTGCCCGCCGCCCTGCCGTGGCACGTCACCGTCGGTGCCGACGTACAACTCCTCGATGGTATCGCGGTGTTGGCGTATCTCGGTGTCCTGATCACGACCTACCTGGCCTCCCGGCGCAAAGCAAAGTCGCATTGGCAACTCAACCGCTCCGCAGCGGAGTTCATCAAGTCCAACTGCTGGCGCTACGCCGTGCACGGTTCCCCCTTCGACACCGGCACCCAGCACCCGGAGGCGGTGTTCGCCAGCCGGCTGGAGGAAGGGCTCCAGGAGTTACGGAAGGTGGGGTGGGACGACCCCAGGGAGAACATGGCGGACTCGGGCGGCGGTCTCATCACCGCGTCCATGCGTGAGCTGCGGGACAAGGCCTTCACCGTACGCAAGGAGACGTACATCCGGGACCGGCTGATCGAGCAGCGGCGCTGGTACCGCAGGCGCAGGCTCGTGTCGCGGCGTGGGGCGCTCGTGTGGTCGAGCACCATCGCCGCGCTGACGCTCCCCGCGCTCGTCCTCGCCGTGCTGCAGACCTTCGGCAGCGCGGGTTCGTTCGGGCTGACGGGCACGCTCTCCGCCGCAGCCGCCGCGTGCCTCGCGTGGAACGAGATGCGCCGTCACCACCCCCTGGTGACCGCCCACTCCCTGGTCGAGGACGACCTGGAGAACATGCAGGCCGCGATGGAGACCACCCTGACCGAGCGCCAGTGGTCCGCGGCCGTCTTCGAGACCGAGCGGATCGTCTCGCCGGAGCACACGGACTGGCTGGTCAGGCACCGGATGTGAGTGTCCGGGATCAGCGCTCCACTCCGTCGAGCCAGATGACGGTGACCGGCCGTCCGACGCTGCGGGCGTAGGTCACGATGTCGCCCGTGCCGCCGAGTCCCCGTGCGGGACGGCCGTCCCACACCGCGATCAGCCGGTCGCAGTGGTCGGCGATGTAGGTGCCCGCCGCGTAGTACGCCTCGTCGGTGGAGTGCGGGAAGTCCAGCAGGACCTCGCGGGCCGCGCGGGCCTTGAGCTTCCGGTAGCGGACCAGCTCCGTCTCGTCGAAGCCCGCCTCGTAGTCGCCGCTGGGGATGACCACCGTCAGCTCGGCTCCGTGGGCCAGCGCGAGGTCGGCGAAGAGCTGGTCGGCGCCGACCGCCAGGCTGGAGAGCGCCTCGAGGGAGCCCTCGTGGCCGCACAGGGCCGCCCGCAGCCCTTCCAGCACATGGGCCCGTGCTTCACGGGGGATGGAACGGTGACCGGTCACTCCGATGCGTTTCACGGACCTGGGACCCCCTGGTGTCGACGGGGGTCCCGGAGGGCGTCCCTCCGGACCGGCGCAGCGTCCGCCCCCGTGATTCCTCTGCGACCGACCGTCCTGGCATTGTCTCAAGAGCTGCGGCCCGAACGGGAGCCCCCGCCGGGGATCGGCGGGGGCTCACGGGAGTGCGGCGGTGTCCGTCCGGGTCAGAACACGCTGACGCCGTACGCGCTCAGCGCTTCGGTGACCGGCTGGAAGAAGGTCGTCCCGCCGGTGGTGCAGTTGCCGCTGCCGCCCGAGGTGAGGCCGATCGCCCGGGTGCCGGAGTAGAGCGGGCCGCCGGAGTCGCCGGGCTCGGCGCACACGTTGGTGCGGATCATGCCGTAGACGATGTCCCCGCCGCCGTAGTTGACGGTGGCGTTGAGGCCGGTGACGGAGCCGCTGTGGGTGCCGGTGGTGGAGCCCCTACGGGTGACGGACATGCCGACGGTGGCGTTGGCCGCGCTGGTGATGTCCTGGCTGCCGACGGTGCCGGACTTGGTGACCGAGGTGTTGGTGTAGCGGACGATGCCGTAGTCGTTGGTCGGGAAGCTGGAACCCGTGGTGGTGCCGAGCACCGTGCTGCGGGCCGAGTCGGACCACCAGGTGCCGGCCCCGTCGGTGCAGTGACCGGCGGTCAGGAAGTAGTAGGTGCTGCCGCTGCGGACGTTGAAGCCGAGGGAGCAGCGCCAGCTGGAGGCGTAGATCGCGTCGCCGCCGGAGATGAGCTTGCTGAACTTTCCGGAGGTCCGCTCGATGCGCAGGGCGCCCGCGGCGGCTCCTGCGGACTGCTTGATCTCGTCGATCTCGGCCTGGGAGACGGTGCTGTCCACCGTGACCAGGAGCCGCCCGGTCGCGGGGTCGACGTTCCAGGCGGTGCCGGCGATGTCGGCCTCGAGCACGGCCTCTCCCGCCGCGCTGAGCTGGTCCGCGCTGAACGTCGCGGCCTGATCGGCGTTGGCCGCGGGGACGGCGAGGGCCGCGACGGCCACGAGTCCTGCGGTGACGGCTGTGACACGGCTACGTCTCGCCGTGCCACCGTTGCGGGGGCTGGTGCGCTTGATCCTCACTTTTCGTTCCTCCCGAGGGGAATCGGGGGCCCGCCTGTGGGGTGGCCGGACCCGTGAGGCGCGGTCGGGGACACGCCGCTCACCGGAGGGTGCTCCCGTTCCGGATGCGTCGTGGTTCCGACGAGCGCTGCTCGGGAGTATTCGGGCCGTCAACCGGCCGCACAAGGGCGCGTTTCAGCCGGGTGGGGACGGCGCGGGGCACGGCCCCGACAGCCCTGATGCTGGTGGGGCTGCCGGGGCCGGTGCCGCGCGTCCCGGTCCCGAGGGAGCGGTGGCCGGATCGCCGCTCTCCGGAAGGCGCGTCCGGGGTGGCGCGGGTCAGCCGTCGATCCGGTTCCGCTCCCCCGCCGGGACGGCCACCGTCAGGGTGTTCCCGGGCGGCGGGAAGGGACAGATGAAGTGGTCGGCGAACGCGCACGGGGGCAGCAGCGCGCGGTTGAAGTCGACCCGGACCCTGCCCCCGGCGTCCGGCGCCTCGGGCCGCAGGAAGCGGAAGCGGTAGCTGCTGTCCCCGCTGGTGGCGTCGGCGAAGACGGCCCAGAGCGAGCCGTCGGGCTCGACCGCCACCTGGAGCGTGTGCTCGGCTCCGTCCACGGTGAAGGCGATCTCGCCGCCGAGTCCCAGGCCGCGCTCGCGGCCGTCGGCGTTGGCGACACGGATGTTCCGGTCGCTCTCGTACGGCCGGAAGGTCCCCTCCAGCGTCCAGCGCGGGTCGTACGGGGTGGCGTCGATGGTCCTGAAGGCGTGCCGGGCCGGGGACCGGGGGTCGAAGTCCCGTACCGCCCACAGGCCTTCGCGGCTCAGCACGACCAACCGGCGCTCTCCCTGGGCCACCCGGGACGTGTCGACGGGGCCCCGGTCGGCGCCGAGGCGGACCTCGCCGTCCAGCGGCTTCGCGTCGACGGTCAGCCCGTCCTCGGGGCCGGCGGTGAGCACCACCTCCCCGCCCTCCTCGCGCCACAGGCCCGGCACGGCCGGAATTCGACCCTCCGGGTGGTCGGCGAGCCAGTGGGTGCCGGTGAGGGAGAGCGGGCCGTGCGGCGCGGCCACGGCGACGATGCGTCCCTCGTGCCAGCGCTGCCAGGCGTGGAACTCCTCGCTGTCCTGCTGTGCGTCCGTGCTCATGCGGTCAACCTTTCCACACCGGCTCGGCCAGGCCGAGGTGCGACCTCAGCGTGGAACCGGCGTATTCGGAGCGGAAGGCTCCGTGCTCCTGGAGGAGCGGGACGACCCGGTCGACGAAGTCGTCGAGGCCGCCCGGGGTGAGATGCGGTACCAGAATGAAGCCGTCGGCGGCCTCCGTGTCGACGAACGTCTCCAGTTCGGCCGCGACCGTCGCCGGGGAGCCGATGAAGGACTGCCGGGCCGTGGACTCGATGACCGTCTGGCGGATGGACAGCCCCTTGGCCTCCGAGAGAGCCCGCCACTTCGCGGCCACGGCGAGCGGGTCGGCGACCCGCACCCGGCCCTGGACCAGGTCCGATCCGGGGTCCGGGTCGACGTCGGGCAGCGGCCCGTCGGGGTCGTAGGAGGAGAGGTCGCGGCCCCAGACCTGTTCGAGAGCGAGGACGGCGTTCTGCGGGGAGACCTGTTGCCGGCGGATCTCGGCGGCCTTCTCCTGGGCATCCGCGTCCGTGTCACCGACGACGACCGTGACCCCGGGCATGATCTTCAGGTCTGCGGGCCGTCTGCCGTACTTCTCCAGGCGCGCCTTGACGTCGGCGTAGAAGGTACGGCCCGCTTCCAGCGTGCCGTGCCGGGTGAAGATGACGTCGGCGGCCGACGCGGCGAATTCTCTGCCCTCGTCGGAGTCCCCGGCCTGGATGACGACGGGGTGCCCCTGGGGCGATCGCGGGACGCCGAACTCCCCCGAGATCTCGAAGTGCCGCCCGGAGTGCGCGAAGGGCCGTGATGCGCCGTCCGGCGTCCAGGAGTCCCAGAGCTCGCGGGCGGTGGCGACGAATTCCGCGGCCCGGGTGTAGCGGTCTGCCCTGTCGAGATAGCCGCCGCGGCGGAAGTTCTCGCCGGTGAAGGCGTCCGACGAGGTCACCACGTTCCATGCGGCCCGGCCCGCGCTGAGGTGGTCGAGTGTGGCGAGACGGCGGGCGAGTTCGTAGGGCTCGTTGAAGGTGGCGTTGACCGTGGCGGCGAGCCCGAGCCGGTCGGTGACGGCGGCGAGCGCGTTCAGGAGGGTGAGGGACTCGGGGCGGCCCACCACGTCCAGGTCGTGGATGCGGCCGTTGTGCTCGCGCAGCCGCAGCCCTTCCGCGAGGAAGAAGAAGTCGAACTTGCCGCGCTCGGCGGTCCTGGCCAGGTGCTCGAAGGAGGTGAAGTCGATCTGGCTCCGCGAGCGGGGGTCGGTCCACACGGTGGTGCTGTTGACGCCCGGGAAGTGGGCGGCGAGGTGCATCTGTTTCATGACCGGTCCCCTGAGGTGTCTGCGAGCGCGTAGCGGTTGGCCGGCCGGCCGAGGCCGAGGTGCTCGCGGAGCGTGCCGCCCGGGTAGAAGGTCCGGAACAGGCTGCGGTGCTGGAGCAGGGCCACGGTGCCGTTGACGATCCGTTCGAGGTCACGCTCCGGTGTGATGGGGGTGAGGTGGAAACCGTCCACGGCCCCGCCCCGGTGCCACTGGATGACGAGTTCGGCGAGGTCCACGGGCCCGCCCCGGAAGTAGGTCCCCCGGCCGGCGAGCTGCGGGCCGCTCTCCAGCCCGGGTTCCGGGGCGGTCTCGGCGTCACCGAGGTCGACGGTCAGGGCGACCAGGACCCGCAGGCTGTCGGGGTCCCGGCCGTGGGCGGCGGCCCGGCGGCGCAGGTCGTCGGCGAGCGAGGCCGCGTGCTCGGGGGACGTGGCGCGTACGTGGACGACATCGGCGTGCCGGGCGGCCGGCTCGCGGGCGGGACCGCTCGTGCCGTCGATGACGGTGACGGGCCGGCCCTGCGGGGGCCGGGGCACGATGGCGGGGCCCCGGACGGAGAAGGTGCTGCCTTCGAAGTCGACGTAGTGCAGCTTGTCGCGGTCGATGAAGCGGCCGGTGGCGGCGTCCCGGATCTCCGCGTCGTCCTCCCAGCTGTCCCACAGCCGCGCTCCGGCGTCGGCTGCCTCTCCCGCCTCCCGCCACAGCGCGGCGGCGGGTGCGGCCGGGCGCCGGCCGAACAGCCGGGCCTCGGCCTCGGTGCTCGACACGTCGGCCTGCCATCCGGCCCGGCCCTTGCTGACCCAGTCGAGGGTGGCGACGGCGGAGGAGACGTGGAAGGGCTCGGTGTGGGTGGTGGTGACGGTCGGCACGAGGCCGATCCGGGTGGTGGCCGGGGCGACACGGGCCAGTACGGCGAGCGCGTCTGGGCCGGGTCGCGCGAAAGAGTCGTTCAACGTGACGTAGTCGAGCGCCCCTCCCTCGGCGAGGCGTGCAAGAGCGACGTGGGAGCCGGCGTCGTAGCGCGGCGGGCCGCCGATCTCGGCAGCGAGGTGGAGTGGCCTGGTGGGGGACATGCGGACCTCTCGGGTCAGTTCTCGGTCTTGGGGAGGCCGGGCGGGTTGATCTCGGACTTCTCGACGGCCTCGTTGGTCAGCCCCCAGCGCTTCAGCACCTCGGCGTACGAGCCGTCCTGGATGATGTGGTCGATCGCGGCGCCGTACGCCTCGACCAGGCCGCTGCCCTTCTTGGTGGTGGCGGCGATCTTGCCCTGGACACCGTCACCGCCGCCGGAGAGCGTGCCGATGATCTCGGACTGCCCGGCCGACGCGACGTGGTAGTTGGCGGAGGGGCTCGGGCCCAGGTAGGCGTCGATGCGGCCCGACTGGAGGGCCAGGTAGTAGTCGGTGTCCTTCTGGAAGTACTTGATCTCCACCGGTTCGCGTCCGGCCTCGACGTTCTCCTCGCTCCAGTCGACGAGGATCTTCTCCTGGTTGGTGCCGGAGGCGACCGACACCGTCCTGCCCGCGACGTCCGCCGGGCCCTTCACCTTCCAGCCGGAGCCCTTCTTGGCCTCGAAGGCGATGTTGTCGAGCCGGTAGGTCGCGAAGTCGTACTTCTCCTTGCGCTCCTCGGTCACCGTGACGTTGGACAGGACCCCGTCGAACTTCGAGCTGTCCAGGCCGACGAAGAGGTTTTCCCAGGAGACCTCCTCGAACTCGGGCTTCAGACCGAGGGTGTCCGCGATGAGGGTCGCGAGGTCGATCTCGCTGCCGATCCGGGTCTTGTCGTCGGTCGCGTAGAAGCCGAGTGGTGGTGAGGCGTCGGCGCTCGCACCGAACCGGAGCGTGCCGCGTTCGCGGATCGCGGCCGGCACCTCGGCGGCGATCTCCGCCACCTTCTCGCCCCTGATCCTGTTCTGGTCGGGGCCGATGTTGATCCCGGTGTCCTTGCGGCCCTCGGGACGGATCACGTCCTCGGTGGCGTCGCTGGTGCCGCACGCGGTGAGCAGCCCCGCGGCGGTGAGGGTGACGAGGGCGGCGGTGAGGGTGCGGCGGACGGGCACGTGACTGCTCCTTGATCGCGGGGACATGCTCAGAGGACCTTGGAAAGAAAGGCGCGGGTGCGCTCCTGGACCGGGTGGTCGAGTACGTCGGCGGGCGGGCCCTGCTCGACGATCCGTCCCTCGTCCATGAAGACGACGGTGTCGGCGACTTCACGGGCGAAGCCGATCTCGTGCGTGACGACGATCATCGTGGTGCCCCCTCGGGCCAGGTCCTTGATGACGTCGAGGACCTCCCCGACCAGCTCGGGGTCGAGGGCCGACGTCGGCTCGTCGAAGAGCAGCAGTTTCGGTTCCAGGGCGAGGGCGCGGGCGATCGCGACGCGCTGCTGCTGGCCGCCGGAGAGCTGCTTGGGGTAGGCCCCGGCCTTGTCCGCGAGCCCGACCCGTGCGAGCAGCTTCCCGGCCGCGGCGACGGCGGCCTTGCGGGGGCGGCCGAGCGCGGCGATCGGGGCCTCGATGACGTTCTCGAGGACGGTGAGGTGCGGGAAGAGGTTGAAGTTCTGGAAGACGAAGCCGATCGCGGTGCGCTGGCGCAGGACCTCGCGCTCGCGCAGCTCGTACAGCTTGTCGCCGGACCTGCGGTAGCCGACCAGGGTGCCGTCGACGCTGATCCAGCCCTGGTCGACCTTCTCCAGGTGGTTGATGGTGCGCAGCAGGGTGGACTTCCCCGACCCGGAGGGGCCGATGATCACGGTGACCGCTCCCGCGCGTACGGACAGGTCGACGCCGCGGAGCACGTCGAGCTGACCGAAGCTCTTGTGGACGGCCCTGATCTCGACCATGGCGTCGGTCCCGGTGGCTTTTTCCGTGGCTGCGCTCATCGCACTGCTCCCTTGGCGTAGTGGCGTTCGACGTAGTGCTGGAGAACGGAGAGCGCGGTGGTCAGGAGGATGTACCAGACCGTGGCGACCATGAGCAGGGGCACCACCCGCCCGTTGCGTCCGTAGACGACCTGGACCTGGTAGAAGAGTTCACCGATCGCCATCACGGAGACGATCGAGGTGCCCTTGAAGAGGGAGATGATCTCGTTGGCGGCGTTCGGCAGGATGGAGCGCATGGCCTGCGGCAGCACGATGCGCCGCAGTTGCCGCAGCCGCGGGATCCCGAGAGCCGCCGCGGCCTCCGACTGGCCGCTGTCCACGGCCAGTACACCGCCCCGCACGATCTCCGCCGCGTACGCGGCCTGGTGCAGGGCGAGCCCGAGAACGGCGGCACTCATCGCGCCGACGAGGTTCATCGTGTCGAAGGAGACGAATCCGGGCCCGAAGGGGATGCCGAACTCCACCTCCTTGTAGAGGTAGGCCAGGTTGAACCAGAACAGCAGCTGGACGATGAGCGGGATCGAGCGGAACGCCCAGATGTACGCGTACGCGACCGCCCGGAGGAACGGGCTGGCGGACAGCCTCATGAAGGCCAGGACGATGCCGAGCGCGAAGCCGATGACCGTGCCGTAGAAGGTCAGCTGGAGGGTGACCCACACGGCGCGCAGGATGGTCTCGGTGGTGACGAACCGGGCGAAGACGTCCCACTCCCAGCCGGGGTTGGTGATCAGGCCGTTCAGGAACTGGGCGAGCAGCACCGCCGTGGCGGCGACGGCCGCCCAGCGCCACGGATGGCGTACGGGGACGACGGTCAGGGCGGCGTACGCGTCGGCGGCCGTCCCCTCGCGGGCGCCGGGGTCGGCCGGTGGGCGGACGGGGGGATCGCTGGTCAGCGACATGGTGGGGTCCTTCTGCGACGGGGGTGCGGTGCGGGGTGCCGTGCTCAGACGGTGAGGCG
>Ga0247818_10000302_pt1 | contig 30689 bp, 23 predicted proteins | sample 13C_Glucose_Day1_FD_192424 | JGI IMG/M metagenome (GOLD analysis project Ga0247818, IMG submission 192424) | Soil microbial communities from agricultural site in Penn Yan, New York, United States - 13C_Glucose_Day1 | ecosystem: Environmental > Terrestrial > Soil > Agricultural land | place...
GCGACACCGCGCACCCGAGCCCCGGCGCGGGTGACTGGACCATGTCCGCCGACGGAGAGGTCCTCCGGAAGCTCGGCGGCGACCCGGGGATGCCGGCCCCGCACGCACTCTCGCTCAACGTCCTGGTCCAGGACGGCCCCGGCGGGCCGAGGCTGATCGCCAACTGGACCTGGCCCCGCCGGCTGCTGAGCGAGGACGCCGTACGGACGCTGGCCGAGGGATGGTTCCGCGTCCTCACCGCGCTCGCGGAGCGCGGGGGCGAGGGCGAGCCGGCCGGCCTCGCCCCGTCCGACCTGTCACTGATCGACCTCGAACTCGACGATCTCGGGGTACTGGAAGCTGAGTGGAGGAAGACCCGGTGACCCGCAAGGATCTTTTTGAGGACATCCTGCCGCTCGCACCGTTGCAGGAGGGCATGCTCTTCCACGCGACGTACGACGAGGACGCCCTGGACGTCTACACCGTGCGGCTGGCCGTCGACCTCGAGGGCCCGTTCGACCTGGAGGTCTTCCGCGCCGCGGTGACGACCCTCCTGCTCCGCAGGAACAACCTGCGGGCCGGCTTCCTGTCGGAGAACCTGAGCAAGCCGGTGCAGGTGGTGCCCCGCGAGTTCGAGACCCCCGTCCTCACGCACGACCTGTCCGGCCTCGACGAGGACGCCCGGCGGACCCGGCTGGCCGAGCTGACGGCGGCCGACGAGGCCGTGCGCTTCGACCTCACCGACCCGCCGCTGCTGCGCTTCACGGTGGTGCGCCTGGCCGAGCGCGGCTGGCGGCTCATGTTCACCTGCCACCACATCCTGCTCGACGGCTGGTCCATGCCGCTGGTCCTCGGAGAGCTCTTCGCGCTGTACGAACGCGGCGGCGACGCGGCGGGCCTGCCGCCCGTGGTGCCGTTCAAGCTGTACCTCGCCTGGCTGCGCAAGCAGGACAAGCAGCAGGGGCTGGCGGCCTGGCAGGCCGCGTTCGAGGGCCTCGCCGCCCCCACCCTGGTGGCCCCGAAGGCGGACGGGACGGTCGACGCACCGCCCCGCCGGCTCACCCTGGAGCTGCCCGAGGAGCAGAGCGCCGAGCTGACGGCGCTGGCCCGCCGGCTGGGCATCACGGTCAACACCATGGTGCAGGTGGCCTGGGGTCTCCAGCTCGCCGGGCTCACCGGCGCCGACGACATCGTGTTCGGCGCCACCGTCTCCGGCCGTCCGCCCGAGATCGAGGGCGTCGAGAGCATCGTCGGCCTGTTCATCAACACCGTGCCCGTACGGATCAGGCTGGACGCGGCCGAGACCCTCCGGTCGCTGCTCCTGCGCGTCCAGGCCGAGCAGTCGGCGCTGCTCGACCACCACTACATCGGGCTCACCGAGATCCAGCGCGCCACCGGTCACGGCGAGCTGTTCGACAGTCTGGTCGCGTTCGAGAGCTATCCGGTGGACGCGGAGAGCCTGCGGGGCTCGCTCGGTGACCTCACCGTCACCGGCGTCGACGGGGCCGACGCCACGCACTACCCGCTGACACTCATCGCCGTGCCCGGCCGGAGGCTCCAGCTGCGCCTCGGCTACCAGGACGGCCTGTTCTCCGAGGAATCCGTCGCCGGGATCCTCGGCAATCTGGAAACCGTCCTGCGGACCGTCGCCGGAGGCGGTACCCAGCCGGTCGGCGACGTCATGCGGTCGGTCGCACCGCCGCTCGGCTGGGTGGTGCCCGAATCCGCCCCGCGCGCCGGTGACGTCTCGTCCCGGGGTCTCCTGACCGCCGGCGGGGCCGGAGCCGGCGGCCGTGCGCCGCGCACGCCGCAGGAGGAGATGCTCTGCGGCCTGTTCGCCGAGATCCTCGGCGTCCCGTCGGTGTCGATCGACGACAACTTCTTCGACCTCGGCGGCCACTCGCTGCTCGCCACCCGCCTGGTGAGCCGGATCAGGAGCGTCTTCGAGATCGAGCTGCCGGTGCGCGCCCTCTTCGATGCGCAGTCGGTGGTGGCGTTGGCGGAGCGGGTGGTGGGTTCGTCGGTGGGTGGGCGTGCGGCGTTGGTGCCGATGGTGCGTCCTGAGCGGGTTCCGTTGTCTTTTGCTCAGCGGCGTCTGTGGTTTCTGAATCGTATGGAGGGGCCGAGCGGGACGTACAACATTCCGTTGGGTGTGCGTTTGTCGGGTGTGCTGGATGTGGTGGCTCTGCGGGCGGCTCTGGTTGATGTGGTGGGCCGTCATGAGTCTTTGCGGACGGTGTTTCCGGATGTGGGTGGTGAGCCGTGGCAGGAGGTTGTCGCGGTGGGGGATGTGGTGGTGCCGTTCGAGATGGTGGATGTGGCTGAGGGGGAGGTGGGTGCTGCCTTGGCGGGGGTGGCGTCTGCTGGTTTTGATCTTTCGGTCGATCTGCCGGTTCGGGTGTGGTTGTTCCGGGTGTCGGATGTTGAGCATGTGTTGTGTGTGGTGGTGCATCACATTGCGGGTGATGGTTGGTCTCAGGCGCCTTTGGCGCGGGATCTGGGTGTGGCTTATCGGGCGCGGGTGGGGGGTGTGGCGCCTGGGTGGGCTGATTTGCCGGTGCAGTATGCGGATTATGCGTTGTGGCAGCGTGAGGTGTTGGGTGATGAGGGGGACGAGGGTTCGGCTATTTCGCGTCAGTTGGGTTATTGGCGTGGGGTGTTGGAGGGGTTGCCGGATGAGTTGAGTTTGCCGGTGGATCGTGTTCGTCCGGTGGTTTCGAGTTATCGGGGCGGGACGGTTTCGGTGGGGTTGGGTGCGCGTTTGCACCGTGATCTGGTGGGGTTGGCGCGGTCTTCGCGTTCGAGTGTGTTCATGGTTCTGCAGGCTGGTGTGTCGGGTTTGCTGTCGCGGTTGGGGGGTGGTGTGGATATTCCGTTGGGTACGGCTGTGGCTGGTCGTACGGATGCGGCGTTGGACGATTTGGTGGGCTTCTTTGTCAATACGTTGGTGTTGCGGGCGGATGTGTCGGGGGATCCTGGGTTCGGTGAGTTGGTCGATCGGGTTCGGGTGACGGATCTGGCGGCTTTCGCGCATCAGGATGTGCCGTTCGAGCAGTTGGTGCATGCGTTGCAGCCGGCGCGGTCGTTGGCGCGGCATCCGTTGTTCCAGGTGATGGTCGTGTTGCAGAACAACGCGGTGGCGTCGCTGGATCTGCCGGGTCTGGTGGCGCGTCCGGTGGACGGTGAGGGTGGTGCGGCCAAGTTCGATCTGGGGTTCAACTTCGTCGAGCGGACCGGTCCTGACGGCGGCCCCGCCGGCATCGACCTCACCCTGGACTTCAGTGCCGACCTCTTCGACGAGAGCACGGTCCGGCGTATCGCCGATCGGCTCGTCCGGCTGCTCACGGCCGGCACCGCCGATCCCACGACGCCGATCGGCCGGCTCGACATCCTCGACGAGGGCGAGCGCGAGCGGCTGCTGACCGGGTGGAACGACACCGCCCGGACCCTGGAGCTGCCGGCCGCCACAGAATCGGGTCCCGAGCCGGAGACGATCGCCGGGCTGTTCGCGGCGCAGGTGGCGCGGACCCCCGACGCCCTCGCGCTGATGGCCGGTGACGAGCGGATCGGCTACGCGGAGCTGGACGAACGCTCCGCCGCACTGGCCGCGCTCCTCGTCGCGCGAGGCGTGCGCCGGGGCGACGTCGTCGCCGTGGCGGTCCCCCGCTCCGCGGAACTGACCGTCGCCCTCCTGGCGACGGTCAGGGCGGGCGCGGCCTACCTGCCGATCGAGCTGGACTACCCGGCCGAACGGGTCGCCCACATGCTGGCCGACGCGACCCCGGCCGTCGTGGTCACCACGAGCGGGGCGCTGGGCGCTCTCCCCGTGGGCGCCACCGGGAACCTCGTCGTCCTGGACGACCCCGGTACGCGGGAGGAGGCGGCGGCCGTACGGGGCACCGTCGTGCTGCCGGGGCCGCTGCCGGACTCCCCGGCGTACGTCATCTACACCTCCGGCTCGACGGGCCTCCCGAAGGGGGTCGTCGTACCGCACCGGGGCATCGTCAACCGGCTGCTGTGGATGCAGGACGCCTACCGGATCGGCCCGGACGACCGGGTCCTGCAGAAGACACCGTCCGGGTTCGACGTGTCGGTGTGGGAATTCTTCTGGCCGCTGGTGACCGGGGCGGTCCAGGTCGTCGCGGAGCCCGGCGGGCACCGTGACCCGGCCTACCTGGCGCGTCTGATCCAGGACGCCGGCGTGACGACCACGCACTTCGTGCCGTCCATGCTGGAGGTCTTCCTCGCCGAGCCCGAGGCCGCGCACTGCACCGGTCTGCGCCGGGTGCTGTGCAGCGGCGAGGCACTGCCCACCGGGCTGCGTGAGCGGTTCCGCGCGCTGCTGCCGGCCGGTCTGCACAACCTCTACGGTCCGACCGAGGCGTCGGTGGACGTCACCGCCTGGGACTGCGCCGAGGACTCCGCCGCCGCGGTGGTCCCGATCGGCAGGCCCGTCTGGAACACCAGGACGTACGTGCTGGACCCCGCGCTCGCACCGGCCCCCGTGGGCAGCGGCGGTGAGCTGTACCTGGGCGGGGTGCAGCTGGCGCACGGCTACCTGGGGCGGGCCGCGCTGACCGCCGAGCGGTTCGTCGCCGACCCCTACGGCCCGCCCGGCTCCCGGCTGTACCGCACCGGCGACCTGGCGCGGGTCACCGCGGACGGGGTCCTGGAGTTCCTCGGACGCACCGACGACCAGGTGAAGATCCGCGGCCGGCGCGTCGAGCTGGGCGAGATCGAGTACGCCCTCACCCGGCATTCCCGCGTGGGCAGCGCGGTCGTGACGGCCCGCACCACGCCCTCGGGGGTCACGCTCGCCGCGTACGTCACCCCCGCAGGACCGGGGGAGGCCCCGGAGGCCTCCGCGCTCCGCGACCACCTGACCGGTGTGCTGCCCGACCACATGGTGCCCGTGCACTACACGGTCATCGACGCCGTCCCGGTCACGCCCAACGGCAAGGTCGACAGGAAGGCGCTGCCCGAGCCGGAGCTGCTGGAGCGCGTGCCCGGGCGGGCCCCTCGCGACGCGACCGAGACGGCGCTCTGCGAGATCTTCGCCGAGCTGCTCGGCCACGGCACGGTGAGCATCGACGACAACTTCTTCGAGCTCGGCGGCCACTCGCTGCTGGCCACCCGGCTCATCAGCATGGTCCGTGACCGGCTGGGCGCCGGCATGTCGGTGGTGACGATCTTCGAGGCCCCGACGGTCGCGGCGCTGGCCGTCCGTCTCGCCGAGACGGACGGGGCGGGGCCGCTGAGCCGGCTCCTGCCGCTGCGTTCCGGCGGCACCGGGACGCCCGTCTTCTGCGTGCACCCGCTCGGCGGGCTCAGCTGGCCCTACGCCGGGCTCGCCGAGCACCTCCCCGCGGACGTCGGGCTGTACGGGCTGCAGGCGGCCGGACTCGGCGACGACGAGCCACTGCCCGCGACCGTGGAGGAGATGGCCGCCGACTACGTGGCCCGCATCCGCACGGTGCAGGCGCAGGGCCCCTACCGGCTGCTCGGCTGGTCGCTCGGCGGCCGGGTCGCGCACGCCATGGCGGGGCTGCTGGAGGCGGCCGGCCAGGAGGTGGAGCTGCTCGCCCTGCTGGACGCCTACCCGCGTACGGAGCCGGAGCCGGCCGCCTCCTTCTCCGAGGAGGACTTCCTGCGGGGCATCCTGGCCGCGATCGGCATGGACGCCGACGAGCTCGGCGGACCGGTGGAGTTCGGCCGGGTGATGGCCGCGATGCGTGCCAGTGGCAAGGAGCTCGCCGGGCTCACCGAGGAGCAGCTGCGCCGCCTGCAGCGGGTGATGACCAACAGCTTCCGGGTCGAGGCGGGTTCCGTCACCGGCCACTGCCGGGCGGGCGCGGTGATGTTCGCCGCGACCGTCGATCCGGCGGGCGAGCCCGGTGACTGGCTCCAGCACGTCGAGGGCGACCTGGAGATCCACTCCGTCCCCGCCGCGCACAACGACCTGATGCGGCCCGCTCCGCTCGCGGGGATCGGGGCGGTCCTGGCCAAGAAGCTGGCCGGCACCCCCGGCGTGGACCGCGCGTGACGGCCGAACGGCCGCCGTACGACAGCAGAAAGAGGATGTGAGATGGCAAAAGCGATGGTTCTCTGTGTGCCGTTCGCCGGTGCGGGGGCCTCGGTCTTCCGCCCGTGGCTCCCGCTCTGCGAGGGCCGCTTCGACCTGGCGGCCGTCCAGCTGCCCGGCCGGGAGCAGCGCTTCGCGGAGGAGCCCTACAGGGACGTGGCGGTGGCCGTCGAAGGGCTGATGCCCGAGGTGCTGGAGCAGGTGTCGGGCGCGGGACCGGTGGTGCTGTTCGGCCACAGCCTCGGCGCGGTCCTCTCGTACGAGATCGCGCACCGGCTGGCCGCGACCGAGGGGGTGGACCTCGCCGCACTCGTGGTCAGCGGTTCCCCCGGCCCGTGGACCCGCCGGGAGAACGGTGCGAGCGGCCTGGACGACGACCAGTTCCTGGAGCGGGTCCGGGAGTTCGCCGGCTACCGGCACGAAGCGCTCGAGGACCCGGAGATGCGCGAGCTGCTCCTCCCCTCGCTGCGGGCCGACGTCGAGATGCACGAGAGCTACCTCGCCCTGTCGGACACCCCGCTGCCGGTGCCGATCACGTCGGTACGCGGCTCCACCGACACCCTCGTCGGTCCCGAGCAGGCCATGGAGTGGGGCAAGGCCACCAGCGGGGGGTTCGACCTCGTGGAGGTCGAGGGCGGTCACATGTACCTGGTCGACAACACCGAGGCCCTGATCCGCGTACTCGCGGACGTCGTCCCCCGATGAGTGCGGCGGCCCGATTCCCCGACCACCCCCCTACGTAAGGAGATCTCGTGCGCCTGCAAGGAAAGACGGTCATCGTGACGGGAGCCGCCCGGGGTGTCGGCCGGGCCTGTGCGCTGGCGTTCGGCCGGGAGGGTGCCGACCTGGCGCTGTTCGACGTGTGCGACGACATCGACGGCGTCCCGTACGCGCTCGGCACGGCGAGCCAGCTCGCGCACACCGCCGAGCAGTGCCGCAAGGAAGGGGCGGCCGTCCTCACGGCCGAGGCCGACATCCGTGACGTGGCCGCCCTGCGCGCCGCCGTCGACCGGGTCCGCGAGCGGTTCGGCCGGGTGGACGTCCTGGTCAACAACGCGGGCATCGTCGGGCCTTCGGGGAAGCCGGCGCACGAGATCAGCGAGGACGAATGGCAGGTGATGCTCGACATCAACCTGTCCGGTGCCTGGCGGATGACCTCCGTCGTCGGCCCCCTGCTGCTCGCCCAGCGCGCGGGCAGCATCATCAACGTGGCCTCCACCGCCGGCCTCGTCGGCTACCGCAACTTCGCCGGGTACACGGCGTCCAAGCACGGGCTGATCGGCCTCACCAAGGCGACCGCGCTCGACTACGCGCCGCTGAAGGTACGCGTCAACGCCCTGTGTCCCGGGTCGATCCGCGACGACAGCCGGGCGGAGGGGCGGATGCTCGGCCAGATAGCCAGGGCCCTCGATCTCCCGGTCGCCGAGAGCGAGGAGACGTTCCTCCAGTCGCAGCCGATGAACGCGCTGATCGAGCCCGAGGACGTGGCCGGGGCCGCCCTCTGGCTGGCCTCCGACGAGTCCGCCCAGGTGACCGGCTCCGTGCTCACCGTCGACGGTGGCTTCACCGCCCGGTGAAGCGCCGCAACCACATCGAGGGAACCAGTCGTGTCGATCTCTGAACAGGACGCCGTCGCGGGCCTCGGCCCCGCCCGGCGCACCGTCGTCCCCTCCGGGGACCGGATCCGGGCGAGCGGCCCGGCAGCACCCGGCGCGGTGTGCCACGCGCTGATCGCGCCCCTCGGCGGACCCGTACGCGGGGACGCCGGGGACGCGACGGCGGCCCGGTTCGCCGCGCGGGCGGCGGAGCTGGTGACCGCCGCCCCGGACCCGGGCGTCTTCCGGGGAGCCGCGACGCTGTGGCCGCAGGCGGCGCCGTGCCGGTCCGACTCGCCGGACGCGGACCGGTGGCGTACGCGGGAACTGACCCGGCCGCTGGTCGCCCACCGGGACCCGGCGGTGCGAGGCGTGCTGCTGACCTACACCGACGGCGTGGCCGAACTGGTGGTGGTCGCCCATCGCGCCGTGCTCGGAGCCTCGGCCCTGCGGCGGTTCGCCGCCGAGGTGACCGGCCGCGTGTCCGGCCCGCCGCCGGTGGTGCTCGAAGCGCCCGCCGCGGGCGAGGCGGCCGGGGCCCCTGATCCCGTCGCGCAGGCCGCCGACCTGGCCGGCTGTGCCTTCGACGCCCGGCCCGACTGGGGACTGGGCCGGGAGGACGCGCCCGGCACCCGGGCGACCCGTGTGCTGCCGTTGCCCTCCGGTCACCCCGCCGGCGACACCGCGAGCTGGACGGCCGCCCTCGGCATCGTCCTCGCGCGCTACGAGGGGAGTGTCCGGCCCCTCGTCCCGGCACTGGTCACCGACACCGCGGACCCGCGCGCCGTCGAGGGCTTCGCGCTCGTACCCGTCGAGGCCGGTCCGGCCCACTCGCTCGCCACCGTGGACAAGGCCGTCCGTGCGGCCCTCGCCGCCGGCCCCGTCTGGCACACCGAGGAGCTCGGCCGGGAACTCGGCCGCACGCGTGGTGACTCCGGCGCCGCCCCCGCGGTGGGGGTCGTCGCCGTCGGCCACGATCCGGCCGACGTCCGCGGCACGGAGGATTTCGCCTATCTGCCGTTCCAGAGCGCCCCGTTCCCGGTGACCCTGTCCGTGGTCCGCGCCGCCGGAGGCGACCTGCTGCTGCGCTGCGACCACTCGCCACGGCTGCTGCACCCCGGCATCGCGGACCGGCTGCTCGGACACGTGGCGCGGGTGCACGGGGCACTCGCCGGCTCGCCCGGCACCACCGTCGCGGACGTCGCCCTGCTGGACGAGGCGGAGCTGGCCGCGACGGCGGAGCTCGGCAGGCCCGCGCACCCGCCGCTCGCCCGTCCGGAGCGGATCGACGCGGCCGTGGCCGCCGTCGCGGCGTCCCGCCCGGACGCCGTCGCCGTGTCCTTCGAGTCCGACCGGCTCACCTACCGCGAGCTCGACAGCCGCGCCGACCGGCTCGCCCACGCGCTGCGCGCGCTCGGAGTGGCCGACGGCGACCGGGTCGGGGTCTGCCTCGACCGGTCGGCCGAACTCGTCGTGACGCTGCTCGCCGTGCTCAAGGCCGGCGCCACCTACGTACCCATGGACCCGGCCTACCCGCGCGAGCGGCTGTCGTACACGACCGAGGACGCGGAGCTCGCCGTCGTCGTCACCGACCGGCAGGACTTCCCCGGCGGCGGCACCGTCCGCGTCATCGGCACGGCGGAGCTCGCCCGGCTCGCGCCCGGGACGTGCGAGGGCCCCCCGCCCTCGGCGACCGGCCCGCACGACCCCGCGTACGTCATCTACACCTCCGGTTCGACCGGCCGCCCCAAAGGCGTCGTCATCCCGCACGTGAACGTGCTGAGCCTGATGGCCGCCACCCGGGAGGACTTCGCGCTCGGCGCGGACGACGTCTGGACGCTGTTCCACTCCAGCGCCTTCGACTTCTCGGTCTGGGAGATCTGGGGCTGCCTGCTCACCGGTGGCCGCCTGGTCGTCGTGCCCTACTGGGTGACGCGCTCGCCGGAGGACTTCCACCGGCTGCTGGTCCAGGAGCGGGTCTCCGTGCTCAGCCAGACCCCGTCCGCCTTCGCCCACCTGATGGACGTCGAACGCGACGGCGCCGGACCGGCCCCCGTACGGCTGGTGGTCTTCGGCGGCGAAGGGCTCGAACCCCGCATGCTCCTGCCCTGGTTCGACCGGCACCCGGAGTCCCGGTGCCGCGTGGTCAACATGTACGGCATCACGGAGACGACCGTGCACGTGACCGCGCAGACCGTCACCAGGGAGGAGGCGCTCACCGGATCGCGGTCCGTGGGGCACGCCCTTCCCGGCTGGTGGGTCAGGGTCGCCGACCCGGAGGGCAGGCCGCTGCCCGTCGGCGTCGCCGGTGAGATCCACGTCGGCGGCGCCGGGGTCGCGGCGCACTACCTCAACAGGCCGGACCTCGACGGGCAGCGCTTCCTCACCGACCCGCTCACCGGGGAGCGGACCTACCGCAGCGGCGACAAGGGCAGGCTGCTGCCCGACGGCCGGCTGGAGCACCTCGGCAGGCTGGACAACCAGGTCAAGCTGCGCGGCTTCCGCATCGAACTCGACGAGATCCGTGCCGTACTCCTGGACGATCCGCAGGTCGCTGCCGCCGCCGTCGTGCTCAACAGGACCGACCCGCAGGACCCGGCGACCGCTCAGCTCGACGCGTACGTGGTGCTGGAGGGCGACGACACCGCCGGAGTGCGGCAGCGGGCGGCCCGGTACCTCCCCGAGTACATGGTCCCGTCGACCGTCACCGCGCTCGACAGGATGCCGCTCACCCCGAACGGCAAGCTCGACGCGCGCGGTCTCCCGAGCCCCGCGCCCGTGAAGGCGGCGGCGGTGGAGGCGGGCGGCACGGACCCGGCCGCGTCGCAGGACGCCTTCACCTCGGACCTCCTGGAGGTGTGGCAGGAGGTGCTGGGCGTGCCCGTGGGGCCCGACGACAACTTCTTCGACCTGGGCGGCAACTCGCTGCTCGCCATGCGCGTCGGAGCGGCGCTGCGCCGGCGCGGTGGCACCGCGGTCGCGATGCGCGACCTGTACATGTCCCCGACGATCCGGCAGCTGGCCGCCGGGCGTGCCGGGTGAGCCGGGGACCCGCCGTCACGAGGCGTCCCGTTCCCAAGGATGGAAGACACGATGGCTGAACAGCTCCTGCCCGACCTCTTTCAGCTGCGGGCGGCGCGCACCCCGCACGCCCCCGCCGTCCGCGACGGCGACCGGACGCTGACCTACGGGGAGCTCAACACCCGGGCCAACCGGCTGGCGCACCACCTGACCGCCCGCGGGATCGGCCCCGAGCACCTCGTCGGTGTGCGGCTGCCGAGGTCGGCCGACCTGGTGGTGGCGCTGCTCGGCGTGCTCAAGTCCGGTGCGGCCTACGTCCCGCTGGACACCGGGGCCCCCGCGGAGCGGACCGCGTTCATCGTCGAGGACACCGGGCTCGGCCTGGTGCTGGGGGAGCGCGCCGCACCGCCCGGCGCGGGCACAGGACCTGAGACCCTGACGGTCGCCGGGGCCGTCGCCGCCGCGGAGGCGGCCGGCCTCCCGGACCACGACCCCACCGGGGACGACCGCACCGCGCCACTGCGGCCCGGCAACCTCGCCTACGTCATCTACACCTCCGGCTCGACCGGTCGCCCCAAGGGCGTCGCCGTGCAGCACGACACCCTGGCGCGCTACCTGGACTTCGCCTGCGAGGCGTACCCGGGGCTGGCGGAGGGGGCGCTGCTGCACTCCCCGGTGACCTTCGACCTCACCGTCACCGCGCTGTACGGGCCGCTGCTCCTGGGCGGCTGTCTGCGGGTGGCGGAGCTGGACCACGAGCCGGCGACGGACCCGGCGGACGGCCGGCCGGGCTTCGTCAAGGCGACGCCGTCGCACCTGCCGCTGCTCACCGTGCTGCCCGGTGCGCTGGCACCCACCCGCGAACTGGTGGTGGGCGGCGAGATGCTGCGCGGAGACGTCGTCGACCGCTGGCGCGCCGCGCACCCCGGCGCGGCCGTCATCAACGAGTACGGGCCCACCGAGGCCACCGTCGGATGCTGCGTGTTCCGCATCGAGCCGGGGGACACGACGGCCCCGGGCGCCGTCCCCATCGGCACGGCGACACCGGCGACCGAGCTGTACGTCCTGGACGAGCGGCTCGCGCCGGCCGGGCACGGCAGGGCCGGCGAGCTGTACATCGCGGGCGGGCAGGTCACCCGCGGCTACCTCGGCCGGCCCGGCCTCACCGCCGGGCGGTTCGTGGCGAACCCCTTCGGCGCCGGCCGGATGTACCGGACCGGGGACATCGCCAGGATCGGCCCCGGCGGGCTCCTGGAGTACCTCGGCCGCACCGACGACCAGGTGAAGATCAGCGGTTACCGCATCGAGCTGGGTGAGGTCAGCTCGGTGCTCGCCTCCCGGCCGGGCGTGCGGCTCGCCGCCGCGGTGGCGCGCGAGGACACGCCCGGCGAGCGGTACCTCGCCGGTTACGCGGTGCCGGAGGACGGGGTGCCCCTCGACCCCGCCGCGCTGCGCGCGGCCGTCGCGGAGGTGCTCCCCGCCTACATGGTGCCCGCGCGGATCATGGTGGTCGACGCCCTCCCGCTGACCGCGAACGGCAAGCTCGACCAGGCCGCTCTTCCCGAGCCCCCGGCGCTCGGAGCGTCCCCGGGCGCCGAGCCGGAGAGTCCCGCGGAGGCACGGCTGTGCGAGCTCGTCGCCGATGTGCTCGGGGTGCCGTCGGTCCGCCTCGACGACGACTTCTTCGCGCGGGGCGGAGACAGCCTGCGGGCCGTACGCCTCGCGGGCCGGGCCCGCAAGGAGGGCTGGACCTTCGGCCTGCGCGACGTACTGGAACTGCGCACGCCCCGCCGCCTCGTCGGCCTCGCGGCCGACGCGGAGCCGGCCCCGGTCCGGGACGGGGCGGCGCTGTGAACGCCGGGCGCGTGGTGATCGTCGGTGCCTCCGTCGCCGGCAGCCGCGTCGCGAGCGGCCTGCGTCAGGCGGGGTTCACCGGCCTGATCGCACTCGTCGACCCCGACCCGGACGCACCCTACGACCGGCCCCCGTTGTCGAAGCAGATCCTCACCGGGGAGTGGACACCCGACCGGGCGTCGCTCGGAGACCCCACGCAGTGGCAGGCGGAGCGTCACGTCATGTCCGCCGCCGGGCTCGACCCGGTGAACCGTACGCTGCGGCTGTCCTCGGGTCTCGAACTCCCCTACGACAAGCTGGTCCTGGCGTGCGGAGCGGTCCCCAGAGCGCTGCCGGGCACCCCGCGCCGGGGTGTGTACCCGCTGCGGACCATGGCGGACTCGCTGCGGCTGAGGGCGCGCCTGGACGGCATGGCCCGTCCCGGCCGCCTGGTGGTGGCCGGCGGCGGCTTCATCGGCGCCGAGGTGGCCTCCGCCGCCCGCGCGCGCGGGATCGGCGTCACGATCGTCGAGGCACTGCCCGCCCCGCTGTCCGGTCTGCTCGGCGAGGAGGTCGCCGCCGAACTCGCGCGGCTGCACACCGACAACGGCGTACGGCTGCTGTGCGGCACCTCGGTCGCCGCGGTGACCGGCGACCCCGACGTCACCGGGGTGGAGCTCGCCGACGGGACCACGCTGCCCGCCGACGCGGTCGTCGCCGGTGTCGGCGTACGGCCCGCGACGGACTGGCTGGCTGACTCCGGCCTGCCGCTGGACGGCGACGGCGGAGTGCTGTGCGACGAGTTCTGCGCGGTCGACGCCGGGCGGACCGTGTACGCGGTCGGGGACGTGGCCCGGTGCCGTGACCCCCGGCTCGGCCGGCACGTGCGGGTCGAGCACTGGACGGACGCGGTGGAGCAGGCGGACGTCGCCGTCCACAACATCCTCGGACCGCGACCGGTGGCGCACCGGCACGAGTACTTCGTCTGGTCCGACCAGTACGGCGGCAAGGTCGCCCTGCTCGGCCGCCCTGAGCCCGGCTCGCAGGTGACGGTGGTACGGGCCGACGGGCCCCGCCGGCGGTTCGCGGTCGCCTACCACCGCGGCCCGCGGCTGTGCGCGGCGCTGACGGTGAACTGGCCCAAGGCCCTTCTCGCGGCCCGCCGTTCGACGGGCACACCGGACGGCGCCGAGGCCGCTGTCACCGCTTGGAAGTCTTTGTAGTCGCAGCTTGCTGTAAAGGCCCTGTCGTCGCTCAGGGCTCCTCCGGCACGATCGGACCACGTCGAACCGATGCCGGTACGACACCGCAGGACGGCCTCCGCAGGGGTACGCGTCCACTGTCCCCGGCCCGCTCCATGACCCACGGGGATTCCCGGGGCGGGCCGGGACAGTCCTCGTACGAGGACGGTGCGTCCGCCCTCCGCCGACGGCCGGCCCTCTCGCTCCGGTCGTCTCCCCACGTCCTCCTGTTCTTCTCCCGTGCCTCCGAAAGGGCTCTCCGGTGCTCCGAGACAGCGATGTCGAGCCGCTCGTGCTCCGACGGCGAGGTGTGCCCGGCCCGCGGCCGGACCACCGGGCGCTGCTGTTGCACGGCCTCGGCAGCGGCGAGAGCTGCTGGGACGCCTTCGTCGCACACCGGCCCCCGGGGCTCGACCTGTGGACGGCCGGTCTGCCGTGGCGGGCCGGCGGCCCGTACGCGGTGACCGGGCGCGACGAGAAGGCGTGGGTGGGCGAGGCGGTCGACGGGGTCCCCGGGGGCGCCGACGTGGTGGTCGCGCACTCCTACGCCACGATCCTGCTGCTCGCCCTGCTCTCCGACACGATCGCCGCGGGGGAGGACCCGCGCGAGCGGTTCGGCATCCGCGGCGTGGTGCTGGTCTCACCCTTCTACCGGCACGACCCGACCGACTTCACCTGGTCCCAGCTGCCGACGACCCTGGACGCCATGCGCCGCAGCGCGGACGAGTACATCCGCCTGACGGCCCGTGACCGTCTGGACCCGGCCGTGCGGGCGGACATGGCCGAGCTCGCCTGTGCGCGGCTCGGCCCCTACTGGGCGGTCCGCTACCTCGACGCCTACCTGCGCACACCGTTCCTGCACGCCGACCGGATCGACCTGCCCGTCCACATCGTCATCGGCACGGGCGACACGCTCGCGCCGCCGCCCGAGGGCGAGGCACTCGCCCGCGAGCTGCGCCGCGCCTCGGTCACGCGCATCGAGGACTGCGGGCACTCACCGATGACCGAGCGCCCTGAGCACTTCGCGCTCGCTGTCCAGCAATTCCTCGCCACCCTGCCGGCCGGGCGCACCCCGGCGGCGGTCAACTGAGTACGGGAGCCCACGATGACCACCCTGTCCGACGTCGCGCTCAAGCAGCTTCTCGACGAACCGAGTTCGGTCACGCTCCGGCCCCCCTACGAGGGCGGGAACATCAACACCGCGATCGGCTTCAAGTGCGTCAACTACCTGCTCGAGGCCGCGGTCCTCGACCACTTCCGGGCCGTCGGCCTCGGCGCGAGCGAGCTGTACCTCGTCCACGGCGTCAACTTCGACGTGGCCGGACTCGAGACCCGTCTGCACACGGTGCTCACGCTCGACGACGACGTCCTGCTGGAGGTCACGCCGAAGACGAAGGACACCGACACCACGATGGTCTTCGCGGTCACCGCGACCGTCGAGCGTGACGGCGCGCCGAAGAAGGCCGTCACCTCCAAGCTGCGCGTCCTGCTGCGCCGTGACGGCAACGTCGAAGCCACCCAGGCGCTCCCCGAGGGGCTCCAGCGCTTCGTCGTCGACCGGCTCGCCACGGCGGAGCCCACCGCGCTGGCCGCGACGCCCTCCGACGACTTCGCCGGAGCCATGCACCGCGGCGAGAACAGCGACACCGATCCGGTGCTCGCCGAGATCATCGGCGACACCAACGCGGTCGGCTGGAAGTGGCGGGTTCCGTACTACTACTGCCACTTCACCGAGCGCATGCAGATGTCGGGCTACCTGCGGCAGATGGAGGAGGCGAAGCACGTCTTCGTCGCCTCCCGCGGCATCAGCATCAAGCGGATGCTGAACGAGCGCGGCTGGATCCCGGTCGTGACGCAGTGCAAGATCCGCTTCACGGACGAGACGGTCATGGAGGAGGACCTCTACACCGTCTACACCGTGGAGTCCGTCTTCAAGGACATGCTCTACACCTCCCGCGTGGACTTCTACGTCGTGCGGGACGGCGCGCTCGTCCAGACCGCCACCGGCTCGATCACCCACGGCTACTGCCACAAGGAGTCGCCGGAGGCCGAGTGGCAGATGACCGTCTTCGACGACGAGGTCCTGCGCGCCCTGCGCGGCGAGTGACCCGGCCCGTACACAGCCCCGGACGACCGAGCCCCGGAGGAACCGATGGCTTCCAAACGCCCACCGCGCTGGTACTTCTCCCTGCGCAGCCCGTACTCCTGGTTCGCCTACCGCGATCTCATGGCCACCCACCCCGAGGTGCTCGACTCCCTCGACTGGCTGCCGTTCTGGGAGCCCGACCAGGAGACCGCGAAGCTGCTGGCGGAGGAGGGGGTCACCCTTCCGATCGTCGCCATGAGCCGCGCGAAGAACTTCTACATCCTGCAGGACACCCGCCGGCTGGCCACCGAACGCGGACTGACGGAGATCACCTGGCCCGTCGACCGTGAGCCGTGCTGGGAGGTCGCCCACCTCGCCTGGATAGCGGCCGAGGACGAGGGCCGGGGCAAGGACTTCGTGGCGGCGGCGTACCGCGCCCGCTGGCTGGAGGGCAAGAACATCTCCGAGCCCGCCGTGATCGCCGGCGTCGCGCAGGAGCTGGGCCTGGACGCCGAGCGGCTGTCCACCGCCCATCAGGACGCGGAACTGCGCAAGCGGGGCGCCGCCCTGCTCGCCGAGTCGGCCCACGACGGCCTGTTCGGCGTGCCGTTCTTCATCACCGGCAGGGACAAGTACTGGGGCCTCGACCGGGTCGAGTCCTTCGTCCGTGCCGTCCAGGGCGCCGGAGGCACCACCGCTCCGAAGACCGCCACGCCGGACCCGGCGGCCCACGCCGACCTGCTGCCTGCCGGCGGCGACGCGGGACACGCCGGCGGCTGCGGCTGAGACCGGCCGGTGGCCGCGGCACGGAACGCGGCCACCGGCCTCCGCGCGGCGACGAAGAAGCATCAGCGGCAAGCGACAAGGAGAGCACTGTGGGCAACAGCAACCCGGGCGGAGGCGAGTGGGACGCCGTCGTGGTCGGTGCCGGCCTGGGCGGCCTGACGACCGCCGCCTACCTGGCCACCGCCGGCCGGCGTGTCCTGGTGCTGGAGCAGTTCTCGGTGGTGGGCGGGAACAGCCACGTCTTCCGCAGGCGGCGGAGCTACGAGTTCGACGTCGGCGTCCACTACCTCGGTGACTGCGAGCCCGGCGGTGTCATCCCGTCCGTCCTGGGCGGGCTCGGGCTCCGCGACCGCGTCGAGTTCCTGGAGATGGACCAGAGCGGTTTCGACCTCATCAGGGTGCCCGGGGCCTCCGTGGACATGCCGGCCGGCTGGCCGGAGTACCGCAAGCGGCTCGTCGCCGCGATGCCGGAGGAGGCCGAGGGCCTGCGTACCTTCACCGACATCTGCGAGGCCGTCGGCGAGGAGCAGCGCGCGGCCCTCTTCGAGTCGCACACCTGGGGGCCCGCGGACATCGCGAAGGGCACCGTCGCGGTCCGGGAGTGGGGCAGGCGGACGCTGGACGACCTGTTCAGCCACTGCGGCCTGTCCTCGCGGGCCCGTACGGTGCTCGCGGCGCAGGCGCCCAACTACGGACTGACCCCGCGGCAGGCGACGGTCGCCCGCCACACCAGCGTCACCGACCACTACCTCCGCGGCGCCTACTACCCGGCCGGTGGAGGGCAGACGCTCGCCGCGGGCCTCGTGGAGGTCATCGAGGCCCACGGCGGAGAGATCCGGACCCGGAGCAGGGTGCGGCGCATCCTGGTGGAGGACCGCAAGGTCACCGGGGTCGGCCTGGACGGTGGCGAGACGGTCACCACCGGCCTGGTGGTGTCCAACGCGGACTACCGCCGCACGGTGCTCGACCTGGTCGGCCCCGGACACTTCCCGAAGTCCCTCGCCGAACGCACCCGCAACGCACGCATGGGCATGCCGTGGCTGGTGCTCTACCTCGGCCTCGACATCGACCTGCGGGACCGGCCGAACGCCAACCTGTGGTGGTACGACACCGACGACATCGACGGCTACTTCGACCGGGCGCGCGCCGGCGACGTCGGCGAGGTCCCCTTCCTCTTCTGCTCGTTCGCCTCGCTCAAGGACCCCGGCAACAGCGCACTGTGCCCGCCGGGCCACGCCAACCTGCAGGTGATGACGCTCTGCCCGCCCGACCACGAGTGGTGGGGCGTCACCGACGGGGCCGAGGGCGGCAGCGCCACGTACCGCCACCAGGCGCGCTACCTGCGCCGCAAGCAGGAGCTCACCGAAGCCACCCTGCGCGCGGCGGAGAAGGCCATCGGCCCGCTGCGGGGGCACATCACGCACCTGGAGGCGGCGACCCCGCTGACCCACGAGCGGTACACCCTGGCCTCCGGAGGCACCCCCTTCGGCATGGCCGAATGGGGCGGCACGGCCCGGCCCGGCACCACGACCGGCATCGCCGGGCTGCATGTGGTCGGGGCCAGCACCCAGGCGGGCAACGGTGTCGCGGGCGTCATGCTCGGCGGCATCTCGTGCGCCTCCCACATCCTCGGCCGGCCGCTGCTCGCGCAGGGCCGGCAGGGAGTGGTGTCCGGGGATCCGGACCTCCTCCCCGCCCGGCCGGACGGCTGGGACCCGAGGGAGGTCTGCCGGGGCGCATCCCGGCGGGCCCGCTCGGGCCGCGCAACGGCGGCCCGGGATCCGGCCGGCACAACCGGCTGAGATCGGGCGGCAGGCGGGTCACCGCCCGCCTGTCGCCGAGCAAGTGACCGATGGACACCCCGTCCGGTCGAGCCATGCACACCTTCCGAAGAACTGAGAGTGATTCACATGAGCGCTTCCACCGTCGAACAGCGGGCCGGCATCAAGGAGATCGTCTGCGACATCCTCGAGCTGGAGGAGGACGAGGTGACCGACGAGGGCCTCTTCAAGGAGGAGTACGGCGCGGACTCGCTGCGCGCCATCGAGATCCTCGCGGGCCTCGAGAAGGAGTTCAAGATCACGATCGACCAGTCCGAGCTGGAGCGGATGGTCAACCTCGACGGGGTCTACGCCGTCGTCCAGGAGTCGATCGACGCCAAGTAGGCGCGTTCCGGCGGCTCCTGGTGGGCCGGCGCACCGCGCCGGACGCGGAGCACGGCGCGGCGGACGAGCGCACGGCGCCCCGGGCGCTGCGGCGACCGCGAAGCGGGCCGGAACCGCCGCCGGGCGGCCCGCGGGGTACCTACCGGCACCCGCAGAGTACCTACGGTCCCGGGCGCCCGCGGGGTACCTACCGGTCCCCGGCGCCCGCGCGGGACACCTACGGGTCCCGCCGGGACGGACCGCCCGCCCGGAAGCAGGCGCGGGGAGCCGGCACACCGCCGGCTCCCCGGCCCCGGCGGATCACCCGGCCCTGACCGACGGGTGATCCGCCGACCCCCTTTCCGTGGTGACCCGTGATGCCCGTGGTGAGCACGTGGTGGACCAGTGGTGACCAGGCCGTACCGAGGGAGATTGATGTCTGACAGCCTTTCTGACGCGATGCGCGACGACGCGGCGTCCCGGGTCGTGCTGACCGGGTTCGGCGTGTTCTCCAGCATCGGTGTCGGAGCCGATGAGTTCGCCGAGGGCCTGCGCGCGGGCCGCAGCGGCGCCAAGCCGATCACCCTGTTCGACACCGAGGGTTTCGCGCACGCCAACGGGTGCGAGATCACGGGTGCCGAACCGGAACGCTGGATCCACAACCTGCCGGTCGAGACCCTGGGCAGGGCGACCACCTTCTCGGTCGCCGCGGCCCGGATGGCCGTCGAGGCCTCCGGAGTCGACCTCGACGCGCTGCGCGCCATGCGCGGGATGATCTCGATCGGCACCACCGACGGGGAGTCCTACGACCTCGACCAGCTGGTGGAGACCGAGGTCCGGTCCGGGCCCGCCGCCATGGACCCGACCGTCGCCCGCCGGATATCCCCGAACCGGCTGTCCATCGCCGCCGCCCAGGAACTGGGCCTGTCGAACGTGGACGCGGTGACCATCGCCACCGCCTGCTCCGCCGGCAACTACGCGATCGGCCAGGGTTTCGACGCCATCCGCTCCGGAGCGGCCGACTACGCGCTCTGCGGCGGCGCGGACGCCATGTGCCGCAAGACGTTCACCGGCTTCTACCGGCTCGGCACCATCGCCCCCGACGTCTGCCGCCCCTTCGACTCCGAGCGCAAGGGCATCCTGACCGGTGAGGGCGCGGGCGTGCTGATGCTGGAGAGCCTCGCCTCCGCCCAGGCGCGAGGCGCCCGCATCTACGCCGAGGTGCTCGGCTACGGGATGAACTGCGACGCCTACCACCAGGTCGCCCCGAACCAGGCGAGCGTGGCCCGGGCCATGCAGATCGCGCTGGAGAACGCCGGTGTGAAGGAGGAGGAGGTCGACCTGATCTCCGCCCACGGCACCGGGACCAAGGCCAACGACGTGACCGAGTCGCGCGCGATCCACGACGTGTTCGGCGACACCCCGCCGCGCACCGTGTCCCTGAAGTCGATGCTCGGCCACACGATGGGCGCCGCGAGCGCGCTCGCCGCGATCGCCTGCGCGCTGTCCGCGTACCACGGCTTCATACCGCCGACCATCAACCATCGCGAGACCGATCCCGAGTGCGAGATCGACTGCGTGCCCAACGAGTCCGTCGAGGCGGACCTGCGCATCGTGCAGAACAACGGGCTCGCCTTCGGCGGCAACAACGCGATCGTCATCCTCGGCAGATACCAGGAGGGTGAGCGGTGAGGCTGCCCATCACAGGAGTCGGCGCGGTCGCGAGCATCGGCCGGGACGCGGACGAGATCTTCACCAGCCTCTGTGCGGGGCGCGGAGGTCTCGGCCCGATGCGCGGGTTCGACCACGACCTGTACACCGGCACCCAGCTCTTCGAGATCGACGACCGGCCCGAGCCGGGGGTGGACCGTACGCTGCGCGCCACCGGCTTCCTGCTGGACGCCGTCGGCCAGGCCGCCGAGTCGGCCGGCCTCGGCGACGACCTGTCGGACTGCCCGGTGCTCGTGGGCACCGGACTGCGCGAGCTGCGCTCCGCCGAACTGTGGTGGCGTGACGGGGCGTCCTTCGGCCCCGAGCGGCTGCACTTCGGCACCGCCCTGAGGGAACGGTTCGCCACCGCCGACACGCACACCTTCTCCAACGCCTGCTCCGCCTCGCTGTACGCCCTGGCACTGGGCGCCGACATGCTCGAACTCGGCGAGGCCGACACCGTGATCGTCGCGGGAGTCGACTCGATCACCGAGAGCATGTTCGGCCTGGCCGACCGGGTCCAGCCCGAGCCGCCCGGCGCGCTGCGGACCCTGGACGTGAACCGGAAGGGCACGATCCTCGGCGACGGAGCAGCCGCGGTCGTGCTGCGCCGCGAGGACTTCGCGGGGCCGGAGGGCACGCTGTGGGGCAGGCTCCGCGGCGTAGGGATGACCTGCGACGCCAAGCACCCCACCGCGCCCGACCAGAAGTACGTCGCCGAGGCGATCCGGCAGGCGCACCGGCACGCCGGCACGCGGCCCGCCGACATCGACCTGCTGATGCTGCACGGGACCGGGACGCCGCTCAACGACCTGGTGGAGGCATCCGCGTACGCCGAGGTCTTCGGCGAGGACGCGGGCGGCCCGGTGGTCACCGGCATCAAGCCGATGACCGGGCACACCAGCGGATCGGCGGGGGTGCTGAGCCTGGTCACCGCCCTGCAGGTGATGGCGACCGGCAAGGTCCCGCCGCTGGTCGGGCTGGAGCAGCCGATCGAGGAGGCCGCCGGCTTCCGGCTGGTCCGCGACGAGGAGGCCGGGCACGAGGTCTCGCTCGCCCAGGTACACGGATTCGGATTCGGCGGGATCAACGCCGTCGCGATTGTCGAGGCGCCATGAGCATCTACGTGACAGGAGTCGGGGTCGCCCTGCCGGGTGCGGACTCCGCGGCCGAACTGGCCGCCGCCGAACGCCCCGTGGGCTCGGTCGACCCGGCGGCGGTCCTGGGGAAGAAGGGCCTGCGCTACAAGGACCGTGCCACCCAGCTCGGGCTCGTCGCCGCACAGCGTGTGCTCACCGACGCGGGCCTGCTCCACGACGGCACGCTCACCACCGACGGCACCCGGGTGGCGGTGCTGGTGAGCTCGAACCTGGGCAACGTCGACACGGCCTGCCGTGTGGCCAGGACCATCGCGGACGAGGGCACCCGCGGGCTGAGCCCCATGGACACCCCGAACGCCTCCAGCAACATCATCGCCTCCGAGATCGCCATCAGGTTCGGCCTGCACGGCCCCAACCTGATGGTCTGCAACGGACCGGCCTCCGGCATCGACGCGATCCGCTGGGGCACCGCCCTGCTGCGCTCGGGCCGTGCCGACCAGGCCGTCGTGGTGGGCGTCGAGCCCGACAACGAGATCGTGCGCGAACTCGTCGGCGGCCCGGTGGCCGACGGCGGCGCGGCCCTCGTGCTGGAGCACGCCGACGCGGTCGTGGCCCGCGGGGCCACGGTCCGGGCCGTGATCGGCGGCCACACCCGGGGAGCGGACGTGGCCGCCGGCTTCCGGGAGCTCGCCGACGGTGAACCCACCCGGCTCACGGGCTGGTTCGCCTCCGGCGCCGCGGCCAAGGCGCTCCCCTCCGAGCTGCCGGGCCACGACCTCGCCGCGATCTGGGGCGAGTTGTCCGGTGCGCTGGGTGTCGTGCAGGCCGCTGCCGCGATCGGTGGCTTCGGAGCCGGCACGGACGGCCCGGTGTGCCTGGTCGCCGGCAGCGACGACGACGACGGCAGCGCGGCGCTGGTGCTCCGGCCGCCCGCCCCGCCGGCCGCCGGGCCGGACGCGGTCTGAACGAGATGTCGGCCCCAAGGAATCCGAGCAGGACGGAATGACCATGACCTTTTCGGCGAGCGCGTCCGCGACCCTCAACCGCCCGGTGATCACCGCGTGGTCCGCGGTGTCGCCGTACGGCATCGGCAAGGACGAGTTTGCGGCCGGTGTGCTGGCCAGCAGGGACGCCACGTCCGTACTGGACTCCGGCGAGTGGGCCGCGCCGGACGACCGGGCGTGCCTGGTTCCCGGCTTCGACCTCCGCGAGGTACTCGGCAAGAAGGGCACCCGGTCGATGGACCGGGTGACCGGGCTGGCCGTCACCGCCGTCCGGGACCTGCTGCGGGACAGCGGGGACCGGCGCAGGGGAGGCGACGAGGAGACCGCCCTGGTGCTCGGCACGACCACCGGCAGCGCCCAGAGCATGATGGACTTCACCCGCGCCTCCCTGGTCGGTGAACGCCCCTTCTACGTCGACCCCTCCCTGATGCCGAACGCGGTGATGAACTGCGCCGCCGGCCAGTGCGCCATCTGGCACAGGCTGAAGGGGCCGAACACCACGATCGCCGGCGGCCGGGTCGCCGGACTCTCCGCGCTGAGCTACGCGGCCGGACTGCTGCGCGCGGGCCGCGCCGAGACCGTGCTGTGCGGCGCCGTCGAGGAGTTCTCCGACGCGCGGGCGTGGCTGGACCACCACCGTCGTGCCGAGGACGCGGCGGGCGCGCTGCTCGGTGAGGGCTGCGCCATGTTCATGCTGGAGTCCGCGTCGGAGGCCGGCCAGGACGGCCGGGCCCTCGCCGAGGTGCTGGCCGTGGAGTCCCGGGTCTACTCCGGGACGGGGCTGCGCCCCGTGCTCGACGCCTGCCTCGACGGGGTACTGGCACGGGCCGGTGTCGACGCCGAGGAGGTCCGGTCGGTCTCGGCCTCCGGTCTCGCCGGACGCGCCGGTGACGAGGAGCGCGAGGTGCTCACCGCTCGCTTCGGCGCCCTGGCCCTGGACCGGGCGCCGTCCCTGGACGGAGTCGGGGACACCTCCGGCGCGTCCGCCGCGTTCCAGATCGGCTCCCTGCTGAGCGCCGCAGGCCGGGAGGACTCGGCGGCGGGCGACATCGCCGTCATCTCATCGGTGGACGACGACGGCCTCGTCGCGTGCGCCGTGATCCGCACCCTCGCCGGCTGACCGGCCGGTCCGAGCGCAACCGGAAGGAAGAGCATGTCAATCGACGCGGTGGCCCAGCTCGATCGGGAGGAACTCCGTGCGTTGCTGGCCGAGACCATCGACGCCGACGCGTCCGAGGTCGGGGACGCCACGGACTTCGTGGAGGAGCTCGGGGTCGACTCGCTGATGGCCCTGGAGGTCGTCGTCGTGCTGGAGCGGACGTACGGCGTCAAGTTCGCCGAGCACGAGATGCGCACGGTGCGGACGCTGGACAGCGCCTACGAAGAGGTGCTGCGCAAGCTGGGGGAGCGTTCGTGACGACCGCTGTCCTGGCCCGCCCCCGGACGGTGCGGGAGCCGGGCCACGACACGGGCACGGGGAAGTGGTCCGCCCGGTACTCGGTGGTGATCGACGCGGAGGAACCCGTCTTCGCCGGGCACTACCCGGACTTCCCGATCCTCCCCGGCGTGTGCGTGCTGGAGTGTGTGCGCACCGCCGCGGAGACCTCCGTACCCCCGGACGCCGGGCGTGTCCGGCTGGCCTCGGTCGAGTCCGGCCGCTTCCTCGCCGCGGTGCACCCGGGCGACGTACTGGACATCGAGCTGGTCTGGGAGCCGCGCGGCGCGGACTGGCGCTGTACCGCGAAGGTGGCGACCGGCCGGGGGCCCGCCGCCACGGCCCGGCTCCGCTACCGGCACGGGGCGGCACGGTGACCGGCGCCGGGGAGACACGCGCCGCGTTGCCCCACCGCTACCCGATGCTCCTCGTCGACCGGGTCCTCATGACCGCAGCCGACGAGATCCGCTCGCTCAAGGCCGTCACGCTGAACGAGCCGTGGTACGCCCGGCTCGGCGCCGATCCCCCGGAGGCGGACTTCGCCTACCCGGACTTCCTGCTGCTCGAGTCCTGGACCCAGACCGCGGGCCTGCTGGCCGCACGGCCGGACGGGCCGGAGTCCGGCACGACCATGCTGTTCGGCTCCATGAGGGACGTCGAGTTCCACCGGCGGGTGTTCCCGGGCGACGTGGTCGAGCATCACGTGCGGCTGCTGCGCGCGGTGGACGACACCTTGGTCCTCGAGGGCGGAAGCAGGACCGGCGACGAACCGGTGCTGAGCGTCGGCACCGTCACGGTGGCCTTCCGCCCCCGCGAGCAACCCCACACGAAACACACCGGACCAGCGACCCGCTGACCGGCAGCCGGCGAGGAGAAGAAGTACATGACAGACGACAACGGGACGCGCGTCGCCCTGGTCAGCGGGGGTTCACGCGGCATCGGCCGGGCCGTCGTGCTGCGGCTCGCGGCGGAGGGCCACGACGTCAGTTTCTGCTACCGGTCCGACGAACCGGCCGCACTGGCGCTGGAGAAGGAGGCGGGCGAGCTCGGCGTGCGCGCCATGGCGGTACGGGTCGACGTGACCGACGCCGCCGCCGTGAAGGAATGGGTGGCACGGACGGAGTCCGCACTCGGACCGGTCGAGGTGGTGGTCTGCTCGGCGGGCATCACCCGGGACAACCCGCTGCTGCTCATGTCGGACGAGGACTGGCACAGCGTGCTGGACACCAACCTCGACGGCGTCTACCACGTCTGCCGCTCGGTGATCTTCGAGATGATGAAGCGGAAGTCCGGCACGATCATCAACATCTCCTCGGTCGCCGGCGTCTACGGCAACGCGACGCAGTCCAACTACTCCGCGTCCAAGGCGGGCATCATCGGTTTCTCCAAGGCGCTCGCCAAGGAGGTCGGCCGGTACGGCATCCGGGCCAACGCCGTGGCCCCCGGCTACATCGAGACCGACATGACCGCCGAACTGGCCGACAAGGTCAAGAAGGACGCGGCCAAGCAGATACCCCTGCGCCGCTTCGGCCGGGCCGAGGAGGTCGCCGATCTCGTCGCCTTCCTCGCGAGCGACCGCGCCGCCTACATCACCGGCTCGGTGCTCCAGGTCGACGGCGGCATCACCGTATGAGTACCGGCCGGGTGGTGACATGACCGCGACCGGATCCCCTCCCGGCCCGGTGTACGCGGTGCCCGGGGTCCCGGGCGGGCCCGGCGGCCCCGACGGTGCCGCGCCGGACGGCCGGACCGTCTACCAGCGACTGCGGCAGCTGGCGGACCTGCACGGGGCCGGCTACCGGATGATCGCGCACGCACCGGAGGGCCGCACCGAGGCCGCCAGCGCCCTGCGCGGGCACGCCCTCGCGCAGGGCGCCAAGTCACTGGTCGTCGAGGCCCGTCCGACCAAGCGGACCTGCCGTTACGTACTGGCCGTCGTGCCGGGTGACCGGCGCGTCGACCTCGGCCGGATCGCGGAGCTGGCCGGCGGACGCAAGGCGGGCTTCGCGGCCCGGGGGACGGCGGAGCGGCTGGCCGGTTCGGTCAGCGGCTCCATCATCCCGTTCTCCTTCCACCCCGAACTCGAGCTGATCGTCGACGAGGACCTGCTCCGTCACGACGTGCTGTACTTCAACGCCGCCCGCCTCGACCTGTCGATGGCGCTGCCCACCGACGACTACGTCCGTATGGCGCGTCCACGTACCGCCCGGATCAGCGAAGCCCTCACGGGCTGACACGACCGGGCCCCTGCCGCGAGCCGGAGTTTCCGCAACCTGCAGCGCCCCGCCTTCCGGCCGCTGCGCGGTTCTACGATCGCCACCCGGCGGCGGTGGCTTGTCCGAGCCCACATCCGAACCGGGGCCAGCCATCGGGCCACCGGACACAGCAACGGAGGCCGAGCACGTGGCCAAACCCATGATTCAGGCAGTCGGCGTAGTGAAGTCGTTCGGTGACGTGAAAGCGCTGAACGGAGTCGACGTCTCTGTTCCGGAAGGCTCGATCCACGGCTTGCTCGGCCACAACGGCGCCGGCAAGACCACCCTGGTGCACATCCTGTCCACGCTGCTGCCGCCGACCGGCGGCTCCGCGAGCATCTGCGGCTACGACGTGACCGCCGACGCGGAGGCCGTACGCCGCTGCATCGGCCTGACCGGACAGTTCGCCTCGGTCGACGAGCAGCTCAACGGGCGGGAGAACCTCGTGCTCGTCGCGCGTCTGCTCGGCGCGAGCAGGCGGCAGGCCGTCGCCCGCGCGAACGAGCTCCTGGAGCTGTTCGAGCTGACCGACGCGGCGACACGGCCGGTGCTCCAGTACTCCGGCGGCATGCGCAGGCGTCTGGACATCGCGGCCAGCCTCGTCGGCGGCCCCCGGGTCATCTTCCTCGACGAACCGACGACCGGGCTCGACCCGAACGCCCGGATCGGGGTGTGGGAGACCATCGAGCGGCTCGCCAAGGACGGCACCGCCGTGCTCCTCACCACCCAGTACCTGGAGGAGGCGGACCGCCTCTGCGACCAGATCACCGTGCTCTCCGCGGGCAGCGTGGTGGCGGGCGGAAACCCCGCCGAACTCAAGGCGGAGGTCGGCCAGCGCCTGGTGACGGTGACCCCGGCGTCGGAGTCCGGCGTGCGGGACGCGGTGGACGCCCTGGAGAAGGCCGGCATCCGGGCCACGCCGCAGGAGTCGGGGACGGCGCTGAGCGCCCCCGTGGCGGCGGCATCGGACCTCGCGGTCGTCGTACGCCTCCTCAGCGACGCCGACATCGAGATCGCCGAACTGGCCTTCTCCGAACCGACCCTGGACGACGTCTACCTGACGCTGACCCACGAGCCGGCCGCGAAGCCGGTGTCCGCGTGACCGTCCCGACCAGCCTCACCGAAGAAGGAGCATCCCGATGACGGTCATCGACGCCGAGACCGCACCCCGACCGACCTCCCGGACAGGCGTGAGCGTGTCCGAGGAGTGGGGCGGCAGCAGTCTGCTGACCCAGACCCTCGCGCTCACAGGCCGTTCCGTACGGCCCTACCTGCAACCGGGCGTGCTCATCGTGACGTTCATCGAGCCGCTGGTGATGCTGCTGATGTTCGGCGGTGTGCTGCGCGCACTGGGCGACACCGTCGCGCCCCAGGGGAGCGACCTGTCGTACATCGCCGGACTGGCTCCCGCCATCATGATCATCACCTCGGTGGCAGCAGGGGCGCAGGCCGGGAACGGGCTCATCAACGACCTGCGCAACGACGTGATCACCCGCTTCCACACGATGCCGATCTCCCGGTTCGGCGTACTGCTCGCCCGGAGCCTCGCGGACGCCGCACGGTCCCTCTACCAGCTGATCGCCGTGGCCGTCCTGGCCGCGCTGATCTTCGGCTTCAACCCGCCCGGCGGCATACTCGGGGTCGTCGGCTCGATCCTGCTGGCCCTGTTCGTCGGCTGGTCGATGAGCTGGATCTTCATCGCCCTGGCAGCGGTACTGCGCAACGGTGACGTGCTGCGCATGATCACCACCCTCTGCACCTTCCCGCTGCTGTTCGCCTCCAACGCCTTCGTCGACCCGGAGTCGATGCCGGTCTGGCTGCGGGTCGTCGCCGAGGCCAATCCCATCTCGTACGCGAACGACGCGATGCGCAGCATGGTCGCCGGCCAGATCCCGCTCACGCAGCTCGTCACCACCGTGGGTGTCTCCTGCGTCCTGGTGGCCGTCTGCGCACCCATCGCGAACCGGTCCTTCCGGGTGCTGTGACCCACCGTCGCGGTACCCCGTGACGGGTACCGGACGGCCCGCGGCCGGGAGACGCACACCGCGTCTCCCGGCCGACGTGTGTGACGGGCCGGGCTCCAGGGCCGGCGCCCGGGATCAGCCCCGGTCCGGTGCCGACGTGTGTGACGGGCCCGGCCCGGTGCCGGCGTCCGCGATCAGCCCCGGCCCCGGGAGATGGAGAAGACCACCCGGAGCACCAGGATGAAGCTGACGACGAGCAGGTTGTAGCCGATCAGCTGGCTCAGCGAGACGGACCCGATGATCGTCGGCTTGCCGTCGACGCTCAGCAGCACGGAGGCGACCAGCGCGATGACCCCGCCGAGGAACGTCAGCAGCACGTCGTGCACGAGCCCTCGCACGAAACGCCGGTCCCGTTCGTCCGCCAGCAGCCGGATCCGGATCCCCAGCCGGCCGCCCTCCAGCGCGCTGCTGACCCGGTCCACCCGGCGCGGCAGCCGGCGCAGGACCGAGGTGAGCGAGATCGCCTCCTCGATCAGCGAGTCCTTGACCCGCTCGTAGCTCAGCTGCTCCTGGACCCGCGCGGCGGCGAAGGTACGGGCCTGCGCGACGAGGTCGAAGTCCGGCACGAGCCGCTCGACCGTGCCCTCCACGGTGGCCAGGGCCCGGAAGGTCGCCGCCACCTCCGGCGGTACGGTCAGGCCGTGGCGGGCGACCAGCACGAAGAGCTCGGAGAACATGTCGCGGTGGGGCTTGCCCCCGGGGCCCAGGTACCGGGCCATGAACCGCCCCAGCGCACGCTCCAGCTGCCTCTCGTCGATCTGCTCCGGGCGGTCCACGATCTCCAGCAGCGCGTCACTGAGGGCGGCGGGATCGTTGCGGTGCAGGGCGAGCAGCAGGTCCTGGAGCGCGGCGCGCATCCGCCGGTCCAGCCGGCCGACCGAGCCGAAGTCGAGCAGTCCGAGCTCGCCGCTGCTCAACAGCAGCACGTTCCCCGGGTGCGGGTCGGCGTGGAACACCCCGCCGAGCGTGATCTGTTCGAGGATGCAGTCGAAGAGCTGGCCCGCGAGCTTCGCCCCGTCCAGGCCGCGTTCGGCGATCGTCTCCCTGGCGGAACTGAGGGGGACGCCGTGCAGGCGCTCCAGTGTCAGCACCCGCCTGCTGCTGTACTGCTCGTACACGCGGGGCGTGCGGATGGAGCAGACCGCGCCCGACTCCGCGGCCCCCGCGACGATGGCGGCCATGTTGCGGGCCTCGGTCCGGAAGTCCAGCTCCTCGTTGAGCGAGACGGCGAAACCGTTCATCAGCTCACCGAGGCCCATGGTGCTCGCCCAGTTCGTGTGCTCCTCCAGCTTGTGGCTGATCCGGAACAGGATGTCCAGGTCGCGCTCCACCACCTGGCAGGCGCCCGGGCGCTGGATCTTCACCGCGACCTCCTGACCGTCCCTCAGCCGCGCCAGGTGCACCTGGGCCATCGACCCGGCGGCCAGGGGAACGGGGTCGAACTCGGCGAAGACCGCCTCCGGTTCGCAGCCCAGCTCCTCGGTGAGAAGCTCCCGTACGCGGTCCCAGGGTTCGGCGGCGGCCTGGTGATGGAGCTCGGAGAACTCCTCGACGTATTCGGCGGGGAGCAGGTCGTAGCGGGTCGAGAGCATCTGCCCGAGCTTGACGAAGGTCGAGCCCGCTTCCTCCAGGGCCCGCCTCAACTGACGTGCGGAGTGCCTGCGTCCGGCGGACGTCCCCTTCGGAGAGCCCGCCCTGGAGAGTCCGCGCAACGAGGGCGAGAGACCGTTGCGCATGGCGATGGCGCTGAGTTCCGCGTAGCGCCGTGTCCGCACGACGCGGCGGCGCAGTACGCCGGGCAGCCGCACGATCTCGGTCAGCCGGCCACTGGGCAGCACGACCTCCGAGACCGCCAGGAAGAGCATCGTGACGAGGATGCCGCAGCCCACCTGGACGGAGGTCATGGCCGGCCGGTGGCTGCTCGGTCCCATGGCCGCGATGATCTGCATCGTCGCGAGGACACCGACGGTGCCGCCGAGCGCCGCCCGTATCGTGCCGATCCTGATGCCGAGCAGCCGTCGGGCGCCCATGGAGAGGCCGACCAGGGTGCCCACGAAGAGGACGGGTATCAGGATCAGGAACGCTGTGTGCTGCATGGCAGAGCCTTTCCCGGACCGGAGTCCATGTGCGGTGCGGGTACGGGGAATCTCGCGAAGGGCACCGGGCTGCCGTTCCTGGCCGGCTGCCTCCGCCGTGCCGTGCCGGGCGCCCGAGCCGCTTACGCCGAGCCCGAGCTGCTTCCGCCGTGCCGTGTGCCCGGCGCCGGCGGCCAATTCTCCGTGCCCGCGCCGGAACCCTCCACCGATGCCCGGTACAGGAAACTGCAGATGCGGACGGGGGCGACGGCCCCGGCGCGAAGGCGCAGGCGGGCCGCGCGGGGCCGTCGCCCCCGTC
>Ga0247818_10000303_pt1 | contig 30678 bp, 30 predicted proteins | sample 13C_Glucose_Day1_FD_192424 | JGI IMG/M metagenome (GOLD analysis project Ga0247818, IMG submission 192424) | Soil microbial communities from agricultural site in Penn Yan, New York, United States - 13C_Glucose_Day1 | ecosystem: Environmental > Terrestrial > Soil > Agricultural land | place...
GTTCCAGGAGGAACGCCTGTTCGGCGCGGCCAACATGATCAAGGGTCTGGAATACTGCATCGACAGCACCATCGAGTACTGCAAGGAGCGCAAGACTTTCGGCAACGCACTGATCGACAACCAGGTGATTCACTTCCGCCTGGCCGAGTTGCAAACCGAAATCGAATGCCTGCGAGCTTTGGTCTATCAGGCCACCGAGCAATACATCAAAGGCCAGGACGTCACCCGCCTGGCGTCGATGGCCAAACTCAAGGCCGGTCGCCTGGGCCGCGAAGTCAGCGACAGTTGCCTGCAATACTGGGGCGGCATGGGCTTCATGTGGGACAACCCGGTGGCCCGGGCCTACCGCGATGTGCGGCTGGTGTCGATCGGCGGCGGTGCCGACGAGATCATGCTGGGGATCATCTGCAAACTCATGGGCATCCTGCCGGGGAAAAAACAATGAGCACCTTGCCGGTTTGCCAGACCCTGCTGCTGGAACTGCACAACGGCGTCCTGCACATCACCCTCAACCGCCCCGACAGCCGCAACGCCATGAGCCTGCAGATGGTCGGCGAACTGCGCGCGGTGCTGGCGGCCGTGCACGATGACCGGGCAGTGCGGGCCCTGGTGATGGGTGGTGCTGGCGGGCACTTCTGTGCCGGCGGCGACCTCAAGGACATGGCCAACGCCCAGGCTCAAGGTCCGAGCGCCTGCCGCGAGTTGAACCGGGCGTTCGGCACGCTGCTGCAGGCAGTGCAACACACGCCGCAGGTGGTGATCACCGTGTTGCAAGGTGCCGTGCTTGGCGGGGGCTTGGGCCTGGCCTGCGTCAGCGACGTCGCCCTGGCCGATCATCAGGCGCAATTCGGCCTGCCGGAAACCAGTCTCGGTTTGCTGCCCGCGCAGATCGCGCCGTTCGTGGTCCAGCGCATCGGCCTGACCCAGGCTCGTCGGCTCGCCCTGACGGCGGCGCGCTTCGATGGCACCCAGGCCAAGCGGATCGGCCTGGTGCATTTTGTCGAACATGACGCGCAAGCCCTCGCCGAACGGCTCGATGAGGTGCTGGCCCATGTGTTGTGCTGCGCACCGGAGGCTAATGCGCGGACCAAGCAGCTGTTGCTGGCGAGTGCGGGGCAGCCGGCGGATGCGTTGCTCGATGAAGCGGCCGGGTGGTTCAGCGAAGCGGTGACCGGGGCTGAAGGGGTCGAGGGGACCCAAGCCTTCGTGCAAAAGCGCAAGCCGGGGTGGGCCCTGTAGGAGCGAGGCTTGCCCGCGAAGAGGCCCTCAAAATCACCGCAAAACCACCGCGAAACCAAGGGACCAAACCATGCCCGGATTCAGCAAAATCCTCATCGCCAACCGCGGTGAAATCGCCTGCCGCGTCCAGCGCACCGCCCAGGCCCTGGGCTATCGCACCGTCGCCGTTTTCAGCGATGCCGACGCCGATGCCCTGCACGTGCAGATGGCCGACGAAGCGGTGAACATCGGCCCGGCTCCGGTACAGCAGTCTTACCTGAACATCCCGGCAATCATCGACGCCGCCCGCCGCACCGGGGCCGATGCGATCCACCCCGGCTACGGTTTCCTCTCGGAACACGCCGGCTTCGCCCTCGCCTGCCAACACGCCGGCATCACCTTCATCGGCCCCAGCCCCGACGCGATCGAGTTGATGGGCAGCAAACGCCTGTCGAAACTCGCCATGCTCAAGGCCGGCGTGCCCTGCATAAAAGGCTATCAGGGCGCCGAACAGGACGATGCGACCCTGAGTCGCGAAGCCGGGCGCATCGGCTACCCGCTGATGATCAAGGCCAGTGCCGGCGGCGGTGGGCGCGGCATGCGCCTGGTCCAGGACGCCGCTGATCTGCTGGAGCAGATCCGCAGCGCACGCTCCGAAGCGCTGCACGGGTTTGGCAGTGACGAGCTGATCCTCGAACAGGCGTTGATCGATCCCCGGCACGTCGAGGTTCAGCTATTCGGCGACCGGCACGGCAACCTGATCTACCTTGGCGAGCGCGACTGTTCGATCCAGCGTCGCCATCAGAAAGTCATCGAGGAAGCGCCCTGCCCGGTGATGACCGCCGAACTGCGCCAGGCCATGGGTGAGGCAGCGCTCAAGGCGGGGCGCGCGGTGAGTTATGTCGGCGCTGGCACCGTGGAATTCCTGCTGGATGCCAGTGGACAGTTTTATTTTCTGGAGATGAACACCCGGTTGCAAGTGGAACATCCGGTGACCGAATTGATCACCGGCCTCGACCTGGTGGCCTGGCAGCTGCAGGTTGCCGCAGGGCTGCCACTGCCGCTGCGTCAGGAGCAACTGCAACTCAACGGCCATGCCATGGAAGTGCGCTTGTATGCCGAAGACCCGACCCAGGGGTTTCTGCCCCAGACCGGGCGCATCGCAACCTGGGAGCCCGCCTTGCAGGACGGCGTGCGGATCGACCACGGCCTGATCGAAGGCCAGGGCATCAGCGCCTTCTACGACCCGCTGCTGGGCAAGCTCATCGCCCACGGCGCCACCCGCGAAGAAGCCCTGCGCAAGTTGTTGCGCGCCGTGCAGGACAGCGTGTTGCTGGGCGTACAAAGCAATCAGCGCCTGCTCGCCAGCTTGCTGCAACACCCCCGGTTCGTCAGCGGCGAGTTCGATACCGGTTTCATCCCCAGGTATTTTGCCGACCATGACTGCCTGCGTTCCCCGGTACCCTCAGCTGAAGAACTGGCGATTGCAGCGGCCCTGCTTTATCAGGCATCGGCGCAAGCTCACCACGCGTCCCTGGCCGGTTGGCGCAACAATGCCAGTGTGCCGTTGCACTATCGCATCGGCCTGGAAGACCAGCATTGGCCGGTGCAATTGCACGCAGTGCCTGGCGAACCCTACCGGATTCAAGTCGCCACCCGGACCCTCGACTTGAAGGTTGTGCAGTGCGACGGACGCTGGGCCACCCTGGAAATCGATGGCATCCGCCAACGTCATGCCTATCGTCTCGAACCCGCACAACTCTGGCTGTTCACCCGGCCCGGCAGCCTGCGACTGGTGGATCGAACCCAGGCCCTGGTCAGCAGTCAGGCCAGCGTCAGCTCCGGCACGCTCAAGGCACCGATGGACGGTGCGATCGTCGACGTGCTGGTCGCCGAAGGCAGCCCGGTCAGTAAAGGTCAGTTGCTGGTGGTGCTGGAGGCCATGAAAATGGAGCATCCCCTCAAGTCAGGCATCGACGGCGTGCTCAAACGCTTGCAGGTCAGGGTCGGCGACCAGGTGAAAAATCGTCAGATATTGTTGGAGGTCGAATAAGCCGCTAGGCGGATCCGCCAGGTTTGGCTACGCTCAAGCGCTATCAGGACGCGGATACCAGGAACCCTGCGATGCCTCACTGGCTGGTCATTGATCTGGAGGCCACCACCGATGAGGGTGGCTGGCCAGTAACGGAAATGGAAATCATTGAAATCGGTGCCACGCTGGTGGATCGCAAGGGGCGAGAACTGGATTCATTCCAGCGCTTCGTGCGGCCACTGCGGCGGCCCTTGCTGACACCGTTCTGCCGGGAATTGACGCACATCACCCAGGCCAACGTCGATGGGGCCGAGCCGCTCGGCGAAGTCTGGCCGTCGTTCGAACGCTGGCTCTACCAACATCAGGCGCGGCTGGAAGGCTGGGCCAGCTGGGGCGACTACGACCGCAAACAACTGGTGCAGGAATGGCAGCACCTGCAACTCGACAGCATCCTGAGCCGGGTGCCACACATGAACCTCAAGCAGCGCTTTGCCAAGGCCCGTCGGCTGGAACGCCCCCTGGGGCTCAACGGCGCCCTGCAACTGGCGGGCATGCAATTCATCGGGCAGCAACACCGGGCGCTGGAGGATGCGCGCAATACTGCACGCCTTCTACCCTTGGTTTTCCCCGCCTAGAGCGTGACGGCGCCAAGGGCCTTGTGCATACTGGCCAGCCTTTTTCAGCCCTTTTTCGAGGAATCGCCCATGTTTAAAGTCAACGAGTACTTCGACGGCACCGTCAAGTCGATCGCCTTTGGCACCGCAGAAGGTCCGGCGACCATCGGCGTCATGGCGCCGGGCGAATATGAGTTCGGCACCAGCCAGCGTGAAATCATGCATGTGGTGACCGGCGCCCTGACCGTCAAACTGCCCGACAGCAGCGATTGGGAAACCTTCGCCGCGGGCAGCCAGTTCAACGTACCCGCCAACAGCAAGTTCCAGTTGAAAGTGGCTGTCGACACCGCTTACCTGTGCGAATACCGCGGCTAAACCCCAGGGTTTCCTGGCGCAAAAAAATGCCCGTTTCCCAGGACACGGGCATTTTTCATTGTCGCGATTATTCCAGGATCGTCACCGGCATGCCGACTTCGAGCTGGCCATTGCCATCATTGACCAGATTCTGACCGAACATGGCGCCCTCTTCCTGGGCCCGGTATTTCTGCAAAGTCGCCAGAGGTTCACGATCATCGCTGCGTAGGCCGGTTTGCGGGTCGACGGTGGTCAGGATGCAGCGCGAACAAGGCTTGACCACGCGAAACTCGACATCGCCGATACGGATACGCTTCCAGCTATCTTCAGCGTAGGCGTGCGTGCCCTCGATCACCAGATTCGGTCGAAAACGCAGCATCTCCAGCTCTTGCCCGACTTTTTGCAAGAGATCCTCAAGGGACGCCTGCCCGATCAGCAACAGCGGGAAGCCGTCGGCGAAAGCCACCCGATCGTCATCCTTGCCGTAGCCTGCCTGGGTGATCCGCGCGCGCTCGAGCGGTATTTGCACCAGGCGAGTCGGCTTGCCAATGAACTCACTGACCCAGGCCCCTGCCTCATCACCGGCATCGGGCACCCGCAAACTGTCGCGAAAGATGGTGACGCCCCGCAGTTGCGCGTCACTGCCCGGCAAGGCGATATCGATCGGTGAGCGGCCCGGCGCACTCAGGGTCAAGCCGCCTTCGGCGTTCCACAACGCCGACAGCTGACTCATCTGCCCCACTACGCGCTGGCTCAGGAACCGCCCGCTGGCCTCGTCCACCAACATCCAGCGTCGATCCCCCTCCAGCCCGAGCTTGTCCAGGCTGGCCTGCTGCAGGATCTCACCCTTGCCGGATTTCAACGGATAACGATAAAGCGCGCTCAAACGCAGCATGGCCAGCTCCCTGGAAGGTGGAAAACGCCACCCTATACGAGCTTGAGCCCTGAATCAAAGGCCAAAAACCCTGTAGGAGCGAGCTTGCTCGCGAAGAACCTGAGAGCGCCACGGGGTGCCAGGTTTCGAGCGTTATCGTTCACGTCCATCGCGAGCAAGCTCGCTCCTACACGAGCATCAGGCGCTGGCGCACCACGTCGACCAGTTTGTCCGGCTGGAATTTGGAGAGGAAGTTATCGCAGCCGACCTTCTTGACCATCGAGTCGTTGAAACTGCCGGACAAGGAGGTGTGCAGCACCACATAAAGGCCCCGCAGGCGCGGGTCGTTACGGATTTCAGTGGTCAGGCGGTAACCGTCCATTTCCGGCATTTCCGCATCGGTGAAGACCATCAGCAACTTGTCGGTCATGTTCACGCCGGTATCGGCCCAGCCCTTGAGCAGGTTCAATGCCTTCAGGCCGTCGCTGGCCACGTGCATCTTCACGCCCAGTTGCCCCAGGGTGTCGCGCAATTGCGAGATCGCCACGTTGGAGTCATCCACCAGCAGCACTTCACGTCCGCGGGCGTGTTCCAGTACCGGATCGTCGAGCTTTTCCCGGGACACCTTGGCGTTGTACGGAACAATTTCGGCGAGGACTTTTTCGACGTCGATGATTTCCACCAACTGCTCGTCGACTTTGCTGATAGCGGTCAGGTAGTGCTGGCGACCAGCGCTGGTCGGCGGCGGCAGGATGGCTTCCCAGTTCATGTTGACGATGCGGTCCACGCCACCGACCAGGAACGCCTGCACCGAACGGTTGTACTCGGTGACGATGATGGTGCTGGCAGGGCTTGGCACCAGCGCACGCATGCCGATGGCCTGGGACAGGTCGATCACCGGCAGCGTCTGGCCACGCAGATTGATCACGCCGCAGACAAACGGGTGGCGCTGGGGCATCAAGGTCAGTTTGGGCAGTTGCAGCACTTCCTGAACCTTGAACACGTTGATCGCGAACAATTGCCGTCCGGCCAGTCGAAACATGAGAATTTCCAGGCGATTCTCACCCACCAGTTGCGTGCGTTGGTCTACCGTGTCGAGAATGCCGGCCATCAAGGACTCCTGGGTTTGTTCCGATGAATTCACTAAAGGGGGTTATCGGCTGTTCCTGTCGGACCTTGACCCCCAGGTAAAACACCACGACCAGGTATCGCTGCTTGTTACGATCAAACCTTATGGGCCCTCAATCGTTCGAGTACCGCCGAGCAGCGGCGAGTTTTCCGGCAGGTGCACCCGCAGTGCCGCCGCCCGGGCAGAGAACCGCAGACTGTCGCCTTCCAGCGGTTCGCCATCGAGGTTGATATAAAGACCTTCCGCGACCTTGATCTCGACCCAGGGCAATCGGGCGCGCACGAACATGTTGTCGATACCGAAACCGTCAGCCAACAGGGTTTTCAAGGTGCCCACCAGCTCCTGCGGCGCAGGCAGGATGCTGATATCCAGCAGGCCATCGTCGGCCAGTGCATCCGGGCACAGCACATGCCCGCCGCCAGCCTGCCGGCCATTGCCGATACCCAATGCCAGGAGCTCGCCACTCCATTGGAAATCAGGGCCCTGCAACTCGCCGTAGGCCGCATGCAACTCACTGAAGCGAGATAAACCGGTGAACAGATAAGCTGCCCCGCCGAGGATTTTTTTCAGATCCTCCGAGGTATTGGCCGTCACCTGGCTGCCAAAGCCGCCCGTGGCCATATTCAAAAATACCTGTCCCCCCACCTCGCCCAGATCGATGGCGCTCGGTGCCGTTTCCAATAGATCCAGTGCCTGATCAGGCTCCAGCGGCACACCGGCGGCCCGGGCAAAATCATTGGCCGTCCCCAGAGGCATCAATACCAGGCTGGCCTGCGTCGGATGTGCGGCCATGGCCTCGGCGATATCACGCAAGGTGCCATCACCGCCGCCGGCGATGATTTGCCCATAGCCTGCCGCCAATGCCTCCTCCACCAGCCGTTGCGCGTCCCCGGCTTCCCAGGTCAGTCGAACGGCCAGTTCCCAACCCTGTTGGCGCTTGCCCTCGACGGCGGCGCGAACCGACTCGTTGAGCGCCTGCTTGCCATGCAGAATCAATAGCGCCCTGCGTTCGCTCATTGTGCTCACTCCCATGAAATTGAATTCCGTACGGGAGATATGACCTCACTGCCCTTCAGAAAAGTCGATGGGAATTGAATTAATTCAAATTGAGCCGTCTTGCGCCCTGCAACAAGGAATTTTCTTACAAAACCTTAGGAATCGGCTCAATTGACCAGGCTGCCGTGATTGGTACAACGTGGCGGCTGCAATTATCAGTCATCAGCAGAAACAAACAGGGACGTGCCCATGAAAAATCATGACCTCAGGTCACCGCTCATTCCGGTCACACCACTCGCAGAAAAACGTGCCCATCAACAGGCTGAATTAAAAAACAGCGCTGCGCCCACCGCAGGGGTTGCCATCGACCCTCGCGTCACCGAATTGGAGAAGCACCTCCAAAACATTCGTAGAGACATGGATGAAGTGCGTGACAACGTCCAATCCATCAAGCACCGGCTGGTTTATTCCGCTGGCGGAACAGCCGTGGTCCTGGGACTTCTGGTGTGGATCGGCAATAGCCGTTTCGACCAGCTCGTGACGCTTCTTCTGGGTCGATGAGGATTGGCCATGAACGCAAAACCCGCCGGGGTTGAGGTCAACCCGCAAAGGGGCGGCGGACGCAGGGAGCAACCCGGCATGGATGCCGGGTTGGCCGCGCGCGGATCTCAGCCCAGGACTTCACTCAATGGGATAAAGCCGACCCAGTCGCCCTCGACCAGCGTGCGATCTTCCAGCACTTCAACCAGACCATCCGCCCAAGCGGCACTACGCAGCACCCCGGAACTCTGATTCCTGTAGATGATCGCCCGCCCGTTCTCCAGTCGCCCGCGCAAGTACTCGCGCCGATTGCCGGCTTTCGGCCAGTCAAATCCTGCCGGCACCTGAAACTTCAGGGGCTCGACGTCCTTCACGCCCATACGGCGCATCAGATAGGGTCTTGCCAACAGGGCAAAGGTCACCAGGGTCGACGCCGGGTTGCCGGGCAAACCGATCACCGGGACGCCGCGAAAATGCCCGAAGGTCAACGGTTTGCCTGGCTTGATGGCCAGCTTCCACAAGGTCAGCTCGCCCTCTTCCCGCAAGGCGATCCCGAGAAAATCGGCTTCACCGACCGAGACGCCGCCGGTCGAGAGGATCAGGTCGACATCTTTCAACTCACCCAGGCGGGCGCGAGTGGTCGCCAGATCGTCAACAAGAATACCGGCATCAATCACTTCACAACCCAGGCGTTGCAACCAGGTGCAAAGCAATACCCGATTGCTGTTGTAGATCTGTCCCGGCCCGAGCGCCTGACCCGGCTCAAGCAACTCATCCCCGGTAGACAAGACCGCAACGCGAACCTTGCGAATCACCTCCAGTTCTGCGCAACCCAACGAGGCCGCCACCCCCTGCTCGATCGGCCCCAGGCGCGTGCCGGCAGGCAGAATCAGTTCACCGACCGTGGTTTCCTGACCTTGCGGACGGATGTTTTGTCCCGGGACCATGGATTCGATGAAACGCACGCGTTCATCTGCCTGGACCTCGGCGTTTTCCTGCATCTCGACGCAATCGGCACCGGCGGGAACCGGCGCTCCGGTAAAGATTCGTGCACAAGTGCCTGGCTCCAGGGGATCCGGAGCCTTGCCTGCGAAAATCTTCTGACTGACCGGCAACGGTTCTCCCGTCCAGTCGGACACGCGCAAGGCATAACCGTCCATGGCACTGTTGGGCCACGGCGGCAGGTCAAGCGTCGACACCAGGTCATCGGCCAATACCCGGCCCTCTACCTGCGCCAACGGCAAGCGTTCACGTTCGCGAATCGGTGCCGCTTCGGCCATTTCGAGCAAGCGGGCCAGGGCCACTTCGACCGCCATCAAGCTGCCGGTCTTGCCAGGCTTACCCGCGGGATTCACAGGGTGCCGCCTGTTTCAGATGAGGCACGAAATTGCACGGGCGGTGCCGCGCATCCAGTTGCTCGGCGAGAATGCCGTCCCAACCGGTGCGCACGGCATTGGTCGAACCGGGCAAGCAGCAGACCAGCGTGCCATTGGCCAGACCGGCCAGGGCCCGGGACTGCACGGTCGAGGTGCCGATATCGGCCACCGATATCTGCCGGAACAGCTCACCAAAGCCGTCGACCTGCTTGTCCAGCAGGCAGCTCACCGCTTCAGGGGTGCTGTCGCGCCCGGTAAAACCAGTGCCACCGGTGATCAGCACGACCTGCACGACCTCGTCGGCAATCCAGTTGGCGACTTGCGCACGAATTTTGTAAAGGTCATCTTTGAGCAATACCCGGGCCGCCAGGTTGTGGCCGGCGGCAATCAGGCGGTCGACGAAGACCTGGCCTGACGTATCGGTTTCCAGGGTACGGGTGTCGCTGACCGTCAACACCGCGATGTTGAGCGGTGCAAAAGGTACATCAGCCTTGGCTTTCATAGGCTCGTCCAGTTGTAGGAGAAACAGCCCGGTGTTATATCACAGCGCTTCATTTTTTCGCCGCCCCCATGGAGACCTGCCATGACCTCGACAATGGATTTGCCGCCCTGCTCCATTCTGCTCCTGGCAGGTGGCCGTGGCCAACGCATGGGCGGTCAGGATAAAGGGTTGCTGCAATGGCAGGGTGAACCACTGATTGCTCATCTGCATCGCAAGACCCGCGCCATGACCGATGATCTGATCATCTCCTGCAACAGGAATCCGCAACAGTACGCACCCTACGCCGACCGGCTGGTCCATGATGACGAAGGGGACTTCCCGGGGCCTTTGGCCGGTATCCGCGCTGGCCTGAAGGCTGCCAGGCATGCGCAGCTGATGATATTGCCTTGTGACGTCCCCCGCATTGACGCCGCGTTGCTCCAGGGCATGCGCGAAACCGCCAGCCAGCATCCGGACAAGCCCTTGATGCTGCGCCAGGGCGAACATTGGGAGCCCTTGCTGTGCATCATCCCCGTGGCACTCTCCAGCGCTTTTGAAAGTGCCTGGCACGACGGTGAACGCAGCCCGGGCCGCCTCATGCGCAAGCTGGGGGCCCAGGCACTGCAATGCCCCGACAATGACCCTCGCCTGGCCAACCTCAATACCCCGGAACTGTTGAGTACTCACAACACTGTGTCAGACTGACACCACCGACGGAACTTGCACTCGTTGCATACGTCTCAAGCTCAGTAACCAAAAGAATTCAAAATTCGGAGACACACCCATGACTCAACGGACCCTTGCCACTTTCATGCTCGCACTGGGCCTCGCCACCCTTGCCGGTTGCGCCTCGCCCACAGTGATCACCTTGAATGACGGTCGCGAAATCCAGGCCGTCGACGCACCAACATACGATGACGAATCAGGTTTCTACGAATTCGAACAACTGGATGGCAAGCATAACCGCGTGAACAAGGACCAGGTGCGTACCGTCAAGGAGTTGTAATCCTTGCGGTGACGACCGGATACTGAAAAGCCCGCTTTATGCGGGCTTTTTCGTGGCCACTTTTCGTTCCCAATAAGCGCTGCTTACCACTGCAGCGTGATCGCGCTTTCGAAGGTTCTTTCCTGCCCGCTAACCGGATCGACAAACCGCAGTCCCTGGGCGAGCAGCTTCAAGGGATTGGCATAGTCATCCACGACGCCCTTGAGCACCTGAGGATAGAACGGATCGTTGCAGATGCTCGCGCCCAGGGCGGTCATGTGCACGCGCAATTGATGCTTCTTGCCCGTCACCGGGTACAGCGCATACCGCCACAGATCCCCCTTCTTCTCCCGGACCTCGACGGCCGTCTCGGTATTGCTGGGGCCCGGACCTTCCTGCATGCGGAAGAAAGGCTCGCCATCGATGAGCCGGCTCTTGTGCACCAGTGGAAAGCACAGGTCAGGCAATGCTTTGGCAATCGCCTCGTAGCGCTTTTCGATCTGCCGTGCAGGAAACAACGACTGATACGCCGACCGGCTCCCAGGGTTGGCTGAAAACAGCACCAGCCCCGCCGTATGCCGGTCAATGCGGTGCAATGGCACCAGGTGCGGGTTATCCAGGCGGCGAATCAACCGTCGCAGCAGGGTCTGTTCCACATATTCGCCGGCCGGAGTCACTGGCAGGAAATGCGGTTTGTCCGCCACCACCAGATGATCGTCCGCGTACAGGATCGACTCGACCACAGGGATCGGCTTTTCGTCCGGCACCTCTCGAAAATAGTGGATCCGCAGACCTTCCTTGTATGGCAGATCAAGGGCAATCGGTGCGCCATGCCCGTCGAGGACCCGCCCACGGGCGATCCTGTCCAGCCATTGTTCTCGGCCAATGGCGCTGAAGTGTTCACACAGGCAATCGAGCACGGTCTGCCACGGCCCCGGCGGCAGGTAGAGCGTGCTGGCCTGGTTGTGTGCTGCGGAAAAAGATGAAGTGGACATACGAACGTTCTGACCCTCGATACAAGGCGGCATTATCCGACAGCAGCCGGATAGAACCTAGTGTCCTCAAGCCGGCATGGACCGGGTCTGCGCTGCCGCGTCGGTGAACTCCTTGAGCCAGCGCAATACGTCGACCGCCTCCCAGCGACCCGGATCATACAAGGCATACAACAACCCCTGATAACCCACGACATCCAGCTGCCTGTGATAGCCAGCGCGCTGGAACAAGGCTTCGATTTCGGCGAAGCAGGTGTTGAAATGCAGTTTATTGAAGGGGGTTTTGCCTTCGGTGACCAGGCCATCCAGACGCAATTCGATGACGGCCTCGCGCACCACGTCCGCCGACATCCGGTTCACGCTGTTCTTCAATTGTTCGACATTGACCAAGTTCATCCCTCTCACTTCGGGGATCGCCTGCCCAATCTCGCAGAAGGGGCGCGTGGCAGGCAACCGGAATAGCTGTATGCACATACAGTAGCCGATTAACCTGCTTTTCGCCAATGGAAGAAACGAACGGCGACGGGTGGGCCGTCGCCGATAGCGTCCGCTCAACGCAAGAACGCCACCACCTGATCGGCACTGAACGGCCAGCCGAGCTCCGCGCCGGTATCGATCCGCCGTAACACCGGAATACGCAGGCTGTAGGCTTCGTACCAGGTTTCTTCGTCAGCGATATCCACCAGTTCCACCAGCAGGCCGCGCTCGACAAATTCCATCAGCATGGCTTCGGCCACTTCACACAGATGGCACCCAACGGTGCCGAACAGCTGACATTCAGGAGGCATGACGACAAGACCCGACTAAGTAGGCGTTCATTCTAGGCCGGTGATCAAAAGCCGTCGAGCCAATGCACCAAGCGTCTGAACAACGGTGAATTGCAGAAAATGTCGGCAAACTGCTGACTCAAATCATTCGTGCAGAATGACACTTGCGCGATGCTCGCGGCTTTTTTGCTTCTACGCTTGAGTAGCCAGACCCATTGTCGGAGTTTTTTGTGTTCGCCAACCTGTTGATCATCTTCGCCGCCTCCCTGGTGGTGATTGCACTGTTCCAGCGCCTGCGCTTGCCGCCGGTGCTGGGCTACCTGTGCGTGGGTCTGATGATCGGGCCGTCCGCATTCAATTGGGTCAATGAAAGCGAAGACTTGCCGGACCTCGCCGAACTGGGGGTGGTGTTCCTGCTGTTCTCCCTGGGGCTGGAGTTTTCCCTGACGAAGATGCTCGCGTTGCGTCAAGTGGTGTTTGGCCTCGGCAGCCTGCAAGTGCTGGGCACCACAATACTGCTTGGGGGTTTGCTGATGTTGCTCGGCATGTCGACCACACCGGCGTTGTTGCTCGGGGCCGGCTTGTCGTTGTCCTCCACCGCCATCGTCAGCAAGGAGCTGGGCAGTCTCGGCGAAATATTCAGCAGCCACGGCCAGAATGCCATTGCCGTGCTGCTGTTCCAGGACGTGGTGGCGGTGTTGCTGCTGACGATGGTGCCGGTGTTCGCCGGCAGCAGCGATCAGACCTGGTACTGGGCGCTGCCACTGACGCTGGGCAAGACCGTGGTGTTGTTCGTCGGCCTGCTGCTGGTCAGTCGCTGGATCCTGCCACGGCTGTTCCATGAAGTAGCGGCAGCCCGCTCCGCCGAGTTGTTCGTGCTGCTGGCGCTGGTCATCGTGCTGCTGACGGCCTGGCTGACCCACCTGCTCGGCCTCTCCCCGGCCCTGGGTGCATTCCTGGCCGGCATGCTGTTGGGGGAAAGCCACTACCGGCACCAGATCGAAGCCGACATCCGTCCGTTCCGCGACATTCTGCTCGGTGTGTTCTTTGTCAGCATCGGCATGCTCATCGACCTGCAGTTGTTCGCCAGCCACGGCCTGCTGATTCTCGGCCTGACCCTGGGGCTGTTGCTGCTCAAGGGCAGCGTGGTTGCGCTCCTGGTCAAATGGCGTGGCAGCGATGGTGAAACCGCCTGGCGCAGCGGCCTGGCATTGGCCCAGGGCGGCGAGTTCTGCTTTGCGCTGATGGCGCAGATGCAGCAGAACAAACTGATGCCCGCCGATTTTGGCGGCCTGCTGCTAGCCGCCACTTTCTGCTCGATGCTGCTGACGCCCTTGCTGTTGCGTGCTGCGCCCCGCATCGCAATCTACCTGCACCGCAAGCCCAACGAAGAAGCGAAACTCGAGGAAATCAGCGCACTCAACGCCGACCTGCATCAGCATGTAGTGATCTGTGGTTATGGTCGTGTCGGCCAGTCAATCGGACGCGCACTGCGCAATGCGCAGCAACCCTATATCGCCCTGGACACCGACCCGGTGCGTGTCCAGGAAGCCGCCGTGGAGGAAACCTGCGTGCATTATGGCGACTCGCGTCGCGGTGAAATGCTGGTCGCGATAGGGCTGGAGCGCGCCAGGCTGCTGGTGATCGCCGTGGACCAGACTGACATCGCCTTACTGATCCTCAAGGAAGCGCGGCGACTCAATGCGTCCGTGCCGATTCTGGTGCGCACCCGCGACGACAGCCAACTGGCCGAGCTGAAGGCCTCCGGCGCCAGTGAAGTGGTGCCGGAACTGCTGGAGTCAAGCCTGATGCTCGTCTCCCACGCACTGATCATGGTGGGGTTACCCGCCCATCAGGTGCAGGAGCGCGCCGACCAGATCCGGCACGACCGCTATCGCCTGTTGCACGGTATTTATCCCGGCGCAGCAGACGATGAAGAGCATTGACTCAGTCCTGGCTGACAGCGCCGATCTTGTGCACCGACAAGTCCGCGCCGTAATACTCTTCTTCCTGACTCAGCCGCAGGCCATGGAACGCCTTGATCACGCCATACACGGCAAAGCCACCGACCAGCGCCACCACCACCCCCAGCCCGGTACCGATCAATTGGCTGATCAGGCTGACCCCGCCCAGACCGCCCAATGTGACCTGGCCGAAAATGCCGCAGGCGATTCCACCCCAGACGCCGCACAGGCCATGCAACGGCCACACCCCCAGGACATCGTCGATCTTCCATTTGCCCTGGGCGGCGGTAAAGCACCCGACAAACAGCGCACCGGCAACGGCACCGGTCACCAGCGCCCCCACCGGGTGCATCAGATCGGAGCCGGCACAAATTGCCACCAACCCTGCCAACGGGCCGTTATGCAGAAAGCCCGGGTCGTTACGCCCGACGATCAGCGCGGCCACGGTGCCACCGACCATGGCCATCAGCGAATTCACCGCCACCAGTCCACTGAGACCTTGCAGGGTTTGCGCACTCATCACGTTGAAACCGAACCAGCCGACGATCAGGATCCACGAACCCAATGCCAGGAAAGGAATGCTCGAGGGTGCGAACGCGACGAGTTTTCCGTCGCGATACCGCCCATCCCGTGGCCCGAGCAACAACACCGCCGCCAGCGCCAGCCAGCCACCCATGGCGTGGACCACCACCGAGCCTGCGAAATCATGGAAGCTGGCGCCAAAGCGTTCCAGCAACCAGGCTTGCACGCCAAAGTTGCCGTTCCAGATCATGCCTTCGAAAAACGGATAGATGAACGCCACGATCAAGGCCGTCGCGCACAACTGCGGGACAAACCGGGCTCGCTCGGCGATCCCGCCGGAAATGATCGCCGGGATCGCCGCGGCGAACGTCAGCAGAAAGAAAAACTTCACCAACCCATAGCCGTGATCGGCGTTGATCACCGCGGCCGGTTGCATGAAGCTGACCCCATAGGCAATCCAATAGCCTATAAAGAAATAGGCCAGGGTCGAAATCGCGAAGTCGCTGAGGATCTTCGCCAGGGCGTTGACCTGATTCTTTTGCCGGACCGTGCCGACTTCCAGGAAGGCAAAACCGGCGTGCATGGCCAGCACCATTACCGCGCCGCCGAGAATGAACAACGTGTTGGAGCTATGGATCAGAGTGTCCACAGCGCTTTGCAGATTTTCCATGGATTGGCAGACCTGAAGGCTAAAAAAGCACCAAAGCAGTTCGCAAAGAGAATTCATGCACCAAGTTGCAACCTTTTCGGATCGCTACAGGGCTCCGATGAGCCACTTTGGCGCACAAGGTTGGAACCTTTGCGCGAGTTTTGTTTATTTGAGATAAGGTTTCGCTCAAATCATGCCCGGCAACAGCGCGACGGCGCAGGCGGACGCACCACGACGTAGCAAAAGTTGTACCAGTCATTTGTACTGAACCTTCACCCAAGGCTCATACTCGAACGCAACAGACGCCACCTACGGAGATCCACCAATGGCCAGCATCAAGGCAAAGACAGCTCAAGAAGTTCTGATGAATGACTTTCAAACACTGGTCAGCGACACCGAGCGGTTGCTGGAACACACGGCGACGCTGGCCGGCGATCAGGCCGATGAATTGCGCTCGCAAATCCATGACAGCCTGCTGCGTGCCCGGGAAACCTTGAAACTGACCGAAGATTCCCTGCGCGAGCGCGGCAAGGCCGCCGTTACCGCCACTGAAGACTATGTTCAGGCCAACCCATGGCAATCGGTCGGGATAGCGGCGGGCGTGGGCTTCCTGATTGGCCTGCTGGCCACTCGGCGCTGATTATGGCGATCGGCGAATCCGGCTCGTCCGCGACGGGCCCAAGCTCCTCACCGCGACGCCTCGGTGCCGCTTTTCTTGGACTGCTGCACAGCCATGTCGAACTGTTCGGCATTGAATTGCAGGAGCAAAAGGCCCGCACCGTCAGCCTGTTGCTGTTTGCCGGCCTGGCGCTGGTGTTTGCCTTGCTGTTGCTGGTGGGCTTGTCGACGCTGGTGTTGATCCTGTTTTGGGACACCTATCGCCTGCCTGCCATCATCGGGCTTTGCGTGTTTTATACCCTCGCGGCCATCTTCTGCGGGATGCGCTTGAGAGCGGCGATTTTCGATGAATCCTCGCCCTTTCACGGCACGCTGGAAGAATTGGCCAATGATCGGGAGCGCCTGCTGCCATGAGCCTGCCTGCATTGCCTCATAACAACTCGCGTACTGAAATGCGCAAGGCCTTGATCCGCTTGCGCATGGAAATGCATCGCCAGGAAATCCGCCACGAATCCGCGCAACTGCTGCAACCCCTGCAGCGTGTGCGCGGGATGACGCAAAATCTGCAGGGTGGTTTCGGCATCAAACACGCCCCGCTCTGGGGCATGGCGGCCGTGACTTTGCTGGGCTTTCTGACCGGCAAGGGCGCCAAGAGTGGCGGCACCAGCAGCCTGACCCGCCTGGTTCGATTGGGGACCACACTGGGTCCGCTGATCAAGCTGGTCATGCAAGGTTCCTCGCGCAATCCTTAGGACATGGCTGGCTGCATGCGTGCCACGGCACCGGGATGACCCTCTTTAGCATGGGGTTTATCCCGGCGTGCCTGCCGGTGTTTTTCCCTTGCAGGCCATGGCGCGAACCCGGAAGCTTAGGGATTCAGTCACCTGACGGAGAGAACGAGCCTTGGATTGGCAAACTTTGCTTACTCGCGAACGCCTCGGAAAGCCTCTGCACAGCCCGGAAGAACTCGGCCGCAGCCCTTTTCACAAAGACCACGACCGCATCATTTTTTCGGGAGCGTTTCGCCGCCTTGGGCGCAAGACACAGGTTCATCCCGTCACCAGTAACGATCACATCCATACGCGCCTGACCCATTCGCTGGAAGTCAGTTGCGTCGGCCGCTCGCTGGGCATGCGCGTCGGTGAAACCATCCGCAGTGCCCTGCCCGACTGGTGCGACCCCAGTGACCTGGGGATGGTCGTACAATCCGCCTGCCTGGCCCATGACATCGGCAACCCGCCCTTCGGCCACTCCGGCGAAGACGCCATCAGGCACTGGTTCCAGCAAGCAGCCGGCCGTGGCTGGCTGGATGCCATGAGCGAAGTCGAACGCGATGACTTCCTCAATTTCGAAGGCAACGCCCAAGGCTTCCGGGTACTCACACAGCTGGAATATCACCAGTTCGACGGCGGCACCCGGCTAACCTACGCCACCCTGGGGACGTATCTGAAGTATCCATGGACGGCAAAACACGCGGACTCACTGGGCTACAAGAAGCACAAGTTCGGCTGCTACCAGAGTGAACTGCCGCTGCTGGAGCAGATCGCCCAAAAACTCGGCCTTCCGCAACTCGAGGAACAGCGCTGGGCGCGTCATCCGCTGGTGTACCTGATGGAGGCTGCCGACGACATCTGCTACGCGCTCATTGACCTGGAAGATGGCCTGGAGATGGAGTTGCTGGAGTATGCCGAAGTCGAATCGCTGCTGCTGGACCTGGTGGGTGACGATTTGCCTGAAACCTATCGCCAGCTCGGTCCGCAGGATTCGCGCCGGCGCAAACTGGCGATCCTGCGGGGCAAAGCCATCGAGCATCTGACCAATGCCGCGGCCCGCGCCTTTGTCGAGCAACAGGACGCGTTGCTGGCGGGCCTGCTGCCCGGCGATCTGGTGGAGCACATGCACGGCCCCGCCAAGCGATGCGTGTTGAATGCTAAGGACATGGCACGCAAAAAGATCTTCCAGGACAAGCGCAAGACCCTGCACGAAATCGGCGCCTACACCACGCTGGAAATCCTGCTCAACGCCTTCTGCGGCGCGGCGCTGGAACAGCACAACGGACGCACGCCTTCCTTCAAGAGCCGGCGCATCCTCGATCTGTTGGGTAACAATGCGCCCGATCCTTGCGGTCCCTTGCACACCTCGTTTCTGCGCATGATCGATTTCATCGCGGGCATGACCGACAGCTATGCCAGCGACATGGCACTGGAAATGACCGGTCGCTCCAACCATTGACACTAGCCGATCGGCCATTTCGACGCCCGAAATGGCCGATCAGCGCTTGAAAATCCAAGTACATTCAACGCTCGCTGAATCCCCCTACAGCTCGTGGTAAGTGTTCTGATCGTCTATCCGGGATTCTCACTCAATAATCACACTCCACTGTGCTCGACAGATGAAGCGTGAGTAATTCCATGTTCGAAGACGATCTGCGCATCCTGCTGGTAGAAGATCACCCTTTTCAGCTCAGGGCGACCCAGTGCCTGCTCGAGAGTTACGGCTTCACTCAATTGACCCCCGCCGCCAGTGCCGAAGGCGCGATGCAACATATGTTCAGGGCGGCGCAACCCTTCGATATCCTTTTGTGCGATCAATGCTTGCCCGATCTTCCCGGCCTCGAGCTGATCGAGTACGCCAGCCACCGGGGGATGATCAGGCAAGCCATACTTCTAAGCAGCCTGACACCCGTTGAACTGGACGAATTAAAACATTTGGCCAACGAACATCGATTGCCATTATTGGGTTGTCTGGCCAAGCCATTGAAACAATCAGAATTTTTAAATCTGTTGACCTTGACCTCACTATAAACAACGTTGAAATCCAGACACTAAAATCCCTACTGGAACACAATTTGAAACTTCCAAAACAGCAGTTCAAACACCTCGTCTAAACGCCTGTCGCTGACACCATCTTCACAAAAAATCCAGTTGATACGTAGTCCTAATCTTTTTCACTTGTAGGAATCTTCCTATATTGCTGCAGCAGGTCCGTCAGCTCATGCGTCGCCTCAACTATCTGAGCTAAGGTGCGCGCTTTATTCGCGCTCGTATGGGATTTGATTATGAACTCCGTTTTTATCGTCGACGATCACCCTGTCATCCGTCTTGCCGTCCGAATGCTGCTCGAACATGAAGGTTACAATGTCGTCGGCGAAACAGATAACGGGGTCGATGCCATGCAGATGGTTCGCGAATGCATGCCTGACCTGGTCATTCTCGATATCAGTATTCCCAAACTGGACGGACTGGAAGTTCTCGCTCGTTTCAACCAAATGTGTACGCCGATAAAGACACTGGTACTCACCGCCCAATGCCCGAAACTTTTCGGTATTCGCTGCATGCAGTCCGGCGCAGCCGGCTATGTATGCAAACAGGAAGAGCTGAGTGAACTGGTCAGCGCCATCAAAGCGGTATTATCAGGTTACAACTATTACCCGAGCCAGGCCCTGAGTCCTGTTCGTGGCGATGATGTGCACTTTGCCGAACTGGAGTTGTTCAAGGCCGTCAACGATCGCGAACTGATGGTCATGCAACTTTTTGCCCAGGGCCGCACCAACAAGGACATTGCCAAAGGCATGTTTTTGAGCAACAAGACGGTCAGCACTTATAAAAAACGACTCATGCAAAAACTCAAGGCCAAATCTCTGGTTGAACTCATCGAGATGGCAAAACGTAACGCATTAGTGTGAGAAGCAGGATGCCCAGCCGCATAAAGGACTATCTGATACTCATGGCCGCTGGTTTAAGCCTGAGCACCTCGGTGCCCGCCGCACACACCTCCAGTGAAAGTCTCACCCTGCTCAGTCGTTCGTCGGCCGCACACCTGGAAGTGCAACTGGATCAATCCCAGCGACAATGGATCAAGAACAAGCGTGAACTGATTCTCGGCACTTCAGCCCCGGATTATCCACCCTTCGATCTGACCGTCAGCGGTCACGACTATGAAGGTTACACCGCCGACTATGCCGGTATCCTGGGCGAGTCCACCGGCTTGGCGATCAAGGTCCAGCGGTTCGAATCCCGGGGGGCGGCGATCCTGGCGCTCGAAAACGGCGAGGTGGACCTGCTGGGTTCCGCCAACGGGTTCGAAGCTCACAATGCCCTGGATATCGTACTGTCCGAACCCTACGCCGTCGATCAACCGGTGCTGGTGACCCGGGAAGACGAAAGCAGGTCCCTGAGCGATGGTCTCGCCGGTTTGCGGCTGAGCATGGTGTATCACTATTTGCCGCTGGAGGAAGTCAAGGCCGTTTACCCCCAGGCGATCATCACGTCCTATCCGTCCTATCAGAATGCGATCAATGCCGTGGCTTTCGACCAGGCTGACGTCTTCCTCGGCGATACCATTTCAACCCACTACATGATCAACAAGGGCTACCTGAACAACGTCCGCATGGCCAATTTCGGCAAACACGAAGCGCAAGGCTTCAGCTTTGCCGTGAACAGGAACAACCCCGAACTGCTCGGGATTATCAATGCGATGCTCAAGGCTGTTTCCACCGGCGAGCGAGAAAGCATTGCCAAGCGCTGGAGCGCGGGCAGCGACATTCTGCTCACCGATCAAAAACTGCAGCTCAGTGACAACGAAGAACGCTGGCTGGCGCAACATCCGGTGGTGCGGGTGGTGGTCAATGAGGCGTTTGCGCCGCTGACGTTTTTCGACAACGACGGCAACTTTCGAGGCATTACCGCAGACCTGCTGGAACTGATCAGGCTGCGTACCGGTCTGCGCTTCGACATCCAGCGCAGCCGCAGCGATGGCGAGATGATCGAGCAGGTCAACACCCGACAAGCCGACCTGATCGCCGCCCTGCTTCCCAGCGCCCAACGTGAAGCGAGCCTGAGCTTCACCCGCCCATACCTGCAAAACTCCTACGTCCTGCTGACCCGCAAATCCGCCAATAGCCCGACCAGCCTTGCTCAATTGCAGAACAAACGCCTGGCGATCGCTCAAGGCAATCCTATGGTGGATGACTTGCGCCGCGAGTTCCCGCAGATCAAGTTGATTGAAACCCCGGACACCTTCAGCGCCGCGGAACTGCTGGCCGAAGGCAAGGTACAGGGTGCGGTGAGCTCGTTGGTGGTTGCCAACTACTTCCTGTCATCGCGGGTTTTCGAACATACCCTGCGGATCAGCAGCACCCTGGGAACCCGGCAGGCTGCATTTTCCCTGGCGACCGGCCGGGACGCCCGCGAGCTGAACGCCATCCTCGACAAGGCGCTGCTGAGCATCACGCCGGAAGAACTGGGCATCATCAACAGTCGCTGGCGTGGTTATTCGGCGACCTCGCAAAATCCCTGGCGCAATTATCACCGACTGTTTTTTCAGATCGTCATCGGCGCCGGCGTGCTCCTGCTGATTTCCGTTGCCTGGAACGCTTATATGCGTCGCCAGATCAAACAGCGCAAGGCGGCCGAGCGTGCGTTGAACGATCAATTCGAATTCATGCGATCGCTGGTCAACGGTACACCGCATCCCATCTATGTGCGCGATCGCCAAGGACTGCTGCAAAGCTGCAACGACAGCTACCTGCAAGCCTTCTGCGCGAAACGTGAACAGGTCATCGGCAAAAGCGTCATGCAGGGCACCATGAGCAACGCTTTCGAAGCACGGGAATACCAGGCCGACTACCAGCGCGTCGTGGCCGAAGGCATGCCGCTGATTCTCGACCGGCCCCTGCACATCGGAGGCCGCAGACTGACGATCTACCACTGGATTATCCCCTACCGCGATTCGAGCGGTGAAGTGCGGGGCATCATTGGCGGCTGGATCGACATCAGCGAGCGGCGGCAATTGCTCGATGAGCTGCGCTTCGCGAAAGAACGGGCCGATGAAGCCAACCGGGCCAAGAGCACGTTCCTGGCGACCATGAGCCATGAGATCCGCACGCCGATGAACGCGGTCATCGGTATGCTCGAACTGACGCTCAAGCGTATCGATCACCGGCATCCGGACCGTCCGGCCATCGATGTGGCGTACAACTCGGCAAAAGACTTGCTCGAGCTGATCGGAGACATTCTCGACATCGCGAGGATCGAGTCCGGCCGCCTGAGCCTGAGCCCGGAACGCGTCAACCCGCGTGAGATCGTGACCTCGGTGATTCGGATTTTCGAAGGACTGGCGCGTCAGAAAAATCTTGAACTGCTGTTGGAATTTCACCCTGCCAATCCGCGGGTCGATGTCGTTTTGGACCCGTTGCGCTTCAAGCAGGTGTTGTCCAACCTGATCAGCAACGCCATCAAGTTCACAGAGCTTGGTCAGGTCAGGATCAGCGTGGACCTGCAACCCACCGACGAGCCCGGGCACATCCGGATGTTGTTGCACGTACAGGACAGTGGCATCGGCATCGGCGAACAGGATCGGCAACGGTTATTCGAACCTTTCGCCCAAGCCGATCATTGTGAACAGTCAAGCAGAGGTGGCGCAGGACTGGGCCTGGTGATCAGTCGCAGTCTGTGCGAGATGATGGGCGGCAGCCTGCAATTGAGCAGCTTGCCGGGTGTCGGCACTCAGGTCCAGGTTTCGCTTTGCCTGGCAACGCTGCCATGCGAGCAGCTCCCTGAGGTTGTTGAAGCGCCCATCCATGCCACAGGGTCGCCCCTGAACGTTCTGGTGGTGGACGATCACCCGGCCAATCGCTTGCTCATGTGCCAGCAGCTTGAGTTTCTGGGGCATCGATTCAGTGTCGCGGCGGATGGCGAGGCAGGATTTGAAGCGTGGCAAGCGCAGACGTTCGATCTGGTCATTGTCGATTGCAACATGCCGATCATGAATGGCTACGAATTGGCCGGCGCCATTCGCCGACAGGAACAACAAACGCCACGCCCCCCCTGCACCATTCTGGGGTTCACTGCCAACGCACAGCCGGAAGAAATACAGCGCTGCAAACAAGCCGGCATGGACGACTGCCTGTTCAAGCCCCTGACGCTGTCGGCCTTGAGCCAATGGGTTGAACGCATCGAGCCCACCGTCCGCGATCCGGCCTTCAGCGTGAAAGGGCTGCACCAGTTGACGGGGGGCAACCCGGTTCTGGAACGGCGACTGTTGACCGAGCTGTTCAACAGCAACCGGTCGGACCGACAAGCGCTGCTGGCTTTGACACCCTCCGGGGACCGGCAGTCATTCCTCGATATTGCCCACAAAATCAAGGGCGCAGCCCGCATTGTCCAGGCCTCCCGCTTGATCGACAGCTGCGAGGCGCTGGAGAGCGCCTGCCATGAAGTGTTCCATCGCGCCAACGTCATTGAATGCAGCAATGCCGTAGGGAGTGCCATGCTCGAATTGGAGCAGGCGCTGCAACAGCAACTTCGACAAAACGACGACAGCAAAATGAAAGAGGCTTAACCATGCATGATCAGCAGTCAGTCAGGCGCAGGAAAATCGCCGCCAGTTGTTCGATACCCGCTTGATCTTCAGCGGTAAACCGCGCGAGCTTCGGGCTGTCAAGGTCGAGCACGCCAATCAACCGACCGTTTTTGACCAGCGGCACGACCAGCTCGCTATTGGACGCGCTGTCGCAAGCGATATGCCCCGGGAACGCGTGCACGTCTTCGACCAACTGGGTGCGCAAGGACGCCGCCGCAGTCCCGCACACACCGCGGCCGAACGGAATTCGCACGCAGGCGATCTGGCCTTGAAACGGGCCCAGTACCAGCTCTTCATTGCGATTGAGGTAGAAACCGGCCCAGTTCAAATCATCGAGCTGGTTGTACAGGAATGCCGAAAACTGCGCTGCGTTGGCAATGAAATCCCGTTCATCCGCCAGCAATGATTCCAGCTGAGCCCACAGCATCCCGTAGCCTTCGAGGCCCTGGCCGCTTTTTTGCAAATCGATCATGCCTTATGCTCCAACAGCTTGAGCCCGACCCAATAGCGGGCAAATTGATAGGCACATCGTCCGTTGCGATTGCCCCGGCCGGTGGCCCAGCGCACGGCGAGAATGTCCAGCTCTTCATTGCGTTGCCACTTGAGGCCGGCCTTGTCGCCCAATTGACCAATCCAGTGTTCGACGACGTTGAGGAAGTGCTCCTGGGTAAACGGGTAGAACGACAGCCACAAGCCAAAACGGTCCGACAGGGCGATCTTGTCTTCCACCGCCTCGCTGGGATGGAGTTCACCGTCGACCCTTTTCCAGTTTTCATTATCGCTTTCCTTTTCCGGCACCAGGTGCCGACGATTGGAGGTCGCGTAGAGCAACACGTTATCCGGTGCCTGCTCGAGAGAACCGTCGAGCACACTTTTGAGCACGCGATAATCGCCCTCGCCCGATTCGAACGACAGGTCATCGCAGAACAGCACGAAGCGCTGGGGCAGTTTGGCGACCTGTTCGACAATGCGTGGCAAGTCCGCCAGATGATCGCGTTCGATCTCGATCAGCCGCAGCCCCGCCTGGGCGTGTTCGGCCAGCAAGGCGCGCACCAGGGACGATTTTCCGGTGCCGCGCGAGCCCCAGAGCAAGGCGTGGTTGGCCGGCATGCCGTCGAGGAACTGTTGGGTATTGCGTCCCAGTTGCTCCACTTGCCGGTCGACGCCGATCAAGTCGGACAACCGCGTGTCGAGGCTGACGTGCAGCGGCAACAGAAAACCGCTGCGCCCTTCACGTTGCCAGCGTGCGGCCAGGCAGTGTGTCCAGTCGATGGTTTGCCGGGGTGCGGGCAGCAGCGGTTCGATACGGGCCAGCACGGCATCGGCGCGTTCAAGAAAAGCATTCAATCGGGAATCCACGTCTTCTCCTCGGACACGTTCACAGTAATGATGCGTTACAGCGACCCAACACAGCGTACGATGTCCCGTTTAGCCCTTGAACAAGGGTTACGCAGGACCATCGGGATCCATGCATGATCGACTATGCTTGAGCAGCGAAGGGAAACGGAAGTGGTTCAACACCCCATGGATATCAAGTTCACCAACCGGCTGTCCTACAAGCAAGCCCGGCTGACCGTGCTGGTTGGTTTCATTCTGGGCACGCTGCTCAGTCTGCTGCAAATAGGCATCGATTATGCCAGTGAAGACGCCTCCATCAACCGCGAAATCCAGTCACTGCTGGAAATCAGTCATAACCCCGCTTCGCGCATCGCCTACAACATCGACGCCGAACTCGCCCAGGAACTGACCCTGGGCCTGCTGCGCTCGCCCGCCATCATCGGCGCGCAATTGACCGACAACAACGGCACGGTGCTGGCCAAAGTCAAACGCCCGGGCCTGCAAAGCGGGTATCGGGTGATCAGCGACTTCCTGTTTGGCGCCAACCGGCACTTCGAAGACCGTCTGTACCTGGATCATTTACCGTCCGAATCCCTTGGCACCCTGCGCCTGGACGTCGACACCTATTCATTTGGCAGCCGGTTCCTGCGTCGGGCCGAAGTCACCTTGCTCAACGGCTTCGCCCGTAGTCTGCTGCTGACCGGCATTCTGCTTGCGCTGTTCTATGTCATGCTGACCAAACCCCTGGTACGGGTGATTCGTGAACTCAGCGGCCGTGATCCGCGCAGTGTCGAACCGACATGGCTGGAGTGCCCCGCCGGTCATGAAAACGATGAGATCGGCGTGCTGGTCAAAGTTGCCAACCAGCAATTCGAAAACATTGCCACCGAAATCCATCAGCGACGCAATGCCGAAAACCGTCTGACCGACTACCTCGGACAACTGGAAAACATCGTTTCGGCCCGGACCGCGGAACTCAAGGCAATCAACACCCGGCTCAGCCAGTCCAACCAGGAACTGGAAGTCGCCCGCCGCACCGCCCTGGACATGGCCGAAGCGCGCTCGGCGTTTCTGGCCAACATGAGCCACGAAATCCGTACCCCCCTCAACGGCCTGCTGGGGATGATCGCGCTTTCACTGGATGGCCCGCTCAATGCCGAGCAACAGCAACAGCTGTCCATTGCCCACGACTCGGGCAAAGTGCTGGTGGAATTGCTCAACGATATCCTCGACCTGTCGAAATTCGACGCCGGTCAGCTTGAACTCGAACACATTCCGTTCGATCTCGGCTCGCTGATCGAAGACACCGCCAACCTGCTGTCGCAGAACGCGGCACCGAGCGTCGAGCTGACCTGCCTGATCGACCCGCACTTCCCGGCGCTGGTGCTCGGTGACCCGACCCGGGTCCGGCAAATTGTCAGCAACCTGTTGTCCAACGCCCTCAAGTTCACCCGGTTCGGTCGGGTCGATGTGCGCCTTTCCACGTTCGGGGACGGCGTCAGAATCGAGGTCTGCGACACCGGCATCGGTATCGCCCAGGAAGCCCAGGTCAAGATCTTCCAGCCCTTCACCCAGGCGGGTGCCGGCATTACCCGGCAATTCGGCGGCACTGGCCTGGGCCTGGCACTGACCTACAACCTTTGCGAAGCCATGCAAGGACGCCTCACCATCAGCTCCGAAGCCGGTTTCGGCAGCCAGTTCTGCGCCGACCTGCCGCTGCCTTGCCACACCCGCGCCCTGGCGCCGGCAAAGTTAACGGGCAAGGTCATCGCGATCACCGCCGCCAGCAGCGGCCTGGCGGAACTGCTCAAGAGCCTGTTGCCGGGTTGGGGCCTGGAGTATCAGCAACGATCGATGGACGACTCTTTGATCGGACTCGACCCGGATGTGGTGATCACCGACTGCCCCGAATGCCTGTTCGTCCTGCGCCCCACCTGCAGTGCACCGATTTTGCTGGTGACCGCCTACGGCAGTTTCCTGCCCAGCGAAGAAGCCAGCGCCCTGACGCCCTTGCAGCAACAGGCACGACCTCTGGCGCGTAATGCGCTGTACCAGACACTGCGGCGGGTGCTGCATCCGGATATCAACACCATCAACGATGCCCGACTCGACAATCGCTCACTGTTGCGACGCGGACGGGTGCTGCTGGTAGAGGACAATCCGGTCAATCAACTGGTGGCAAAGGGCATGCTTGGCAAACTTGGCTGCGAGGTGATCGTCGCCGCTCACGGTGCCGAGGCCCTGGATCAACTCGAGCACGATGAGTTCGATCTGGTGCTGATGGACTGCAACATGCCGGTGATGGACGGTTACGAAGCCAGCCGGCAAATCCGGCGCAGCGGGCGCTGGCCACAGCTGCCCATTGTCGCCCTGACCGCCAATGCGATGTCCGAAGAACGCGAACGCTGCCGTGCAGCGGGCATGAGCGACTACCTGGCCAAACCGTTCCGCCGCGAAGAACTGGCCGCCCTGCTGGATTTGTGGATGCCGGCTACGACAGTGCCTTGATCTGGCCCAATAGATGATCGAGACCTTCACGCAGATCATTCAGGCGATCCAGATCGACACCACTGTCGCACAACAGACGCGCCTTGAGCGGCCCCACCCGGGCGCGCAACGCCTTGCCATGGGGTGACAGGCTCAGGTGCACTTCACGCTCATCCCGCGCCGAACGCTGGCGCTGCACCAACTGCAACTGCTCAAGCCGCTTGAGCAGCGGCGTCAACGTGCCGGAGTCCAGCGCCAGGCGTTCGCCCAATGCCTTGACCGTCGGCTGCTCCGGGCTCGCTTCCTGCCATTCCCATAACACCAGCATCGCCAGGTATTGCGGATAAGTCAGGCCGAGCTGATCGAGCATCGGCTTATAGGCGCGGATGACCGCCCGGGAAGCGGCATACAATTTGAAGCAGAGCTGGCTGTCGAGCTTCAGGGAATCGACGGACAAGGTATTCATTTGAGCAGGGCTTCGATCTCGCGGCTCAGGTCCTGCGGCTTGGTCGCCGGCGCGAAGCGCTTGACCAACTGGCCGTCCTTGCCGATCAGGAATTTGGTGAAGTTCCACTTGATGCCCTGGGAACCCAGTACGCCCGGTGCGCGCTTTTTCAATTGCACGAACAGCGGATGGGCGTCTGCACCGTTGACTTCGATCTTTTTGAACAGCGGGAAGCTGACGCCGTAATTCAATTCGCAGAACTCGGTGATCGCCCCTTCGTTACCTGGCTCCTGCTGGCCGAACTGGTTGCAGGGAAAGCCGAGCACCACCAGGCCTTGGTCCTTGTAGGTCTGCCACAGCTCTTCCAGCCCTTTGTACTGCGGCGTGAAGCCACATTTGCTCGCGGTGTTGACCACCAATACGGCTTTGCCGGCGTAATCCGCCAGGGTCTTTTGCTCACCCTTGATGGTGGTGCAGGGAATGCTCAGCAGGTTGTCGCTCATGATGTTGACTCTGAAGGTAAGGCAGGTCCGATAAACATAGCGAGCAATTGAATTGTGTGCAATTTAATAAATCGATTGTTGGGTGTCTGTCAGGTACAACCGAATCTTCCAAACTGGATTCGATTCCTGTGGGAGCGAGCTTGCTCCGGGCGGCGTTCCGACGATGGTCGTTAACGATGACGCGTGTTTACTGGCTAAACGCGGCGCTCTCGAGTACATCGCGAGCGAGCTCGCTCCTACAGCTTCCTTAACTGGCTGGCATTAGGCCCACTAGCCCGGTATTACTCGCGTGGCACCAGGTCCAGGCACACCGAGTTGATGCAATACCGCAGCCCGGTCGGCGGCGGACCATCCGGGAACACATGCCCCAGGTGCGCATCGCATTTGGCGCAAACCACCTCGGTGCGAATCATCCCATGGCTGACATCACGGATCTCGACCATGGCACTGTCGCCGATCGGCGCATAGAAGCTCGGCCAGCCACAGCCGGAGTCGAATTTGGTCTTGGAATCGAACAGCGGCTCGTTGCAGCAAATGCAGTGGTAGATGCCGTCAACCTTGCTGTCATTGTATTTGCCGGAAAACGGACGTTCGGTGCCCTTGAGGCGGCAAACGTTGTACTGCTCCGGATCGAGCATCGCCTTCCATTCTTCCAGGGTTTTTTCCAACTTTTCCATTGTCACACCTCAGCAGCTGAAAAAGCCCGATCTGTACCTTTTCCACGGATCGGGCGGCACGTATGATTGCGCCTCGTCAAACGCCAGTCTGGCAGCCAGACCACGCGCATTCAAACGGATTTATGAGTGCTGCATCTCAAGGCGTCAGGCCTGTGTGAATACGCAGGATTCCCAGCACGGTCGTTCACACGCCGCCTGGATCGTTCATTTTCGGGAACACATCGCCATGCAGGTCAGCAAATCGAACAAGCTCGCCAACGTCTGCTACGACATTCGCGGCCCAGTGCTCAAGCACGCCAAACGCCTGGAAGAGGAAGGCCATCGCATCCTCAAGCTGAACATCGGCAACCCGGCGCCCTTTGGTTTCGAAGCGCCGGATGAAATTCTCCAGGACGTGATCCGCAACTTGCCGACCGCCCAGGGTTATAGCGACTCCAAAGGCCTGTTCAGTGCGCGCAAGGCCGTCATGCAGTACTACCAGCAAAAGCAGGTGGAAGGCGTCGGCATCGAAGACATCTACCTGGGCAACGGCGTTTCCGAGCTGATCGTGATGTCGATGCAGGCCCTGCTCAACAATGGCGACGAAGTGCTGGTGCCGGCCCCTGACTACCCGCTGTGGACCGCCGCGGTGAGCCTGTCGGGCGGCAACCCGGTGCATTACCTGTGCGACGAACAGGCCAACTGGTGGCCGGACCTGGCCGACATCAAGGCCAAGATCACCCCGAATACCAAGGCGCTGGTGATCATCAACCCGAACAACCCGACGGGTGCCGTGTATTCGAAAGAAGTCCTGCTGGGCATGCTGGAACTGGCCCGTCAGCACAACCTGGTAGTGTTCTCCGACGAAATCTACGACAAGATCCTGTACGACGATGCCGTGCACATCTGCACCGCTTCGCTCGCGCCGGACCTGCTGTGCCTGACCTTCAACGGTCTGTCCAAGTCCTACCGCGTGGCCGGATTCCGCTCTGGCTGGATCGCCATTTCCGGCCCGAAACACCACGCCCAGAGCTACATCGAAGGCATCGACATACTGGCCAACATGCGTCTGTGTGCCAACGTGCCGAGCCAGCATGCGATCCAGACCGCCCTCGGCGGTTATCAGAGCATCAATGACCTGGTGCTGCCGCACGGTCGCCTGCTGGAACAGCGCAACCGTACCTGGGAATTGCTCAACGACATTCCGGGCGTGAGCTGCGTCAAGCCGATGGGCGCACTGTATGCCTTTCCGCGGATCGATCCGAAAGTCTGCCCGATCCACAACGACGAAAAATTCGTGCTCGACCTGCTGCTCTCCGAAAAGCTGCTGGTGGTGCAAGGCACGGCCTTCAACTGGCCATGGCCGGACCATTTCCGGGTCGTGACCCTGCCGCGGGTCGACGACCTGGACATGGCCATCGGACGTATCGGCAATTTCCTCAAATCCTATCGCCAATAAGCGGATATCACCCAGCGGCGCGTCCTGAAGTCGCCGGGTGATTGATTCAGCAACATATCTTTGCGCCCTGTCTTCCATCACGCCTGCCACGGCTGACCGAGGACAGGTTGCTTGCTCGCGCCTAACAACGACGGGGCCTGCGAGGTCAATTGGCTGACAAACCCTTTCCCCCATCAGCGTCGGAAATGTCCTTCAACCAGCTAGACTTTTGTTGTAGGACACAGTTTGAAATAGTCACTCGGTTGAATAGCCCGGTGCAGCACCTTATATACCCCGCAGTACGCTACATCTTTAGCATGAGGAGATTTCTACAACCA
>Ga0247818_10000306_pt1 | contig 30214 bp, 27 predicted proteins | sample 13C_Glucose_Day1_FD_192424 | JGI IMG/M metagenome (GOLD analysis project Ga0247818, IMG submission 192424) | Soil microbial communities from agricultural site in Penn Yan, New York, United States - 13C_Glucose_Day1 | ecosystem: Environmental > Terrestrial > Soil > Agricultural land | place...
GAACCGCCACTTCTTCTTCCCGATGCAAATCGTCTTTGACAGTGAGGCCATGTGGAAATGGTTCGGCGTGGTCGACGACGCTGACCTGCCGTCCACCTTCGAGGTCGACTACATCCGCATGTGGCAACGTGGTCCATAACCGTCACACCAAGCCTGGGACAGTCGACGCCCTCCTGCTGCCATAGCTTGCGCCTTGGGTCGAATTTCACTCGGCAAAGTCGTCAGTTCTCGATCAGCGCTAACACCTCCGGAGCGCCCATACATGAACAACCGACGACTGAAGGAGCTGGATCTGCTGCGTTTCCTCGCAGCGCTCGCCGTGGTGATTTTTCACTACGCCTTTCGCGGTTATGCGCGGGGCGACATGTCGGTCATGCCCTATCCGCTGTTGGCCGAGGTGGCCAAATACGGTTACCTGGGCGTGGAACTGTTCTTCATGATCAGCGGATTTGTCATCCTGATGACGGCTTCAAGCAACAATCTGCAAGTGTTTTTCATCTCCCGCGTGGTGCGCCTGTGCCCGGCGTTCTGGGTCTGCTGCACCCTCACCTTTCTGATCACACTGGCCTTCGGACAACCCCGATTCAGCGCTGATCTTTATCAATACCTGATCAACATGACCTTCCTCGGCGACCTGCTCGGCGTGCCGCCCATCGACGGCGTTTACTGGTCGCTGTTTGTCGAAATCAAGTTCTACCTGATGATCTCGATTCTCCTGGCCTTGAAGAAAATAGACAAAATCGAACCCTGCCTCGTGCTCTGGCTACTGGTCTCGGCCACCGCGGAAGTCCTCGCTTTTGAAAAGCTGCGCTCGATATTGATCACCGATTACGCGGCCTACTTCATCGCCGGTGCGACGTTCTACCTGATCTGGGCGAAGGGTATGACAAAACCGCGCATTGCCTTGGTGGCGGGCGCCTTGGCCTTGGCCACTTTCACCGCCATTACCTGGGCCGAGTCGATCGAAAGCAAATATGCGACGGAGTACGATCCCTCGATCATCGGCAGCGTCATTATCGTGTTCTTCATGACCTTCCTGTTGATCGCAACCAACAAAACAGCCGCCATCGGGCGATTGAACTGGACGACCCTGGGGGCCCTCACGTACCCGCTTTACCTGTTGCATCAAATGATCGGTTTCATCATCTTCAACATGGCCTATCCGGCGGTGAATGCGCACCTGCTGCTGTGGGGCACCGTGGTTTTGATGATCGCGGCGTCCTATGTCATTCACGAAAAAATCGAAACGCCGATGGCCAGACTGATGAAAAGATCCCTGTCATTTTCCTTCAATCGTCTCCGGGCCGATTAGCCGGCGGAGACGAAAGCTGAAGCGATTTAGCGAACCTTTCCCGCGAAAACAGCGTCCGAGCTAAGGCGTTAACGCTTAACGCTCACCACGAGGTTTCCGTTTGAAAGCAGCCATCGTCAGAAAATACCGTTTGATCATCAAAACTCTGGGCTATGTCGGCTGGGCGTTGTTCTGGCTGCTGCTCTGGGACATCGCCGTCACCGTCGACTTCATGCTGTTCCTCAACGCCAAACTGAATCTGCCATTGATGCCCCTGACGTTATTGGGTTCGGCATTGATCGTGCTGATCAGTTTTCGCAATAGCAGCGCTTACAACCGCTGGTGGGAAGCACGCACGTTGTGGGGTTCGATGATCAACAATTCGCGCAGCTTCGCCCGCCAGGTGCTGACGTTGCTGGATGATCCCGATGGCGAGGTCAATCCGGTCAAGTCGACCCTGTTGCGCCGCCACGTCGCCTATGTGAATTGCCTCGCGGCGCATCTGCAAGGTCAGCCTTGTCCCGAGGAAGTCCGCGCGTTCATTCCCGCCGAAGAATTCGCCCGCAGTGGCACGACCAATAACTTTGCCAACGATATTCTCACCGGCTCGGCGACTTTGCTCGCGCGGGAATACAAGGCCGGGCGCCTGGACAGCATTCGTCTGGCACGGCTGGAGTCGACGCTGGTGGATTTGTCCAACAGTCAGGGCGGCATGGAGCGGATCGCGAATACGCCGCTGCCCTACCCTTATGTGTATTTTCCACGGCTGTTTATTTCGCTGTTCTGCCTGATCGTCCCGGTCGGTCTGGTGGAATCGCTAGGCTGGTTCACACCGCTGGCCTCGACCGTGGTGGGCTTTATGCTGCTGGCCATCGAACGCATCGGCACCGATCTGCAAAGCCCGTTTCGCCACAGCGAACACCAGATTCAGATGGAGGCGCTGTGCGAAACCATCGAGAAAAACCTGCAATCGATGCAGCGTGATTCGTTGGGTGACGTGCGCCGAATTGAAGAGAACGCTTAAGGGGGCGGGAACCGTCAGGGCTTCTGACGGTTCCCGAGTCAATCAGAACGCCGGCACCACATCACCGTGATAACGCTCGAGAATGAACTGCTTCACCTGCGGTGAATTGAGCAGCGCGCCGAGCTTTTGCACCGCCGGGGCGTTGGCCTTGTCGCGACGCACGTACAGGTAATTGGCGTACGGCGACTCCGAGCTTTCGATAAACAGCGCGTCTTTGTGCGGCACCAGTTTGGCTTCCAGCGCGTAGTTGGCGTTGATCAACGCCATGTCGACCTGATTCAACACCCGCGGCAGCATGGCCGCTTCGAGTTCCTGGAACTTCAGATGCTTGGGATTGCTGACGATGTCCAAGCGCGTGGCCATGATGTTGTCGGGATCCTTCAGGGTGATCAGCCCTTGCTTGGCGATCAGCAGCAGCGCCCGACCGGAGTTGGTCGGGTCGTTGGGAATGGCAATGGTCGCGCCATCCTTGAGTTCGCTGATGTTGTTGATCTTCTTCGAGTAGGCACCGAACGGTTCGATGTGCACGGCCACAATTGGCACTTGATCGCTGCTCGGCCGATCTTTCTTGTAGGCCTCGTAATACGGTTTGCTCTGGAAGTAATTGGCGTCGAGCAAGCCTTCATCCGTCTGCCGGTCGGGCTGGATGTAGTCAGAGAACACTTTGACATCCAGCGTCACCCCTTCCTTGGCCAGCTCCGGTTTCAAAAACTCGAGGATTTCGGCGTGTGGCACAGGCACCACGGCGATTTTCAGGGTTTCGGCAGAGGCATTGCCCAGGGCGGCGACCAGCAGTGCTACGGAGAGCGCGACGCGTTTCACGATAGTTTTCCTTCGAAGCGTTTCAGGGAGAAAGAGGACAGATCCAGGTCGCTCGAGCCGCGCATGCACCACTGGGCAAACGCTTCGCCGAGTGCTGCGGAATGCTTGAAGCCGTGACCGGAGCAGGCCGAGACGAACAGGGTGTGTTGCAGCGACGGATGCTCGTCGATGATGAAATGGCGATCCGGGGTCACGGTGTAGGCGCAGACCGCCGACTTGAGGACTTTAGAGGTCACGCCGGCGATGCGCTCGTGCACCTGATGCTCGTACATCTCCTGCGCTTCGGCCGCTGAAACCGTACGGTCGATGGCCTGAGGTGACGTTGCGGTGTGGTACTGCGCGGTGGCGATTTTCATGCTGCTTTCGCCGGGTAGCGCGGGAAAGCCGTAGTTGATTTTGTCGTCGCCGCGGCCGTGGGTGAAGATGAACGTCGGTGAGTGGCCAACCAGTCCGGCATTCTCTTCCAGTTCGAACCAGAACAGTTTCTGCCGGTAAACGCTGAGCAGATTCTCATACGGTTCACCGAGCAACTCGCCGTTCCAGTTGCCCGCGCTGATCACCAGCTTATTGGCAAACAGCGTGCGCCGGTCCGTGGTGACCGTGACACCCTCCTCGTTCGAGATGATCCCGGTGACGGTCTCGCCTTTGTAGAGCGTCGCACCGTGTTGCTCGGCCAGTTTGAGCTGCACGTCGATGCAGCGCTCGGGGCGCACGAAGCCGCCGCCCGGTTCGAAATAGCCGATGGCCGAGTCGTGCACGTTGGCGAATTGCGGGAAGCGCTGGCGAATCTGTTCGGCGGACAGGACTTCGTGCTCGATGCCGTAAGTCCGCGCCAGGCCGATGGTGCGCAGGGTGAAGTCGGTCTGATCTTCAGGATCGAATTCGGCGCTCGACGTCAGCACCAACAGACCCGATTGCTCGAACAAAGACTCTCCCGTCAGTGCCTCCAGCTCACGCCAGATACGATGTGAATTGCGCACGATCGGCACGTATTGCGCGCCTTCTCCGACCGAAAGCCGAGTGATTCGAGTATCGCCATGGCTGGAACCGAGGTTGTGCGGCGGGTGATGGCGGTCGATGCCGACGACATTCACCCCCGCTTTCGCCAACTGGTAAACCGTGGCAGCGCCCATGGCACCCAAGCCCAGAACCACCACCTCACATCGCTCGGACATCAATAGCTTCCTATCAAAAGGCGCCAGTTGAGCGGTAAACCCTTTAGGAATCAAAGACTAAAATTGCATATCCATATGCTCTTTCGCGTCATGACTCAGGGTGGTTCTGTCGCGCTGCCGAACTTTCGGGATTATCCCAACGCCGCAAACCCCCGCCGCAAATCCTCGATCAGCGCGGCAACATCCTCCAGCCCGACATGCAACCTCAGCACCGGATTGAGCAAGCGCTCGGCTGCACCAACGCGATCCTGGGTATCCGCCACGGTAATCAGGCTTTCATACCCACCCCTCGAAGCCCCCAGTCCGAACACCTGCAACGCATCAATAAAGCGCTCAACGCCGTCCACATCGGCATCGCGCAATTCAAAGGACAACAAGCCGTTGCTGCCGCTGAAATCGCGTTTCCACAGTTCATGCCCCGGATGTTCAGACAGCGCCGGGTGAAACACCCGCTTTACCTGCGGCTGATCCTGCAGCCAATAGGCAATCTCCAACGCCTGACGCTCGTGCACTTCCAGCCTTGGCGCCAGGGTTCGCGCACCGCGCAGCACCAGATAGGCATCGTCCGGGCTGACGGTGATGCCAAAGGTGTCGCTCATCGACGCCAACGGCTGCCAGACCTCCCGCAGTGTGCAGACGCTGCCCATGACCACATCGCTGTGCCCGCACAGATACTTGGTCAGCGCCATGATCGAGATGTCTGCGCCGAGTTTCAGCGGTCGATACAGGTAGCCCGAACCCCAGGTGTTGTCGACGGCCAGCAGGATGCCTCGTGGTTTGCACAGCGCGGCGATGGCTGGCAGGTCGGCGAGTTCATAGAGCAATGAGCCGGGGACTTCGGTGTAGACCATTTTTGTCTGGGGCAGCAGTTGCGCCGCCAGGTCGCTGCCGTCGGGGGCGAAGTAGTTGACCTGGATGCCGAACGGCTCGAACAGTTCGCGGGCCAGATGTCGCACCGGCGCGTACACCGCGTCAGTGATCAGCAGGTGATCGCCGGGGCGCAGGTAGGTCAGGAAGGTTTGGGCGACAGCGGCCAGCCCCGTGCCGAACAGACGGGTGCGGTAACCGCCCTCCAGTTCGGTGACCAGATCTTCCAGAGCGAACGCCGTCGGATTGCCCCGGGCGCCGTAGCTCAGCACGCGTTCTTTGTCTCGGCGGGCACGGGCGTCGCGCATTTGCGCCAGATTGTCGAACAGCACCGTGCTCAAGCGACTGACCGGTACGTTGACGCCCCGCGCACCAGTGCCCTTTGCGCTACGCCCGGCTTGCACAAGGTGCGTGCGGACTCGCCAATCGGCTTGCACACGCAGCGGTTTGAGACTGGCGATTTCATCCGCGCTCATCTGCGCCAACAAGCCGATTTCCCAAGCCAGATACTGGCGGGCAGCGTCTTTGTTGCCGGAGTGCCGATCGTGGGTGAAAAACAGAAAGTCGATGCATTGCTCATCGGGCGGCGCGTTGGCGTCCTCCTGCACGGCGAATCCAGCCGCGCGCCAGGCAGCGAGACCGCCCTGCAACAGGCGCACGTGCTCACGCTGTTCGGCCGTCAGCGCCTGCGCGGCGAAAGCGGCCAGCCGTGGGTCGTCAGCCAGCAACACCACCGGTCGCTGCTCGCCAGCAACGTCATTGGCAAACAACGAGCGGATCGACCAGCGTGAGCCCGCGATATGCGCCTTGCGATAGCTCATGCTCGGGCGCAGGTCTATCAGCGCTACCGCATCATCCTTCAGCGCATCATTCAGCGACTGCGCAGTGATGATGGGCAACGCCGAATGAGTCGGCGCCTCATGCACCGGCAACGCCAGATCACTGTTGACCCCGCCTGCCAGCACATAAGCCTCATGGCCCAGTTGTCGCAGCCAACTGGCGACAATCGGCGCGCGCACACCATCGCTGTCAACCAACACCAACCGCGCCTGACGCACGCCGATGTACAGATCCGTCGATTGAATCAACTGCCCACCCGGGGTGTGTTGCGCACCCGGCAGGCTGCCAGCGGCAAATTCCTCAGCGGTGCGCACATCACAGAGAAACAGACTGCGTGCGCCCTCCTTCGCCCATTGCCGAACCTGCGCAGCGACCACCGTTTTCACGCCGGCCTGCTCGGCCACTCGCGTGGCGGCGAGACGTTGTTGTGGCAAGGTCTGCGCAGACACCGCATCGGCATAGCGCCGAGTGCTGCCATGCTCCAGCTGGAAGTCTTCGAGGTACCAGCCTTGCGTGCCGTTCTCCAGCGCGTAAACCGGGTTCTTTACGCCCAGATTGATCAAGGTCTGGGCGCCGATGATGCTGCGGGTCCGGCCGGCGCAATTGACCACGATCGGCGTGCTGTCGTCCGGCACCAGATCCTGAACGCGATAACCCAGCTCACCATTCGGGCAGCAGACCGAACCGGGAATGGTCATCTTGCGGTATTCGTCGAACGGCCGCCCGTCCAGCACCACCAGCGGCTCACCCCGCGCCTGCCATTCGGCTAACTGCGTGGCGGTGACATGCGGCGTATGCGCGGCCTCCTCGACCAATTCGCCGAACGCCTTGGACGGCACATGCACACCGGCAAACAATTGATAACCAGCCGCCTGCCAGCCGTTGGCACCCCCGACGAGCACGTGCACGCGGCTGTAGCCCCACGTTTGCAGAATCTGAGCGCAACGTGCCGCCACATCCCCGCCATTCTGGTCATAAATCACCAGTCGCACCTGAGGGTTAGGCGCCAGACGCCCGACCTCCAGTTCCAATCGGCTATAGGGCAGATTGACCCCGAAAAACAAGTGAGCTTCGCCATACTGGCCATGCTCGCGCACATCGAACAGGGCGATTTCCTGTCCATCGAACAGCCATTGCTGCAATTGCTCCGGGGTGACGGTCTGGCTCATGGGAGTTCCGAAAAAAGAAATTATTGAAGCGCCGGCGAGCGCTGATTGGCCGCGATGTCGATCATGCGTAGGCCTTGATCGACGGCGCCATTTGCGAGGCGTTGTAATTGAGAATGCGCCCGTCGGCTTCGACGCCATAACGGCCGTTCAGCGACTCCAGCGGCAAACCGTAGAGGTGGAAATGCAGGGTGGCCTGCTCGCCTTCGACACGAATGCCATGCAGGTCTTCACCGAGAAACGCGATTGAGGTGCCGGGCTGCACGATTACTTCTTCTTGCAAGTGCAACGTGGTGAACCCCGGTTCGCGGCCTTCGTCATCGCGGCGGTAAACGTAATTGATTTCCTCGCCTTCGACGGCGCTGATGATCGCCCAGGTTTCGTGGTTGTGCGGGATGGTGCTCTTGCCAGGCAACAACGAGTTCAGATACAGCGTCGGTGTGTCGCCATCGTCATTCAGACGGTAGCGAAACGCTGTGCTGCCCTGCCCCGGCACCGGCGCGGGAAATGCCTCGAAGTTGAACAGATCACGCCGTTCGGCAAGGTCTTCGAGCAGGACAACAATTTCTGCCAGGGCGGCGCGGTCGACGCCACGCTGATTGATCACACGGATTTTCTGCAGAAAATCCTCAATGACGGCGGCACGGTTTTCGGTACTCATGAACAGGCTCCTCGGTGTCAGACGGACAGGCTGTAGCGACCCAGATTGGTCAGCAGGTAGGGGTCATTGGCGATGACAGGACGGCGCCCCGGATCGCCCAAGGCATGGCGCAAAAAGGTTTGCGTGCGCTCGCTGTCCGGGTGTTGAAAAATCTTCGCGGCGCTGCCGTGTTCGACGATCACGCCGTTTTCGGTGAAGTAGACGATGTCGCTGATTTCTTCGGCGAAACGCATCTCGTGGGTCACCAGCACGCAGGTCATGCCCTCTTCGGTCAGCTCCCGAATCACCGTCAATACTTCACCAACGGTTTCCGGGTCGAGGGCCGAGGTCACTTCATCGAACAGAATCAGCTCCGGACGCATCGCCAACGCCCGGGCGATCGCCACGCGCTGCTGCTGACCACCGGAAAGTTGCCCGGGAAAGGCATCGGCCTTGTGCTCCATACGCACTTTGGCGAGCAAGGCACGCGCCTCTTTTTCCGCCTCGATCCGACTGCGGCCGAGGACTTTGCGCGGCGCGATCACCAGGTTCTCCAGCACCGACAAGTGCGGGAACAGGTTGTACTGCTGAAAGACGAACCCGACCCGTTTGCGCAATTCGATGCGCTGGGCTTCCTGAGCCAGTGTGTGCACCTCGGTGTTGCCCACGCGGATCGTGCCGCGCTGTGGCTGCAGCAGACCGGTGATGCAACGCAAAATGGTCGATTTGCCGGAGCCGGACGGGCCGATGATCGACACCGCCTGACCACGATGCACATCCAGATCGATGCCCTTGAGCACCGGGTTGCTGCCGAACGACAGGTGCAGATCGCGCAGGCTGATCAGGGGCTCGGCGACGGTTTCAATAGAAGGCATAACGTCGCTCCAGGTGTTGGGTAAGACGGGAAATCGGGTAGCAATAGGCGAAGAACAACGCCAGCAGACTCAGGTAAATCACCACGGTAAAACCGGTCATGTTCACCGTGTTGCTGGCGATTTGCGCGGTATCGATCACGTCGTGCACGCCAACCAGTGAGGCCAGCGCGGTGCCCATGGTGATGACGGCATACAGGTTCATCCACGGCGGCAACATGCGCTTGAAGCAATGCGGCAGGATGATCGAGCAAAAGATCTGCCCGCGGCTGAAGGCCAGCGAACGCGCGGCTTCCCACTGGGTGCTGGGGATCGAAGCAATCGCACCGCGGAAGATTTCCGCAACGTTGGCGCTGGCTGGCAAGGCCAGGCCGATGGTCACCTTGACCCAGTCCGGGAACGACACATACGTGCTGCCGATGTGGATCTCGAACGGAAATACGTAAGTGGTGAAGTAGATCAACACCAGCCAAGGTGCATTGCGGAAAATCTGCACCCAGATTCGCGCCGGCAGGCGCAGCAAGCGCAATGGCGACAAGGCCAGCGCGCCCACCAGCAACCCCAGCAGCGACCCCAGGCCGATCGCGACCAGACTGATCAGAATGTTCTGCGCAAAGCCTGCGGCCAGCGCCGGCGACCATTGCAGCAGCGCTTTGAGCACTGGACTTTGTGGGGTGAAGCAGACCAGCCAGAGCACCATGCCGGCCGCCAGCAGCAACTTGCCGAGGTGTCGACGCGGCCAGGTCAGCGGCGCGGCAACGGATGATTCAATGGCCATAGCCGGGCATCCTCAGGCGCGCTTCGAGGTAGCGCCCCACACAATTGACGGTAAAACTCAGCAGGCCGAAAAAGCTCAGGATCAAAATCATCAGCTCCAGCACGTTGTCGCTCTGGGTCCAGATCATGATTGCCGCGTAGGTGATGTCGCCGACGGCAATCGCCGAGGCCACGGCGGTCATTTTCACCAGATCGATCAGGTTGTTGATCAGTGACGGCAAGGCAAAACGCAGAGCCAACGGCAGTTGCACGTTCCACAACAACTGGCGGCTGTTGAACGCCAGAGAGCTGGCAGCCTCCAGCGTCACCGCCGGCACAGCCTCAATGCCGGCGCGCAACGCCTCGGCATGAAAAGCGCCTTTGTGCAGTGAGATCACGATCACCACCCAGGCGAACGGCGTCAGCGGATTCGCCGCGCCGACGGCCTGGGTCAACAACATGTTCAGCACCAAAAACGCGCAATACAGCTGCACCAGCGTCGGTGTGTTGCGGGTGACTTCGACAAATACCCGCGCCGGTCTGGCCAGCCACGGTTTGCCTGAGGTCAGCATCGCCGCCAGGCCGACACCGGCGAGCAAGCTGCCGACGATGGTCAACAGGCACAGCGACACCGTGGTCAATGCGCCCTGTGCCAACGTTCCGCGCTGATAGGCGTCGAGCAGAAAGCTGTAATTGAGACCGAAACCGGCGGTCCAGTGGACGAACATTTCCAGCCAGTGATTCATGCTGCGCCCCGCAATTGTCGGCAGGCATGAGCGATGCGGCGCCCGGCTTCAGCCACGTTCTCGGTCGCGGTGGCGATTGACAGGCGAAACCACGGCGACAAGCCATAAGCACTGCCCGCCACAGCCGCGACACCCTCATCGAGTAAATACGCGACGACATCCGCGTCATTGTTCAGGCGCACTCCGTCCGGGCGATAACGCCCGAGCAGACCGGCGCAGCGGACAAACACAAAGAAGCCGCCCTGCGGCTCAAGCACTTCCAGACCGTCGATGTCGCGCAAGGCGTTTACCAGCAAATCCCGACGCCGGTGATAAGCCGCCAGCTGTTCCGGCAAGAAATCCAGGCCGCCGTCGAACGCTGCCAGTGCGGCGGCTTGCCCCACCGAGGACGCACCGGAAGTCGATTGCGACTGCACGACCGCCATGGCCGCGGTCAGCACTTGCGGGCCGGCGCCGAAACCGATGCGCCAACCGGTCATCGCGTAGGTTTTCGAGACGCCGCCGACCAGCAGACAACGCGCTTGCAGATCGGGCGCCACATTGAGCAGGCTGTGTGCCGGTTGACCGTCAAAGCGGATGTGTTCGTAGAGTTCATCCAACAGGATCAGCACCTGCGGGTGACGGCGCAAAACGGCGGCGATCGCTTGCAGTTCGGCCACGCTGTACACCGCGCCACTCGGATTGCCGGGGCCGTTGAGGATCAGCCAGCGGGTCCGTTCGCCGATGTGCTGTTGCAGTTGTTCGGCGCTGAGCTTGCAGCCCTGATCAAGTTCGCATTCGATAAACACCGGCTCGCCGCCGTTGAACCGCACACTGTCCGGAAACGACGGCCAATACGGCGTCGGCAGCAGTACTTCATCACCGTCATCCAGGGTCGCGGCAAACGCGTTGAAGATGATCTGCTTGGCGCCGTTGGCAATCACGATGCCGGCCAGCGGATAGTCGAGACGGTTTTCTCGCTGCAGTTTGCGCTGCACCGCCAGGCGCAAGGCTTTCACGCCGGGGGTTGGCGTGTACTTGGTCGCCCCGGCAGCGATGGCCGCATAGGCGGCTTGCTTGATGTGTTCGGGGGTGTCGAAATCCGGCTCGCCGGTGGTCAGGTCGAGAATGTCGCGACCGGCCTCACGCAATTCAGTCGCGCGGGATTTGGCGGCGGCATTGGCCGACAGCGAGACGCGTTGCACACGTCGTGACAGGCGCAGGTTCATGGCGCAATCACCTCGACAACCTTACCGGGATTGAGCAGGTTTTTCGGGTCCAGTGCCTGCTTGATCCGCCGCATCAGTTTCAGCTCGACCGGGCTTTTATAGCGTTCAAGCATGTCCCGTTTGCGCTGACCGATACCGTGTTCGGCGCTGATCGAACCGCCGTGGGCATGGGCGCTGTCGTGGACCCGTTCGCTCAATGCGGCGTAGTTGGCCATGTGCGCCTCGACGGTCGAATCCAGCGGATGCGCGACGTTGTAATGCAGGTTGCCGTCGCCCAAATGACCGAAGGTGAAATGACGCACGCCGGGAAAATGCGTTTGCAACAACGCATCGGTGTGCGCGACGAACGCCACGATTTGCGAAATCGGCACCGAAATGTCGTGCTTGATGTTGCGTCCGGCGCGCTTCTGCGCCTCGCTCATGTTTTCCCGCAGCAGCCATAGCGCTTCGCTTTGAGCGAGGCTTTCGGCGATCAATGCGTTGGCGAGCAAGCTGTTTTCGAACGCCTCGCCGAGCACCACTTCAAACGCTTCGCGCGCATGGCTTTCGCTGTGGTTATCCGACAGTTCGAGCAAGGCGAACCACGGCAGAGTGACGCCGAGAAACGGTTGCGGTCCTTCGGGAAACTGCTCGCGCAACAACGCCAGACACTCGGCGCTGAGCAGTTCGAACGCCGTGAGGCTGGCACCGAAACCAGCGCGTGCATGGGAAAGGAATGCCACCGCTTGGGCGAGAGAGTCGAAGGCCAGCAACGCCGTGGCTTGCGCCTTGGGTAACGGAAACAGCTTCAGCGTCGCCGCGGTGATAATGCCGAGTGTGCCTTCGCTGCCAATAAACAGATCGCGCAGGTCGTAACCGGTATTATCCTTGCGCAAACCGCGCAGACCGTTCCAGATTTCACCCTCAGCGGTCACCACTTCCAGGCCCAGGGTCAGTTCGCGGGTATTGCCGTAGCGCAACACCGCAGTGCCACCGGCATTGGTGCCCAGATTGCCGCCAATCGTGCAACTGCCTTCGGCGCCCAGACTCAGAGGGAACAAGCGTCCGGCGTGACGGGCAACGTCCTGAACGTTTTGCAAAATGCAGCCGCTCTCGACGGTCAGGGTGTCGTTATCGGTGTCCACCGAGCGCACCCGATTCAGGCGATCAAGCAGTAACAGAACGGCTTGACCACTGGCGTCCGGGGTGGCGCCGCCCATCAGACCGGTGTTACCGCCCTGCACCACGATGGGGGTGTCCCGTGCCACGCAGGCACGCACTACCGCCGCGACTTCCTCGGTACTTGTCGGGTGCACAGCGGCAATGACTTGCCCGACATACCGGCCCTGTTTATCAGTCAGGTACGCCGCCGCGTCTGCGCTGCTCTGGACATGGTTGGCGCCGAGCAGTTGCTGCAACGCTTCGAACAATGCCCGGCTCATGGTTGCGCCGCCAACGGCGCCGCATTGCGGTACTGCTCGTGCAAATCACGCAAGGCCTGCGACGGTGCCATGCCGGTGCGCTCGCCGAGTTCGATCAGCCAGCCACTGCGGTGCCAATCACGGACGATGGCATCGAGTTTTGCCTGGGTATCGTGCTCGCCCTTGCGCAGCCAGATCACTGAGTTGGACGGAATCAGATCGCCCGGCAGCGGCGTTTCATAACCGGACCACTCGGCATCGCTTAATAATGCGTGCATGGTCGGGCTGACATGCACCGCTGCCACACAACCATTGCCGCGCAGCGACAGCAGCGACTCCGACTGACTGCGGAACGCCTTGATCTCGGCGCCGTAGGTTTCCTGCAAAGGCTTGATGAAATTGCTGCCCTGCGACACGCACACCGGTTTGCCCTTGAGATCGGCCCATTGGCTGATGCCCGCGCCCTTTCGAATCAACGCCGCGCCACCGACCTCCTCGTAAGGCGTGGGCACGTAATCGAGAATCTCGGCGCGCTCATCGGTGAACTGCATGTTGGCAATCAGGATGTCGACCTTGCCCTGCTGCAAGAACTGCACGCGATTGGGTGCCTGCACCGAGACGGTTTTGGCTTCGACGCCCAGCGCCTTGGCAATGCCCTTGGCCAGTTCGACGTTGTAGCCCAAGTGCTCGCCGGTCTTCGGCTCGATCGTACCGAACGGCGGGCCGCTGAGAATCACCCCGACGCTGATGGCGTGGCGTTGCTCGATCTTGTCCAGCGTCGCATCGGCCTGGGCGAGGCTGGCGACCATACCGGCACACCCCGCCAGGCACAGGGTGAGCAGATTTCTTGCGGAAAAATGACGGTTCATGCACGACTACCTTGCAAAGCCATCGCGCAGCACGATGGACCGTGGAAAACGTGGGCGATCAGGCGCCGTTGGCTTGAAACTGCCTTTGCAGTTCCACCAGCGCAGGTGATGCGGGGGTGATGTGGTTGCGGGTCTGGGCTTCGATCAACCAGCCGCTGCGATGCAGGTCTTGGATGATCGGATCGAGCCTGGCTTGGGTGTCGCTTTCGCCGCGACGGGTCCAGATCACCGACGGCGCCGGGTTGAGTTCCGGACTGATCGCTCGATAGCCCTGCCATTCGGCGGAGTCAGCCAGCAGCGGATTGATCAGCGTGGCGTCATGCACCGCCGCGACGCAGTTATTGCCACGCAGGGCGAGCAGCGATTCCGACGAACTCTTGAAGGCTTTGATCTCCACGCCCAAATCGGTCAGTGGTTTGACGTAACTGCTGCCCTGCGAGGTGCAGACTGCCTGGTCTTTCAGATCTTCCCAGCGGGTGATCTTGCTGTCCTTGAGTACAGCGGCGATGCCACCGACGCGATAAAACGGCGTCGGTACAAAGCCGAGGATCTCGCCGCGCTCGGCGGTCCACTCCATGTTGGCAATCAGCAAATCGACTTTGCCTTGCTGGAGAAACTGCACGCGGTTGGCAGGCAGCACCGGCACCAGTTGCACTTCAGCGCCGAGGCGACGGCCCAACTCCTGCGCGAGCTCAACGTTCAGGCCGCGCGGTTTCTGCGTGGCGGGATCAATCCCGCCGAACGGGCCACCGGACAGCAACACGCCGACCACCAACTGATGACGCTGCTCGATCTTGTCCAGCGTCGCATCGGCATGGGCAGTCGCAGTTCCGGCCAACGCGATCAGAGCGCCCAGTACCACGGGCAACCATTGTTTAACAGGCGTGCGCTTGAGCAACATGAACTTCCCCCAGATGGTTGATCGGCGTACCCCGATCTGTGTGAGGGCATCCTATGTACCGCGCGGGTGTAACGGAAATTCAATTATCTAATATCGTTATAACTCGGCGTATTGCGATTTTTGGCATAAGCCTTTGAGCCCTGTGTTTACTGGGAGTCTGGATTGATCAATTCAAGCCATCGACAGAAACACATCAATATCTGTAATGTTTAGCGTTGCCGTATTGATATAAAACAGCCAACAGGAATGGCCATGTCGACCTCATCTACCCTTGACCTCGAATTGCTGCGCACCTTTATTGCTGTTGTGGATCACCACAGTTTTGCCGAGGCCGGCGCACAACTGGCGCGCACGCAGTCGTCGGTCACCCAGCACATGCAGCGGCTGGAGCAACTGGTCGGCGTGAGTCTGTTCGAGAAGCGCGGGCGGCAAAAACAACTTACCGAGGCCGGATTGCAGTTGTTGCGCAATGCGCGGCAAATGCTTTTGCTCAACGACGAGGCACTCAATGGTCTGCGCGAAAGCACTCTGAGCGGCGTATTGCGCATCGGCTCGCCCCATGACATCGCCGATACCATCCTGCCGCCGATGCTCAGCCACATCGCCCGCTCGGCACCGCGCCTGCGGCTTGAGATCGACGTCGGTCGCAGTCCTTTTCTGATGGAAGATTTGCACCGCGGCAAGATCGACATGGTCATTTCCACCCGCCAGGACGCCAGCCTCGAAGGCTTCGCCCTGCGCACTTCGCCGGTGTGGTGGATCTGCTCGGCGCAGTACATCCATAACCCCGGCGAACCCCTGCCGTTGATTCTGGTGGATGAGCCGAGCATCTATCGACGCTACGCACTGGAAGCGCTGGAACGCGCGAACATCCCATGGCGTCAGGCGTATCTGGCGTCCAATCTGATCGGCATCAAAGCGGCAACACGCGCAGGCCTTGGCGTCACGGCGCGGAGTATGGAAATGCTCGGGCCGGACATGCGCGTACTGGGTGAAACCGACGGGCTGCCACGGTTGCCGGACGTGACCTATCACCTGTGGATCCGCCCCAACAGCGTGAACCCGATGGTGCGCCGGGCTTATGAATTGATCAGAAGCCGCCAGGGGGCGTGACTGATCACCGACGCTGCAAGATTTTGTGGTCTAAGCTGCCTTTTAAAGCCGTGCGTCGGCTGACTGCTGAGCGTTGACTGAACACGGCACTGCGGGAGAGCTGTCATAACCCACATTTTTCCTGGCAAAAACGCGTCTTGCGCCGACATTGCACACATCTGTTCGACCCACTGAGCACGCCAGTTCCAGCTCAGGCGCGTTATTCAACAACGAACAACGCTTTATTACTGAATTTGTGATTTAACTAGGTAGTTACCTAACTATATAATGCGTTCCTCATTTCAACGGGACACTCAACGTGAAGCAGAGTCAACGCCTCTCGGGCATATCAAAATTCATTCTGGTCGGGCTGGGCGTCGTCATCGCCCTGCTCGGCTTGGCGCTCGCTGCTGGCGGCGTGAAGTTGGTCAGCCTGGGAGGTTCGTGGTACTTCCTGGTGGGTGGCTTGGTCATGGCCGTTTCCGGTCTGCTGATCGCGCGCTTCAAGCTGGCCGGTGCGTGGCTGTTCGCTGCGTTCCTGGTGGGTACCGCGATCTGGGCGGTGAGCGATGCAGGTCTGGTGTTCTGGCCGGTGTTCTCGCGCCTGTTCATGTTCAGTGTGATCGGTTTGGTCGTGGCGCTGGTTTATCCGCTGCTCAAGCGTGCCAACGGCGGTGTTGCGGGTCGCGGCGCTTACGTCGTAGCTGCGGTGCTGGCGGTCGGCGTGGTTGTCGCGGCCGGCAATATGTTCGTCGCCCACCCGACCGTTGCTGCCACCGGCACCGGCCCGGGCCTGACCCCGGTCGAGCCGGACAAAGCGCAAAAAGACTGGGCGCACTACGGTAATACCGAAGGTGGCAGCCGCTTCGCCGCGCTGGACCAGATCAACCGCAACAACGTCGACAAGCTGAAAGTGGCGTGGACCTATCACACCGGTGACGTCGCCGAGAGCGATGGCAACGGCGCTGAAGATCAGCTGACCCCGCTGCAGGTCGGCAACAAGGTGTTTATCTGCACCCCGCACAACAACCTGATCGCCCTCGATGCCGACACCGGTAAAGAGCTGTGGAAGAACGCGATCAACGCTCAGTCGAAAGTCTGGCAGCGCTGCCGTGGCATGGCCTATTTCGACGCCACCAAAGCGATTGCTCAGCCGAGCAACTCGTCGATCATCGAAGCCAAACCGGCGCCGGCCGCCAATTGCCAGCGTCGTCTGCTGACCAACACCATCGATGCGCGCCTGATCGCGGTCGATGCGGACACCGGCGAGTTCTGCCAGGGTTTCGGCAACAACGGCCAGGTTGATCTGAAAGCTGGTCTGGGTAACGTGCCGGACAGCTACTACCAGTTGTCCTCCGCTCCGCTGATGGCCGGCACCACCGTGGTGGTTGGCGGTCGCGTGGCTGACAACGTGCAGACCGACATGCCAGGCGGCGTGATCCGTGGTTTCGACGTGATGACCGGCGCCATGCGCTGGGCGTTCGACCCGGGCAATCCGCAGGATAAAAACGCACCAGCCGACGGCAGCACGTATGTGCGCAGCACGCCGAACAGCTGGGCACCGATGTCCTATGACCCAGCGACCAACACCGTTTTCCTGCCGATGGGCAGTTCGTCGACCGACATCTACGGTGTCGAGCGCAGCAAACTCGATCACACCTACGGTGCTTCGATCCTCGCGCTGGACGCCACCAGCGGTGACGAGCGCTGGGTGTTCCAGACCGTGCACAACGATCTCTGGGACTTCGACCTGCCGATGCAGCCGAGCCTGATCGACTTCACCAAGGATGGCAAAAGCATTCCGGCGCTGGTCATCGGCACCAAGGCCGGGCAGATCTATGTGCTCGACCGCGCCACCGGCAAACCGCTGACCGAGGTTAAAGAAGTACCGGTGAAAGCGGCGAACATCCCGAACGAACCGTACTCCCCGACTCAGCCGAAATCGGTGGGCATGCCAGAAATCGGTGCTCAGCACCTGACTGAATCGGACATGTGGGGCGCCACGCCGTACGACCAGTTGCTCTGCCGCATCGACTTCAAAGGCATGCGCTACGACGGCCTGTACACCGCGCCGGGCATGGACAAATCGCTGAGCTTCCCAGGTTCGCTGGGCGGCATGAACTGGGGCAGCATCTCCACTGACCCGGTACACGGCTTCATCTTCGTCAACGACATGCGCCTGGGTCTGTGGATTCAGATGATTCCGTCGCAGAACAAAGGCCAGGCGGCTGGCGGTGGCGAAGCGCTGAACACCGGCATGGGCGCCGTTCCGCTGAAAGGCACGCCGTACGCCGTGAACAAGAACCGCTTCCTGTCGGTAGCCGGTATTCCGTGCCAGGCACCACCGTTCGGCACGCTGACCGCCATCGACATGAAGACCCAGAAAATCGCCTGGCAGGTTCCGGTCGGCACCGTTGAAGACACCGGTCCGCTGGGCATCCGCATGCACCTGCCGATCAAGATCGGTCTGCCAACCCTCGGCGGCACCCTGTCGACCCAAGGTGGTTTGATCTTCATCGCCGGCACCCAGGACTTCTACCTGCGCGCGTTCAACAGCGGCAACGGTGAGGAAGTCTGGAAAGCACGTCTGCCGGTCGGCAGCCAGGGCGGCCCGATGACCTATGTTTCGCCGAAAACCGGCAAGCAATACATCGTCATCACCGCCGGTGGCGCGCGTCAGTCGACCGATCGCGGCGACTACGTGATGGCTTACGCCTTGCCGTAAACCACTGCGTCCACGTTAAGCGCGGACGCTTGCTTCGAGCGCGGCACCTTCGGGTGCCGCGCTGCTTTCCCCCTATTGCTCAAGTTTTCTGCAGGAAGATTTACATGCTATCGGCTGTTGGTTTTTCCCGTTCCGACCTGTTCAAAGGCCTGTTGCTGGGCGTCGCATGCACCACCACCCTCCCCGCGCTGGCCGACAATGATTCCGATCTGTTCACCCGCAGCACCCTCACCGGTGACTGGGGTGGCTTGCGTCACCAGATGGATGAACAAGGCATCAAGTTCACCGGCGACTACAGCGGTGAAATGGCCTACAACGCCGACGGCGGCCTGCATCGCTCGGCGCGCTACTCGCAGAACATCAAACTCGGCGTGCAGTTCGACCTGAGCAAACTGTACGGCGTCGACAATGCCGGCAAGGTCCAGTTGACCATCAACGACCGTCGCGGCAACAGCGCCTCGGAAGATCTGGTCGGCAACCGTCTGCCGATCCAGGAAAACTACGGCGGCCTCTACACGCGCCTGACCGAACTGAGTTACGAGCGCAGCCTGTTCACCCCTGCGCTCAACGTGAAACTCGGTTACATGGCCATGGGCAATGACCTCGGCGGCCTCGACAGCGGCATTCTGTGCAACTTCATGAACGCCGGTTTCTGTGGCCATCCGTTGAACATGTCCGGTGGCAGCGGCTGGACCAACTACCCCAATGCCCATTTGGGCGTGCGGGTGAAATACGACCTGTCGTCCTCGTGGCAACTGCGCGTGGCCGCGTTCAACGTCGACCCGGAAAGCAACGGCAACTCCAGCCGCGCCTGGCACCTTGGCCCGAAACACACCACCGGCACCGTGGTGCCGATCGAGCTGGTGTACAAGCACGCGGGTGAATTGCCCGGCGAATACAAGCTCGGCTACTACTACGACAGCTCCGATGTAAAACGCATCGGCAGCAATAAAGAAGTGTCCGGTCGCGGCGGTCATTACCTGCTGATCGATCAGGCGGTGTGGAGTTCGCCGACGTCCGAAGGCCGCAGCCTTCATGCCTTCGGTCAGTACTCGGCGGCCAGCGAAGCGGCTTCTCCGTTCAGCAAGTGGTACGGCACCGGCGTGGTGCTGTACAAACCGTTCGAAGGTCGCCCCCGTGACACCGTCGCGCTGGGTTATGGCCGCGCCGTGCCGAACCCGCGCAGCCGTGACGTGCTGCAGGACGCCGCATTGAACAATGGCACGGCGTTTCCGAATCTGGACAGCGCCGAGCAATTGATCGAACTCGGTTATGGCTATCAAGCCACGCCTTGGCTGACCCTGCGACCGAATGTGCAGTACATCATCGAGCCGGGCGCGTTCTCCGGGCAGGACATCGACAATGCGCTGGTGTTTGGATTGCAGGTAAAAGCGGCGCTCTGATACACCGAATAGCAGGCAATAAAAAACCCGGTTTGAATGCCGGGTTTTTTATTGTCTTCAAGATCACTTTTTCTTTTTAGCTGGCTTGTCAGCCTTCTTTGAATCCTTGGCCTTCTCAGGCTTGCTGTCGGCTTTTTTCGCCGACTTCTTCGGCTCGACATCTTTTTTCTTGTCTTTCTTGTCCTTGTCGGAGGACTTGGAAAGCGCCGAGGCCGCCGCTGATTTCTTCTCAGGCGATGACTTTTTGTCTTTCAAATCCTTGCTGGCTTTCGAAGCGTCACCTTTTTTGTCTTTGCTTTTCTTTTCGTCTTTAGCCACGTTGACCACCTCTCGGAGTGTGCCGTGATTGACACAGCGCCTGTGCGATTGACCACAAGCTAATCATTAGGCGAGCAGGTCCTACAGCGGTTCAGATTATTTTCAGGCGTTCGAAAAAGCCAAATGAAGGCAGCGCCAGCTATTGCCGGCGCCACCTTTAACAACGGCCCGTTAATCAGGCCTTGTTGCCAGCCTCCTGGAGCGCCTTTTCAGCGTTGAAGCCGTCGAAGTTTTCGAACACACACATGAAGCCAGGCACGGTCACCTCTCGCGCCCAGTCGCGCTGCAGTTCGCAGTACATTTGCACGCGGCTGATGAGCTTCGCCCCCGCCTGTTCCATTCGGCGCAACGCCGCCTCGTGGGCGGCGAGCGATGTGCCGCCCACCGCATCGACCGGCACATAAACCTCATAGCCTTCCTGGATCGCGTCGAGCACCGGGAAGGTCAGGCAGGCTTCGGTCCACAGCGCGGTCATGATCAGTTTCTTGCGCCCGAGCGCTTTGACTGCCTGCTTGAACTCGGTGTCCTCCCAACTGTTGATCGACGTGCGGTCATAGGTTGGCAGATGGCCGAGCACCGCTTGCAACTCTTGAATCGGTGGTTTGTTGCGGCCCGTCGCGACATTGACGGTCGAGTGGATGATCGGCAGGTTGTAGTTGACCGCCGCTTTCGCAACGCTGGTGATGTTGAACACCAGTTCATCGCGTGGCATCGAGCGGATCGACGACACCTGAACCGGTTGATAGTCGATGACGATCAATGCTGAGTTCTCGGGCGTCAGCAGTTGATCGGTGTGCGGGTTACGGATGGGTTCGCTTGCCATTTGCAGGTCCTTTTGTATGGGTAACGCACGCGGGTAAAACGGCCGGAGCCCGTGCGGCTAATGGATTCCAGGCACAGGCGAGTGACGCCGTGCCTGGAAAAGCCATTGTGCTGTTCCCCTACTCGCGGCAGTAGTAGCATCCCGAGGCGAACTGTGTCGCGCCAAGGGGAACGCGAAAATGGATATCGAAGAACTGCAGACCTTCGTCGAAGTGGCCGATGCCGGGGGTATTTCACAGGCGGCGCTGCGGCTCGGGGTCTCGAAATCAATCGTCAGCCGCCGTCTGGTCCGGCTCGAAGCAGAACTGGGCGTGCAATTGCTGGCACGCTCGACGCGCGGGGCTTCACTCACTGAAGCTGGCGCGACGTTCCGTGATTACGCCGCCCGAGTCTGTAGCGAAATCGACATCGCCAAGGAAACCATCCTGCCCGCCGGCGCCCTTCGCGGTCGCTTGCGCGTAGCAGTGCCGTTGTCGTTCGGGCCGACACATTTCGCCCCGGTGCTGGCGGAAATGGCGCGCCGTCACCCTCAATTGCACATGCAGACCTGCTACAGCGATCGCTTCGTTGACCTGATTACCGAGGGCTACGATTGCGCCATTCGCGTGGGTTATCTGCAGGACTCCAATTTGATCGCTAGGCGTATCGGCCCGGTCTACACCAAACTCGTCGCCAGCCCGGACTACATCAAAGCGCACGGCGCCCCCGAAACCCCGGACGAACTGCACGCCCATCAGGCGCTCATGCAAGGCACCGAAGCCTGGCAATTCATGGCGGCTGACAAGGTCATCACAGTCCGCCCGCAAGGACGCTTCAAGGCTGACAACGGCACTGCCCTCGCCGCGGCCGCGACTGCCGGCCTCGGCGTCGCCTACTTGCCCGATTGCCTCACCCACGAACACATCGCCTCGGGTGCACTCGTGCCGATCATGACCAACCATCCACCGCCCCCGGCCGGTGCCTACCTCCTCCGCGCGCCAGGCCCGCATCCCGCGCGCAAGATCCGCGTGCTCACGGATCTGCTGATCGAGTACTTCGGCGAATCGCCGCACCTCGCGGTGCAGCCGCTGTCACAGCACGATGAAGCGCCGGCGTCTAGCTGAGGAAAGATCAACGCTAAGCCATGAAAGGGGAATTGAGGTGCCGCAACGCCTGCAACAGCCAACGCGTCGGACTGCATTTATTGCAGATACCACGGCGCTGATCGTGTTTTTCACCACCACCGGCATCATCAATGAACGTTTCATTGCCGGCATGACGTGGGACCAGGTTCTGCACGCGCGCCTGCTGGGCGCGGCGCTGATGATTCCGGTCGCGCGACCTTACGGCCTATGGCGGGATTGGGTGATGACGCGCGCCAGTGAGGGTCGGTTGTCCAGAGTGCTCTGGGACAGTGTTGCCCTCGTCAGTTTTCAGGTGCCTATCTATGCGGCGATCATTGCCTTCAGTGGTGCATCAGGAGCCGGCCTGCTGCGTGGCACGCTTGGCGCGGCGGTGATGATGCTCGTGCTGGGGCGACCTTATGGGGCGTTTCTTAACGGCGTGCGCAAGCTGTTTGGCCTGCCGCCGGGCGGGGACAGGCCGATGTCATTGAAGGAGTAGTCGGGTTTACCTCACCAGAACCGGGTTCAACGCTGCAGGCGTTCGCCAGGTTACGTCAGCCCAAGCCCCACCGCCGGGCGCCAGCAGCTGACGCAGTTGCGGCTCGTCAAACGCTTCGCCCAGCGAGTCGACGCGAAACGTCGCGACCCATTGCTTGCGCCCCGACTGATAGGCCTTGCCGAAATCTTCCCAACTGTCGAAACAGTCCTGCGCCCGCTGCGCATTGAGCAGCAGCACGCGCCAGGCTAGGTCAGGCTCGAGCCAACGCATCAGCAGCGCACACCGGACCAGAAACGCCACCCGGACGCAGGCAAAAGCCATGGCCGCACGCGGGTCATCGGTGGCTGTCAGCGCCTGCAAATCGAGGCCAAACCACTGCTGATCGAGCGTCGCACTGAAGTGCGCCCGCACCGCCTCGTCATTGCTGTTGCTGCGGATCCCGGCCTGGTGCAGCAACGCTGCCCGCAGGATCGTCTGCGATTGCTCGGTGAAGTGATCGCACGCTGGCGAGTAGAAACCCTCGACGGCCATCGCATCGACCATGGGCCGGGCCAGCAGCAGCGACCAGTGTTTGCGCTGGCTGAACAATGAGGCGCCGCGAGGTCTGAACGCTCGCCACAACAACCAGCCTGAAACAACCACTGTGATAAGCAAAAACATGTCGGTTTCCTTACCTTGCCCGCGCCTGCCAGGCCTGGATTTCCTCCACCAGCGGCGAGGACATGTCCGGCCACGGCACACCTTCGGTCAGGTACTGCGGGTCATTCGGCTGATGCTCAATGCGCTTGCTGAAAATATGCCGGGTCGCGTACCTGACCGATACCGCTTGCGGGGCCACCTGCAAGAACTGCTGCGGCTGACGCCCGGCCACCAGCCATTCGACCATGGCCGAAGGCGCATCGAGGCGCTCGTACAATTGCGGATAGCGGGCCACCAGCCGAGTCTGGGCGGTCGGGTCGTTGACCTCTTCGATGCGCAGCCAGCCCGCGTCGGTGCGCACAATGCCGATGGCGATGCAGTCGGCGGGCGTCTGCTCGTCGGTGTCCAGGGCATTCAGACACTGCAGCAGGTCCGGGTAATAACGCTCGACCGGCGGCCGGTTCTGCTTGCCCTTGACCTGCTCGACAGTCAACGTACCGTCGTCCTGGACGATCAGGCTGATAGTAATGTGCGGCTGGCCTTGGCCGTCGCGCAGACTGAACACGCGCATGCGCTGCTCTTCCACTGCTTCGGCGTAGCGTTCACCGTAGCCGCCGGTCAAGGCGCGGCGATCGGCAAACTGGCCCAGGCAGTGGCGCATCACGTAACTTTCAAAGGCCATTTCCGCACGCAGCAAAGCACTCTCGGGCCGCAGCTCCTGCAATACGTGCTCAGCGGTGGTCACTCGCGTGAGCAACGCCTCAGGCTGGCTCTGACACCAGCCCTGCTCGACCCGCGCAGCCATCTGCGCATGCTCCTTTTGCCACAGCGCCAGTGCCTGCGGGCAGTTGATCCGGTCAAGCTTGCCGGCCAGCGCGGTGCCCTGACGCGAGGTCAGGAACTCCACCAGCAAGGTCTCCTCGGCCAGCAGCGGCGCTTGCTGCGGATCGACCCAGACCAGCGGCGCGAACGCCTGCTGCGAAGCTTTGCCGGCGTCGCTTAAATGTTTGGCCACCCAGGACGGCGGCTCGGCGCCCAATGCCTCGACAGCCTGCTCCAACGTCAGGATGCGCCGCGCAGGTTCGAAGTTACCGACCAGATGACGATAGAAATGGTTGAGCAACCATTTGCTCACCTCTGGCGCATCTCCGCGAACCTCACTGCGCTCGGCAATGCCGCGCTTGAGTTGATCGGCATTGAGTGCGTTGCGCGGGGCGTAACCGGACTGGCGCTGCGCAGGTGTCACTTCCATATCTGCCACCAGGCCTTGCCGGCCGATTTTGCCGGCGCCTGCAGTTCGGCGATGAACTGGCGAAACTTTTCATTGTTGCCCTGATCCACCTGGCTGTTCGGATCACTGCGCAGGATCGCGCGCTGGTAATAGGCCACGGCCTCTTCCTTGCGCCCGAGCCCCTTGAGCACATCACCGGCACAGCCCAGTAGGGTTGGTTCGTCGCCTTCGTTGATGAGCTGCGCGTAACGCAACCACAGGCTGGTGGCCGCCTCCGGCAGGCAGTACGACAGGTAAAAGGCAATTTTCATCCGTGCGAACAGCGGCGAATACTCCAGCTCTTTGTCGCTGATTTCGCGCTCTTCCTGCCATTTGAGAATGCGCTCCAGCCAGACCGGAATCTCGCGTTCGCGGTCCAGCCAGTACAGGGCGCGGGTGACGTCCTGTATGTATTCTTCTGGATCGTGGCGGCTATAGCCGTAGTCGGCCGCGTAGTTCCAAAGCTGTTCGGCGGCATCGGCGATGCCCTGGTTATCCTTCAGCTCGATGCGGTTGCGGAGGATGCCCTGATAATGTTCGGCGAACGAGCTGGCGGCGATGCCGCGGGTATGCAACTCAAGGGCCTGCTCAACGAGTTGTTCGTTGTAGCAGCGGTAATTGATCGCGAGGTTGTTGCACAGCATCGAGTACAGGTGCGCGCAGGCATCGAAGCGATGTCCGCGGCCGCTGGCGAAGCATTGCTCCATACGGGCCTGGCCGAGTTCATAGGCAAGCTTTTGGACTTCGCGCAGTCGCCACCAGGTCGGCTCGGCCTCCTCGCTCGTGAGATCCTCGACATGCGTTTCGACCAGGTCCTCGAGGGCATTCGCGAACTGGTAGTAGTACATGCCAGCGGCCATTGGCGGCAAAGGCTGGCGCAGGGCATCGGCAATGCCGTGCACATCGGCGTGGGCACTGAACAGGCTGAAGACGCTGCGGTTGTCCTGCATAGCGCCGGCCGAGACGGCCTCGCGCAGCATCGTCAGTTGAGTGTTGGCGTCGATGCGCCCGGCCTGATGTTCGCGCACCGCCATCAGGCGGGTAATCCATGGGTGGTTCGGCGAGCGGCGCTCGGCCTCTGCCAGCGCTTGGTCGAAGACGTTGTCGATTTGTTCAAGGTCATTGCGCGCAGCATGCAGAGCATCGAGCAACGGGCCCAGCGACGGTGTCGACTCGTCACGCCACGGCAGGCCGGAAAGGAACTGCTCCAGCACCGTTTGATCGTCACAGGCACGCATCACGCACAACGGCCACCACGCGGACTGATCCTCGGCATCGAGCAGGCGATCGTGGACCCAATAGGCCGTGCCCGGCCACAATTCGCCGCGCATTTCATAGATTTCCATGAACGCACGTTGCCCGGCGTCTTCGATCTGGCCGTTTTCCAGCAGCCAGGGCAGATGGAAATCAACGAAGTTGTCACCGCCGCTGGATTCCAGGCTCAGGGTTGCCACTTCACAGATTGCCAATGCGCCGGCCAGGTTGCCCTGAGCCTGCAGGGAGCGCGCGGCCAGACGCGCCAGACGCACTTCCCATTCCCGGCGCTGGGGCAGCGACAATTCGGCGATCAAGCGCACCACCGGTTGCTCGAACATCGCCAGACGCAATGGCACGATTTCGATCAGCGCATTGCCCAGCCACAGCCAGTCGTTAGCGTCGACGTCCTGCTCTTCGCCAGCGGTGCGCAATGCGGCAATTGCCGCCAGCGCGGCTTCGCGCGCCTCTTCCTCACGTTCATGGTTGGCCAGCACCTGCGCCCGGCGCCGGTACTGATCAGCATCGTCCCAGGCCCGCAGGGCGTGACGGGCCGGGTTGACCTGGGCCAAGGTGTGACGCACCTCGATAGCCTTGAGGGCGACGTCGACGGTGGCGTGCTGCAGATCATCGAAAATGCGGTAGCGCCGGTACTGCTCGATATCGAACGGCAGGGGCTCGTGGGTCAATTGCTGGAGGGTGTCGAGCGTCAGCAACAGGCCCTGCTCGTCTTTGAGGTAGTTGCCCAGTCGCAGCTGGTAAATCAGCAGATTGACCTTGAGCTCGTTGCGCGCGTCGTCAGGCGTAATCTCGATCAGTGCCTGTCCGTCGTCGGCCAATACCGCTTTGGCCCTGTCAGCATCACCGGCGTTGACCCACAGCCCGTGCAGACGGCCAATCGACTCCAGCGAGGCCGCCCTGAGCGGCTGGGCGCGCAACTGGTCCAGCAGATAGTCGGCACCGTATTCCTCATGCTCGACCTCAAGACGATCCATCAATTGATCCAGCTGGATGCCGGACAGCACGGTACTGTTTTGCGTCATTGTGAACTCCATTTGCGAATGACTGTGCATCGCCCGATGCATCCTGCGTCGGCGCCCTCGAGTGGGCAGCGGGGACTCGTTTACGTCTGCCAGTGACCGGCAAAATGACGACAAGGATCGGGTAATACAGCGAGGTGGCGCACGCTACCAGTTGGCGTTTGAAAAACCAAGTGTGCGGGTGGGGCGCAATCAGTGATTGGAGTGCAAACAGTGTACGGGCACGATATCACTGGTTTGACAGCTCACTGCAAACGCTCCTTCGATCAGGATCATTGAGATCAGGCTGTGCCTCATCGATTGAGGACCCGCCCTACCCGTCAAACGTTTTTCGCGGTCATGTACTGGCTGAAATTGTTGATGTGGTCGTCAAGGTTATCCTCAAGCATCATCCGGTACTGCTCACAGAAATACTTCAACATCGCTTCGCGAGCCTGTGCCATTTCTTCGCCCGACTTGAAACTGCGCGCGCTCACCCAAGCGTTGAATCGAGTGGTGCCGAACATCATCGACGCGCTGACTTTGCCAAGGTTTTCGAACACTTTCAGCTGCTCGTTCGACAGGTTTATATGCGCATCGGCGCGATCGTAGAATGCATCATCGGTCGTATCGGTCATTGCTGATTACCTGTCTGTCAGTGTCGGGAAATTGCGTAATTGGAACACTTCCCGCTTTGGCTCGCCACGCCCCAAGAGTGCTGACAAGCACGTCAGTGGCCTGTATCACTGTGTGCTCCCCATCCAATATTCCACGCCCGGACGCCAATCCATGAATACCTTCCAAGCCGCAAATGGCCATCTGATGATTGAATTAGGCGACTTGTCTGATGCCGACTGGAAGGCGCTGGAGCGCAAACTGGTGAATGTCTGGGGGTTTCGGCGTGTCGGCGCAGTCGTGGCCGGCCTGGACCAGACAATCTTTCCACACTTCGAGCGCCCGGATCTGACGCTCGCTGCAGGTTGGGATATCTGGTTAGGGCATCATTTGCATTCTGAAAGCGCAGCAGGCGACGAATTCTTGCAACGAATGTGTAATGAGCTGAAGTTTTGAGGTGTCCACTTCGGCTCGATTCCGACCCTCACAGAGGAACGTAATCGGTCAACAGCAGACACTCTCTGCCTAGGCCTTAAAGATCCTTGCGAAACATCACGATCTTTGGATGCGTATCAACATACTGACGTATTTCATTCGGCGTATTTAGCGCGGTGTGCCCATAGATTTCGTCGAGTACGACAAGCGTCTCTGAAATCTTGCGATTTCTGCAATACACCGGTATTTCTTTCGACTTTTCGAAGTGTTCCTGCTGCAGTAAAGCCACCAGCCATAAGGTCGGCCGCCACCAATCGTAGGCAAAATCACAGTGTTTGATGACCATCGACGACGATTTACGCTGTGCCAATAAGGCAAAGAAGTTAAGTACGTCGTCAAGCATCAGTCGATCAGCACGGTCCGCTTGCTCTATCTGGGTATCATTGAGGTTCTGCTTCGACTCATCGAGCACGCGCAATACCGGAATGACGGAGGCTGGGAACGCCAACTGGTCAACGGCGAATAGCCGACTCGCCAGAAAGCGCGCATACGACTCATCTTTGACGCCGGCGAGCAGCGCACGAAATGCGCCGTTCTTGACCTTTTGAAACTCGGGAGTGGTGAACGTTTGAAATAAATCGAAGATAGAGCGCTCTATTTCCTCACGCCTTGAATGTTTGGCTTCTTCAGCCTGGAAGAGCAACGTGATAATAACTCCGCCGAAAGCAAGCGCAGTAAACAGAACATTGAGCCCGTTATAGATCGATCCTACGGGCTCGCTAAAAACACCGTTAGGAAGTGCTTTCGATATCGGCCATACCAACGCCCAGACCGTGATGATAAAAACCATCACGGTAATGCCGATCAGTTTGTTTTTTGAAAACATAGCGCGACTCCTATCGCAAAATACGCCGGAAATCCCTTCCAAAAGGTGTTATCGAGGCAAGGTTGAGGTTCGCTGGAAGATACAGAACTGATTGCAATGGATCCACAAACGATCGACTGATACTGCAAACGTCGTCACTGGTTGACGCCCCCGTGACGATCCCGTCACTCACAAATACCAGCGATACTCCCGCGCACTGATCTCCTGCATAAACGCCAAATGATCCTGGCGTTTATTCTCGCAATACACATCGACAAACTCCGCGCCCAGCCCCTCGCGCATCTGCGGCTGATGTTGCATCGCACGTACGGCTTCGAACATCTCCTTGGGGAAATCAATTCCGCTACTGCGGTCTTCGTTCAGCGGTGCGATCGGCTCTTTGGCCGATTCCAGCCCATGCTCCAGCCCCACCAGAATCGCCGCCAGTACCAGATACGGATTGGCATCCGCGCCCGCCAAGCGATATTCAACCCGCAGGTTCTTCACGTCCGACTCGGGAATCCGCAAGCACGCATCGCGGTCTTCAAAACCCCAACTGGCCTTGGTCGCGGTGTTCACCGTACCGCCCAAACGGCGCATCGAGTTCTGGTTCGGCGCGAAGATCGGCATGCTGTGCGGCAGCAATTCCAGGCATCCGGCGACTGCATGGCGCAACGACTGCTGATGATTCGCGGCCAGCAGATTATTGCCCGCCGAATCGTAGAGGCTGACATGCACATGCATGCCGCTGCCCGGATGCTGCAAGTAAGGCTTGGCCATGAAACTGGCGCGGTAGCCGTGTTTAAGCGCAACGCCACGCGTGCTGCGGCAGAACAACGCTGCCCAGTCGGCGGCACGCAAACCGTCGTCGAGATGGCCGAAGTTGATTTCAAACTGACCGGGGCCAAGCTCAGCGGTGATCACCGTGGCGTCGATACCTTGCGCCCGTGTGGCTTCGACCATGTCATCCAGCACCGGCGCGAAGCGTGAAAGCCGTTCGATATGCAAGTTCGGTTGATCATCAGCATCGTCGGTCAGATCGTCGCGGGCAAATTGCGGCAGGCCGTCGCGCAGTTTTTTGTCGAACAGATAAAACTCCAGCTCGAACGCCACCACCGGGTGAATGCCTTTGCGCGCGAGACGCTTGAGCACCTGTGCGAGGACTTCACGGGGTTCAAACTCGATCGGCTTATCGGTGCCGTCCGACGTGATCAGCATCTGCCCCAGCGGCTGCGCTTCCCAGGTCACCGGTTTCAGTGTGCCCGGCACCAGACGGCGAACGGCATCCGGGTCGCCATCGTTGAAGCAGTAATCGCCGATCGGAAACAAACCACCCTGCACGCCCAGCAGTACGCAGTTCTGCGGCAACTTCAGTACGCTGCCGCCGGCGACTTTTTCGAGCATGTCCACGGGATAGCGTTTGCCGTAAAAGTGCCCGGGAATGTCCAGGGAAATCAGGTCGACATAACGCACCTCGGGGTAGCGTTGGCGAAAGGCACGCACTTCGGCGAGCAGGTCAGCGCAGACAGCGTCCATCGTGTTCATCCTTTGTTGTGATCAGGTGTAGACCCAGAGCAC
>Ga0247818_10000307_pt1 | contig 30211 bp, 15 predicted proteins | sample 13C_Glucose_Day1_FD_192424 | JGI IMG/M metagenome (GOLD analysis project Ga0247818, IMG submission 192424) | Soil microbial communities from agricultural site in Penn Yan, New York, United States - 13C_Glucose_Day1 | ecosystem: Environmental > Terrestrial > Soil > Agricultural land | place...
TCCGGGGCGATCTGCCCAAGGGATACCTGGACGACCTCGCGGCGTCGGCGGTCCGGGCGCTCAAGGCCTGACGCCCGGGCGCTCGCACTGCGCGGGGCCGGGGCCGCGCTACGCGGAGCCGGGGGGCCCGTCGAGCAGACGGTCCACCACACGGCGGGCCGCCCCGCCGTCGGCCGGACCGCGATGGTCCCGCCGGAAGCTCTCGTAGGCCTCCGCGTGCAGCGCCGCGGACGCCGGAGTCGTCCGCAGGGCCTGGGCCACCTCCTGGGTGGTCACGAGCAGCGGTCCCGGAGCCCGGGTCTCGAAGTCCAGGCAGAAACCGCGCACCGTGTCCCGGTAGTGCTCCAGGTCGTAGGTGTGGAAGAGCATCGGGCGGCCCGTGTGCGCGAAGCCGAACACGAGGCCCGAGTAGTCGGTGAGCAGCACGTCGGCGATCAGCAGGAGCTCGGTGGCGTCCGGGTGCGCGGACACGTCACGCAGCGCGGGGTGGGCCGGGACGCTGCCCGTCACCCGCGGATGCCTGCGGACCAGCACGGTGGTGCGCCGGTCCAGCGAGCGTGTCAGCGCGAGCAGGTCGAGCGCGGGGTCCCAGCGGTACAGCGGCGCCTGGCCGAGGGGGACGTCGGCCGGGGCGTGCGCGAGATGGTCGCGGTACGTCGGCGCGTACAGCACCACCCGGTGGCCGTCGGGGACGCCCAGCTGCCGGCGTACCCGTTCGGCCGTCTTGTCCCGGCCGGGGGCGAACAGCAGGTCGTCGGCCGGTGAACCCGCCTCCAGAACCTCGCCCCGGTAGGCCAGGGCGCGGCGCAGGTGCGGGGTGGCGAAGGCGCCCGGGGAGACCAGGACCGACCACTGGGCGGAGCGGTGGGCCAGTGTGGCGAGGTCCTGGTGGTCGGCGTACAGGGAGCCGGTGAGGTCCAGGCCGAACCGGCCGAGCGGGGCACCGTGCCAGATCTGCACGACCGACTGGTCCGGGCGGCGCTCGAACCATGCGGGCAGATGGCCGGACACGACGATCCGGCGGGACCGCGCCAGCGCCTCGTACCAGGCGGTGCTGTGCGCCACGACGGGGACGGCGGTGGGCGGGACGGACGCCGCGGCGCCCGCGGACCCGTCGGTGACCCAGAGCAGTTCGGCGTCCGTGCTCCGGCGTACGAGTTCGGTGTGCACCGCGCGCACGGGACCGTCCCCGACGTGGAGCACGGCGTCCCGGAGCGCGAGCCGGCGCTGCGCGGGGAAGTGCGCCGTCCGCAGCCGGCCCTGCTGGTACGCGCTCCGCTCCGCGTCGCCGAGCGGAGAGGCGCCGTGCACGGTCAGCCGGTCGCCGTGACGGCGGTCGAGGCGGAATCCGGACCCCGCGGGGCCCAGGGGCAGGAGCGCGGAGAGCGCCGTCTCCACCCTCACCGGCCGGCCGCCCAGGAACACCTCCCAGTCACCTTCGCGGGGCGGCCGGGCGAGCACGGCCGCGAAGCGCTGCTCCCGCCGTCCGGCGGGAGCGTGCCGCTCGACGGACTTCTGCCGCGAGACGGGGACGGGCACCGTCCAGCCGAGGGTGGCGTGCCGCAGTTCGAGCGTGCCGGTCCCGGCCCCGTGGATGCGCAGCCCACCGTCCGCGGTGGCCCCGGCGCGGTCCACGTACGGCTCGTCCGTCAGGTCCACCACCAGGTTGCCCTCGGCGTCGGCGAAGGCGGGGGGCGGCAGGTCCGGCCCGGTGGCGAGCGGCACGCGGACACCGTCGGCCACGAGCGCCGCCCGCCACCGGTCCTGCCCCGGAACGGAACCTGCCGCGAGCGCGTCGAGCGGGAGCCGCACGCCGAAACCGGCCCCGCCGCCGTCCCGGTCCCCGCGGCCACCGCCACCGCCGTCGTCGCACCGCACCGGGCAGACGACGTCCTCGGACCCGTCACGGGCCAGCACGAGTGCGGACGGCCGGACGTCCGCGTACAGCCGGCCGGTCAGTTCCAGCACGTCCCGGCCGCGGTCGTGGCCGGTGGCCATCGCGGCCGGTCTGGTCACGGTCAGCTCCAGCCGGCCGTCCCGGTAACCGAGCACCGCGCGCAGGCCCCCGCCCAGGTCCCGCACCACGGGCTGTGCCGAGGCCGCCTCCACCGCGCGCAGGGCGGCCCGCCGTACGACGCCGTGGCCCGCGACCACCACCCCCACCAGCCAGCGGCCCGGCCCCAGCCGTCCGGGGGCGAGGACCATCTCGAAGCCCGCGTGGTCGTAACGGTGCAGCTCCTGCCCGGAGTCGGCGGTTGCCCGGTCGGTCCGGACCGTGCGCACGGGAACGGGCCACATCCGCCCGCCCACCGCCTCCCGCACCAGGGCGCCCTTCAGGGACTGCCGGGCCGACTCGGCCGGGAGGTTGCGGATGTACGCGTACCCGCGCAGCCGCAGGGTGCCGTCGTCGGCCCATGACGAGTCCACCAGCCGTGCCACGGCCGGGAGATCGCCCTTGCCCAGGCGCGCCGAGACGCTCCTGCCGTCCGCCACCCGGGGGTGCACGGCCCGCCGTCTGCCCGGCGGACCCGCCACGGCGAACGTGCCCGCCCCGTTGGCCCGTTCGAACTCCAGGACGGCCAGCAGTTCGTGGACCCTGCGCTCCCGCACCAGCTGCCAGCGGATGCGTGCCGGGGCCGGCAGCCCGGCCAGGGCCGCGTCGCCCGCCCGGTCGACGAACGCGCCCGCGTCCGTCATGAACGCGGAACGGTACGCGGGGCCGCCCATCGGCAGACCTTCCAGGAAGTACACGAAGTCGTCGCGCAGGCACGAGACGTCGTAGCGCAGCCGCTGGCCGGCGCCGCGGTCCGAGAGGAACGCGCTGACCTGTTCGCAGGCGGCGATCCGGTCCCGCACGCCCCGCACGTCCGTGCGCCGCCGGGTGATCGAGCCCTCCCTGACCCGCCAGTGGTAGACGTGCTCGTGCAGCACGTCCACCGACCCGGCGAGGTAGTGCGCCGGGATCATCACCGGGGTGTCCTCGTAGAGCCTGCCCACCGGGAAGGAGAAGGCGTGCCGGTCCCAGAAGGAGCGCCGGAACACCTTGTTCCACGCGACGCGGTCCGAGAGGAGCCGGGCGTCGCGGGTGATGTGGGTGCGGAGGCGGTCGCCGGTCAGCCAGCGGTACTGCCAGGCCTGTTGCCGTTTCTGCCCGGTGAGCCGCCACACGTTGCCCGTCACCAGGTCGGAACCCGTCGACTCCAGGGACGCCAGCATCCGTGCGTACGCGTCACGGACGAGGACGTCGTCGCTGTCGGCGAACGCGAGGTACGGGACGCCGGGGGTGGTGCGGGCGACCCCCGTGTTCCGGGCGGCGCCGAGCCCCGCGTTGGGCTGGTGGACGCAGCGGAAGCGGTCGTCCCGGGCGGCGAACTCCTCGGCGATCCGGCGGCTCCCGTCGGTCGAGCCGTCGTCGACCATCACCACCTCGATGGCGTCGAGGGACTGCCCGGCCAGCGAGTCGAGACACTCCGCCAGGTAGTCCTCGACGTTGTGCACGGGGACGACGACGCTGAGGAGTGGCTTCATGTACGGATCAACCCGGGCGAGCGCCGCGGGTCACGCGGCTGACCCGAACGGGTGAAGATCGCTAGGGCGGGCGGCGGGGCCCCCGTTACGCTCGGCTGCCATGCTCCTCAGTGTCGTCGTGCCCGCCCACCGCGTTCAGGGGTACCTGCGGGCGGCCCTGGAGTCCGTGACCGGGCAGGGGCCGGCCGGGGAGGCGGAGCCCGAGCTGATCGCCGTCTGCACGCCCGACAGCCCGCTGGAGCTCGCCGTCGCGCGGGAGACCGCCGAGCGGGACCCCCGGGTGCGCGTGCTGGTCCTCGACGGCCCCTGGGACACCGGCGCGGCGAGGAACGCCGGTGCGGCGGCGGCGCGTGGCGCCTATCTGCTCTTCCTCGACGGGGACGACGTGCTCCTTCCCGGAGCGGTGGCGGAGATCTCCGCGCGGTTGTCGGACGGCCCCTGCGGCGCGCGGCCCCCGCAGGACCCGGCCGGTGACCCGCTCCCGCAGGACCCGCCCGACGTGCTGCGCCTGGGCCACGACCGGGTCGACTGGTGGGGCACGGTCGAGCCGGGCGACGCCGCCCTCCCGGCCGCCCGCAACCAGCTCTTCCGCCGCGCCTTCTGGGAGGCCCACCGGCTCCGCTTCACCGAGGGCCCGTACGGCGACGTCGTGCCCGTCCACCGTGCGGTCCTCCTGGCGTCCGACGCGGGCACCCTCGCCGGACTCGACCGGATCTGCGTACGGCACGGCCGGCGCCGCGCGGGCACGACGGCCACGACACCGGGCCGCGCGCACTTCGCGGTCATCCGCGCCTACGAGCGGCTCGCCGCCGAGACCGGCGACGACCCGCGCGTCGAGGCCGCGCGCGCCGCCCACCTGAGGGCCGTGCTCGACGACCGGGGCCGTGTCGCCCCGCGTGACCGTGCCGCCTTCTTCCGGGCGGCGGGGCTCCCCGGCCGCTACTTCTCCCACCGGGTCCGGGAGGCGGTCCGCGCCGGGCGTGCCCGGGCGCGAGCCGTCGCGCGCGCGGGCCGGAAGTCGCTGCGCGCCCGCGTGCTGAGGGTGCTCTACCGCGCCGACCTGCGCCGGCCGCTGGATCCCCGCCTCGCCGTCTACGGGGCGTACTGGAACAGGGGAGTCGCCTGCAATCCGGCCGCCGTCCACGCCAAGGCCCGCGAGCTGGTCCCGCACATCCGGGGCGTCTGGGTCGTCTCCTCCCGCCACCGCGACCGGATGCCGCCCGGCATGCCGTACGTCATCGAGGGCTCCCGCGCCTACTGGCGGGCCATGGCCACCGCGACGTACCTCGTCAACAACTCCAGCTTTCCCGGCGGCTTCACCAAACGGCCCGGCCAGACCTATCTGCAGACCCACCACGGGACCCCGTTGAAGACCATGGGCCTGGACCAGCTCCCGTACCCCGCCCTCACCGGCGGTGTCGATTTCGAGCGGATCGTCGCCCACGCCGACCAGTGGGACTTCAGCCTCTCCGCCAACCCGCACAGCACCGAGGTCTGGGACCGGGTCTACCCCTCCGCCTACGAGCAACTGCCCTACGGCTACCCGCGCAACGACGTCCTGTGCGGTGCCTCCCCCGAGCTGACGGGCAAGATCCGCGCGGAACTCGGCATCGCGCCCGGGGCGACCGTCCTGCTGTACGCGCCCACCCACCGCGACTACCGCAGGGGTTTCGTCCCCCGGCTCGACCTGGAACGCCTCACCCGTGAACTGGGTCCCGGCTTCACGCTGCTGGTGCGCGCCCACTACTTCTACGGGCGTTCGGCGGGGGCGGCGGGGGACCGGATCGTCGACGTCACCGCGCACCCCGTCGTCGAGGAGCTCTTCCTGGCCGCCGACGCACTGATCACCGACTACTCGTCCCTGATGTTCGACTACGCCTGTCTGGACCGCCCGATCATCGCCTACGTACCCGACTGGGAGGCCTACCGCGCCGCCCGGGGCACCTACGTCGACCTGCTGTCCGGCCGCCCCGGCGACACCCCGGGTGCGGTCGCCACCACCGAGGACGAGCTCGTCGGCGTGCTGCGCGGCGGCGCCTGGCGGTCCCCGGAGGCCGACGCCCTGCGCGCCGCGTTCCGCGACCGCTTCTGCCCGTACGACGACGGGCACGCGGCGGAGCGGGTGGTGCGGCGGATCTTCCCCGTGGCCCCGGACTGAACAGCGGGTCACCCGTACGGGGCGACCCCTCCGCACGCCGCCGTCGTTGTGCTCGACAGCGCGCGCATCAGGCAACGTTGGGAGAAGCTCATGCACCGGTCCGCCTACGAGCAGATGCAGCTCTGCATCGAGGAGTACCTGCCCAAGGACCGCAGGCACCGCGTCGTGGACCTCGGCTCACGGATCTCCGGGAAGCAGACCCGTACCCACCGCGGACTGCTGGCCGGCCACGACGTCGACTACCTCGGGGTCGACGTCCTCGACGGCCCCAACGTGGACGCGGTCATGACCCGCCCCTACCGGATCCCCGCGAAGTCGCGGAGCGCCGACGTGGTGCTGTCCGGCCAGGCGTTCGAGCACATCCCCTTCTTCTGGGTGTCCATGATGGAGATCGCCCGCGTGCTCAGGCCCGGCGGCCACGCCTTCATCACCGCGCCCTCGCGCGGGCACGCCCACGACGCACAGGACTGCTGGCGCTACTACCCCGACGGCTTCCGCGCGATGGCCGCCCACTCACGGCTCGAACTCCGCGAGGCGTACACGGACTTCCCGCCCGCCAGGGGGATCCGGCACGACTACGCCTCCATCGACTCCGAGGCCGCCTACTGGGGCGACTCGGTGGGCGTCTTCCGCCGCCCGCTGCCGGACCGGCGGCCGGTGACCCGGCTGAAGAACACGCTGGCCGACCTCGCCGTGCGCGAGACGGCGGTCTGGTGGGCCAACCGGGCCGGGGGAGTGGACCGGATCCCGCTGCCCCGGCCGCTGGACGGACGGGAGCGGTGCGGACGACCGGACAGCCGTACGGTCCCATCAACTACAGGTTGACGAAAGATGACATGAGCCGCAAAGCGTGCGTAGTGTCCCGCCCCATGGCTTGGCGCAACGCCGTCAACGGCGTCCTTCAGCAACTCACCGGATACCAGCTCAGGCGTGCGACCGTGCCCGCTCCCCGGTCCGCCCCGGCGGCCACCCAGGCCCCGCCCGTGGCGAAGCCCGTCGCGACGAAGCCGGCCGTGGCGAAGACGCCTGCCCTGCCCGCGGACTACGACGACGAGGCGAAGGACATCATCCGTGCGGTGAAGCCGTACACGATGACCTCGCCGGAGCGGCTCAACGCCTTCGTCCTCGCGACCCGGCACATCGTCAGGCACGGCATCCCGGGGGACATCGTCGAGTGCGGTGTCTGGCGCGGCGGTTCCATGCAGGCCTGCGCGAAGACGCTCCTGTCGCTCGGCGAGACAGACCGCGACCTCTACCTCTTCGACACGTACGAGGGCATGACCCCGCCCACCGCCGAGGACCTGCGGCGGGACGGCAGGCCGGCCCGGGAGCTGCTCGACGCGCAGGGCAAGGACCGGCCGATCTGGGCCGTGGCCTCCCTGGAGGACGTACAGGCCGGGTTCGAGCGGGTCCCCTACCCGAAGGACCGCGTCCACTACGTGCGGGGCAAGGTCGAGGACACCCTCCCGGAGCGTGCGCCGGAGCAGATCTCCATCCTCCGGCTGGACACCGACTGGTACGCGTCGACCAAGCACGAACTGCACCACCTGTACGGCCGCCTGGTGAGCGGCGGTGTCCTGCTGATCGACGACTACGGCTACTGGCAGGGATCGCGCCAGGCCGTGGACGAGTTCCTGGAGGAGACCGGCGAGCAGCTCCTGCTGCTGCGCATGGACGAGGGCCGCATCGCCGTCAAACCCTGAGCGGCCGGTAACCCTTCGCGAGCCCCGTGCCTCCCTGGCACGGGGCTCGTTCCACCAGGAGAAGTATGTTCGTCCGTCCGGAAGGATCGTGCGCAGCGTCATGGCACCCCGTCTCACCGTCGTCGTCCCGCTCTACAACGTCGAGGAGTACCTCGGAGCCTGCCTGGAGTCGCTCGCAGGACAGACCATGGCCGATCTGGAGGTCGTCATGGTCGACGACGGCTCGACGGACGGAAGTGCCGACGTGGCACTGGAGTTCTCCCGGCGTGACCCGCGCTTCCGGCTGATCCGGCAGAAGAACGGGGGACTCGGGGCGGCACGCAACGCGGGGGCCGGGCAGGCGCACCCGGACGCCGGGTTCCTGACGTTCGTGGACAGCGACGACGTCGTGCCGCCGGGCGCCTTCGCCAGGATGCTCGGCGAACTCGACGCCTCCGGATCGGACTTCGCGACGGGCAACGTCCTCAGGCTCCGGGCGAACGGGCTGCTCGAACAGTCCCCGATGTTCCGCAGGCCGATGGAGAGGTCCCGCCGGGCCACCCACGTCACCCGGGACTGGGTCCTGCTCGGCGACCGCATCGCGTGCAACAAGGTGTTCCGCAGGTCCTTCTGGGACCAGCACGCCTTCGCCTTCCCGACGGGTGTCCTGTACGAGGACATCGCGGTGGTCCTGCCGGCCCACTTCCTGGCGCGGAGCGTCGACGTCGTGGAGGAGCCGGTCTACCACTGGCGGGACCGCGACGGCTCGATCACCACCCGGCGCGCGGTGGCCCGGGGCATCCGCGACCGGGTCACGGCGGTCTCCACGGTGAGCCGTTTCCTCGCCGACCGCGACATGCCCGAGGCGAAGCGGCGCTACGACGAGCACGCGCTCTCGGGAGACCTCTGGCTGTTCATGGAGGCGCTCCCCGAGGGCGACGAGGACTTCCACGAGGCCTTCCTCACCCACGCCAACGCCTTCGCCGACACGGTCGGCCCCGAGGTCCTCGACGGACTGCCCCTGCACCTGCGGGTCAAGTGGCAGCTGATCCGGGAACGCAGGACGGCGGAGCTGCTCGCGCTCCTGGCCCACGAGTCCACGGACCGCGACACCTTCCACGTCCGGGGGTGGCTGCGGCCGCGGGCCGCGTACCCGTGCGTCGTCGCGCCCCTGCCCGGCAAGGTCACCGCACTGTCCGCCCAGGACCTCCCCGTGCACGCGCACCTCACCGAGGCGGTGTGGCGGGACGGGCAGCTGCACCTCAAGGGCTATGCGTACGTGCGCAACGCCCCGGGCGGGCCGGTGGCCACGGGCTGGCTGAGGTCGGGCCGCCGGCTGGTCCCGCTCCGGCTGCGGAGAGGGACGACGGACGACGCGGCGGCCGGATCGGGCCGCTCGCTGCACGGTTACGAACGCTCCGGTTTCGAGACGGTCGTCGACCCGCGCCGGATCGTCACCGGGGCGACCGCCCGGGGCACCCGCACCCTGTGGAAGCTGGAAGCCGTCGTCCTCGCCGCCGGACGGCCGCGCCGTGGGCCGATGCGGCTGCTCGGCAACCCCGCCGCGCCCGCCGTGCGGTACGTCGACGAGCGCACCCGGGTCGTCCCGCTGCTCTCCGGGAACAAGCTGGAGCTGCGCGCCGAACGGGTCGAAGCCGTGCTCGCCGGCCACGGGCCGACGGACGCCGGCGACGGGATCCGGATCGCGGTGCGGCTGCTGGGCGGCGAGACACCGACGGCCCTGCGGATCCAGGAGTGGCGGACGAAGGAGGTCCGGGAGTTCCCCCTGGCGGCGGACGAGGGCTCGGACGGCAGGACCGTCGTCGCCGAGGTGCCGCTGATGACGTTTCGGGGGTCCGACGGCGACTGGGGCGTCCAGCTCACCGGCGGAACCCGCGGGCTCCCGGTCGCCGCCCGCCCGGAGACCGACGCCGCGCGGTACCCGCTGCCCGGCGGCCGTGAGGTCTACGCCGCCGCGAATCCGTCCGGGGACCTGGTGCTCACCGACCGGGTCGTGCGGCCCGTCGTCACCGGCATGTCCTGGGACGACGACACCGGCCTGGTCCTCGAAGGGACCTTCCCGGCGGCGCGGTACCACACCGACGAACTGGTCCTGCGGCACAGCGGCCACCAGGAGGAGCACTCCTTCGCGGTGGAACGCACGGGCGGCGGGTTCCGTGCGGCGCTGTCGCCCGGTGCCGTCGACGGCCCCGGAGGCGCGCTGCCGCTCGCCGAGGGCCGGTGGTACCCCTTCCTCCGGAAAGTGGGCGAGACCGACCCCGAGCGCTATCTCCCGCTGCGCGTGGTGCACCAGCTGCACGCGGGCCTGCCGCGGTGGCGGGAGACGGGAGGACGCCGCTTCACCCTGGAGAGGCGCTTCCACGACCGGCTCTCCCTGCGGTCCGGCAGCGCCCTGCCGCCGGCGGAGCGGGGCGCGTACGGGCAGCGGCTGCTCCGTGAGCGCTGGGCGGGCGCACACGGGGAGGAGCTCCGCGACGCCGTGCTGTACTCCAGCTTCGACGGGCGGCAGTACTCCGACTCGCCCCGCGCCGTCCACGAGGAGCTGGCCCGGCGCGGCACCGGCGTCGAACACCTCTGGGTGGTCCGGGACCAGCAGGCCGCCGTGCCCGCCGGGGTGCGCGCCGTCGCCCTGCACAGCGCCGAGTGGCACGAGGCGCTGGCCAGGAGCCGGTGGATCGTCACCAACACCCAGCTGCCCGAGTGGTTCGAACGCGCGGAGGGCCAGTACGTCGTCCAGACCTGGCACGGCACCCCGCTCAAGCGCATCGGCCGGGACCTCGCCGGCACCGCCTTCGCGGACACCGCGTACATGGAGTCCATGCCGCGGCGGGCCGCCCAGTGGAGCGTGCTCGTGTCCCCGAACAGCTTCTCCACGCCCGTCCTGCGCCGCGCCTTCGGCCACACGGGCGAGGTGCTCGAATGCGGCTACCCGCGCAACGACCTGCTGTACGCCCCCGACCGGGCGAAGACGGCCGACGCGGTCCGGCGGTCGCTCGCCGTGCCCGACGGCAGGAGGGTCGTCCTGTACGCCCCGACCTGGCGCGAGGACCGGCCCAAGCACGGCGGCCGGTACGGACTCGACCTCCAGCTGGACCTGGAGCAGGCACGGAAGGCGCTCGGCGAGGACCACGTCCTGCTGGTGCGCCGCCACTACCTGGTCGGCGGGAGCGTCCCCGAGAACGACTTCGTCCGCGACGTGTCGCGCCACCCCGACGTCACCGAGCTGATGCTGATCAGCGACGTGCTGGTCACGGACTACTCGTCCCTGATGTTCGACTTCGCCCAGACGGGCCGGCCGATGCTGTTCCACACCTACGACCTGGAGCACTACCGCGACACCCTGCGCGGTTTCTGCTTCGACTTCGAGACCCGGGCGCCCGGCCCGCTGATCACCGACTCGGCGGCGGTCGTCGAGGCACTGCGCGACCCGGACGCCGCGACCGCCGGCCACCGTGAGGCGTACGCCCGCTTCCGTGAGGCCTTCTGCGACTTCGACGACGGGACCGCCGCCGCCCGGGTCGTGGACCTGATGCTGAAGGGGGCACAGGGATGAGCACGCCCGACGTCAGCTGTGTGATCACCGCGGGTGAGGGCGGGGAGGACGCCCTGGCCGCGTCCCTGGAATCCGTGCTGGACCAGAGCCTGCGCGCCGTCGAGGCCCTCGTCGTGCTGCCCGCCGGCGCCCCCGCGGGGCTGCGCACGGCGGCCGGATCGGCGGCCGTGCGCTCCCCGGACCGGGTACGGGTGCTCGACCCCGGCACCGACGGTGCCGCCTCCCTGCGCAACGCCGGTCTGGACGCGGCACTCGGCACGTACGTCCTCGTGCTCGACGCCGGCGAACGCCTCCAGCGGCACGCCTGCCGCAACCTCTGGGAGGCCGGGACGCGCACCCGTGCCGACCTCGTCGCCGGGCGTTGGAGCCGTTCCACCGGAGAGGGGTCGAAGGAACGGGAACCCTCCTGGCAGCACCCGCTGTTCGCCCGTTCCCGCACCGTCGCCCGGTTCACCGAGGCCCCCGAACTGGCCGTGCGCGACGCCCTGGTGACCGGATTCTGCGTACGCCGGGCGGCCCTGGAACGCCACGCGCTGCGTTACGACGAGGACCTCACCCACAGCGAGGTCCTCTTCGGTCCCCTGGTGGCGGCCGTGGTCGGCCGGATCGCACTCGTACGCCGCCGGATCGTCTCCGGGCGGGCCGCGCCCGACGCCGGCCGGGACCTCGCCGGGCTCGTCGAGGCGCACCGGCGCGTGTGCCATGTGCTGGCGGCACAGGGGCTGGCGGAACTGCGCGAGGAGCGGGACCGGTCCTTCCTGCTGGACCATCTCGTGCCCCTCGTGCGGACGTTCCCCGAACGGCCCGTCGCCGCGCGCGAACGCGTCGCGGCGACGGCGGCCCGGGTGCTGCCCGACGTCGTCCCCGAGCGGGTCCTGCTGACCCTGCCCGCCGTCGAGCGCGTCGGCGTCCGGCTGCTGGAGCGGGGCGACGCGGACGGGGTGCTCACGGCGGCGTACGCGCTGCGCCGGCGGGGTGTCGTGGCCGCGCCCCTCTCCGTGCAGGACGACGGACGGGTGTACTGGCAGGGCGGCCCCGACCCCGTGCTCGACGTCACCGAACTCGGCCACCAGTACCGGCCGTTCGACGAGCTGAAGCTGATGAACCGGGTCACCCGCTACGAGGCGCACGGCAGCCGGGTCCTGCTCGCGGGCCGGCTCGTCCTGCCCTCGCACACCGGACCCGCCCCGGACGGCCGGCTCACCGCCCGTCTGGAGTTCCGCGTACGCGACGGCTCGCGCGCCTTCCACGCCCCGGTCGACTCGCTGCGGCCCGACGCCACCGGGATCAGCTGGTCCACGGGTCTCGACGTGACACGCCTGCTGCGCCCCTTCGGACCGCGCGACACCGTGTGGGACGCGCGGATGGTGGTGGAGGACGGCCGGACCCGCTCGGTGAGCGACCTCTTCGCGGCGCACGACCTCGTCGGGCCCGGGGAGCGTTCGCCCGCCCGGCCGCGGCTCGGGAGGACGACCGGGGACACCTGGCAGCCCTACGTCACCCTCCGGGACCATCTGGCACTCAGGCTCGAAGCCCGTCACCGTCCCGCCCGTACGGCCCGCGGGCTGGTCCACTACGCCACCCACTTCCGTCCCGCACGCAGGGTGAGGCTGGCGCTGCGTGCCCTGGGCAGGCGCCGGGACCGGTTGCACGCCAGGGGTTTCAAGGTCGCGGTGTACCGCTCCTGGCTGCTGCGACTGCCCAAGCGCCGGGGGTCGGTGGTCTTCGAGAGCCACATGGGCACCTGCTACGGCGACAGCCCCCGCGCCGTCCACGAGGAGGTACGCGCCCGAGGGCTCCGGCTCCGCCCCGTCTGGGTCCACGCCGACTCCACGGAGGGCTTCCCCACCGACGTCCGGCTCGTGCGCCGGTGGTCCTGGCGCTATCTGTGGGCCCTGGCCCGGGCCGAGTACTGGGTCGACAACCAGGGGTTCCCGCAGAACCTCGACAAGCCGTCCGGCACGACCTACCTCCAGACCTGGCACGGATCGGCGTACAAGCGCATGGGCTTCGACGAGACCCGGGTGCGCCTGCAGAACACCCCGCAGCGCGAACGGCTCCAGCAGGCCGTGCACCGCTTCGACCACTTCCTCGTACGGTCCGAGCACGACGAGCGCACGCTGGCCCGCGCCTACCGGCTGCCGGAGCGGACGCTGCTGCGCACCGGGTACCCCCGCAACGACGTCCTGCTCGCCGCGCGTGCGCGGGACGAGGCCGAGGGCCGGCTGCCCCGTCCGGCGCTCGCGGCCGAACTCGGCCTGCCCGACCACCGCAAGGTCGTGCTGTACGCGCCGACCTTCCGGGGCAGGCCGGGCACGCGCAAACGGCAACGGCTGCTGCTGGACGCGGCGCGCTTCGCGGAACGCTTCGGCGACACGTACACACTGCTGGTGCGGGCGCACTACCTGGAGGCGGCGAGTCTGCCCGCGTGCCCGCCGGGGACCGTCGTGGACGTCTCGCGCCACCACGACGTCAGTGAGATCCTCGCGCTCACCGACGTCCTGGTCACGGACTACTCGTCGATCATGTTCGACTACGCCCTCCTGGACCGTCCGATCGTCCTCTTCGCCCCTGATCTCGACGCCTACGCCGCCGAGCGGGGCAGCTACTTCGACCTCCGGGAGAAGGCGCCGGGACCGGTGACCGCGACCGAGGAGGAACTGTTCGCCGTGCTGGCCCGGCTGAAGACCGCCGAGACGGAGTTCCAGGAGCGGCGCACCGCGTTCGCCGAGGAGTTCGGCGCCTACGACCGGGGGGACGCGGCCCGCGCGGTGGTCGACACCGTGTTCGCCCGGCACCTCGCCCCCTCCCGTACCGTCCCTACCGGGGAGGCCGGCCGATGAGCGGCAGCCGCGACATCTTCATCGTGTCCAACAGCACCGACGAGCTCGGTGGTGTGACGGGCTGGATGCACCGGACCGCCCAGCTGTTCCAGGAGGCGGGCCACCGGGTGCACACCGTCGGCGTCCACGCCGCCGAGCGGAAGATGGCCCTGCCCGATCCGCCCGGATACCCGGTGACGGCCCTCTATCCGGCGCACCCTCCCACCCCCTGGGCTCCCAGGGGCCTGCGGGACCGCTTCCGGATTCCCGCCCGGCGGGCCGAGGCCCGCCGCGTCGTCCGCAAGCGCCGGGCCGTCGACCGGCTCTCGGAGATCTTCCGGGCGGCCCGGCCCGGCGGGGTGGTGATCGTCACCCAGGTCTGGGCGATGGAATGGGTCGGCGAGGCGGACACCGCCGGGCTCCGGGTCATCGGGATGAGCCACGAGTCCTACGACTACTCCCGGGCGAGCCACCGCTACCGCTGGATCAGGAACCACTATCCGGCGCTCGACCACTGGCTCGTCCTGACGGCCGAGGACGCCGACAAGTGGGCGGGCGACGGGATGAACAACGTCGGTTTCATGCCCAACGCCCTGGCCGGACTGCCCGACGTGCCGTCCCCGCGCCGCGAGAAGTCCGTGGCGAGCATCGGCCGGCTGACCGACCAGAAGGGCATCGACATGCTCCTGGACGCCTGGGCGCTCGTTGCCCCGCAGCGGCCCGACTGGCGGCTGGACGTGTACGGCACCGGGGAGGACGAGGCGGAGCTGAGGACCCTGTGCACCGCTCTGGGCCTCGACGGCTCCGTGGACTGGCGGGGGCGTACGGACGACGTCCCCGGAGCTCTCGCGGACTCGTCCGTGTTCGTCCAGTCCTCACGCGGCGAGGGCTTCCCGCTCGCGCTGCTGGAGGCCATGGCGAGCGGCGTCCCGTGTGCGGCGTTCGACTGCGCGCCGGGCGTACGGGAGATCATCCGCGACGGTGAGGACGGCCTGCTCGCGCCGGCCGGTGACATCGGGGCCCTCGCGGACCGGCTGCTCCGGCTCACCGGGAACCCCCGGATGCGGGACGCGATGGGCGACCGGGCGCGGGCCAACGTCCAGCGGTTCTCCGAGGCGGAGACCATGGGCCGCTGGGAAGAGCTGTTCGCCCTCCTGGAGCGCTGACCGGGCCGCCGCCGCGGCTCCCCGGGCCCACCGGGACCGCGGGGCCCGGGCGTCACCCGTTGGTGTACTCCCGCACCGGTACCTGGCGCGGTACCCCGGTGGGCCCGCGGCCCGCCGGCTGGGCGGGCGGCGGCATCTCCGACGTCTCGTCCAGGAAGACCCGCCGCACCACCCGCTCCGCCGCGTGCCCGTCGTCGTACGGGCAGAACCGGGCCCGGAACGCCGCCCGGCGCTGCGCGGACCGGGGCCCCCGCCAGTGGTCGGTGGCGAAGATCTCGTGCAGCTCCTCCTGGTCCCGGGCCACCGCACCGGGAGGGAAGGCCGCCGGGTCGAAGTACGTGCCCCGGGACGCCTCGTAGGCCTGCGCGTCCTCCAGGTGCAGGACGACCGGCCGGTCCAGGTTGACGTAGTCGAACATCAGGGACGAGTAGTCCGTGATCAGCCCGTCGGAGGCGAGACAGAGCTCCTCGACGGACGGGTGGGCGCTGACGTCGATGATCCGGGGGTGCCGGGTGTGCCCGGCGGTGGCCCGGGACGTCGCGTCCAGGTAGTGGGAGCGGGCCAGGATCACGAAGCGCGGGCCCAGGACGCGGACCAGCCGGTCGAGGTCCAGGGTGTGCTGCTGGGCACGGCGGTAGTCGCGGTGGGTCGGTGCGTACAGCAGGGCGGTGCTCCCCTCCGGGACGCCCAGGCGTTCGCGCAGCCGCGCCGTCCTGCCGGGGTCCGCGCGGTGGAAGACGTCGTTGCGCGGGCTGCCGTACTCCAGCGTGGTGTAGCCCGACGGGTAGGTGCGCTCCCACACCAGCGTGGAGTGCTGGTTGGCCGAGAGAGAGAAGTCCCACTTGTCGACGTTGCGCAGCAGCTGCCCGAAGTCCATGCCGCCGGCCGCCGCGGGCCGGTGCACGAGGTCGGTGCCCATGGTCTTCAGAGGTGTGCCGTGATGGGTCTGCAGGAGGACCTGACCCCGTCTCTTCACCAGCCTGCGATCGAAGTTGACGTTGTTCACGAGGTACCTGGAACGCGCCAGGGCCGTCCAGTACGCGGCTGTTCCCGGATGCAGCACTCGGGTCGTGTCCGGCACGGTGTGGGCGTCCTCCGGGCGGCAGATCCAGGAGGTGCGCAGGCCGGGCACGAGGGCCCTGGCCGTGGCCTCCAGGGCCGCCGGGCTACAGGTGTAGCCCCGGTGCCAGTAGGCGGCGAACACCGCGTCCCCGCTCCGTACGGGCAGCAGCAGCTGGACGCGGTAGTGCAGCTGGAGCGCCGCCGCGCGCACCGCCCGGTTCACGGACGCGGCGGTGCGCCCGAGCCGGCCGCGCAGCCGCTGAGCGGTCCACAGGGCGCGGTAGGTGCGGTGGGCGCCCAGCCGGAACAGCGCGTGCCGCAGCCGTGCCCGCCGGGGCACGGGGGCGCCCGGCGTGCGGTAGCGGCGGCAGTGCGCGCGGGCCCGCCGGAAGAACTCGACCCGGGTCCCGCGCGGCAGCCGGTCCCTGGAGGTGAAGAGGGTCGAGAAGTGGTCGAGCATCCTGCGGAACATCACCGGTCGCCAGACGGCGAGTTCGGGGCGCGCGTCGATGAAGGCGAAGACCCGGTCGTACTGGTCGAAGACGTCGAAGTGCCGCCGGGTCGTGGTGGAGAGGATGTTGCCGCGGCGCCGCTGCCGGTAGCCGACGCAGACGGTGTCCAGCACGGCGATCGACCCGGCGGCCATCAGCACCGGGTAGGTCCAGGGGGTGTCCTCGTAGTAGCCCGGCGGGAAGGTGAACCCGCCCGCCTCGATGAACTCGCGCCGGTACGCCTTGTTCCAGACGACCATCAGGACCTTGAGCAGTTCGGGCCGGTCGGCGAGCCTGAAGGAGGCCGGTCCGGCCTCGGACAGGTGCTCGGCGAAGGTGTTGCGCACACTCTCGCCCGACCAGTAGGTCCGCGCGTAGTCGTAGACCAGGACGTCGGGGCCGCCGGTGGCCTCCAGACGGTCGGCGATGGCCTGGAGCGCCTCGGGGGTGAAGGTGTCGTCGGCGTCGAGGAAGAGCAGGTAGTCCCCGGTCGCCCTGGCCACCCCGGCGTTGCGGGCGGGGCCGAGGCCGGAGTTGCGCGGCAGGTGGACGGCGCTGACCCGGGGGTCGCGTACGGCGTACTCGTCGGCGATCGGGCCGCAGGCGTCCGGTGAACAGTCGTCGACCACGATGATCTCGTAGTCCTTGAAGGACTGGTCCAGCACGGAGTCGAGACACGCGTGCAGATACGCCTGGACCCGGTACGCGGGCACGATGACACTGAACCGGGGCACAACACATCCAGGGGTCGCTCGCGGGCGGGCAGGTGGCCCGCAAACGGCCGAAGGAGTGACATGGTTACGGCGGATGTGGCATCCGGGGGAAGTGCGAGGTAGGGCGGCCCGTTCGCGAGTGAACGGACCGCCCCGATGTTGACGAACGGATGTGCTGCTCGCGGTTTCCGCCCCGTGCCGGTGGCGGCTCCCGCTACTTGACCGCTCCGGCCATCACCCCGGAGACGAACTGGCGCTGGAAGGCGAAGAACACCGCCAGCGGGATCACCATGGACACGAAGGCGCCGGGCGCCAGCACGTCGATGTTGTTGCCGAACTGCCGTACCTGCTGCTGGAGCGCCACGGTGATCGGAGGGGAGTCCGAGTCCGCGAAGATCAGCGCCACCAGCATGTCGTTCCACACCCAGAGGAACTGGAAGATCCCGAGTGAGGCGATCGCGGGGCCGCCGAGCGGCATCACGACCCGGGTGAACAGGCGGATCTCGCCCGCGCCGTCCAGCCGTGCGGCCTCCAGCAGTTCGCGCGGGATCTCGGCGAAGAAGTTCCTGAGCAGGAAGATGGCGAACGGCAGGCCGAACGCCGTGTGGAACATGATCACGCCGAAGGTCGTCTCGAAGATCCCGATGGTGCCGAAGAGCTCGGACACCGGGATCAGTGCGACCTGCACCGGGACCACCAGCAGCCCCACGACCACCAGGAACCACCAGTCGCGGCCGGGGAACTCCATCCAGGCGAAGGCGTAACCGGCGAGCGAGCCGATGACGACCACCAGGAACGTGGCCGGAACGGTGATCAGGACCGTGCTGAGCAGGGAATCCGTGATCGTCGAATTGTCCAGCAGACGCTGGTAGTTGGAGAAGGTCAGCTCGGAGGGGGCGGTGAACACCTTCCACCAGCCGCTCGCCGCGATGTCCTCCGGGCCGCGCAGCGAGGAGAGCAGCAGTCCGATGGTGGGCATGAGCCAGAACAGACCCACCAGGACGAGGAAGACCCGCATGACTCCGCCACCGGCCCGGGCGGCCATCCGCGCGCCGAGGGACTGCGTGCTCGTGGCGGGCCCGCCCGCCCGCCGGACCTGCTCGGCCTGTGAGGTCTCGGTCGTCGTCACCGGCGCCCCTCCTTCCGGATCCGGCGGACATTGAAGAGCATCACCGGGATCACCAGCAGCAACAGCAGTACGGCGATGGCGCTGCCGACCCCGAGATCCGCGTCCGTGCCGAACGAGGTGCGGTACAGCTGGAGGGCCAGGACGTTCGCGTCGTCCTGGGAGGAACCCGGCGCGATGATGAAGACCAGGTCGAAGATCTTCAGTACGTTGATCATGAGGGTGACCAGCACCACCGCGAGTACGGGCGCCAGCATCGGGACCGTGATCCGGCGGAACACCTGCCACTCGTTGGCCCCGTCCACACGCGCCGCCTCGAGGAGTTCGCGCGGCAGGCCCGCGAGACCGGCGGCGATCAGCACCATGGCGAATCCGGCCCACATCCAGACGTAACTGCCGATGATCCCCGGCGTCACGAGGGACGGCCCCAGCCAGTCGACGCCGTTGTACGGCTCCCGGAAGTTGTCCGCCGGCAGCCGGAGCAGTGACCCGTCGGCCGAGGCCGGCAGGGTGAACACACCGTCCGCGCCCGCCGTGGCCGTGGCGACGACCTTGCCGTCCTTCACCGCCTCGACGGTGAGGCCCTTGAGGCCGAGCTCCTTCGGATCGACCACGTTGGGCTTCCCGCCACCGCCCTTGGTGAAGTCCAGCCAGGCCGTCCCGGTGATGCCGTCGCCCGACGCGGTGGCCGCCTTCGCGGGCTCCGCGTCGCCCGGCATCTTCGCGGGCACCACGCCGACCAGCGGCAGGCTCACCGGCTGTCCGGCGCGCACCGTCTCCTTCGTCACGAAGGAACCGCCGCCGCCGGCCTTCAGCGGATGGACGGGCAGCGGATGCGCCTTCGGGAAGCCGGAGGACTCGGCGAACGTGTCGTGCACCCCGACCGCCACGGCGTTGGCGACACCGCGCTCCGGCGCCTGCTCGTAGACCAGCCGGAAGATGATGCCGGCGGCCAGCATGGAGATGGCCATCGGCATGAAGACGATCAGCTTGAACGCCGTACCCCACCGGATCCGTTCGGTGAGGACCGCGAAGATCAGCCCCAGGACGGTGGCGACCGTCGGTGCGAACACCACCCAGATCGCGTTGTTCTTCACCGCGGTCCGGATGGTGGCGTCGGTGAACAGCGCCTCGTAGTTGTCGAGTCCGGCGAAACCGGTACCGGACTGGTCGAGGAACGAGCGGTAGACGGAGTACACGATCGGATAGACGACGAGCGCGCCGAGCAGCACCAGGGCCGGCAGCAGGAACGCCGCGGCGACGGTTCTCCTCGTCCCGGTCACCCCTCCGCGCGACCGCCCGCCCGTGCCCTTGCCCGTACCCGTGTCAGGACGTTTGTCGGCGGGGGGCGCGCTCCCGGCGCCCCCCGCTGTCGCTGTGGTCATCCCGTCAGCTCGTCCAGGCCTTGGCCGCGTCGGACTCCAGCTTCGCCTGGGTCCCCGCGATGTCCTTCGGGTTCTTCAGGAAGTCCTGGAGCGTCTTCCACTCACCCTTGCCGGGCGTCCCGCCGAACGACTGCGGGGCCTGGTCGGACATGTCGAACCGGACGTCGTCACCGGCGGCGATCAGCGCCTCGGCGATCTTGCGCTGCACGTCGTTCGGGTAGGCGGCCGCGTCCAGAGCCTTGTTGGGCGAGATGAACCCGCCGGCCTCGGCCCAGATCTTCGCGGCGTCGGTCGAGGCGAGCCAGGTCAGCAGCGCCTGGGCGCCCTTGCCGTCCTTGAGCGCCACGGCCGCGTCGCCACCCGTCACCACGGGGGAGTCCGCGCCGACCGCGGGGAACGGGAACACCTTGGCGTCCGTACCGATCTTCGCCTCGGTCTGCGCGATGTTGACGGAGACGAAGTCACCCTCGAAGACCATCGCGCCCTTGGGCTGGTCGCCACCGGTGAACGTCTGGGTGACGGACACCGGGAACTCGGTCTGCAGCGCCCCGTCGGCGCCACCGGAGATCAGAGCCGGCTTGCCGAAGAGTTCGGCGAGCGTGGTCAGGGCGTCCTTGACGGACGGGTCCGTCCACTTGATCTCGTGCGCGGCCAGCTGGTCGTACTTCTCCGGTCCGGCCTGGGAGAGGTAGATGTTCTCGAACCAGTCGGTGAGGGTCCAGCCGTCCGCGCCGCCGACCGAGACCGGGGTGACGCCGGAGGCGGAGACCGTCTCGGCCGTGGCGATGAAGTCCTTCCAGGTCTTCGGCTCGCTCGCGCCCGCGTTCTCGAACGCCTTGGCGTTGTACCAGACCAGGGACTTGTTGGCGGCCTTGAAGTAGACGCCGTACTGGGTGCCGTCGACCGCGCCGAGGTCCTGCCAGACCTTCGCGTAGTTCTTGCTCAGCTGCGCCTTCGCCTCCGCGCCCACCGGCTTGGCCCACTTCTTGGCCACGGCCTGCTGGATCGCGCCCACCTGCGGGATCATCGCGACGTCCGGGGGCTGGCCGCCCGCGATCTTCGTACCGAGGAAGTTGACGATCGGGTCCTGCGCCGGGACGAAGGTGACCGTCGCGCCCGTCCTCGCCTCGAACTCGTCCAGGACCTTGGTGAAGTTGGCCTGCTCGGGCCCGGTCCACACCGCGGCGACCGAGATCTTCTCGCCGTCGAGCTTCGGCAGAGTGACGCTCGGCTTGCTGCTCCCGCCCGTGGCGGCGCCGTCGCCGGTCTTGTCCTTGCTGCCGCCGTCGTCACCGCATCCGGTGAGGGCCAGCGCCCCGATCGCGGTGAACACCATTGCGGCCCTACGCATTCGAAGGGTTCTGCGCATCCCTGCCCCGTCTCTCCTGCGCGCGCATGAGCGGTCCGACACCCACGGTGGGACCCCGCGGTGCCGTTCACGTCTCACATCGTGCGGTTCACATCGTCCGTGCGCACAGTCCTATGCCCGCGACACCGGGGCCGCAATACCGCCGGTCGCGCCAACTCCGGCATCGTGATCGGCTCGTGACGTCACGTCAGGAAGGGTTCGGGTGATGCCCAAGGCGGCAGCCGGCGACACCCCGGCCGCCCGGTGCCGCGCGCACCGTCACGGGCGCTCAGGGGATCAGCGGCGGGAGCGGCTCCGCGTTCACCGAACGGGCGGCCCTGTCCAGGGCGCTGGCCAGCAGGGCCAGGTCGGTGGGGCCGTTGCCCAGCTCGCGGACCGGCCGGCGGGCCGGCGGATCGCCCATCCGCTCCCACTCCAGCGGTACGACGGTGGGGCGGAGGGTCGCCGTGCGGGGGATGCGGCCGGTCACCCGGCCGCCCTGGAACGGTGTCACCCGGCCGTCCGGATGCCCCAGCCGCCCACGCCCCGGGGCGGCCTCGTCCGGGGACGGGGGGACGACGGGCGGGTCGAGCACGATGCGCAGCCGCGCGCCCCGGGCCAGCTCCGTGTCCTCGGTGCGGTCCGGGCGGGCGGACGTGGCGACCAGATGGACGCCGAGACGCCCACCGTCCCTGGCCACCGCCTCCAGCACACGGACCACGGACCCGGCGGACGGGCGTCCGGGGCTGCCGAGCGCCGGGGCGACCAGGGCGTCGAAGTCGTCGGCCAGGACGACCAGCCGGGGAAGCGGCGAGGGCCCGGGGTCCGCCGGCCGCGCCGCGGTGGGTCTCAGCCGCAGGGTGCCGCTCGCGGGCGATTCGAGATCCCCGCGCTGTTCGGCGGCGCTCGCGGGGCGGCGTCCGCTGAGCGTCTGCGGCTCCTCGTACCGGGTGTGCCACTCGGTGAAGTCCAGGGTGCCGAGCAGCTCCGCCCGGCGTTTGAGCTCACCGCCCAGCGCCTGCGCGAACTCCCTCATGCGGACGGGGTCGGAGGCCACCAGGTGCGTGTAGGCGTGCGGCAGCTCCGTGCAGGGGCGCAGCCCCTCGCCGCGCTCCCCGTGCTCGCCGCCCGCCCCGTCGATGAGGAGTATGCCGAGCCGGTCGGGCCGTGCGGCGGAGGCCAGGGAGGCGGCGACGGCGCGCAGCAGCTCCGTACGGCCGCTTCCCGCGGGGCCCTCGATCAGCAGATGGGGGCCCTCGTCGGCCAGGTCGACCGAGAGCGGCCCCCTGGGGCCGGCGCCCAGCACGATCACCGGGCGTCCCGCGCCGTCGGCGGGCGTTCCCGGGGGCACGGTCTCCGCGGCCCCGCTGTCACGGCGCTGCGCGCCGATCCGGGGGGCGCCGCCGTCGGAGGGCGCGGCGGTCCAGGCGGAGCGGCCGGAGCCCGCGCTGGTCGGCCCGCTGCCCCGGAACGGGGTGCGGCCGGAGTCGGGGGACTCGCGCTGGGCGGCCACCCGGGGCCCGGTGCTCACGGTGCGGCCGGAGCCGGTGGTGTCCAGGTCCGCCGCGCCGGACGCGGCCGGGCGGACCGTCGCGCCCGGCTGCTCCTCGGCCGTGGATGCCCAACGGGCCATCAGGGAGGCCGGTGTGGCTCGGGCGAGGCCCAGCTCGTCCAGCAGACGGGCGGACGGGGGCAGGGCCGCCGCCGTGGGACGGCCGGGCAGCGCGGTCGAGCCCTCGTCGCGCAGCGGGGCGAGGGCACGCCCGAACCGCTCGGCCCAGGCGACCGACACGGCGTCCACCGCGGCAACGGTGCCGTGGCCCGCCGCCTGGCCGCCCGCCGTGCGCAGCAGCCGCAGCGCAGTCGCCACGTCGCCGCTGAGCATGGCGACCGCACCGCACTCCCGGAAGGCGATCGAGGCCCGGCACGCGGTGTCGTAGGTCGCGGCGACCGGGGAGGTCGGGGAGGCGGCCGGGGTCTCGGCCAGGCAGATCAGGTGGATCCCGGAGGCCGCGCCGGCACCGGCCAGCCCGGCCGTCGTCTCGCGCAGGGCCGCGGAGCCGGGATCGCCGTCCACGATCACCACGGTGTAGGGCCCGGTGTGCCGGCGGGCCGCGTCGGCGACGGTGGACCGGTCGGCGCTCGCCCAGCCGGGCCCCAGCGGGCCCTCCTGCACGCGCCGCTCCAGTTCCGCGGCGCGGGCGGCGGCCTGCTCGCGGTCGTACGCGAGGAGCAGGCGGCAGTCCTGGCCGTGCATCGGGCGCAGATGGGGCAGCCAGCCGAGCCACGACCACTCGCGCCGCCGCTCCTCCAGGCTCCGGGACCGGTCCGTGCTGATCAGCACGATCTCCAGGTCGAACGGGGAGTGCAGGGCGGCGAGCTGCGCCACCGTCGAGCGGGCCAGCCCGGACAGCCGGGCCCGCGGGCCCGCGAGGCCGAGCGACCCGGCCTCCCGCAGCCCCACGGTGACCGGGACGGCGGGCAGATCGGCGCGCTCCGTCGTCCCCAGCCGGACGACCAGGGCCTCGGGGTGCGTGGTGCCGCGCTCCCACAGGCGGGGGCCGGGGCCGAGCGCCGTGAGGAGCACGGTCGCGGGATCCGGCCAGGTCCCCGCGGGCGCGGAGGAGGAGTGAGGTGGAGCGGAGGGGGCGTGCGTGGCCGAGGCGGGATCCTGTCCGGCAGCCGGCGGTTCACCGGGCATCGCCTCGTGCGCCGGGTCTCCCTTGCCGCCGGTGAGCCGCCGCGCCCAGGCGCCTATGCCCCGTCTGGGGGGCTCCGGGTCGGCCAGCGGCGCGCCGCGGCCGTGCGTGACCTGCGGGGAGGTGTGGCCCTGAGGGGTGTCGTGACCGGCCGGTTCGTCGTCGTAGGTCCGGTGCGTGGGGTGTGCGGCGGATGCGGTGCCGTATGCCTGGCCGTGTCCTCCCGTGCCGTGCGGACCCCCCGCGGCGGGCGCGCGCTCCGCCCCGGGGGCGGCCGCCTCGGCGAGAGCCACTCTGAGGTGGCCCTCGCCATCGGGTGTGGTCGTCAGCGTGGGCGTACGGGTGCCGGACGTCAGCCGGAGCGTGGACTCCCCGAGCCGCAGCAGCGCGCCGGGGGCCAGTCGCACCGGACGGTCGTGCACGTCCGCGCCGTCCAGGGAGGTGCCGTTGGTGGACCCGAGGTCGGCGACGGACACCCGGCCGTCCTCCGAGACGGTCACGGCGCAGTGCAGCCGGGACACGTCCGGGTCGTCGAGCGGGACGTCCGCCTCGGCGGAGCGGCCGATGCGGATCTGTCCGCCGTGCAGCAGATGGACCCCGCCGGCGTCCGGTCCCGCGATCACGTGAAGCTGCGCGGGAACGGCGTCGTCGGCCGCCTCGTCGGCCCCGGGCACCTGGAGCGAGAGCACCGCGCCGTCGGTCAGGGGCGGCTCGCCGAGGGCGCAGCGCTGGGGGTCGAGCCGCTCGCGCCCGGCGTACAGCACGGTCGCTCCGCCGCCCTGCGAGCCCTCGGGGCCGCAGACCGCCGTGGCCAGGCCGGAGGCGACGGCGGCGAGGGCCGTGCCGGCCGGGGCGGTCACGAGCACGTCGCAGGCGCGCGCCGGGTTCTGGCCGCTGGGCGGCGCGAGGACGGTCAGCCGGATCTGCATCGCCGTCAGCGGTCCCTTCTGCGCGGGGTGCCCGGCAGGGGAGAAGCCCTGTGATTCCCCCCACCCGGCACGGACGCGTCGTCCGGTTCAGGTCGTCACGGAACGTGAGGCTCCGTACCCCACGGTTCTGTGCTGCAGGCATCCTCGCACCTGCCACTGACAACACGCCCGGGGGTGACCGCTTAGTGATCTTGAATCGCCGAGTGTGCGTGCAAAAGTGCCTGCTTGGTCCTGCCGGGGACGTGTTGCACACTCGTTCGGCAACCAACTCTTCCGAGTGTGCGTCTTCCCGCTGACACAGCGGCAACACGACCGGAGGACGACCGGCCGTTGCCCCGTACGGCGGCATTAGAGTGGGCCGGAACACATCCGGGCGGGCCCGGGGGACCGCAAGCACAACGACCAGCAGGGAGCGCATGACGTGCGGCCGGTAGGCAGCAAGTACCTGCTCGAGGAGCCGCTCGGACGCGGCGCCACGGGCACCGTCTGGCGAGCCCGCCAGCGGGAGACCGCGGGCGCCGAGGCGGCCGTCGCCGGGCAGCCCGGCGAGACCGTTGCGATCAAGGTGCTCAAGGAGGAGCTCGCCAACGACGCGGATGTCGTCATGCGGTTCCTGCGTGAGCGCTCGGTGCTGCTGCGGCTCACCCACGCGAACATCGTGCGCACCCGCGACCTCGTCGTCGAGGGCGATCTCCTCGCCCTGGTGATGGACCTGGTCGACGGCCCCGACCTGCACCGCTACCTCCGCGAGAACGGCCCGCTCACCCCGGTCGCCGCCGCGCTGCTCACCGCGCAGATCGCGGACGCGCTGGCCGCGAGCCACGCGGACGGTGTCGTGCACCGCGACCTGAAGCCCGCCAACGTGCTGCTCGACGAGCGCGACGGCGAGATGCACCCGATGCTCACCGACTTCGGCATCGCGCGCCTCGCGGACTCCCCGGGCCTGACCCGGACCCATGAGTTCGTCGGCACGCCCGCCTATGTGGCGCCCGAGTCGGCCGAAGGCCGTCCGCAGACCTCCGCCGTGGACATCTACGGCGCCGGCATCCTGCTCTACGAACTGGTCACCGGCCGCCCGCCGTTCGCCGGGGGCACCGCGCTGGAGGTCCTGCACCGGCACCTCAGCGAGGAGCCCCGCCGCCCCGGCAACGTCCCCGAGCCGCTGTGGACGGTGATCGAACGCTGCCTGCGCAAGGACCCGGACCAGCGGCCCAGCGCCGTGAACCTCGCCCGCGCGCTGCGTACCGTCGGCGAGGGCGTCGGGGTGCACGCGAACTCGGCGCAGATCGCCGCCGCCGAGGGCGTGGGCGCCCTGCTCGCCCCCGACCCGGCGCCCGCCGCCGTCCCGGACACCCCCGGCGCCGCGGACGCGACCCAGGTGCTGCCGAGCAACGCCGGTTCGTACGACCCCGCCGCTCCGACCAGCGTGATGCGGCAGACTCCCGGCGGAGGCGGCCAGGCCGACCCGACCGCGATGCTGCCGCCCGTACCGCCGCGCCCCGACGGCCCCCCGCGGCCCGACGAGCCGCACCCCTGGCAGTCCCAGCTCCGGGCCGCCAGGGACCGCAACGAGCAGACGCAGGTCCAGTACCTCGATCCGAGCCAGGACCCGCTGCGCCGTCGCCCCCAGCGCCAGCAGCCGCCGCAGGCGCAGCAGCCGCCCCAGGCCCAGCAGCGCCGGCAGCCCCAGCGCGCCCAGCAGCAGCCCCAGCGCTACCAGCAGCCGCACCAGCCACAGCAGCAGCAGCAGCAGCAGTACGCGCCCCCGCAGCAGCCCGCGCCCCAGCCGCCCGCCCCGCGACAGCCGAGGCAGCGCAGCGCCAACCCGATGCGCATCCCCGGCCTCGGCTGCCTCAAGGGCTGCCTGTTCTCGGTGGTGCTGCTGGTCGTCGCCGCCTGGCTCATCTGGGAGCTCACGCCGCTTCAGGACTGGGTCGCCCAGGGGCAGAGCTTCTGGGACGCCATAGGGGACGGCATCGACAACGTCACCAAGTGGTTCGAGGACCTCGGCGGGAGCGACTCCGGCGGTACGCCCGGTCAGTAACAGCCCCCACCTCGTTTCTTTGTCGACTTCTGCGGGCCCAATTCGCCCGCAGAAGTGAAGGTTGGCGCCATCCCGGGCACGCGACCCCCCGTTCGCCGCGTAACTTTGTCGACCGGGGGGTCAACGCCAGCCGCTGAGGGAGCAGTCTTGGCACGGAATATCGGCAGCCGGTACACCGCCCACCAGATCCTGGGGCGCGGCAGCGCCGGCACGGTGTGGCTCGGCGAAGGGCCCGAGGGCCCGGTCGCCATCAAGCTGCTCCGCGAGGACCTCGCGTCCGACCAGGAGCTCGTGGGCCGCTTCGTACAGGAACGCACCGCGCTGCTCGGGCTCAGCCATCCGCACGTCGTCGCCGTCCGCGACCTCGTCGTGGACGGCACCGACCTGGCGCTCGTGATGGACCTCGTGCGGGGCACCGACCTGCGTACCCGCCTGGACCGGGAGCGCCGCCTCGCGCCCGAGGCGGCCGCGGCGATCGTCGCCGACGTCGCGGACGGTCTGGCCGCCGCCCACCGCGCCGGGGTGGTCCACCGCGACGTCAAGCCGGAGAACATCCTGCTCGACATGGAGGGCCCGCTCGGCCCCGGCGGATCACACCCCGCGCTGCTCACCGACTTCGGCGTCGCCAAGCTCATCGACACCCCTCGCCGCACCAAGGCCACCAAGATCATCGGTACGCCGGACTACCTGGCCCCCGAGATCGTCGAAGGGCTCCCGCCCCGCGCGGCCGTGGACATCTACGCCCTCGCGACCGTGTTCTACGAGCTCCTCGCCGGTTTCACCCCCTTCGGTGGCGGCCACCCCGGCGCCGTCCTGCGCCGTCATGTGACCGAGAGGGTCGTCCCGCTCCCGGGCATCCCCGAGGAACTCTGGCAGCTGCTGGTCCAGTGCCTGGCCAAGGCGCCGGCCTCCCGGCTGCGCGCCTCCGAGCTCGCGACCCGGCTGCGGGAACTGATCCCGCTCCTGTCCGGGATACCCCCGCTCGACGTCGACGAGCCGGACAACGAGGCCGAACCGCAGACCTACGACGAGCAGCAGTACACCCCGGCGCGGGAGGAGCCCCGCCGCCGCGGAGCGGTCCCGCTGGTGCCCGGGTCCTCCCCGGACTCCAACCGCGACACGCACACGAGCATGCGTGTACCCGCCCCCGACGAACTCTCCGGCGGCCCCCTCGGCACGGCCCGCGCCCCGCGCGCGCCCGGCAGGCCGCGCCCCGGCTCGGCCCGCAACAGGTCGGCGGCGGTCCGCAAGCGCAGGATCACCCTCGGTGTGGCGGCCGTCGCCCTGTGTGCCGCCATAGGGGTCGGCGGATGGTTCGCCACGAGCGGGGACGACCCCGGCTCGGCCCCCGAGGACACGCGGAACTCGGCTCCCACGGCCCCCTGAGAGGCGGGCCCGAGGGGTCGGGGATCCGGGGGAGGGACAGGTTCACCCGTCCAGCCGTTACGCTGGACCCGTGGCAGTCGTCGATATTTCCGAAGAGCTGAAGTCCCTCTCCTCGACCATGGGGTCGATCGAGGCCGTCCTGGACCTGGATGCGCTGAGGGTCGACATCGCCGCGCTCGAGGAGCAGGCGGCGGCGCCGTCCCTCTGGGACGACCCGGAGGCGGCGCAGAAGATCACCAGCAAGCTTTCGCACCTCCAGGCGGAGGTCCGCAAGACCGAGACCCTGCGGGGCCGCATCGACGACCTCGAGGTCCTCTTCGAGCTCGCCGAGGACGAGGGTGACGCCGACGCGCTCGCCGAGGCGGAGAGCGAGCTGGAGTCCGTCCGGAAGGCGCTGGACGAGATGGAGGTCCGCACGCTCCTCTCCGGCGAGTACGACGCGCGCGAGGCCCTCGTCACCATCCGCGCCGAGGCCGGTGGCGTCGACGCCGCCGACTTCGCCGAGAAGCTCCAGCGCATGTACCTCCGCTGGGCCGAGCGGCACAACTACAAGACCGAGGTCTACGAGACGGCGTACGCCGAAGAGGCCGGCATCAAGTCGACCACCTTCGCGGTCGAGGTCCCGTACGCCTACGGCACGCTCTCCGTCGAGCAGGGCACGCACCGGCTCGTCCGGATCTCCCCCTTCGACAACCAGGGCCGTCGCCAGACGTCGTTCGCGGGTGTCGAGGTGCTGCCCGTGGTCGAGCAGACGGACCACGTCGAGATCGACGAGTCCGAGCTCCGCGTCGACGTGTACCGCTCGTCGGGCCCCGGCGGCCAGGGCGTCAACACCACGGACTCCGCCGTCCGTCTGACCCACCTGCCCACCGGCATCGTCGTCTCCTGCCAGAACGAGCGCTCGCAGATCCAGAACAAGGCGTCCGCGATGAACGTCCTCCAGGCGAAGCTCCTCGAGCGCCGCCGCCAGGAGGAGCAGGCCAAGATGAACGCGCTCAAGGGGGACGGCGGCAACTCCTGGGGCAACCAGATGCGTTCGTACGTCCTGCACCCGTACCAGATGGTCAAGGACCTGCGTACGGAGTTCGAGATGGGCAACCCCGAAGCGGTCTTCAACGGCGAGATCGACGGCTTCGTCGAGGCCGGCATCCGCTGGCGCAAGCAGAACGAGAAGTAGCCTCAGCAGTGAAGAGGCCGGGCCCGGACAGAATGCTCTGTCCGGGCCCGGCCTCTTTTCACCTCGACGCGTAGGCCCGGTAGTTGAGGGGGAGATGTGCCCGATGCGTCACAGTCGTGATTCCGAATAGCCGTCAAGAACCCCCATAGCGGCCTGTATGCCCTCGGAACGGCCTTGACGTGGCCCTTATCTCTGGACAGGGTGCTAGAGCAGCACGCGTATGTCTGGGACAGGTGTGATCGGGGGCGGGCGGGATGACCACGTACGGCGTGGCCCTGCTGAGAAAGTGACCCCGCAGGGCCGAGGACCGCATAGGGCTGCTCCATGGACGAGATCAGCTACTGGGGGTAGCAACAGATGACGAAGAAGACGCGAATCCGCGTCGCGCGTATAGCCGCTGGTGCGGTTATCGCCGCAGGTGCCTCGCTCACGGCCGCCGGTGCGGCCCAGGCCGCGGGCATCGTCAACATCGGTGTGGACACCGAAGAGGCCGCTGTCACGACCCAGGTCACCCTCGGTGAGGCCGGCGGCGTCGACGGCGGCGGCGAGAGCGGCATCGGTGGTGTCGACGGCGGTGCCGATGGCGGCACCGATGGCGGTACTGACGGCGGTACCGATGGTGGGACCGATGGTGGGACCGACGGCGGCCTCATCGGCGGCCTCATCGGCGGTGCCGACGGTGGCACCGATGGCGGCACCGATGGTGGTACTGACGGTGGCACCGATGGCGGCACTGACGGTGGCACCGACGGTGGTACCGATGGCGGTACTGACGGTGGCACCGACGGCGGGACCGATGGTGGCACCGATGGCGGCACTGACGGCGGTACCGACGGTGGGACCGACGGCGGTACTGACGGTGGCACCGATGGTGGTACCGATGGCGGTACCGATGGCGGTACCGCCGTCGGTGCCGCCATC
>Ga0247818_10000308_pt1 | contig 30193 bp, 24 predicted proteins | sample 13C_Glucose_Day1_FD_192424 | JGI IMG/M metagenome (GOLD analysis project Ga0247818, IMG submission 192424) | Soil microbial communities from agricultural site in Penn Yan, New York, United States - 13C_Glucose_Day1 | ecosystem: Environmental > Terrestrial > Soil > Agricultural land | place...
CATCTACATCGGCGCCCACAGTAGAGTCCCAGGGCTTCGTTGTAGAGCGGCAGGTAGGACAGCCCCGGTACCCGCAGGGGAAAGTGACCGATGGCCAGATGCAGGCGACCGTCCAGTACGCGTTCCTCCAGCTCCGCGGGGGCGCCGATGTAGATGTGCAGATGAGCGTCGTGGCCGCGCGAGACAAAACGCTGGGTGGTACGCGGCAGCGGCGAGTCGGGATCGGTCAGGGTGGAGTCGATGATGCCCAGGTTGAGCTTGCCGCTGATGTGCTGCTTGAGCACGTCGGCGTCCAGGCAGAAGCTCTCCACCGCGCTGAGCAGACGCAGTGTGGCTTCATGGATCGCCACGCCTTGTTCAGTCAGGCGAAAGCCGCTGCGCCCGCGCTGGCAGAGCTTGACCCCCAGGCGGGTTTCCAGGTGCGTCATCTGCTCGCTGATCGTCGACTGGCCAGCGTTCAGCGCGGCCTGCGCGGCGGAAAAGCCACCGCACCTGACAATCGTGGTGAAAACCCTGAGCAGTTTCAGGTCGACATCGTGGAGCTGGATCACCATGACCTCCCGGTCGGGCGTCACATCGTGGCGGCTGATATGAACGCACGGGCATTGTTGTTTTTTCCAAGCTAACCATGTGCGTGTTTCAACCGCAATGCCTGGCATTTCGAAATACAGCCAGGTTGCAGTGGCGGTGTTCTGCGGGCGACTGACATCCGTACGGATACTTCGGCTCCGGCGATGTATGCATCTGCACTTGCGCATTTTTCCCTGACCGGCCTGCCGCCATAGTGGCTGCAACGGTGGTCGAGCAGTCGCCCCGTCTCCTGACCAGAACAATAACGTGGAGAAACTCGAACATGGCAAAGCACGGTTATGAATCCGGCCGTCTGAACCTGCCCTTCGTGGGCCATTGCACCTTCGCCAAGTCGCCCATTTGCACCGACTGGGCTGCCATCAATGCCGACGTGGCGATCCTTGGCGCGCCCAACGACATGGGCACCCAATGGCGCTCCGGGGCGCGTTTCGGACCCCGCGGCATCCGCGAGGCATCGACGCTGTTCTCCTTCGGCCATGCCGGCGCTTACGACTTTGAAGATGACGCCACCTACCTGACCGAAGACCAGTTGCGCATGGTCGATGTCGGCGATGCCGATATCGTTCACACCGACATGGAAACCAGTAACGCCAACATCGAATCGGCCGTGCGCCAGATCCTCGCGGCAGGCGCCATGCCGGTGGTGCTGGGCGGTGACCACTCGATCCACGCTCCGGTGATCAAGGCCTTCGAAGGGCGCGGGCCGATCCATATCGTGCATTTCGATGCGCACCTGGACTTCGTCGATGAACGCCACGGTGTGCGCTACGGCCACGGCAGCCCGCTGCGCCGCGCCTCGGAACTGGATCACATCGTCGGCATGACCCAGATGGGCATCCGCAACGTGTCTTCCTCCAACCGCGACGACTACGATGCCGCCCGCGAAGCCGGATCGCAGATCCTCTCGGTGCGCGACGTGCGCCGCCTGGGCCTTGAAGGTGTGATGGCGAAGATTCCCCAGGGCCGCGACTACTACATCACCATCGACATCGACGGTTTCGACCCGTCCATTGCCCCGGGCACCGGTACACCGAGCCATGGCGGTTTCTACTACTACGAAGTGCTGGAAATCATCCAGGCCCTGGCCCGGCGCAGCCAGGGCCGGATCGTCGGCATGGACCTGGTGGAAGTGGCGCCGGCCTACGACCCGGCCGGTGTCACCTCGATCCTCGCCGCGCAACTGCTGATGAACAGCATCGGCTTCATCTTCCACGCGCGCGCCAACGCTCGCTGATCCGGAGAATCCCAGTGGACAACAAGGTTAAAGCCTACCTGCAAGCCTACGGCGTTTCCGAGGCCACCCAGCGTTTTCTCTGCAAACCCCAGCGCATGTTTATCGGTGGGGCGTGGCTTGAGGCCAGTGATGGTGCCAGTGCCGAGGTCATCGAGCCGTCCACCGAGGGCGTGCTGACGCGCATCCCGATGGGCACTGCTGAAGACCTGGACCGTGCCGTGCGTGCCGCGCGTGCACAGTTCGATGGCGGCCCCTGGAGCCAGCTCAAGCCGCTGGAACGCGAGCGCCTGATTCATCGTCTGGCCGACCTGATCGACGCCAATGCCGAGGAGCTGGCGCAGATCGAGTCCATCGACATGGGCAAGTCGGTCGTCCAGGCACGCGCCGTAGATATTCAGGGCACCGTCGATACGCTGCGCTACTTCGCCGGCTGGGCCAGCAAGATCCACGGGCGCACGGTCGAACCCTCGCTGCCTGGCAATTACCTGGCCTACACCCGCAAGGAAGCGGTGGGCGTGGTCGGCGCCATCGTGCCGTGGAACTTCCCGTTGCAGACCATGGCCTGGAAGCTCGGTGCGGCGCTGGCGACCGGCTGCACCGTGGTGGTCAAACCGGCTGAGCTGACCTCGCTTTCAGCCCTGCGTTTCGCCGAACTGGTGCAGGAAGCGGGCATTCCCGACGGCGTGCTGAACATCGTCACCGGCCGCGGCAGCGTGGTCGGCACGGCGATGTCCAGCCACCCGGGCATCGACAAGCTGAGCTTTACCGGCTCCACGCCAGTGGGTTGCTCGGTGGGCAAGACGGCGATGGACCAGATGAAACGCCTGACCCTTGAACTCGGCGGCAAGTCGCCGGTAATCGTGTTCGCCGACGCCGATATCGAGGCGGCGGCCGAGGCGGTCGCCAACGGTGTGTTCTTCAACTCGGGGCAGGTCTGCGATGCCGGTACCCGCGCCTATGTCGAACGCAGTATCTATCCCGAATTCCTCGCGGCGCTGGCCAGGTACACGGCCACCCTGAAGATCGCGCCGGGCCTGGATCCGGACTGCTTCATCAGCCCCATGGTGTCGCGTCAGCAACAGCAGCGGGTGCTGGAGTACATCGAGCTGGGCAAGGCCGAAGGGGCGCAGCTGTACTACGGTGGCGAGCCGGTCGAGGGCCCGGGCTTCTTCGTGCTGCCGACGATCTTCGCCGACTGCAACAACGACATGCGCATCGTGCGCGAGGAGATTTTCGGCCCGGTCCTGGTGAGCGCTGCGTTCGACACCCAGGAGCAGGCCCTGGCGCTGGCCAACGATTCGGCGTTCGGCCTGGCGGCGGCGATCTACTCCAATGACCTGGGCCGGGTCCACGGGCTGATTCCGCAGCTGCGGGCCGGTACGGTCTACGTCAACGCCCATAGCACCCTGGACCCGTCCATGCCGTTCGGCGGCTACAAACAGTCGGGCTATGGCAAGGACATGGGCGCCGAACAACTGGAGTTTTTGCTGGAGACCAAGGCGGTCTGGATCACCTTGCCCTGAGGCACAGGGCAAACCTGCGTCGCTGACGGTTGGCGGGCGGCGCAGGTTTCACATGCATCGTATTTCAAGAACAAGAACCTATCGAGGTGATGCCCATGAACAGCCAAGTGGATGTAGAGCGTGCGCAAGACCTGGACAGGCGCATACGCGCCTATGAAGAACTGGAGAGCAGGGCGGACTGGCCCGGCGCATTGAGCGCTGGCGATTTCATCGCGCTGACCCTGCTGACGCTGGTGATGGTTGCCGGGGCTTACTTTCTCGGAGGCCATCCATGAGCCAGTCCAGAGAGCAGGAATTTCGCCTGAGCGCCGAACGTGGCGATACGCCGTTGCTGCCCAGCGAACGGGTGTGGGGCTTCTGGGGCTTTGCCTATGCCAACTCGGCGTTGGCGGTGGCCACCTGGGTGTTCCTGATCGGCGGCGCCACCGCGCTGTTCGTCGGGCCCTTGCAAGGCATCAGCGCGATTGTCATCGGTAACATCATCGGTGTGATTCTCGCCGCGTCGTCCACCTGCCTGCCGTGTGGCAAGTACGGTGTCGAGCAGTTCACCTACCTGCGCAGCATGTTCGGCATCAACGGCAGCCGCCTGGTCTATGTGCTGTCGGTGGTGGTGCTGACCATGGGCTGGCTGGCGGTGCTGGGGCTGATGTGCGGGCGGGCGCTGGACAACCTGGAGACCCTGGTGCAGCACAGCCAGCCCGACGGCGACGGTTGGCTGGTGACGGCGGGCGCTTTGCTGGCCATCGTCCTCGCGGCGCTGGTGGCCATGCGCGGCCCGGACATGATCCGGCGGTTGAGTGCGGTGATCGCGCCCAGCCTGATCCTGATCATGCTGGCGCTGATGTACTTCATTTCCCAGCGCTTCAGTTTCGCCGAATTGCTGGCCATGCCGCCGTTGCAGCCGCCGTTTGCCGATCAGCGCATCAACTTCATGATCGCCGTGGAAATCAACATCGCCGCCGGCTTCTCCTGGTGGCCGTACATCGGCAACCTGTCGCGTTTGTGCAGCAACCAGCGCACGGCCTTCTGGCCCAACCTGGTGGGCATCTTCGGTGCCGCCGCACTGGGCGAAACCGTCAGCCTGTTCGCCGCTTCCACCCTCGGCAGCAGCGACCCTACCGCCTGGATGCGTCTGGCCGGTGGCGTGGGCTTCGGCGTGGTGGCGTTGGGTTTCCTGGCGCTGGCCAACCTGACCGGCATGGTCAACATCCTCTACACCGCCGTCATCGGCCTGCGCCAGCTGGCCGGGGAGCGCTTGCGCAGCGTGCGCTGGGGGGTATTGATCGGGCTGTTCTGCGTGATTCCCGTGCTCATCGTGCTGTGCTTCCCGGGTATCTACGACGGCTTCTTCATCTTCCTGGTCTGGACCTCGGCGCTTAACAGTGCACTGGCCGGTATCGGCATCGCCGATTACTTCTTCCTGCGTCAGCAGCGCGTCAACCTGCGCCATGTCTATGCCACGCAAGGTGCGTCGCCGGTGCGCTTCTGCAAGGGCTTCAATCCCATCGCATTGCTGGCGCTGGTGGCGGGATTCGCGATCTATGTGGTGGTGTTCAACCCGCAGACGCTGGCCAACACCAGCTTCTTCACCTTCGCCAGCGCATCGCTGCCGTCCTGCCTGCTGGCCGGGCTGGTTCACTACGGGCTGACCCGTCTGCTGGCCGTGCGGCTGGGCTGGGGCGGCTACTCCAAGGGCACTGAACGCAACATCGAGGCCGCAGGCTTCGGCGCAAAGGACTAAAACCATGAACAAGCGATACGACTACATCATCATCGGTGCGGGCTCTGCCGGCTGCGTTCTGGCCAACCGCCTGACCGAGGACGCCGGTACTTCGGTGCTGGTCCTGGAGTTCGGCGGCAGCGACCGCAGCGTGCTGATCCAGATGCCCAGCGCGTTCTCGTTGCCGATGAACACCAAGAAGTACAACTGGCGCTACGAGACAGTCGCCGAGCCGCACCTGGACGGCCGGCGCCTGCACTGCCCACGGGGCAAGGTGCTCGGCGGTTCATCGTCGATCAACGGCCTGGTGTATATCCGCGGCCATGCCTGTGACTTCGACGAATGGGAAAGCCTGGGCGCGAAAAACTGGGGCTATCGAAATTGCCTGCCGTATTTCAAACGCGCCGAGACCTACAAGTTCGGTGGCGATGACTATCGCGGTGGCGCAGGCCCCCTGGCCACCAACAACGGCAACAACATGCAGAACCCGTTGTACGGCGCCTGGGTCGAGGCCGGCGCCGAGGCCGGCTACATCAAGACCGACGACTGCAACGGCTACATGCAGGAAGGCTTCGGTGCCATGCACATGACGGTCAAGGACGGCGTGCGCTGGTCCACCGCCAATGCCTACCTGCGCCCGGCCATGACCCGGCCCAACCTGACCGTCGTCACCCATGCCATGACCCGGCGCATCCTCCTCGAGGGCAAGCGCGCGGTGGGTGTGGAGTACGACGAAGGCGGCCTGACCCACAAGGTCTATTGCAACCGCGAGGTACTGGTGTCGTCCGGCCCGATTGGCTCGCCACACCTGTTGCAGCGCTCGGGGATCGGCCCGCAGGCGGTGCTGAAAAAGGCCGGTATCGAGGTGCGCCACGACCTGCCAGGGGTCGGCGAAAACCTTCAGGACCATTCGGAAATCTACATCCAGTACGCCTGCAAGGAGCCGGTGACGCTCAACGGCAAGATGAACCTGCTGGGCAAGGCGCTGATCGGCCTGCGCTGGCTGCTGTTCAAGGATGGCCTGGGAGCCAGCAACCACTTCGAGGCGGGCGGATTCATCCGCTCGTCCAAGGGCCTGCGCTGGCCGGACATCCAGTTCCACTTCCTGCCGGCGGCGATGCGCTACGACGGTGACAAACCGTTCAAGGGCCATGGTTTCATGGTCCTGACCGGGCCGAACAAGCCCAAGAGCCGTGGCCATGTGCGGGCGCTGTCGGCCGACCCTTACCAGCACCCGGAAATCCGCTTCAACTACCTGGAGAGCGAAGAGGACCGCGAGGGCTTCCGCCGCTGCGTGCGCCTGACCCGGGAAATCATCGCCCAGCCGGCCATGGACCGCTTCCGTGGCGAGGAACTGGCACCAGGGCCGCAGGTGCAGACCGATGAACAGATCGACGCCTTCGTACGCGCCAACATGGAAAGCACCATGCACCCCTGCGGTTCCTGCCGCATGGGCGAGGATGACATGGCGGTGGTCGACTCTTCACTGCGCGTACGGGGGCTGCAGGGGCTGCGGGTGATCGACTCGTCGGTATTCCCCAGCGAGCCCAACGGCAACCTCAACGCGCCGACCATCATGCTCGCCGAACGTGCCGCCGACCTGGTGCGCGGGCGTGAGCCGCTGGCGCCGGCGCAGGTACCGGTCGGCCTGGTCGAGGGTTGGGAAGAAGAACAGCGCAGCCGCGCACCGAAGCGCAAGGTAAGCGCCTGACGACCCGCTAGTGCCAGGGATACATCCTTGTGGGAGCCGGCATTGCCGGCGATAGGATCGTTGCGGTGTCAGGTGATACGCGGCGTCTGCATCGCTGGCAAGACCAGCTCCCACAGTTAACCCGGTAATAGACGGATGTTCTCACACGCCGGACTGAATGCGTTCCATTGGAGCGAAACCGCTACAGTGGGACCAAGCGCAGGGATTACGACGCTTAAGCGCCAGTGAACAGCCGGATTAACGCCTTTTCATGGAGTGACTTCATTACAGCCAATCAAAACAACCCCGCATAAAACAACGCTTTTTCGCTTGGCATAGACCTTGCTCTTTCATAGGCACTCCGCCGCACTGGCTGAGGTGTTTGAACTTGTGACGTTATAAAAACAATTAAACTAGCAAGGTAAAGCCTAATGAAAAACTCGACGCTGGGTCCGCCTGACAGCGAAGCGCACGAACTGCAACGTAATCTCTCCAACCGCCATATCCAGTTGATCGCCATCGGTGGCGCCATCGGCACCGGCCTGTTCATGGGCTCCGGCAAGACCATCAGCCTGGCGGGACCCTCGATCATCTTTGTCTACATGATCATCGGTTTCATGCTGTTCTTCGTCATGCGGGCAATGGGCGAGTTGCTGTTGTCCAATCTCAAGTACAAATCGTTCATTGATTTCTCCGCTGATCTGCTGGGGCCCTGGGCAGGGTTCTTCACCGGCTGGACTTACTGGTTCTGCTGGATAGTGACCGGCATCGCCGATGTCATTGCGATCTCCGCCTACTCACAGTTCTGGTTCCCGGATATTCCGCAATGGTTGCCGGCACTCAGTTGTGTGGGCCTGTTGCTTTCACTCAATCTGCTGACCGTGAAGATGTTCGGTGAACTGGAGTTCTGGTTCGCCATGATCAAGATCGTGGCCATTTGTGCCCTGGTCTGCACCGGCCTTTACATGGTGGTCGCGGCCTATCAGTCGCCTGCCGGCGATGTCGCGTCGCTGGCCAACCTGTGGAATGACGGCGGCATGTTCCCCCATGGCGCCATGGGCTTCTTCGCCGGATTCCAGATTGCGATCTTTGCCTTTGCCGGGATCGAGCTGGTGGGTACCACCGCCGCAGAAACCAAGAACCCTGAACGCAACCTGCCACGGGCGATCAACTCGATTCCGCTGCGCATCATCGTGTTCTATGTGTTCGCGCTGATCGCGATCATGGCCGTTACGCCCTGGCGTGATGTGGTTGCCAACAAGAGCCCGTTTGTCGAGCTGTTCGTCCTGGCCGGCCTGCCGGCGGCTGCCGGGATCATCAACTTCGTAGTGCTCACCTCTGCCGCTTCTTCGGCAAACAGTGGCGTGTTTTCCACCAGCCGCATGCTCTACGGCCTGGCCGTGGATGGCGATGCGCCTGGCAAGTTCAAGGCGTTGTCCAGCCGCGCCGTGCCCTCCAATGGCCTGATCTTTTCCTGTGTCTGCCTGTCGGCGGGGGCGCTGGTGATCTACCTGGTGCCGAACATGCTCGATGCCTTCACCCTGATCACCACGGTGTCGGCGATCCTGTTCATGTGCGTCTGGTCGATGATCCTGCTGTCGTACCTGGCCTATCGCAAGCAGCGCGAGCACCTGCATCGCGCCTCGAAATACCGCATGCCGGGCGGCATCTTCATGAGCTGGGCCTGCCTGGTGTTCTTCGTCGCCATGCTGGCCTTGCTGGCGCTGGAAGAAGACACCCGCAAAGCGCTGGTGTTCGTGCCGGTCTGGTTCGTCATCCTCGGTCTGGCTTACCGCTCGATGCGTCAGAAAAAGTCGGAGGGCGTGCAGTTGTCCTACGACGCGGACTGATCGCCACATTCACGCTTTTACCCGGGGGGACGGCACAAGAGGGCCGTCCCCCTGTTGTCTTTGCACAACCAGGGAGTCGTCATGCGCATTCACGTCACCTTTATCGACCGCGTAGGCATTACCCAGGAGATCCTGGCCTTGCTGGGCGCGCGCAACCTCAACCTGGACGCGGTGGAAATGATCCCGCCCAACGTCTATATCGATGCACCGGCGTTGTCACAGGCCGTGCTGGACGAACTTCACCACGCCTTGCTGCGAGTGATCGGGGTCCAGGCGGTGGAGCTGGTCGACTTTCTCCCCGGCCAGCGCCGGCACCTGCAACTGGAAGCCTTGCTCGCGGCGATGAGCGATCCGGTACTGGCGGTGGACCCCGGTGGCCATGTGCTGCTGGCCAATCCGACGCTGGTCAGCCTCGTCGGTCGCGAGCCGGCCGGTGAGCCGTTGTCCAGGCTGTTCGCCGAACCCGACCTGGCGCAGACCCTGATCGACAAAGGCTTTCGCCTGCCGATGTGCGAGGTGAGCCTGCAGGGCCAGGCGCTGTTGCTGGAAGCCACGCCGATCAGCGGCGGCGCCGATGCCTTGGTCGGCGGCCTGCTGACCCTGTATCCGCCAAGCCGTATCGGCGAGCGTCTGGCCTCGCTGCTGCACGATCATGCCGAGGGGCTGCAGGCGCTGCTGGGCGAATCGGCGCCGCTCAAGGAGCTCAAGGCACGCCTGCACAAGGTGGCGAGCCTGGAGGCGCCGCTGTTGATCCAGGGCGAAACCGGCACCGGCAAAGAGCTGGTAGCGCGTGCCTGTCATGCATTGAGCGTGCGCCGCGATGCGTCCTTCCTGGCGCTCAACTGCGCAGCGCTGCCAGAGAGCCTGGCCGAGAGCGAGCTGTTCGGCTACGCCGCCGGCGCCTTTACCGGCGCCCAGCGCGGCGGCAAGCCGGGCCTGCTGGAACTGGCCGACGGTGGCACGGTGTTCCTCGATGAAGTGGGCGAGATGTCGCCGTACCTGCAGGCCAAGCTGCTGCGCTTTCTCAGTGACGGCAGCTTTCGCCGGGTCGGCGGTGGCGGCGAGGTGCGGGTGAATGTGCGGGTGGTCTGCGCGACGCACCGCAACCTGGAAAACATGGTGGTCGAAGGCAGCTTTCGCGAAGACCTCTACTACCGCCTGAACGTACTCAATCTGCTGGTGCCGCCGTTGCGCGAACGCGGCAGGGACATCCTTCTGCTCGCCGAACACTTCCTGCGTCAGGCCTGTGCGCAGATACAGCGCTCGCCGTGCCGGCTGGCGCTGGCCACCCATCCGCTGCTGCTGGGCAATCGCTGGGCGGGTAATGTGCGCCAGCTGCAGAACGTGATCTTCCGTGCCGCGGCCATCAGCGAAGGCGAGGTGATTGACTGCGACGACCTGGAGCTGGCCGGTACTGCCCTGAACAGCCAGCAGCCCGATACCCCGCAAGTCACCAGCCTGGAAGCGGCGGTGCAGGGCTTCGAAAAGTCGCTGCTGGAAACGATGTACGCGGCCTATCCCTCTACCCGGCAACTGGCGGTGCGCCTGCAGACTTCCCACACAGCCATCGGCCAGCGCTTGCGTAAATACGGCATCGCCAGCCGGGTCTCGTAACCTGGTTCGAATACGCTCCACTGGAGTGATTGTGCTCCAGTCGGGCGTGAGCCGCGGCTTCATTGGCCCGTCCTGTCAGGGCTGGCTGCCGGGCCCGGGCAGCGGAGCGATTTCGCTCCAGTGCAGCGTCTTGATGTTGATCGGTTTTGTTACTCAACCTGTTGAAATATAAAGGTTTTAACAAGTTGGCATTGCCCTTGCTCTTGTATCAATCAGTCCTGCACCAGGACCCACCTGATAACAAGAGAGGAAGATCCATGACCACGCTGCGTTTTACTCCCGAACACGAATGGCTGCGCCTGGAAGCGACTGGCGAACTGACCGTCGGCATCACCACCTACGCCCAGGAAGCCCTCGGTGACGTGGTGTTCGTGCAGTTGCCGGAGCCGGGCGAATACGGCGAGGGCAATGAAGTCGCGGTGCTGGAATCGGTGAAGGCCGCCAGCAACATCAGCATGCCCCTGAACGGTACCGTAGTGGCGGTCAACCAGGCCCTGGCTGACGACCCCGAACTGGTCAACGCCTCGCCGATGCAGGACGGCTGGTTCTTCCGCATCCAGGTGGCCAACCTTGCCGACCTCGACACCCTGATGGATCAGGAAGGCTACGACCGCTTCCTGGCTGACAACGCCTGAGCCAGGGGGCCGACATGACCACTGCATCCATCCCGCTGACCACCGACAATGAGTTCATCGCCCGTCACATCGGCCCGCGTCAGGACGACATCGACGCGATGCTGGCGCTGATCGGCCATGACAGCCTCGACGGCCTGATCGACAGCGTCATCCCTGAGAGCATCAAGGGCACCAGCGTGCTTGAGCTGTGCAAAGGGCAGGGCGAGGCCGAGGCGCTGGCCTCGCTCAAGGCCATCGCGGCGAAGAACCAGCTGTTTCGCAATCACATCGGCCAGGGCTATTACCCCTGCCACACACCAACGCCGATCCTGCGCAACCTGCTGGAGAACCCAGCCTGGTACACCGCCTACACCCCGTACCAGCCGGAGATTTCCCAGGGCCGGCTGGAAGCGCTGCTGAACTTCCAGACCCTGATCAGCGACCTGACCGGTATGGAGATCGCCAACGCCTCGTTGCTCGATGAAGCCACCGCCGCCGCCGAAGCCATGACCTTCTGCAAGCGTCTGGCGAAGAGCAAGGCCGCGGCGTTTTTCGTCTCCCACCATTGTCATCCGCAAACCCTCGACGTGTTGCGCACCCGTGCCGAGCCGCTGGGTATCGAAGTGGTCATCGGCGATGAGTCGGCACTGCTGAACCAGAGCCTGGAGGGCTATTTCGGCCTGTTGCTGCAATACCCGGCGAGTACTGGCGCTATCGTCGACCATCGCGCCCTGGTGCAGCGCGCCCATGCCGCCGGCGCGCTGGTGGCGGTGGCCGCCGACCTGCTGGCCCTGACCTTGCTGACCCCGCCGGGCGAATTCGGTGCCGACGTGGTCTTGGGCAGTGCCCAGCGTTTTGGTGTGCCGCTGGGTTTTGGCGGCCCGCACGCGGCGTTCTTCGCCACCCGCGACAGCTTCAAGCGCGACATGCCCGGGCGTCTGGTCGGCGTGTCCATCGACCGCTTCGGCAAGCCGGCCCTGCGCCTGGCCATGCAGACCCGCGAGCAGCACATTCGTCGTGAGAAAGCCACCAGCAACATCTGCACCGCGCAGGTCCTGCTGGCCAACATCGCCAGCATGTATGCGGTTTACCACGGCCCTCAAGGCCTGGCGCAGATCGCCCGGCGCGTGCACCGGCTGACGGCGATTCTGGTACGCGGGCTGCAGCAGCTCGGGCATCAGGTCGAGCAGCAACACTTCTTCGACACCGTCAGCGTGGTGACCGCAGGCCCTGTGGCCGAGGTGCTCGCCGCCGCCAACGGCGCGCAGTTGAACCTGCGGCTGATCGACGGGCAGCGGGTCGGTCTGTCGCTGGATGAAACCTGCGAGCAGGCCGCTGTCGAGGCCTTGTGGCAAGTCTTCGCCGCGTCCGGACAGGCGCTTCCAGACTTCGCCGCACTGGCCGCCGACACGGGTGATTGCCTGCCGTTGCCACTGCTGCGCGAAACGCCGTTCCTGCAGCACCAGGTGTTCAACCGCTACCATTCGGAAACCGAGCTGATGCGCTACCTGCGGCGCCTGGCTGACAAGGACCTGGCCCTGGACCGCAGCATGATCGCCTTGGGTTCATGCACCATGAAGCTCAATGCCGCCAGTGAAATGATCCCGATCACCTGGCCCGAGTTCGGTGCCTTGCATCCGTTCGCCCCGGCCGGGCAGCCGCTGGGTTACCGGCAACTGACCGATGAGCTGGAGGCCATGCTCTGTGCCGCCACCGGTTATGACGCCATGTCCCTGCAGCCCAATGCCGGCTCCCAGGGCGAGTATGCCGGCCTGCTGGCGATCCGCGCCTATCACGCCAGCCGTGGCGAGGCGGGGCGCGATGTCTGCCTGATTCCGTCGTCGGCCCATGGCACCAACCCGGCCACGGCGCAGATGGCCGGCATGCGGGTGGTGGTGGTCAACTGTGATGAGCGCGGCAACGTCGATGTCGCGGACCTGCAAAGCAAGGCCGAGCAGCACCGGGACAGCCTGGCGGCGTTGATGATCACCTATCCCTCGACCCATGGCGTGTTCGAAGACGGCATCACCCGCATCTGCGACATCATTCATGCGCACGGCGGCCAGGTGTACCTGGACGGCGCCAACATGAATGCCATGGTCGGCCTCTGCGCCCCGGGCAAATTCGGTGGCGACGTCTCACACCTGAACCTGCACAAGACCTTTTGCATTCCGCACGGCGGTGGCGGTCCGGGTGTCGGCCCGATCGGCGTCAAGGCGCACCTGGCGCCGTTCCTGCCCGGTCACGCGCACATGGACAACAAGCACGGCGCGGTCAGTGCAGCGCCGTATGGCAGCGCCAGCATCCTGCCGATCACCTGGATGTACATCCGCATGATGGGCGGTGAAGGGCTCAAGCGTGCCTCGCAGCTGGCGATCCTCAGTGCCAACTACATCGCCCGGCGCCTTGAGGAGCACTACCCGGTGCTCTACACCGGCGAGAACGGCCTGGTCGCGCATGAATGCATTCTTGATCTGCGCCCGCTCAAGGACAGCAGCGGCATCAGTGTCGAAGACGTGGCCAAGCGCCTGATCGACTTCGGCTTCCATGCCCCGACGATGTCCTTCCCGGTGGCTGGCACCTTGATGGTCGAGCCGACCGAGAGCGAGTCGAAGCAAGAGCTGGACCGCTTCTGCGAGGCGATGATCTGCATCCGCGAAGAAATCCGCGCGGTGGAAAACGGCAGCCTGGACAAGCTCGACAACCCGCTGAAAAACGCACCGCATACCGCCAGCGAGCTGGTCGGTGAATGGCCGCATCGCTATGGCCGGGAGCTGGCGGTGTATCCGCTGGCCGATCTGCGCGAGAGCAAGTACTGGCCGCCGGTGGGGCGCGTGGACAACGTCTACGGCGACCGCAACCTGGCGTGTGCGTGCCCGCCGATGTCGATCTATCAAGACGCTTGACTGCACAGGCCCGGACCCGGTCCGGGCCTTGCCTGCCACCCTAATAACAAGGAAAACCACCATGTTCCATAAAAGCCTGACCCTCTCCGATTTCGACCCTGCGCTGTCCGCCGCCATCCACCGCGAGGCACAACGCCAGGAAGACCATATCGAGCTGATCGCCTCGGAAAACTACACCAGCCCGCAGGTGATGCAGGCCCAGGGCACCGAGCTGACCAACAAGTACGCCGAAGGCTACCCGGGCAAGCGCTACTACGGCGGTTGCGAGCACGTCGATGTGGTCGAGCAACTGGCCATTGACCGCGCCAAGCAACTGTTCGGTGCAGGCTATGCCAACGTCCAGCCGCACTCCGGCTCCCAGGCCAACGCGGCGGTCTACCTGGCCTTGCTGCAGGCTGGCGACACTCTCCTGGGCATGAGTCTGGCCCATGGCGGTCACCTCACTCACGGTGCCAAGGTCAGCGCCTCGGGCAAGTTGTACAACGCCGTGCAGTACGGCATCGACGCCAATGGCCTGATCGATTACGACGAAGTCGAGCGCCTGGCCGTGGAACATAAGCCGAAGATGATCGTCGCCGGGTTCTCGGCCTACTCGAAAACCCTGGACTTCCCGCGCTTCCGGCAGATCGCCGACAAGGTCGGTGCCTATCTGTTCGTCGACATGGCCCACGTCGCCGGCCTGGTTGCGGCGGGCCTGTACCCCAATCCGCTGCCCTACGCCGATGTGGTCACCACCACTACCCACAAGACTCTTCGCGGTCCGCGCGGTGGGCTGATCCTGGCCAAGGCCGATCCGGAGCTGGAGAAGAAACTCAACTCGGCAGTGTTCCCGGGCGGGCAGGGCGGGCCGCTGATGCATGTGATCGCCGCCAAGGCCGTGTGCTTCAAGGAAGCGCTGGAACCGGGCTTCAAGGATTACCAGTTGCAGGTCATCAAGAACGCCCAGGCCATGGCGGAAATCTTCCGCCAGCGCGGTTACGACGTGGTCTCCGGTGGCACCGACAACCACCTGTTCTTGGTCAGCCTGATCCGCCAGGGCATCACCGGCAAGGACGCCGATGCCGCCTTGGGCCGTGCGCACATCACGGTGAACAAGAACGCCGTGCCCAACGACCCGCAATCGCCGTTCGTGACCTCGGGCCTGCGTATCGGTACCCCGGCGGTGACCACCCGGGGTTTCCAGGTGCCGGAGTGCCGCGCCCTGGCGACCTGGATCTGCGACATCCTCGACCACCTCGGCGATGCCGACGTCGAGGCCCAGGTGGCCCGGCAGGTGGCCGAGCTGTGCAAACTGTTCCCGGTTTATCGGGCCTGATCCCTGGGTGTGATGGCGGAGGCCTGTATGTCGCTGAGTGTTTTTGATCTGTTCAAGGTGGGCATCGGCCCGTCCAGCTCCCACACGGTCGGGCCGATGCGCGCCGCGGCGCGCTTTGTCGAAGGGCTCAGGGAGCAGGGGCTGCTGGCTCAGGTGGAGGGTGTGCGCGCCGAGCTGTATGGCTCGCTCGGCGCCACCGGCAAAGGCCACGGCAGCGACAAGGCGGTGCTGCTGGGGCTTGAGGGTGAGCACCCGGATACCGTCGAGACTTCACTGGTGGCCGATCGTCTGGGGATGATTCGCCAGAGCGGGATGCTGTCGCTGCTCGGTGAGAAGCGCATCCGTTTCGTCGAAAAAGAACACCTGGCGATGATCCGCAAGCCCTTGCCCTATCACCCCAACGGCATGATCCTGCGTGCCTTCGACGCGGCCGGGCTGCAGCTGTGCAGTCGCGAGTATTACTCGGTGGGAGGCGGTTTTGTGGTGGACGAGGCGGCGATTGGCGTCGATCGCATCGTCGAAGACCGCACGCCGTTGCGCTTCCCGTTTCTGAGCGGACGCGAGCTGTTGGCGCAATGTGCCCAGCACGGCCTGTCGATCAGCCAGTTGATGGCCGAGAACGAGACCGCCTGGCGCAGCCCGGAGCAGACGCGCCAGGGCTTGCTGCACATCTGGCAGGTGATGCAGGACTGCGTCAAGGCCGGGTGCCGCACCGAGGGCATCATGCCCGGCGGGCTCAAGGTCAAGCGCCGTGCCGCGGCGCTGCACCGGCAGTTGAGCGCCAGCCCTGAAGCCGGCTTGCGCGACAGCCTTTCGGTGCTCGACTGGGTCAACCTCTACGCCCTGGCGGTCAACGAGGAAAACGCCAGCGGCGGGCGGGTGGTTACCGCGCCGACCAATGGCGCGGCCGGCATCATCCCGGCGGTGCTGCATTACTACACGCGTTTCGTGCCGGGGGCCAACGAGGACGGGGTGGTGCGCTTTCTGCTCACTGCCGCCGCGATCGGCATTCTGTACAAGGAAAACGCTTCGATCTCCGGGGCCGAAGTCGGCTGCCAGGGTGAGGTCGGGGTGGCCTGCTCGATGGCGGCCGGGGCCTTGTGCGAAGTGCTTGGCGGCAGCGTGCAGCAAGTGGAAAACGCCGCCGAAATCGGCATGGAGCACAACCTCGGGCTGACCTGCGACCCGATTGGCGGGCTGGTCCAGGTGCCGTGCATCGAGCGCAACGCCATGGGTTCGGTCAAGGCCATCAATGCCGCGCGCATGGCCTTGCGCGGCGATGGCCAGCACTTCGTCTCCCTCGACAAGGTGATCCGCACCATGCGCCAGACCGGCGCCGACATGAAAAGCAAATACAAAGAGACTGCCCGCGGCGGGCTGGCGGTCAATATCATCGAATGCTAGGAGTCACCCATGTCCACAGAACAACTACAACAAACGCCGTTGCATGGTCTGCACCTGGAGCTCGGTGCGCGCATGGTGCCGTTCGCCGGCTTCGCCATGCCGGTGCAGTACCCGCTGGGCGTGCTCAAGGAGCACCTGCACAGCCGTGAACAGGCCGGCCTGTTCGACGTGTCGCACATGGGCCAGATCCGCCTGCGTGGTGCGGGCGCCGCCAAGGCGCTGGAAGCACTGGTGCCGGTCGATATCATCGACCTGCCGGTGGGCATGCAGCGCTATGCGCTGTTCACCAACGACGAGGGTGGCATCCTCGATGACCTGATGGTCGCCAACCTGGGCAACGACGAGCTGTTCCTGGTGGTCAACGCCGGCTGCAAGGACCAGGACCTGACCCACCTCAAGCAGCATCTGGAAGGGCAGTGCGACGTCGAGTCACTGTTCGACAGCCGCGCCTTGCTGGCGCTGCAAGGCCCGGCGGCGGCCAGGGTGCTGGCGCGTCTGGCGCCTGAGGTCGGCAGCATGACCTTCATGCAGTTCGCCAAGCTGAGGTTGCTCGGTGTCGACTGCTACGTCAGCCGCTCCGGTTACACCGGTGAGGATGGGTACGAAATCTCCGTGCCGGCAGAGGCAGCGCAAATGCTGGCCCGTTCGCTGCTGGCCGAGCCCGAGGTCGAGGCCATCGGCCTCGGTGCCCGTGATTCGCTGCGCCTGGAGGCCGGGCTGTGCCTGTACGGCCATGACATGAACCTGCGCACCACGCCGATCGAGGCCAGCCTGACCTGGGCGATTTCCAAGGCCCGACGTGCCGATGGTGTACGCGCAGGTGGCTTCCCCGGTGCCGAACGGATTTTTGCCCAGCAACGCGAAGGCGTGGCCAGCAAGCGCGTCGGCTTGCTGCCCAAAGAGCGGGTGCCGGTGCGTGAAGGGACGCTGATCGTCGACGCGCAAGAGCAGGAAATCGGTCGTGTTACCAGCGGCGGATTCGGCCCGAGTCTGGCTGGGCCGCTGGCGATGGGCTATGTGCAGAGCGGCTATGCGGCGCTGGACACCGAAGTCTTTGCCCTGGTGCGCGGCAAGCGGGTGCCGATGGTTGTCGCCCGGACGCCGTTCGTGGCGCAACGTTACTACCGTGGCTGATGGCCAGATCGTCGGAGCATGAGCATGAACCAAACCCAAGCTGTCGCCTCTCGCCCACAGCCGCTGCAGGCCGGGGTGAAACTGCGCGGCGCCGAGAAGGTGGCGCGTATCCCGGTGAAAATCCTGCCCACCGAAGAGATACCGCGCAAGCCCGAGTGGATCCGCGTGGAGATCGCAACGTCACCGGAGGTGGCGCGGGTCAAGGCGCTGCTGCGCAAGCACAAACTGCATAGCGTCTGCGAGGAAGCCTCCTGTCCGAACCTGGGCGAGTGCTTCTCCGGCGGTACGGCGACCTTCATGATCATGGGCGACATCTGTACCCGCCGTTGCCCGTTTTGCGATGTCGGTCACGGCCGGCCCAAGCCACTGGACGTCGATGAGCCGAAGAACCTGGCCATCGCCATCGCCGACCTGCGCCTGAAGTACGTGGTCATCACCTCGGTCGACCGCGACGACCTGCGCGACGGTGGTGCCCAGCACTTCGTCGACTGCCTGCGCGAGATCCGCAAACTGTCGCCGGGTATCCGTCTGGAAACCCTGGTGCCCGACTACCGGGGGCGCATGGACGTGGCCCTGGCGATCACCGCGCAGGAGCCGCCGGATGTCTTCAACCACAACCTGGAAACCGTGCCGCGCCTGTACAAGGCGGCACGGCCGGGCTCGGACTTCGAGTGGTCGCTGGATTTGCTGGAGAACTTCAAACTGCGCGTACCCGCGGTGCCGACCAAGTCCGGGTTGATGCTGGGGCTGGGCGAAACCGATGACGAAGTGATCGAGGTGATGCAACGCCTGCGCGAGCATCAAGTCGACATGCTGACCCTGGGGCAGTATCTGCAGCCTTCGCGCAGCCACCTGCCGGTGCAGCGTTTCGTCCACCCCGATACCTTTGCCTGGTTTGCCGAGCAGGCGCTGGCGATGGGCTTCAGGAATGTGGCGTCCGGGCCGCTGGTGCGCTCCTCCTACCATGCCGATCAACAGGCGCAGTTGGCGTAGGGACGGGCAAGATACGGCATTTCTCCGTGTCTTTGTGGGAGCCGGCGTTGCCGGCGATAAGATCGTTGCGGTGTCAGGTGTTGCGCGGCGTCTGCATCGCTGGCAAGGCCAGCTCCCACAGTTATTCGCAAGGGCTATATGCATGTATCAAACAGGTCTTGTACCGCAGGCAGCATTGGGTTTTAGCTGGACGCAGGCGCGGGCGCGCATCCTCGGCCCGCCGCCGCAACGTGAACAACCCAAAAGACCAAGGCGCGTTGACCGCCGTAGAGGCTGACGGCCGCGCGGATAAATCAGGTGCAGACAATGAGCACACCTCTGGATTTGAATGCCTTGAAGGCACGCCAGCAGACGGCGTGGGCCAGCGGCGATTACGCGGTGATCGGCACGACCTTGCAGCTGGTCGGCGAACGCCTGGCCGAAGCCTGCGACTTGCGCTGGGACGAAAAGGTCCTGGATGTGGCTGCCGGCAACGGCAATGCCACCCTTGCCGCGGCACGGCGCGGCTGTCAGGTGACCTCCACGGACTACGTGCCCGAGCTGTTGAAACGCGGTGAAGAACGCGCACGGGCCGAGCATCTGAGCGTAGTGTTTCAAACCGCCGATGCCGAGGCGCTGCCATTTGCCGATGGCGCCTTCGATGCAGTGATATCGACCTTCGGCGTGATGTTTGCCCCGGATCAGGCTCAAGCGGCGAGGGAGCTTGCACGGGTCTGCCGCTCAGGCGGGCGGATCGGCCTGGCGAACTGGACGCCACAGGGCTTCATCGGGCAGATGTTCAAGACCCTCGGGCGCCATGTTCCGCCACCCGCCGGGGCGCTGCCGCCTTCGCGCTGGGGGGACGAAGAACAGTTGCAGCAACTGTTCGGCGATAACGTCGGGGTTATCAATGTCAGCCGTCAGCAGTTCAATTTCCGCTACCGCTCGGCGGCGCATTTCATCGATGTGTTCAGAACCTGGTATGGCCCGGTGCACAAAGCCTTTGCCTCATTGCAGAGTGACGCGGCCTACGCTTTGGAGCGCGATCTTACTCAGCTGCTGAACGACAACAACGTGGCCGGCGCCTCGTCGCTGGTGGTGCCCAGCGAATACCTGGAGGTGGTCATCAGCCGCCGCTGAATCCAGGCCACTGTTCCCCCTGTGGGAGCGGCGGTGCGACGACTCGACTTGCCCGGCGATTGCGGGCTATCCGCCACATCGCATCGCGGGGCAAGCCCGCTCCTACAGGGAACTGCTATCCTGCGGCCTGAACCATCAACCGGGGACCTGCATGTCATTGTCGATCAATACCGAAATGCTCTGGATTGACACGCCGCAAGGGCGGCTGTTTTGTAGTCGATGGTTCCCCGCAGATGGCCCGAGCAATCCGGACAAACCACCGATAGTCCTGTTTCATGACTCACTGGGCTGCATCGCCCTGTGGCGGGATTTTCCCCAGCAGTTGAGCCAGGCCACCGGACGCGAGGTGATTGCCTATGACCGGCTCGGCTTCGGCCAGTCCGATGAGTACCCGGGACGCCTGCCGCCGCAGTTCATCCGTGAAGAAGCCGAATACTTTTTTGCTCATCTGAAGACAGCGCTTCAGGTCGAGCGTTTCGTTGCCCTGGGCCATAGCGTCGGAGGGGCCATGGCAGCAGCCTGTGCCTCCTTGTATCCGCAACATTGCATGGCATTGATCACCATCGCTGCGCAGGCGTTTGTCGAAGAACGCACGCTGCAGGGCATTCGCGCCGCCGAGTTACAGTTCGAAGAACCCGAGCACATGGCGCGGTTGAAAAAATACCACGGTGACAAAGCGCCCTGGGTACTGGCTGCCTGGACCCGGACATGGCTAGCAGAGGCTTTCGGCGACTGGACGATCGAAAGCACAGTGGATGCCATTCATTGCCCGGCACTGGTTCTGCACGGTGAGCATGATGAGTACGGTTCGGCGCTGCACCCGGAGCGGATAGCCAGGCTGTCGCAAGGCCCCAGCGAGTATGTGATCCTCGAAGATTGCCACCATGTCCCGCACCGCGAGGCGCCTGAAACGGTGCTGGGGGAGGTGGTTCGATTCCTTGATGCTGATCGTTGAGCGGGGCGCTATGAGCTCTTCTGTGGGAGCGGGCTTGCGCCGCGATGCCCGCCGTTCCCGGGCCGCGCAAAGCCAATCTTGATGGCCACCAGAATCGGCGCCGCCACCGCGAACAGCAGGGTCACGGCCATGAACGCGGTGTCGAAGGCAATCACCGTGGATTGCCCCAGCACCGCCCGGCCCAGCAGGCTGGTCGCGGCACGGCCAGCGCTGACAGCGTCGATGCCTTTGCCTGCCAGCAAGGCGGACAGGCCGGTCAGGCGTTCGATCACCGCGCCTGTACCTGCAGTGACATGGCTGCCCAGCACCACAGCATTGCTGGCGAGATCGTGTTCGATCAGGCTCTGCAAGGCCGCGACGCCCATCAGGCCACCCAGTTGCCGACCGGTATTGAACAGCCCGATGCCGCTGGCGAGGTTGCGGCGGTTGAGGTCGCTGAAGGCAATCAGGGTGATGGACAGGAACAGCAAGCCCAGACCCAGGCCGCGCAACAGGACCGCGGCCATCATGTCGTGCGCGCCGCTTTCGCTGGTGGAGCCGGACAGCATCCACATCGCTGCCATGATCATCAGGATGCCAAAGGGCACTGTGGCGAACGGCGCGACGCGGCGAGCCTGCATGAGCCAGGCAGCAATCAGCAGCGCGGCGATAAAACAGCCGCCACTGGGCAACAGCAGCAAGCCGGCATCGGTTGGTCGGAAACCGAGGACTGACAAGGCGAATGCAGGGATCAGAAAGGCACTGCCGAACAAGGCGGCGCCAGCGACAAAACTGACGATCAAGGCAAACGAAAAATCTTTCGACCGGAACAGGCTGAAATCCAGTAGCCCTGGCCCTTTGATCAACAGCTGTTGACCGACAAAGGCGAGCAGGGCAGCTGCACCGATCAGGCTCAGCCAGACAATCCGTGGCTCTTCGAACCAGTCCCAGCGGCTGCCTTGAGTCAAGACGTAGGTGAAGCAGAGCAGGGCGGTCGCCATCAGGGTGAAGCCGATTGGGTCAAACGGACGGTGTTCGGCCTTGATGAGCGCTGGTGCGTCTGCGATCAGCAGCAGTCCGCTGGCCGCCAGGGCCAGTGGCACCACGCAGAAAAAGATCCACGCCCAGGATTGACTATCGATCAGCCAGCCTTGCAGGGCCGGGGCGATAGTCGCCGAGGCGACCACTGCACCCATGGCAAACAGGGCTTGCAGAAACGGTTGCTGGTGCCGTGCATAGGCGCCAAAGATGATGGCCTGACCGCCGACCAGCAAGGTACCGCCGCTAAAGCCCTGGATGACGCGCAAGGCGACCAGCAGATCCAGGCGGGTGCTGAGGGCCGCCAGGGCGCAGGCCAGGCCCATCGCCAACGTGGCGCCCACCACCACGTTGCGGGGGTTGACGCGACTCAACAGCCAGGCGGCGCTCATGAACCCGATCAGCTTGAACGCGGTGTAGCCGATGTCCAGCCAGGCAAATTCATCCGGCGTGGCGTAGGTGTCGCCAATGATGTCGCTGCGGCCGAGCGCCAGCACGGTGCTGGCGATGGCCTCGGTCAGCGTCGCCAGGATGATGCCCGCCATGAGCACGACGCCGCTGGTCGTTTTGGTGTGGCTGCGTGAGTCCCCGGTCAACGTGTTCACGATCCAGCTCCTTGGGCCACCTCGACGCGCGCCGACAGGCCCGGGACGATGCGGCCCGGTAGCGGGTTATGGGACAGGCGGATCTTGACCGGTACCCGCTGCACCACGCGCACGAAGTTGCCGGTCGCGTTGTCGGTGGGCAGCAGGCTGAAGGCCGAGCCGCTACCGGGGGCAAAGCTGTCGACCACGCCTTCAAGGGGGGCGTTGGGGTAGCCATCGACATCAATGCGCACGGACTGGCCGGGGCGAATGTGTTCGAGCTGGGTTTCCTTGAAGTTCGCCACCACCCACACATTGTGCACGGGCACGATATCCAGCAGGGCAACGCCGGGCGTCACAAAGCGGCCGACGCGGACCTGGCGATTACCGACGACGCCGTCCACGGGGGCGCGTACCACGGTGCTGTGCAGATCGATCCGTGCCAGCTCGCGCGCGGCCTCGGCCTGGGCAACGGCGGCAACGGCCGCTTCGCGCTGGGCCTGCAGCACGGCAATGCGCTGCTGTTGCGCCTCCACGCTGGCCGCCGCGGCCGAGAGCGTCGCGCCAGCCTTTGAGCGTGCCGCGTCGGTTTCATCGACCAGCGCCTGGCTGACCGCATGGCTGACGATCAGCCTGCGGCTGCGATCATGGGTTTTGCTTGCCAGATCCATCTCGGCGCCGGCAGAGCGGCGCTGGGCTTCGGCCTGGCGGATCAGGGCGTGCTGGAGCCGGGTTTCGGCATCGACATTGCTCAGGCGCGCCTGCGCCGCGCTGAAATTGGCCTCGGCCTGGGCCAGGTGCGCGCGGTAGTCTTCGTCATCGATGCGAAACAACACGTCCCCGGCGCGCACGCTCTGGTTATCCCTGACCTCTACCGCAGTGACGTAGCCGGCCACCTTGGCGGCGAGCGAGGTGACGTCGCCGCGCACATAAGCATTGTCGGTCGAGGTGCTGCCGTAGCTGAATGCCATCACCCAGCCGCCCGCCACCAGTGCCACGGCGCTCAGGCAGAGCAGCACGCCAATCAGCTTTTTCCGGTTGCGCCGCGGCCCGGCGCTACCGGCTTCGGCGCTGGCATCGGTGGCCATGGCGGCCTTGTCCTCGCGCGCGTTCATGTTCTCTGTCCTGTGTGAATAGGCCAATGCCCCCGGCGGCCTTGGCGGCTTGCGGGGGCGATCAGCAGGTTGATCGGTTATTTTTTTGCCGGCGTGACCAGCTCCTTCTCAGTGCTGTCGAGGACAAACACCGCCAGCAGGCGGGCCGGCTGCGTGTTGCTGGCATTGGCGCTGACCGCGTGGTACGAGCCCGGCTCTTCGACGAAGTTTTCCCCGGCCTTGTAGACCTTTTCCGGCCCGTCATTGACCTGGCTGCGCACTGCGCCTTCAAGCACCGTGGCGTAGATGAAGGCCGACTTCGGATGGGTGTGGGACGGCGACGAAGCGCCTGGCGCGTACTCGACCAGTACGCCGCGCATGCTCTTGCCCGGTACGTTCGGCAACGGGCGATCGAACACCACCGTGACCTTGCCGGGAACCGGCTCGGCGGCCGATGCTGAGCTGAGCGTGAGTGCGCAGCAGGCGGCGGTCAGAAGGAATCGAGTGAACATTGCTGTGCTCCTTGGTAGTGAGGGGAGTGCGGCTCAGCGTGGCGCCTGAGCGCTCGAGCGGGCGAGCCAGTCCTCGAAACGGATCGTGCCCAGGCGCGGCTTGCTGCCGGGGGTCAGGGACTGGTCGTCGAGCACGCCGCCGAAGTAGCGCGCGTGTACATCGGCAACGACTTTGCGCGAGTCCCGGGTGACGCGGAACAAGCGTCTGACCAGCTCGTCCAGCGGCATGGCTTCGGGGCCGGCAATTTCCACTGTGGCGTTGGCCGCTGGCGCCAGGGCCACATCGGTGAGCACCGCGGCGACATCGTCGGAGGCCATCGGCTGGATCAGCGCCGGCGACAGGTGAACCTCGTCGCCGACCACGGCCGATTCGGCGATACCGCCGACAAATTCGAAGAACTGGGTGGCGCGCACCAGGGTGAATGGTCGGCCCGAAGCCTTGATCAGTTCTTCCTGGGCGACCTTGGCGCGAAAGTAGCCGTTCTCGGGCGAGCGTTCGCAGGCGACGATCGACAGGGCAATGTGATGAGCAACACCCGCAGCGGCTTCGGCGGCCAGCAGATTGCGCGTCGAGGTCTGGAAAAACTCCAGTACCGCCTGGTCTTCCCACGACGGCGCGTTGGCCACATCGACAACCACATCCGCGCCATCCATCGCTTCGGCCAGGCCTTCGCGGGTGATGCTGTTGACGCCGGTGTTGGGCGAGGCGGCGATTGCCTGATGGCCGCGCTCGGTGAGGTTTTTTACAAGCTTCGATCCAATGAGGCCGGTGCCTCCGATGACGACGATCTTCATGGCATCTCTCCGCTTACGGACGGCACCGATTGCCGTCGAGGTAGCTTCAGAGTGCCGTTGCGCGGGCGGGAAGTCCTTGTGTCGGCCGTGGGTTTACCTTGGCGCCAGCCTGCTTTTTCGTCCAAAGCCGCTGGGTGGACGGTGCGGCGGGCGATGGGCTGCCGTATCATCAATTGTTCGCATTAATGCCGGGGATACTGCCGTTGCCATTCGCGTTTGAGGACTACGTGCTCGACCAGGAACGCCGGGAACTGACCCAGCGTGGCCAGGTCGTGGCCGTCGGGCCGCAGGTCTTTGATCTGTTACTGCAACTGGTCAGCCAGCATGAGCGGGTGGTCAGCAAGGACGAGTTGCTCGCGGCGGTATGGACTGGCCGGATCGTCTCCGAATCGACCATCACCAGCCACATCAACGCCGTGCGCAAGGCCATTGGCGACACCGGCGAAGAGCAGCGCCTGGTGCGCACGGTGGCCCGCAAGGGTTACCGCTTTGTTGGCCAGGTGAGGATCAGCGACGGCGTACAGGCACTGTCTGCCGAGCCGGGCCCCGACGCCCCCGGCGAAGCTCAGCAAACAGCGCCAGCCGCGCTGGTGCTGCCCGACAAGCCGTCGATCACGGTCTTGCCCTTCCAGAACCTCAGCGGCGATCCGGAGCAGGATTATTTTGCCGATGGCATCGTCGAAGACATCATCGGCGCCTTGTCGCGTATCCGCTGGCTGTTCGTCATTGCCCGCAACTCCAGCTTTACCTACAAGGGCAGGGCGGTCGACGTCCAGGGTGTCGGCCAGGCGCTGGGCGTGCGCTACGTGCTCGAAGGCAGTGTGCGCAAGTGCGGTAACAAAGTGCGCATCACCGGCCAGTTGATCGATGCCACCAGCGGCACGCATATCTGGGCGGAGCGTTTCGAAGGCCTGCTCGACAGCATCTTCGAATTGCAGGACCAGATCGCCGAGAGCGTTGTCGGCGCCATCGCCCCGCAACTGGAACGGGCGGAAATCGAACGGGCGAAACGCAAACCCACCGACAGCCTCGACGCTTATGATTACTACCTGCGTGGCACGGCGAAACTGCACAACGGCACCCGCGAAGCGATCGACCAGGCGCTGCTGTGGTTCTACAAGGCCATCGAACTGGATCCGGAATACGCATCGGCCTATGGCATGGCCGCCTGGTGTCACTTCTGGCGCAAGATCAATGGCTGGATGAGCGAGCGTAGCGGCGAAATCGCCGAAGGCGTGCGCCTTGCTCGCCAGGCTGTGGAACTGGGGCGCGATGACGCCGTGGCGCTGACCCGTGGCGGCCATGCCCTGGCCCACCTGGCCGGCGATGTCGACAGCGGCATCGCCTTGCTCGACCGGGCGCGGCTGCTCAACCCCAACCTCGCACCGGCCTGGTTCCTCGGCGGCATCCTGCGGGCGCTCAAGGGTGAAACCGACGCTGCCATCGACAACCTCAACCATGCCGTACGCCTGAGCCCGCTGGATCCGGAAATGTTCCGTATGCAGGTGGGCATGGCACTCGCTCACTTCTTCGCCGGTCGCTACGAAACCGCTGCAGCCTGGGCGGAAAAAGCCCAGGGCAACCTGCCCAGCCTGCTGCCGGCGGTTGCCCTGCTGGCGGCCAGCCATGCCCACAGTGGCCGGATGGACAAGGCGCGGCTGGCGCTGCAGCGGCTGCGCGCGCTGGATCCGACATTACGGTTGGGCAATTTGCAGGAGTGGTTGCCGATTCAGCGGGCGGAAGATCTTGCCCGGTTTGCCGAAGGCTTGCGCCTGGCGGGGCTGCCGTAGTCGCTGCCTGGATCCTTGCGGCGCGCTACTGCAGCCCGGGCTCGCCTGCGCCCGACGCCGCTAAAAGCTCAGCAATGGCGCTGCGCAATGCCCCATGGGTTTCCTCCGAGTAAGCGATCGCCGTTTTCCAGTCGTAAAACCACACGGGCATCTTGCGATTGTGTTCCGGCTCCGAGGCGTAGCGCGGGAAAATGTGGCAATGCAGCTCGGGCTCTGTGTTCCCCAGAATTTCGTAGTTTATGCGAACCGCCCCGGTGGCCTGTAAAACGGCATCACCGATGCGGGCCATGTCGAGCAGGTAGCTCGCTCTGGCCTCAGCGTCCAGATCGTTCAGGCTCGCAACCACCGGGTCGGGCAGCAGCAGGCAGTATCCCGGCAGGAATTGCACATCGCCCATGACCGCCCAACCCGATGCCATGCGGCAAATGACTTTATCGTTGGCGCCAGTGCGTGCCAGCGCTACACGTTGCGAGATCAGCGGCATTCATAGTCCTTGATGATGTTGGGCGTAGCGAATGGATCGCGACTACCCTTGCAGGGGCCTCTACGCAGGTTGGTCAATGTGCACCACGCTGGCGATCTGATTCAGCTTTTATTGATCCGGATCGGAACCCGCAGTGGGCAAATCGTGATAATGCTTTTTTCAGATTAGAGGAAGGCGTTGATGACCTCCCAGCTTTTCCCGGTTCACGGTCTCGTGAGCTTTACCCTTGCGATCCTCCTGCTTTTTCTCGGCAAAACCCTTGTCCAGCACAGCACCTTGCTGCGTCAATACTGCATTCCCGAATCGGTTGTCGGCGGTTTCGTCTGTGCCGCAGTTACCAGCCTGCTGTACTTCGGTCTGAATATCCAGATCGAATTCGATCTGCAGGTTCGCGACACCTTGCTGCTGTACTTCTTTGCCGGCATCGGCTTGAAATCGGATGTCCGCCAACTGCTCAAGGGCGGACGCCCGCTTGTGATCCTGCTGGTGCTCGCCAGTGTCTTCATCGTCCTGCAAAACACCCTGGGCATGGGCCTGGCCGAGGTGTTTGGCCTGGATCCCAAGGCGGGCTTGATGGTGGGCTCGATTTCCCTGACCGGCGGGGTGGGCACAACATTGGCCTGGGCTCCGCTGTTCGTCGAGAAGCTCGGCATCAGCAATGCACATGAACTGGGCATCGCCAGCAACACCGTCGGCCTGATTGCCGCGTGCGTGATCGGCGGCCCGATCGCCAACCAGTTGATACGGCGCCATAACCTGACGCCTTCCAGGGATGCCGCGCTGGAAATCGGCATTCTCGAACATCAACCGAACCAGGGCGTGAACTACTACGACGTGCTCTGGGCATGGATGTGGCTCAACCTGACCCTGATGCTCGGCTATGGCCTCAACCTGCTGCTGGTCGATGCCGGCGTTACCTTGCCCAAATTCGTCAGTTGCCTGTTCGCCGGTATCGTCATCCACCACATCGTGCTTGCCGTTGTCGGTGAGAAGAAGCTGAAAAGCTGGAGCGGCGCGAGCCTGGGCCTGGCATTGATCTCCGATATCTGTCTGGGCATGTTCTTGACCATGGCCCTGATGGGGCTGCAGTTATGGCAGCTCAGCGGGGCGTTGATGTTCATTCTGTGCGCCTTGACCCTGCAGGTGCTGCTGACGGTTCTCTACACCTATTTTGTGGTGTTCCGCTGCATGGGGCGTGATTACGAAGCCAGTGTGGTTGCGTCCGGATTCGGCGGGATTACTCTCGGCTCGACGGCGACGGCCATCGTCAACATGACCACCGTGACGCAAAAGTACGGTGCGGCCCACCAGGCTTTCCTGATCGTGCCACTGGTGTGCGGCTTTTTCATTGACCTGGTCAATGCCGTGATCATCGGCATGTTCAGCGGTCTATAGAGCCCCCGGGGTCTCAAGGGGCTCGCTGGACGACCGGGTTAGCCGAGAATGAAGTAGGTCTTGCGAACCTTCTCGATAATCTCCCATTCACCCTGGGTGTTGGCGGCAAAGTACAGCGAGTCACCTGCCTTGAAGTGCAGGGTTTCGCCGCCTTCCGGGGTGAAGCTGCCTTTACCTTCGATGATGTAGCTGAACTCAGCCTGCATGATTGCGCGGCGCAAACGGCCGGGTGAGCATTCCCAGAAGCCGCTGCAGACGTTCTGCCCGGCGATGTCATGGTGTACAGCGGTGCGCGTCATCGGCAGCGGTTCGCCGACGGGCAAGCCCGCAGGCTCAGGCGCGGAGAATTGAGCTTCGTTTTCAAGACGGATCAGAACAGGGGACATGGCGTTTCCTCAGGATTTGTCTTCAAGACCAGCAGGGGCGAAACCGGCCATCATCACGTCGAGGCGGTTTGCCTTGTTGTTACGCAGTTCCGCGCGTTCCTTGCGCAGCACCGAAGCACGGACCATGGCGCCACCGAAGTAGCGCAGCGGCTCGGGCGGGAAGGCTTTGCAGCGGCGGCCGACCAGCGCGCAGCGGCTCCATTGATCGTTTCTGCCCAGCGCAAGGCTGGCCAGGATGCGCCCACCAAGGCGGCTCGGCCCTACGCCGTTGCCGCTCCAGCCGATGCCGTAATGAATGTTGTCGCTGCCGTTGATGTGGTTGAACACCGGCAGGCTGTCGTAGGTACGATCGATCGGGCCAGACCAGGCGTGAGTGACCTCGACATCGTCGAGCATGGGGTAGGTGCGTCGCAGGTCGGCGGTGGTCAGGCCGATGCCTTCGGCATCGTCACTGAACACCTTGCCCATGCGCGAACCGTAGGACAGGGCGCCGGTGCCCTTGCCAAAGGCAATCCGCCCATCCGCGGTGGTGCGGTAGTAGTCGACCAGCAATTGCGAGTCGGTGATGGCTTCGGCACCGCTCCAGCCCAGGCTGTTCAGGCGTTCGCCAATGGGTTGGGTGACGACGATGGAGCTGCCGACCGGAACAAACAGCTTGGCCAGTTCCGGGATGGCGGCAGACCACGCGTTGGTGGCCAGTACCACGTTGTTAGCGGTTACCCGGCCCTGAGCGGTGACCAGCTGCACCGGGCGTCCCGGCTGAATGTCGCTGACCGCGGTGTTTTCATAAATCTCGACGCCGGCATTGATCGCTACCCGGCGCATGCCGCGTACCAGCGCTGCCGGTTGCACGGTGGCGTTACTGCGCTCGAACACTCCCGCCAGGTGCACGGCCGAGCCGGTGCGCCGGGCCACTTCCTGGCGTGACAGGCGCTCGAAAGGCTCGGCACCCACGCGTTTGCAGGCGGCCAGGGTGCCGTTCCAGGCGTCGATATGGGCTTCGCAGGTGGCGGTCCACAGCCAGCCTTTTTGTTTGAAGGCAGCGTCGATGTTGTGTTGCAGGCAAAACTCGCCCAGCTCACTGATGGCCCGCTCTGCACTGTTGGCCAGAAACAGTGCTTGCTCCGGGGAGCAGAATGAGCCGAGCGATTGAATTTTCGGCCACCACGACATCACGAAACCGCCATTGCGTCCCGAGGCGCCGCCACCGCAGACGTCCTGCTCCAGCACCATGACCCGGCAATCGGGCTCGTGCTCCTTGATGGTCAACGCCGTCCACAAACCGACGAAGCCGCCGCCGACAATGACGATGTCAGCCGTATGCGTGCCTTGCAGGGCGGGCGAAGGCTGCAAGGAAGGTTCGGCGCACTGCAGCCAGAAGCTGCGCTTCAACGGCGCAACGGCGGGGAATTTCATCGGGGTGCTCGTGCGTTGCACGGTCTGGCCCACTGTCATCGAGGTCATGGTGATCTCC
>Ga0247818_10000311_pt1 | contig 29877 bp, 23 predicted proteins | sample 13C_Glucose_Day1_FD_192424 | JGI IMG/M metagenome (GOLD analysis project Ga0247818, IMG submission 192424) | Soil microbial communities from agricultural site in Penn Yan, New York, United States - 13C_Glucose_Day1 | ecosystem: Environmental > Terrestrial > Soil > Agricultural land | place...
CGAAAAATCGTTATGGCGCTCGAACATAAGGAGGTATAAGCCCACCGCCACTACCCCGACGAGCTCCGCCGCAAGGCCAGCACCGGCAATCCGCGAAAGCGTTTTGGTACCCGTCATGTTCAGCAGTAGCCCGATCAGCAGCATTGCCCCGGCAATCATCGCGCTCATGCCAGGCGTAACGGTTACGCCGACACTGTCCCGTGTTCCGGTAAACAGGTTGGCGACGAAGCTGGAGCCGAACATGGCGGTGGTGGCGATCGCTACGATCACGCAGGCCAGGTAAATCCACGACAGGATCCAGGCGTACTGACCATTCCACAACCGTCGCGCCCATTGATACAAACCACCGGCAATTGGGTATTGCGCCACGACCTCACCAAATACCAACGCCACAAGCAATTGGCCACCGCCAACAATAAGGATCCAGAACATCGAAGGTGGACCGGCAGTCACCAAGCCCTGTGCAAGCATTGCGACAACGCTGACCAACGGCGACAAGTAAAGAAAGCCCAGCGCCAGGTTTGACCAAAGCGACATCGACCGGTCGAATTTCTGATCGTAGCCCAATGCTTTGAGCTGTTGCGCATCTGAGGAATCTGAAGCGTTTTGCACGTTGGCACTCCTTTGGAGCTGATTGTTATTCGAGACTCTGGATGTCGCCTGGCAGTCGCTGGTGGAGTCAGACACCACGACAAAACCCGTTCGCAGTGAATGGCTGCGAAATCCCTGGACAACCCTGCTTCAGTCCTTATTTGCCAACGAAAATCGCCTCCGAAAGTTACTCATGGTGCGTCGTAATCGAGCCTTTCAAAGAAACTTCGCGACATACAGGTTCAGCAAAACCAATGCCAATCCTGAACCAGTCGCAAGCCATTGTTTCAGAATAGGTTTTAATTCAATGCCGTGACCCTCTCGGGACGTTCTCAGATGTGCTACACAGCGTGGAATCAAGGGTGAGAAACAGGCGATGTCCGCCAGCCCAGCAGCATCGGAATAAAGTGCCGGATCAGCCTCATTGCATAGAAGGGACTGGTCCAGAACCGCCGAACCTGATCGCTCCGGGCGTGGCCATGAAGACACCAGTTGCAAAAGTGCTCACAATTGTTGGTGAGCAACTTGTAGCGACACTCACCTAGTCTAGCTCGCGCTCTACAAAGCACTTGTTGCCCGCGATAGTCGGAGTCAGGCTGTTCAAGGCTCCAGACAGCGTGACACGCCGCGAAGCGACTGAGGGGTACCTCCTCCACCGGGCCGTATTGGAAGGTTTCGCAAAGTCCCGCGTAATGAATAACCAGACCGTTACCCGCATAGATGCCATGATGCAGAAACCCAGCGCGGTCGGAGACCAAGTGCGTTCCCGGCGGCCACGTCGCTCCTTCAACGGATGCAGCTAAATTTGAAGTATTGAGACGTGTGTGGGCGCTGCGCATGCCAGACCTCCTGCCTACCGGGCTTTCCAGACTGTAGGGTGAGATTTCAGAAGGGTTCATGCAGGCATCACGCCAATCTTACAGCCCCCAAGAAAAGAACCTTGAAATGCAGAAACCCGGGAAGCGTCCCGGGTTTCTGGTGATGCAACAGCTTATTTGGCGTAGTGGTACTTGCTGCGGAGTTCGGTTTTTTTCTGCTGCCGTGTTTTACGCACCTTGAGCATGTAATCAATCAAAAAATACCCCGCCAGCGCCAGCGGTAGTATGGAAAACAGCTCGAACGAACGGGCAGCCGCATACACATTAGCAGCCAACCATTCGGGCGACTCGGTAGCCAGCGCCTGGAATGCCTCGCTGCCACCTGCCGCTGCAACCTTGAAGCCGTCATACAGCTCGCCCATCCAAGGCACCACGACGTACCCGGAGGCCATCCCCGCGGCGCACATCAGGCCGATCCCAAGCGAGCCTGTATTCGGGTAGCGCTCCGAAACGATTGCCAGCATGTTCGGCCACAACAATGCTGCGCCCGCGCCCAATAGTGCGGTGGCCGCCATGGTAACCACTGGATGGGAAGTCATGGCCAACCCGAGAACCGAAACAAAGATCGCCAGGCAAGCAAACAACAGGATAGTCACGGCATGCACATGTTTGAGCGCGAACTCCGCAAGGCCGCGCGCAAACAGGTAGGCGACAGCAACGTAAATCAGCAACCAAGTGCCCTTTATACCGGAGATCTGGCCAACCACGATGTCGAGCCAGTTCTGCGGCACAGTCTCGCAAGCCAGCGCAAAGAACATGATACCGATCAGCACAAAAATACCCGGTTTGACGAACAGTTCCTTGCACATGCCCAGGAAGCTCACGCCATTGGCCACTCGCTCGGTCGGTGGAAACTGCACAAAGAACAGCATGACCAAAGCAAAGCAAGCCGGCAGCAACGACAAGGCAAACATATAGCGCCAGTCGAAACTTGCGGACTCGAAGCTGATCGCCAAGAGGCCAGCCAACATCCAGCCCAGTGGCCAACTTGTATGCAGCCGGTTTAGCTTGCCTGCCTTGTCATCCGGGTAGAGTGACGGTACTACCGGGTTGACCACCGACTCGATACAGCCCCAGCCTACGCCATGCAGCAAAGCACCCAGCCAGAGCGTGTCATAGGCTTCAGTTGTACCCGGCTCAGCCACGATCATGATGATGAAGCCGACATTGAAGATGACCAGGCCGGCAAACAGCACCCGTTTTATTTTCAGGGCGTCAATGAAGGGGGGCAACACCGTATTGCAGACGGTGAAGCCGAGATAGGTAATGCCCAGAATCCCCCCAATCAACGCTGCTGAATTCAGCGGCGAAGTGGTGTCGAAGAACGCTGCTTTCAGCGTCCCGGCGAACGAAAGCTTGAGCATCATGGCAAAGCCAGCTGCAAACAGCGCAACCCAGCAGACCAGGAAAGCCCGCGAAATGTTTTTTGGTGAGTGCACCGGGTCGTACGTCTTGTCGGTCATTATTATTCTCACTAATACGCACAGCTGCAAAATACGCGTTCCGCTGAAGCCCAGCGGTGCCATTCTGCCGGAGATACCGCTGCCAGCTGGCTGCGGAATGAAACTGCCAGGCCTGACGACCCGGCAGCAGTGTCAAAAGCCTGCGCGGAACGATGCCCAAGCCTGCAACCAGTCGTCATAGGTGGCATACATCTCCGACTCGCGAGGCGGCTGCCCCTTGAGCGGCGATTGCTGCAACACCTGGTCGACACGGTCGTAATCGAACAGCGAACGAGTACTGGCATCCATGTACTGCACGGCCTTGCGATTAACCACGGCAGAGCTGACCGCCTTGCTCATCTCCGCCTGCACCCGTGGGTCCAGAGCCTGGTTGATGAACGCCAGCGCCGACTCGGTATTCACCGAGGTCGCCGGGATGAACCAGGCATCAGCCCACACCGCACCACCCTCTTTGGGGAACACGTACTCTGTCTTCACGCCTTGTTTGGCCGTCTGCAGGGTGGCCGCGGTCCAGGTGCAGAAGCACGCGGAAATCTCCTTGGCTACGAACAGGGAAGCCACGTCACCGTTGCTGGAGGCGAACGTGCGGCACTGTTCGCGGTAGGGGATCATTTGATCCCAGATCTCGGCCAGCTCCTGGCGCGAGACATTCGGGAACTTGTCGCCATACCCGGTCACCTTGGCGGCCAAAGGCCATACTGTGAGCGGGTTGTCGAGGAAGGTCAGACGACCCTTGAACTCAGGGCGTAGCAGGTCCTTGAAGCTGGTGACCGGCTCCTTGACCTCCTGTGGGTTGACAACGATGGTGTCCACGCCCCAGGTCCAGGGGATACCGAAACGCTGACCGTCCCAGAACCACATGTCACCGTCGTAGAAGCGGGTGATGATGTCTGTGGGGTTGTAGTTGGGTACCTGCGCTACATCGATCGGCTTGAGCAGACCCAGGCCTTTGTACAGCTCGTTGTAGCCGTTGGAGTACTCCGACAGGTCAAGCCGCACGCCGCCGCCCATGAGCTTGGCGGTAACGTCATCCTGGCTGCCCATGATGCTGGCGTTGACGCGCAGGTTGTTCTGTTTGATCCATTGCGCGGCTTCGTTCTGCAGCGTGTAGCCCTCCCACGTCATGATATCCAGTTGCCCGCCAACGGCAGCCTGGGCATTCGGAATCCAGCGCCCGAGCGTTGCGCCCGCGGCAACCGCCGCAGCGCCCAGCATCAGCATGCGCCGACTCAGATGTGGGTTGAGCAAAGACGCATCGGGGAGGCGCGTCGGGCCTGTTTTATCTGCTGACATTGGCGCATTTCCTATCCTGAAGAATTGTTGTTGAATTGGGCAGGATTGAAGCTGTTCGTCACGCTATGGCGTCGGCGCACCTCTAGAGGGTGGTTCGAGCGCCAAAACTCACTCAGCAAGAGCGGTGCCAAAATCAAATCATCTTGTAACTTATTGAATTATGGTTATTTAAAGTTTGCCAAGAGCTATCAATGGCATTAAGTCTCAGCAATGAGATAGCTACTTTTCATTGCTGAGACACGCCGAAATAAATCCCCCTCATCATCCCCAAGCGGGGCCTGCAACAGGCCCCGTCAGTCAAGCTGTGCGCACCTGCTGATCGGCATGGTAGGACGAACGCACCAGCGGCCCTGCGGCCACGTTGGCGAAGCCCATCTGCCGGCCTATTTCCGCGAGGCGTGCAAACTGGTCAGGGTGAACATAGCGCTGCACGGGCAAATGGTTCCGACTAGGTTGCAGGTACTGGCCCAACGTCAGCATGTCGACCTGATGATCCCGCATGCGCACCATCACCTCGATCACCTCCTCGTCCGTTTCCCCCAGCCCGAGCATAAGCCCGGACTTGGTCGGAACATGCGGCACGCGCGCTTTGAATCCGGCCAGCAAGTCGAGCGACCATTCAAAATCCGCCCCCGGCCGCACTGCACGGTAAAGCCGTGGTACGGTTTCCAGGTTGTGATTAAACACATCGGGCGGCGTGTCGGCGGTCACCCCCAGCGCAACTTCCCTGCGCCCACGATAGTCCGGCACCAGTGTTTCAATGCGCACATCAGGGCAGCGGCTACGGATCTCACGTATGCAGGTGGCAAAATGAATCGAGCCACCATCGCGCAGATCGTCCCGATCCACCGAGGTAATAACTACGTATTTGAGCCTCAACTCTTGGATGGCAATTGCCAGGTTGCGCGGCTCCTCAAGATCTAGCGGCTTTGGTCGACCATGGCCGACATCACAAAATGGGCACCTTCGTGTACAGATGTCACCCATGATCATGAAAGTTGCGGTGCCGCCGGTGAAGCATTCGCCGAGGTTGGGGCATGCGGCTTCTTCGCAGACACTGTGAAGCTTGTGCTTTCTGAGCAGTGCCTTGATCCGCGCCACTTCCGGTGAGGCGGCTATCTCGACTCGGATCCAGTCCGGTTTGCGCGGTATGTGCTCCGTCGGCAGGATCTTCACCGGAATGCGCGCCACCTTGTCGGCGCCGCGCATTTTTACTCCGGCCCTCATTGACTGCCCAGGTTCGGGGGCTACGGTAGGTCTGGTCATCGCAGCCTCGTCAGCCTCGGAAGTAACGCTGTTGCACGAAGGGGGTTTTGCTCACGCGCACGGGAATCGCCTTGCCGCGCACCTGCGCATAAATCACGCTATCAAGCCCGGCATACGGAGCAGCGACATAGCCCATCGCCAGCGGCCCTTCCAGACTCGGACCGAAGCCCCCGCTGGTAACCCGACCGATCAGCTCGCCATCTTCTCTGAACAGCTCCACCCCTTCACGTACCGGAATTCGGTCGAGTGGCAGCAGGCCGACACGCTTGCGGTACACCCCTTCGCGTTGCTGGGCAAATATATGCTGAGCACCTGGGAACCCCCCTGCCCGCACGCCACCTTCACGCCGCGCTTTGGAAATTGCCCAACCCAGGCTGGCCTCGATTGGCGTCACCGTGCAGTTCATATCATGCCCATACAAGCACAGGCCGGCTTCCAGGCGCAGCGAGTCACGTGCGCCCAAGCCGATTGGTTCGACCTCCGGCTGGTCGAGCAGCAAGCGCGCAAGGGCGTCGGCATGCTCCGCCGGCACGGAGATCTCGTAGCCGTCTTCACCGGTATAGCCCGAACGGCTGACATGGCAGGCAATGCCGCAGATTTCAACGGCCGCAAACTGCATGAAAGTCATTTGCGCGACGCTCGGCGCCAGCCGCGCTAGTACCCGAGCTGCAAACGGCCCCTGCAGGGCCAGCAAGGCATGGCTTTCGAACAGTGACAGTACTTCGCATTGCCCCTGCAATTGCTGCAGGTGAGCGAGATCCTGCTCCTTGCAGCCGGCATTGACCACCAGTAACAGATGGTCACCGGCATTGGCCACCATCAGGTCGTCAAGAATGCCGCCTTGATCGTTGGTGAACAGCGCATAGCGCTGCATGCCTGCCGGAAGATCGACGATGTCCACCGGCACCAAGGACTCCAGAGCCTTTGCCGCCGACGCACCGTCCAGACGGATCTGGCCCATGTGACTGACATCGAAGAGGCCTGCCTGAGCACGGGTATGCAGGTGTTCCTTGAGCACTCCCAGCGGGTATTGGACCGGCATCTGGTAGCCGGCAAAGGGCACCATTTTTGCGCCTAGTGAAAGGTGCAAGTCATGCAATGGCGTTTGTTTGAGCGTCATCACGTTCTCCTCCATTTCAAAGCCCGTAAACCGGAAATGCAGCGCACAGCTTTGCCACTTGGCTAGCTACATGTGCTTCTACATCGGCGTCGCCGAGGTGGTCGAGGATGTCGCAGATCCAGCCGGCAAGCGCCTGGCTCTCGGTAACACCCAGGCCACGGGTGGTGATCGCCGGCGTGCCGATACGGATGCCGGAGGTGACAAAGGGCGACTGCGGATCGTTGGGCACCGCGTTCTTGTTGACCGTGATGCGCGCCCGGCCGAGCGCCGCATCTGCGTCCTTGCCGGTGATCCCCTGGCGAATCAGGCTTACCAGGAACAGATGGTTGCGCGTACCATCCGAGATCACCTCGTAGCCACGCGCCTTGAACACGTCGGCCATGACGACCGCGTTGTCCAGCACCTGCTGTTGATAGGCCTTGAATGCCGGTGCCAGTGCTTCCCTGAAGCACACCGCCTTGGCCGCGATTACATGCATCAGCGGGCCGCCCTGGGCGCCGGGGAACACGGCCGAAGCCAGTTTCTTTTCAATCTCTGGGTTGCTGCGGGCGAGGATCAGTCCGCCGCGTGGACCACGCAGTGTCTTGTGGGTAGTAGTCGTAACTACGTCCGCCAGAGCAACCGGGTTGGGATACAGCCCCGCCGCTACCAAGCCGGCCACATGGGCCATGTCAACGAACAGGTACGCGCCCACCTGATCGGCAATCTGGCGGAAACGGGCAAAGTCGAGCACCTGCGAGTAGGCCGAAAAACCCGCGACGATCATCTTTGGCCGGTGCTCCAGCGCCAGGCGCTCGACTTCGTCGTAATCGATCAGCCCTTGGCCATCGATTCCATACTGCACGGCGTTGTACAGCTTGCCGGAAGAACTGACCTTTGCTCCATGGGTAAGGTGGCCGCCGTGAGCCAGGCTCATACCCAGGATGGTGTCGCCGGCGTTGAGCAGGGCCAGGTACACCGCTGCGTTGGCCGACGAGCCCGAATGTGGCTGAACGTTGGCATAATCGGCGCCGAACAGCGCACAGGCGCGATCGATCGCCAGTTGTTCAACAACATCGACGTGCTCGCAGCCACCGTAGTAACGCTTCGTCGGGTAGCCTTCCGCGTACTTGTTGGTCAGCGGCGTGCCTTGCGCTGCCATGACCTGCGGGCTGGTGTAGTTTTCCGATGCGATCAGTTCGATATGGTCTTCCTGGCGACGGGTCTCGCTGTCGATTGCAGCAGCCAGGGCGGGGTCAAAATCGGTAAGGGTCAGGCTTTTGTGGAACATGGGATTTTTCCTGGTTCAATGGGCAGGCCGCACGGGCTGGCCCGCTGCGGCCTGCGAAAGCCAATTCAGACGTCCTGATAACTCGCAATCGACGGGCAGGCGCACGCGAGATTGCGGTCGCCGTACACGTTGTCGACGCGACCGACCGGTGGCCAATACTTGTCGTTGCCGTGTCCAGCAGGGAACACCGCCTGCTCGCGGCTGTAGCTGTGATTCCATTCACCGGTCAGTTCATGGGCGGTGTGCGGGGCATTGCGCAGCGGGTTGTCATCGCGGTGCAATGCGCCACTTTCGACGGCATGAATCTCCTGGCGAATGGCAATCATGGCGTCGCAGAAGCGGTCGAGTTCTTCACGCGACTCGCTCTCCGTCGGCTCGACCATCAGCGTCCCGGCCACCGGGAACGACATGGTTGGCGCATGGAAGCCGAAGTCGATCAAGCGTTTGGCGACGTCTTCCACACCAATGCCGCTGCTGTCCTTGAGCGGGCGCAGGTCGAGGATGCACTCGTGGGCCACCAGGCCGTTTTCACCGGTATAGAGCACGGGGTAATGCTCCTCCAGGCGCCTGGCGATGTAGTTGGCATTGAGGATGGCTACTCTCGACGCCTCGCGCAGCCCGGCCCCGCCCATCATGCGGATGTACATCCAGGTGATCGGGAGGATGCTTGCACTGCCAAAGGGCGCAGCACACACAGCTCCCTGCTTGTGCTGGAGCTGAACATGGCCGGGCAGGAACGGTGCGAGATGCGCCTTGACCCCGATCGGGCCCACTCCCGGGCCACCGCCGCCATGCGGAATGCAAAACGTCTTGTGCAGGTTCAGGTGCGACACGTCGCCACCGAACTGCCCTGGCGCGCACAGGCCGACCATGGCATTCATGTTCGCGCCGTCGATGTACACCTGCCCGCCCGAGGCATGAACAATATCGCAAATCTCGCCGATCCGGCTTTCGAACACCCCGTGGGTCGAGGGATAGGTAATCATCAACGCAGCCAGCTTGTCGCTGTGCTGCAACGCCTTGCCCTGCAAGTCATCGACATCGACGTTGCCACGGCTGTCACAGGCGACGACGACCACGCGCATCCCTGCCATCTGCGCTGTGGCGGGGTTGGTGCCGTGGGCGGAGGACGGAATAAGGCACACGTCCCGGCCCCCTTCACCGCGTGACTGGTGGTAGGCACGGATGGCCAGCAGCCCGGCGTATTCACCTTGAGAACCGGCATTGGGCTGCAGCGACACGGCGTCGTATCCAGTGGCTTGGCAGAGCATGACCTCCAGCTCGTCGATCATCGCCTGATACCCCAACGCTTGGTCTGCCGGCGCGAACGGGTGCAGGTTGGCGAATTCCGGCCAGGTCACCGGGATCATCTCGCTGACGGCGTTGAGCTTCATGGTGCAAGAGCCCAGCGGGATCATCGTGCGGTCCAGCGCCAGGTCCTTGTCCGCCAGGCGGCGCAGGTAACGCATCAGCTCGGTTTCGCTGTGGTAGCGGTTGAACACCGTGTGCACCAGAATCGCCGACTTGCGCTGCAACTGCTCAGGCAGACGCGCCACCGCAAGGTCCGCCACATCATCGAAGGCCGGCACGTGATGGGGCTGGCTGGCGAACAGCATCCACAACTGCACGACCGCGTCCGGGGTGCAGGTTTCGTCCAGTGAAATGCCGACGCGCCGGTGATCGATCACCCGCAGGTTGATGCCCGATTGGGCGGCACGCTGGTGCAACTCGCTGGCAGGCAGGGACGCGACCACGCTGATGGTGTCGAAGTAGTAGTACTGCTCCACCTGCTGGCCCAGGTACTCAAGGCCCTTGGCCAGGATGGTGGTCAGCCGGTGGGTGCGCCGGGCGATGCTTTTCAGCCCTTCAGGCCCATGATACACGGCATACATGCTGGCAATGTTGGCCAGCAGTACCTGGGCTGTACAGATGTTGCTGGTGGCCTTCTCGCGGCGGATATGCTGCTCGCGGGTTTGCATGGCCAGGCGCAGCGCCGGCGCCCCGTGGCGGTCGACCGAGATCCCCACCAGGCGCCCGGGCATGTCGCGCTTGAAGCTGTCCCGGGTGGCGAAGAACGCCGCATGCGGGCCGCCATAGCCCAATGGCACACCAAAGCGCTGAGCACTGCCGATCACCACATCGGCACCAAACTCTCCGGGCGGCGTCAACAGGGTCAGGGCCAGCAGGTCCGCGGCCACCGCAAGCAGCGCACCGGCGTCATGCACATGGGCTGCCAGGGCGGCGAAATCATGAATGGCACCGGTGCTGGCCGGGTACTGCAGCAGCACGCCGAAATAGGCGCCAATGTCTTCGGCCGACAATTCGAACTCATCCCCTACCACTACCTCGATGGCCAGCGGAGCAGCGCGTGTGCGCAGCACGTCGATGGTCTGCGGATGGCAGTGCGAAGACACGAAGAACGCTGGCGCCTTGTTGCGCGCCAGGCGCTTGCAGAAGGTCATTGCCTCGGCACAGGCGGTCGCCTCGTCAAGCAACGAAGCATTGGCGATGTCCATACCGGTCAGGTCACTGACCAGCGTCTGGAAATTCAATAGCGCTTCCAGGCGCCCTTGTGAGATTTCTGGCTGATAAGGCGTATAAGCGGTGTACCAGGCGGGGTTTTCCAGCAGGTTGCGCAGGATCGGGGCCGGGGTGATACAAGGATAGTAGCCCTGGCCGATGTGCTGGCTGAACAGCTGGTTGCGGATGGCGATCTGCTTGAGGTCGGCCAATGCCTCGGCCTCCCCTTGCCCAGTGCTCAGCGGTAGCACACTGGTGCCACTGATCGTGCCGGGCACCACGCTGGCGATGAGAGCATCCAGGTTGTCGTAGCCGACTACCTCCAGCATCGCCGCGATGGCCTGATCATCCGGCCCGATGTGGCGGCCAATGAACTCGTTGCGCGTGTCGAGTTGTATGCGTTTGCTCATGGGTCTGTCACTCCTGCTGACGCAGATAGTCCTGGTAACCCAGTTCGTCCATGAGCCCGGCCAGGCCATTGCCATCGGTTGGCATGAAGCGGAAGAACCAGCCTTGATCGAGCGGTGAGGCATTCACCAGTTCCGGCTCCTGGGCCACCGCGTCGTTGACTGCAACCACGTGCCCGGCCAGCGGCATGGTGATGTTGCTGGCGGCCTTGACCGACTCCAGGACCACGACCTCCTGGCCTGTTGAGTAAGCCTTGAGGTCAGGCAGCTGGACAAACACCACGTCGCCCAGAGCCGTTTGGGCATAATCGGTGATACCGACGGTCAGCTCGCCGTTTTCTTCAAGACGCAGCCATTCGTGATCGGGAGTAAAACGCACGCTCATGAGGTTCTTCCTGTTGGATTTTTTCTAGGTGAGGTACTGGGTTTCAGAGGCTCAGCGCAGCTCGCAGAGCAGGTAGTTCGGGCTGTTCGATCCGTGTGCCCATTTCCATTTCCAGGCGGCATGCCACCAGTTCGGCAATTGTCAGGATCGGCAAGTTGTATTGGGCTGCGTAGGCATCGATCGCCGCGCCACGCATCATGGTGCCGTCCGGGTTCATCAGTTCACACAGCACCGCCGCCGGGCGCATGCCGGCCAACACTGCGATCTCCACACTGCCCTCAGTGTGCCCGCGGCGCTCCAGTACCCCGCCACGCCTTGCGCGCAGCGGGAACATATGCCCAGGGCTGACGATGCGTCGGCGCAAGGCAGTCGAAGACAGTGCCGCTTGCACGGTAGTCAGGCGGTCTTGGGCAGACACCCCCGTGGTGATGTTTTCCGCCGCCTCGATGCTTACTGTGAAGCCGGTGGCATAGCGCGACTCGTTATGCGGGACCATCGGCTTGAGGCGCAGCAGGTCAACCGTGGCCTCGTCCAGGCACAGGCAGACGATACCGCTGCCATCACGGATCATCATGGCCATGGTCTGCACCGACATGTTCTGGGCCGCGGCCACCAGATCGGCCTCGTTCTCGCGATCATCGTCGTCGAGCAGAATCACGGGTTTACCGCGGCGATAAGCGTCAACGGCGACCTTGACGTTGCGGTGGCGAGAAAGGATCGGGCTGATCATTGTGGTTATCTCCGAAGGTTGCGTCGGCCGCTCGGGCCTCAATAACCGCGCTCAAACCCGACCTGTCCGTCGAGGGGCAGGCCAGACTGATACTTGCGCAGGTTGCACAGAAAGAAATCAATCATCGCCGTGGCGTCAGTGGGGCCGGCGATGTGGGGTGTGAGTACCAGGTTGGGGGTGATCCAGAACTGGTGCGACGGCGGCAACGGTTCTTTGCGGAACACGTCCAGCACGGCGCCCGCCAGTTGCCCTTGCTCAAGGGCGTGAACCAGTGCCTGGTCCACTACCGCATTGCCACGACCGATATTGATGAACAAGGCCCTGGCCGGCAGCGCATTGAAGAAACTGCTGTCGAACAGATCGCGGGTCTGCGCAGTGTCAGGCAGTACGTTGATCACGTAATCGGCTTGTGCCGCCATGGGCAACAAGGCAGCCAGGCTGCCGACTTCCTGCACATTTGCCACCGGGCGTGGATTGCGCTGGATACCTGACACGCGCATGCCCAGCGCGGCCAGCCCGGCGGCTATGTGCGCACCAATGCTGCCCAAGCCGGTGATCAACACCCGCTTGCCCGTCAAACGCCCGGTGCTGGCCGGCTGCCAGCTGAAGCGGCTCTGGGCGAACGGGTATTCGGCGCGCTGCCAGGCATGGCCCAGCATGTGATGCAGCACGTACTCCAGCATAGATGCGCCAAACACGCCGCTGGCACGGGTGAGCTGGTAGTCGCGCGGCAGGCAGGGGTCAAGCATTGGGGTCACCCCCGCCCAGGTCAGTTGTACCCAACGCGGTCGTAAACCCTGCCTGAGCAATTGGATAACACCTTCAGGCGCGCCCAACCAGACATCGCAGCCCTGGTGTGCAGCGGTCTCATCCAGAGCGTGCAGCGGCAAATCCGCATCCTCTTGGCGGATCAAGGCATGCAATTCAGTGCTGTCTGGATCAGTCAGCAGTACCCTGGGCAGCGGTGCAGTGGACATTGCGCTCTACTCCGTTAGTGAACTGAAGTCACTTGAGCAAGCGCCGTGCCACACATGAAAACATCAACAAAATCATTAAGTTAATGCAAAAAAACCTGCTGTCTTTCAGGATTGAGACAGCAGGCTCATTTTTGCAACTGAAGATTCTCTAAAGACGCAGGCCGTAGCGCTTGATCTTCCGGTACAGCGTCGCCTTGCTCATGCCCAGCGCCTTGCAGGCCAGTTCGACATTGCCTGCACTTGCCACCAGCGCTTGGCTGATAGCCTTGGCTTCCACCTGATCCAGGGTGGTACGTGCGTTCACACCGGTCACATGCACCACCAGATCGGCGGCATCATCCAGCGCCGCAGCGCGTTCGGCCGCATCGGGCTGGGAGTAATGCCCGGGCGCGACCGCCGGGGCTGGAGACGGGGGTGGCGTGAGGCGCTCGGCGAGCGGCCGGATACGGTTTTCGAACGGCAATACGATGTCCGTCGCGCGCACCTCTGCGCCCTCGGCGAACAAAGTGGCGCGATGCAGTACATGACGCAACTCGCGAACATTCCCCGGCCATGAATACTCGAGCAGCTTTTTCCACGCCGAGGGCTTGAGCACCGGCACCGGCTCGTCGCCACATACGCCTTGCAGCACCCTCTCGATCAGTTGCGCCTTGTCTTCGCGCTCGCGTAGCGGTGGCAGGTCGATGATCATCCCGGACAGGCGGAAGAACAGGTCTTCGCGAAAAGCCCCCTCTGCAACCTTCTCGTGCAGGCGCTGATTGGTTGCCGCGATGATCTGCACATCGACCTTTACAGCCTTGCCCCCCCCCAGTGGTGACACTTCGCCGCTTTCCAATACACGTAGCAAGCGGGTTTGCAGCGCCAATGGCATGTCCCCGATTTCGTCAAGGAACAACGTACCGCCATCTGCCTCCATGAAGCGGCCTTGACTGCCTTCCTTGTTAGCCCCCGTGAAGGCACCCTTGCTGTAGCCGAACAGTTCGCTGTCGATCAACGACTCGGGTACCGCCGCGCAGTTGAACGCCACGAACGGGGCTGGGCTGCGATCACTTTCCTGGTGGATGGCCTTGGCCAGGGTATCCTTGCCGGCACCCGTTTCTCCCAACAGCAGCAAAGGCAGATTCTTGTTCATGACCTTGCGGATCAGCCGTACGTTGTCAAGCATGCGCGAATCCTGCCCGGCGCAGCGCGCCAGCGAGCCAGCCACTTCCCGCGCCACCCGGGGGCGCGCCTTGGGCCGTTCCAACTCGACACTACGGCTTTGCTGCACCGGGTCGGCGATCAGCAGGAAATCCAGATGCTGTGCCGAGTGCAGAAGTTGAGCGCTGGCCGCGGTACGGAATATCTCCAGTGAAATCGCCGACTGCGGGCAATCGATGACCTCCCACAAGCGCCGCCGCCCCAACTGGCGCTCGTCCAGCCCCAGCAGCCGACGGGCGCCGTGGGTGGCGCCAATGATCAACCCGCCACTCTCCACGGCGATCCACGCCGCCAAGGTGCCGGAGCCGCACACCTGGATGATGTAGCAGTCTTCGAAACGCATGCGGAACAAGCGTTGCTCCAGCTTGTGGGAGCTTTGGGTTGCCAGCTTGTAGGCAATGTGATGAGCGTTGAGATCGACGTTGGGGTTGCAGGTGGTCAGGTTGAGCACCCCTTGCAACTCTCCGTCAGGGTTGTAGAAAGGTGCAGCAACGCAGGCCTGAGAGGAAAGGTCGTAGTAGAAGTGATCGTCCCGAAACACTGCAACCGGACGCTGCTCGGCAATACAGGTACCGATGCCGTTGGTACCACCCACTTCCTCGCGCCAGATCGAACCGATACGATCGCTCTCGCAATAAAACGCCCGGGCGGGTTTGACGCTCTCGGCGATGATCACTCCTTCTGCGTTGGCCAGGCTGGCGTGGTAACCCACATCACTGAGCACATCCATCAGCCCGTTGAGGGTGTTCACCGCATGTTGGAACGCCTGCTCACCAAACGCCAATTGCAACCGGCGAACTTCAACAGCCTCGACCACTGGCACCAGAAGTTGCTGGTCGGGGCTCAACCCACCTTCCAAACAACGCCGCCAGGACTCACTGCAACTTTCCCGAACCCACACAGGGCTGACCCCGCCATGTGTGCGGTCAAGCTCGTGCGAATGGCTATCGGCACCGGAGCGAATCCGAGCAAGGTGTTGCTGCACGCTATTCATTTTTATTTTTACCTGCTGAACTTCCAGGGTTTACCGGCCCGATGTCCCGGCCAGCCATGTCAAACCGCCTTGCAAGAATGACACCAGCACCTGCTCTACGTTACCAGCCCTGATACCGTCCATAGTTCAGCGCGGCCAGATACCCTAGGTTAGCGATGGTTCACGCCTGATTATCAACTATTTTCCGCAAGCGCGCGCCTGCAGCCCGTCGCCAACGCCCGGCCTAGAGCGCGAAGCCATGAAACAGTTTTTCCCGCAGGTAATTGACCAGAACATTCACCGCCCGAGGCACATGTGGCGAATACGGCCTCACCAGATAGATCTCGCTGGCGAATGCTCCTGTCAACTGCCAATCCCCTAGCACCCGCACCAGTTTGCCCCTGGCAAGCGCCGCGTGGGCACTGAAGTCGGGCAACAGGGCGATGCCCAAATGATCCAATGCCGCATCGCGCAACGCCTCACTGTTGTTGGTAGCGAAACAACCGGTGATCGGCACTGTCACGCGATGCGTTCCGCGCTCGAAGGTCCACGCCGGATGCTCGTTGCCGCGCGGGTAATGCAGGCAGCTATGGCGGGCCAGGTCATCTGGCTCCCGCGGTTCGCCCGCACCCTCCAGGTAACTACGCGTGGCTACCAGCACCGATGCAGTGGTGCAGAGTTTCCAAGCCACGTGGGTTTCCGGTATGCGGAAGCTGTGGCGCACCGCCAGGTCGTAACCATCGGCGGCAATGGTACTCAGCGCATCCGAGACATCCAGGTGCACCCGAACCTGCGGGTACAGCGCCAGGAAACCGGCCAGGTGCGGCACCAAGTGCTGCCTGGCGAATGCCACGGGGGCGGTCAGTCGCACCAGCCCTTGCACGCTGCCGGCCGCGTCACGCACCGAGGAAAAACTGCGGGCGATGTGCGCGTAGGCGCTACGCACGTCCCGGGTCAGTGATTTGCCAGCCTCGGTCAGACGCACACTGCGCGTGGTACGAGTGACCAGTTGGACACCGGTGGCTTTCTCCAGATCGGCCAAATGCTGGCTGACTACCGATTTGCTCACGCCCAGGCGCGCCGCTGCAGCGGTGTAGGTGCCCTGCTCCTCCAGCACCGACAGCCAGTGGATGTGCGCCCAGAGCTTTTCGATTTCATGGCTTTCCATAAGCGGGATTGTTCTCGGATGCGGACAATGAGTTCTGAACTATGGTCTCGTTAGGCGCAAAACCCAAGGTTATCTTGATTCCGTCGCTGGCTGCCTGCCCAGCCCCTACACGGAATATCTCGATGACCACGCTGATTACTCATTACATCAATCATGCGCGTATTTCCCGCGGCGAGCGCCACGCGGAGGTGTTCAATCCTGCCACCGGCCATGTCACCGGGCATGTCGCCCTGGCCAGCCGTTCCACCGTCGATGAAGCGGTGGCCGCCGCCCAGGCTGCGTTTGCCAGCTGGAGCGAAACACCAGCTATTCGCCGTGCACGGGTGCTGCAGCGCTACCTGCAGTTGTTGCAGGAGCGCAAGGACGACCTGGCCCGCATCATCACTGCCGAGCACGGAAAAGTGTTCAGCGACGCGCTGGGTGAGGTGGAACGCGGCATCGACATCCTCGAGTTCGCCTGCGGTATCCCGCAACTGCTCAAAGGTGACTACACCGACCAGGTGTCGCGTGGCATGGACAACTGGACGATGCGCCAGCCGCTGGGCGTGGTAGCGGGTATCACACCGTTCAACTTCCCGGTGATGGTACCGATGTGGATGTATCCCGTCGCCTTGGCGGCGGGTAACACCTTCGTGCTCAAGCCCAGCCCGACCGATCCGAGCGCCTCGCTGTTCATGGCCGATCTGTTAGAGGAAGCGGGCCTGCCGGCTGGCGTGTTCAACGTGATTCAGGGCGACAAGGAAGCGGTTGATGCACTGATCGAGCACCCGGACGTGAAGGCCCTGAGCTTCGTCGGCTCAACCCCGATTGCCCAATCCATCTACGAGAGCGGTGCCCGCCACGGCAAGCGGGTACAGGGGCTTGGTGGGGCGAAGAACCATCTGGTGGTGATGCCGGACGCGGAAGTCGACAAGACCATCGACGCCCTGATCGGCGCCGCCTATGGCAGTGCGGGCGAACGCTGCATGGCGATTTCGGTGGCAGTGCTGGTAGGGGATGTCGCAGACCAGGTAGTCGCAGCGCTAGCCGTGCGCGCACGGGAGCTGCGCATTACCGATGGGCGCGACCTGAAGGCAGAAATGGGACCGATTGTCAGCCGCGCAGCGCTGCAAAGGATCACCGGTTACATCGATCAGGGTGTAAAGGCTGGCGCCACGCTGGTGGTGGACGGTCGCGACTTCGCGCCTGCCGAAGCCGGCCTGGAAAATGGCTATTGGCTTGGCGCCACGTTGTTCGACAACGTCACTCCGGACATGACCATCTATCGCGAGGAAATTTTCGGGCCGGTACTGGTCTGCGTGCGGGTAGCCGACTTCGCCGAAGCCGTCCACCTGATCAACAGCCATGAGTTCGGCAATGGTGTCAGTTGCTTCACCCGCGACGGCAATGTCGCACGCGAGTTCGCCAGGCGTATCGAGGTCGGCATGGTCGGCATCAACGTGCCGTTGCCGGTGCCCATGGCCTGGCACGGGTTCGGGGGTTGGAAGAGGAGCCTGTTTGGCGATATGCACGCTTATGGCAACGAGGGGGTGCGTTTCTATACCAGGCAGAAGTCGATCATGCAGCGCTGGCCGGAGAGCATCGAGAAGGGTGCGGAATTTGCCATGCCGGTCGCCCGTTAAGGAGGGCCAACAACATGGAACTGCAAACGGCAGTACCCGGGGCCAGCCGCGCGGACTGGTCGTGGTGGCGCGAAGACATCGAGCAGGCGCACGGCGCTGCGCAAAAGCCTGTGCATGGCGAGGTAGCGCTGGACGTGGCAATCGTGGGTGGCGGCTTTGCCGGGCTGTGGACGGCCATCCTGCTCAAGGCCCGTGCTCCGCACCTGAAGGTCGGGCTGCTGGAGGCTTCGCGGGTCGGCGACGGCGCCAGCAGCCGCAACGGCGGTATTGTCCACGGCTACTGGCAATCGTTGCCCTCGAACATTCGTACGTTCGGCGTGGATACGGCCCTGGAACTGGCACGTCTGGGCAGTGAGGCGCAACAAGCATTCAAGGCTTTTGTCACCGCGCCAGGACGGGACGTGTGGTGGAAGGAGGAAGGCAACCTGCGCGTGGCCACCTGCCCGGCGCAGGAAGACGCCTTGCGCAAGTTCCTCGAGGGTTGCGCCGGGCTGGGGGTGGAGAACTATGTGCAACCACTGTCGGCCCCACAGGTGCGTGAACTGGTGGCCAGCCCGGCGTTCGGTTCGGGTATCTACTTCCCCGAGGCCGGCAATGTGCACCCCGGGCGTCTGGTGCTTGCCCTGAAGGCCGCTGCGCTGGAGGCCGGCGTGTTGATCCATGAGCATTCGCCGGTGTCGCGCATCGATGAAGGCAAACCACACCAAGTGATTGCCAGTGCCGGAACGGTCAGCGCACACCACGTGGTGCTAGCCACCAATGTCGGGCTTGCCGGCCTGCCCGGTGTAGGTAACCGCATGAGCCTGTTTTCCAGCTATGCATGCATGTCCAATCCTAGCGAGGAAGCCCTGCATCAGTTGCGCTGGAGCAAGGCCATGGGCATGAACGATGCCCGCATGTTCCTCCATTACTTCCGCCAGACCCACGACGGCCGAGTACTGATGGGCTCCGGGTCGGGGCCGATCGGCTGGGGTAGCGCCGCATGCGCCGAGCAGCTGCGGCATGACCCGGCAAGTCTGGAGCGTCCGCGTGCCGGCTTGCAGCGGCTGCTGCCAAGCATGGCGCGTGCAGGCCTCGCCAAAAGCTGGGGCTGGCCTATCGATGTTTCCGCAGATCGCGTGCCGTTCTTCAGTACCCACAAACCAGGTATTCATTACGCCGCAGGCTTTTCTGGGCATGGCGTGCAGGCTGGGTGGATCGCCGGGCAATGCTTGACCTCGCTGGTACTGGAACAGAAGGACAAGTGGTACCACTCGCCCTTCTGCCAACGCCGGGTTCCGCGCTTGCCGCCCGAACCTTTCAAGTACCTGGGCGCCTGCGCCATCCGCGCGGCGATCCTTGCCTGCGAGGAAGCCGAGCAGCTCGAACAGCGTGCTTCGTACACCGCACAAACCGTTGCTGCACTCCCAGCACTACTGGGCCTGCGCATTGGTGTGCGCTAACCCTTGTCAATCAACCAAAAAGAGAACCACATGATCCATCGCTTCGAACCCAACGGAAAACGCCTCAGCCATGTATTGGTGCATAACGGTATTGCCTATGTCACCGGACAGACACCGGTCGACCGCAGCCAGGACATTACCGGGCAGACGCAGCAGATTCTGGCCCGTATCGATGAGTTGCTGGCGATTGCCGGTACCGACAAATCGAAGATCCTCTTCGCTCAGGTGTGGCTCAAGCATGTGGTGAAGGATTTTGCGGCAATGAATGCGGTATGGGAGCAGTGGATTCCCGCTGAGGCATTGCCTGCCCGTGCCACCGTAGAGGCTAACCTCGCGGCAGAAAACATTCTGGTTGAGATCGCCTTGCAGGCAGCGATCTGACCGACCAACACAACTACACGGTAGCCCGGGTCACACGGCCCTTGCCAGCGATGCTACGGCTTTCTCATTTTCGAGAAGCCTGATTCGAGCGCTGTCTCAGCAATGCGGCAGCGCTTTAAAAAGCCCCAAAAGTAAAAAATAAATACATATAAATCAGCTAGTTAAGACATAAAACCACTCTTGGCACCGTTGTTGCTAAATCCCTGTACCGATGGCTGCCAGCGACCACGCATCGCCTGGTTGCCCTGACGTCGACACCACCAATAACAAGCGAAGCCAGGAGATACTATGGAACTCGGTCTGTTCATGATGCCGCTGCACGATCCGCGGCGTAACTACACCGAAATGCTGCAACAGGACCGCGAAGCCGCGATCCTCGCCGACCAACTGGGCTTCAGCGAAGTCTGGGTTGGCGAGCACTACAGTTGCAGCTCTGAGCCCGTGGCCAACCCGCTGCAATTCTTCGCCACCCTGCTCGACGCCACCAAGAACATCAAGTTCGCCACTGGCGTACTCAACCTGCCTCAACACCACCCTGCCACCGTCGCCGGTGATGTTGCCCAGTTCGACCATCTCAGCGGCGGCCGCCTGATCATGGGCGTAGGCCCTGGCGGCCTGGTCTCGGACATGGAACTGTTCGGCACCCAGGAACTCAACCGCGCCGAGATGACCACCGAGTCGGTCGACATCATCCACAAAATCTGGGCCTCTGATCCGCCCTACAACATCCAGGGCAAATACTGGAATGTGAAGCTGGAGAAAAACATCATCCCGTCGCTGGGCTTCGGGCCGATGCTCAAACCTTTTCAGCAGCCACACCCGCCGCTGGCCATCTCTGTCATGAGCCCGTCATCGAGCAGCGCGCGCCAGGCCGGTGAGCGCGGTTGGGGCATCGTCAGCGCCAACTTCATCCCCGAAGTACACGTGAAGTCGCACTGGGAGCAGTACGTCATTGGTTGCGAGAAGGTCGGTCGCCGGCCAGACCCTGCCATGTGGCGCATCGCCCGCTCGATCCTGGTGACCGACACCGATCAGGAAGCTGCTGATTACCTGGCCCGCCCAGACAGCTCCTACGGCTGGTACTACGACTACATCGTCGAAGACATGGCCGCGTTCAACATGAAGCGCATCCTCAAGCCTTCGGCCGACATCCCGGACAGCGATGTGACCCGCGATAACTGCCTGGACTGGATGGTCATGTCCGGCTCGCCGAAAACCGTGCTGGACAAGTTGGTGGCCTTCGTCGACTACGTCGGCGTACCGTTCGGTACCCTCCTGACCACCCAGAAGGATTGGGAAAACCCTGCCCTGCACCAGAAGTCGCTGCGTCTGCTCAGTGAATCGGTCATGCCGAAACTGCGCGACTACTGCGCCACGCTCAAGCACGTAGCGTGACCTGCGCCGGGCCCTTGAGCCCGGCCACGGCGACCGGAGCAGTCGCCCGATCGGTTTCACCTTGAACTGCCGAAGAAGCACGGGGCTCCCCTTCGCCGGGGGGCACCCATTACAACAATGAGGTTTCGATCAAGCCGCCCGCAAGGGCGTGGCTGCTATGGCCTTGCGGCCGAGGAGTTGCCATGGGTCTGAACATTGCCCAACGCCAGACTGTACTCAGTTCGGTACTTGCTGCACCGTCGATGGCGTTCATGCTGGTGTTTTTCGTCTTCCCCTGTTTACTGCTGTTGCTCTACAGCTTCTGGACGGCGCGATCCTTCGTGATCGACCCTACTTTCAACCTCGACAATTACGCACGCACGCTGACTGCGGCAGGCTTCTGGCGCACAGGCTTCACTGGTCTTAACAACGGCCTGTGGACCGCCATCGTCTCGGTAGTGCTGAGCTTTCCGGCGGCCTATTACATAGTCTACCGAGCCCGCGGCAACGCGGCGTTCTACCTGATCTTGCTGTCGTGGTTTTCCAGCTACCTGGTACGTGTCTATGCCTGGCGGACCATTCTTGGCACCAATGGGTTGATCAACAGCACATTAATGCAGTGGGGCTTAATCCGGCAGCCGCTGGAGTTTCTGCTGTTCAGCCCCTTCGCCTCGGTCATTACTCTGGTGCACATCATGTTCCCCTTCGCCCTGTTGTTGCTGGTATCGGCGCTGCGCGACGTGAAGCAAGACTATCTGGATGCGGCCCGAGACCTTGGCGCTACGCGCACTCAAGTGCTGTTGCGGGTGATCATTCCGATGGCCTACAAGGGCATCGTTTCGGCATTCATGTTCACCTTCATCCTAGCCGCCGGGGACTACATCACCCCGCAGTTGCTGGGCGGTCGTGACGGGGTAACCAACGGGCTGCTAATCGCCAACCAGTTCCGCAGCGCCGGCAACTGGCCATTGGGCGCGGCAATGGCATTCATCACCCTGGGGCTGTTCATCGGCATCTACCTTGTCTTTACCCAACTGCTGCGTGCATTGCGCCTGGCCCCTGGCCTGCGCTTCCATGAACAGGAGCATAAGCCATGTTAAGGCTCTATCTCTGGATTTACCTGTTGTTTCTGTATGCACCGATCGTGGTCATCGGCATGTTCAGCTTCCACAGCTCAGCATCGCTGGTATTTCCATTCGAAGGCTGGAGCCTTCGCTGGTACGTGCAGATTTTCGACAGCGAGACTTTCCGCAGCTCGCTGTACAACAGCCTGCTGGTAGCAAGCCTGTCGTCGTTGGCCACCACCGTGCTTGGGGCTACTGTGGCATTGGCGTTGATCCGCATGAAAGGCAAAGTGCGGGAGGCTGTTGCCACGCTTTGCGCCGCCCCCATCGCCTTGCCTGGGCTGTTTCTCGGCATCGCGCTACTCAGTGCGTTCGCGCAGATGGGCCTGAACCGCTCCCTGCTTACCGTGACCATTGCCCACACGCTGTATGCCCTGCCGTTCTTCGTCGCCACCCTGCGCTCGCGCATCGACTACTTCGACCCGTCGCTGGAAGAGGCCGCTCGCGACCTCGGTGCCAGCCCGATACAGGCGTTTCGCATGGTCACCCTGCCGATCCTACGGCCCAGCCTGATCGGCGCAGCAATCCTGGTATTCGCCCTGTCGTTCGATGAGCTGATCATCACCGTATTCGTCAGCGGCAACGACACCACGCTGCCAATGATGGTCTGGTCGATGATGCGGCGTACGGTCGACCCGACCATCAATGCAGCGTCCATGGTTGCCTTCACACTTTCGCTGATCGTGATCGTTGCTGCTGGAGCCGCCTTCTGGTTGCAACAGCGCGCAAAAACTTCCTACCGAACCTCGCCCACTGGAGTCGATGCCCATGAACCGTCCGATCGTGCAACTGAAGAACGTGCACAAGTCGTTCGGCCCCTTCAAGGCCTTGAATGACATCAATCTCGATATCCGCCAGGGCGAGATCCTCACGCTGCTCGGCCCCAGCGGCTGCGGCAAGACCACACTGATGCGGATCATCGCCGGTTTCGAGGCGCCGACCAGCGGCAACCTGCTGATCGCCGAAAACGATGCGGTGGCCTTGCCACCGGAGAAGCGCAGCGTGAACATGGTGTTCCAGCGTTATGCGCTTTTCCCGCACCTGGACGTATTCGACAACGTGGCCTTTGGCCTGCGCCTGCAGGGCGTGTCGAAAGCACAGATCAAAGAGCAGGTGAACGCCATGCTGCACCTGGTGCAGCTGGACAGCTTCGCCAACCGCTGGATCAATGAACTCAGTGGCGGTCAATGCCAACGTGTGGCCCTCGCCCGGGCCCTGGTGAACCGGCCCGATGTGCTACTGCTCGACGAGCCGCTGGCGGCGCTTGACCTGAAGATCCGCCACCACATGCTCAAGGAACTCAAGCGCATTCATGAGGAAACTGGCACCACGTTCGTGTACGTCACCCACGATCAGGACGAAGCGATGATCCTCTCCGACCGAGTTGTGCTGATGAACAAGGGCGAAATCGAACAGCTCGGCTCACCGCAAGACTTATACGCCGCACCAGAGTCGCTGTTCTGCGCACGCTTCTTCGGCGACACCAATATCATCGAAGGGCACGTGGGTGCTGTAAACGGCGGTTTTGCTGACATCTCGACCTCAATGTTCGCGGCGCGCGGCGCGGTGCGCCGCGCAGCTGAAGGCGCTAGCGTCTCGCTGTCGATCCGCCCTGAAGCAATACGCCTGAGCGCCGCCACACCCGGTCTTGCGGGCGGTAGTCACAACACCCTCGCTGGGGAGGTTCAGGATGTGGTGTTCATTGGTAACCGCGTGGTCTACCAGGTGAAACATGGCAACAACCTGTTCACCTGCCAGCAATCACGCCCAGTTACCGGAATCGAGCATGCTCCAGGCAGCCTTGTGCAGCTGTCCTGGCCCGATGAAGCCGTAGTCGTGCTCACCCATTGATCGCACGACGTCTTATAGCAATAAGAAGGAGTACCCAAGTTGGTTGATTACATCGTGGTAGGCGGAGGCCCGGCTGCTTGTGCAGTAGCGTCCAGGCTTACGGAAGATTCGAACGTTTCGGTCACCCTGCTCGAACAAGGTTCGCGGGACTGGAACCCCTATATCCACATGCCGGTAACCTACTTCAAAACGGCCAAGGGCAACTTACTGACCCGCTACAAGCTGGAGCCACAGCGCGAACAGAACGGCGTCACCCCCGAAATGGTGCAGGGCCGTGTGCTGGGCGGCGGTAGCTCGGTCAACGCCATGGTCTACATGCGCGGCTGCCCGGAGGACTACGACAACTGGGAAGCCATGGGCTGCACCGGCTGGTCGTACAAGGAAGTGCTGCCGTACTTCAAGCGCAGTGAAGACAATGAGCGCTTTGCCGGCGAAGCGCACGGTCAGGGCGGCCCATTGGGCGTGTCAGACCAACGCGCCACACATTACCTGACGAAAAGCTGGGTGAAGGCTGCGCAGCAACTGGGCATTCCATTCAACGCCGACTTCAACTCCGGTAAACAGCAAGGCGTCGGTTTCTACCAGGTGAAGATGCGCAACGGTTTGCGTTGCAGTGCGGCGGTAGCGTATCTGAACCCCGCAAGAAAGCGCTCCAATCTGAAGATTCGCACCGGCTGCCAGGTGCTGCGCGTGTTGGTCGAGAACGGTCGCGCTTATGGCGTGGAATATCGAGAAGGTGACAAGGTCAAGGTCTTGCGCGCCGAAAAGGAAGTGATCGTCAGTGCCGGCGCGGTGGGCTCGCCTACCCTGCTGCTGCGCTCCGGGATCGGCCCGGCCGACCATCTGCGCTCGGTCGGTGTGCCAGTTGTGCATGACCTGCCGGGCGTGGGCGAAAACTTCCAGGACCATGTGGACATGTTCCTGATCTACGAGCTGACTGGTCCACACAGCTACGACAAGTACAAGAAACTCCATTGGCAGGCCTGGGCGGGCCTGCAGTATCTGTTGTTCCGCAACGGGCCGATTACCTCGAACATCTGCGAGGGCGGGCTGGTGTGGTACGGCGACCAGAACGACCCTTTGCCTAACCTGCAGTTCCACTTCCTGCCAGGTGCAGGCGTTGAGGAAGGTGCGGAAACCACCCCTAGCGGCAACGGCTGCACAGTCAACGTCTACCAGACCCGCCCCCGCTCACGCGGCACGGTACGTCTGCGCGATGCCAATCCGGACACGCCGCCGCGGGTCGATCCCAACTACCTGTCCGACCCCTACGATGTCGAACAACTCGCCGAGGCCGTGCGCCTGGGCATGGAGATCATGGAACAGCCGGCACTCAAACCGTACGTGGCGCATGTGCATCGTCCTCGCCAGCCGCTGACGACCCATGAGGAACGGGTGCGCTTTGTACGTGAAACCGCGCAGGGGGCGTTACATCCGTCAGGCGCCTGCAAGATGGGCACTGATGCCATGGCCGTGGTCGACCCCGAATTCCGTGTGCATGGTCTGAAAGGCTTGAGGGTATGCGACACCTCGGCGATGCCGCAGTTGGTGTCGGGGAACACCAGTGCGCCATCAATGATGCTGGGTGAGCGCCTGGCAGATTTCATCAAGGGCCGTCGCTCGCTGCTGCCACAACCACTGCAGGGCACCGCCCAGCTGCAAACCAACCCAGTCCGTAAAGCCGAAGTCTGACTCTAGTGCGACTGACGAAGGCCACCCTCGGGTGGCCTTTTTTCTTCAAAGGAAACGCGCATGCAATCAATATTCGGAACACCCGCCTACCAGCGGGCAACCCGCCTTACGTTTTTCGCAGTAGGCTTCACCATGGCCGCTTGGGCACCACTGGTTGCTTACGCCAAGCAACGCTTGATGCTAGATGACGGCGTGTTCGGCAGCCTGCTGCTGTGCATTGGCTTCGGCTCGTTATTGAGCATGCCCTTCGCCGGCCGTATCGCTCGATTCATGGGCCTGCGCCGTCTGATGCAGCTGTCGGGTATCTGTTTCAGTGTCGCGCTGGTCGCGCTTTCAGTCATTTCAGAGCCTTGGCAGTTCGCTGTGGCGCTGTTTGTTTTCGGCGCCTGCCTGGGCTTGGGTGACATCTGCGTCAATCTGCAGGGCGCCATGGTCGAAAAGGCCGCAGGTCAACCGCTGATGTCTGGCTTCCACGGGCTGTTCAGCGCCGGCACTTTTGCCGGCGCGGCAGGCGTCACCCTGGTGCTCAACCAAGGCGCCTCGCCGTTGACGGCGTCGTTCATTGCTGCGGTCACTGCCGCGGTGATCTTGCTGATTGCCCGCAGTCATCAGATCCGTCAACTGGACGCGCTGGATGACGCCTCGTTCCTCTGGCCGAAGGGTGTGGTGCTGCTGCTTGCCGCCCTGGCCTTCATCTGCCTGTTGATCGAGGGCGCAATGCTCGATTGGAGCGCGCTGTATCTTAACGGTGTGCACAACGTGCCGTTGGCGTCGGCGGGCATTGCCTATAGCACCTTCACCCTGGCGATGACCTGTGCGCGACTGGTTGGCGACCGGCTCGCCCGCTGTCTTGGCGACAGCGTGCTGCTGCTCGGCGGCGCCGCTGTTTCGCTGCTGGGCCTGGTACTGGCTCAAACCCTGTCCTTGAGCGGCGCACTGATCGGCTTCGCCCTCGCCGGGCTGGGCATGGCCAACGCGGTGCCGATCCTGTTCCGCGCCGCCCTCACTCAGAACCGCATGCCAGCGGCAGCCAGCCTGAGCAGCGTGGCGACCATCGGCTACCTCGGCGTGCTGCTGGGCCCTGGTTTCATCGGTCACCTCTCTGAAATCACCTCATTGCATACCGCGTTCTGGTGCCTGACAGCGAGCTTGCTGGTGCTTTGCCTGTTCGCCAGACCCGCAGTGACGCGCGGCCTGAAATGCACGTGAGAATGCCTTCTCACTATTGAGAATTAGCCGAGACACACTCATAAGCTTCTGAAATTAAAGATAAAAAAATTTGGCATAGCGATTGCTCATTACTGATCAAACAAGAGATCCCGTGATTTTCCGGGTTCAATGAACAGTCAGGAGATGTCATGAACTATCCAGAGGTGAAATTGCTGATCAACGGCCAATGGCGCAACGGCGGCGACGGCGTGCGGGGCGAGGTGGTCAACCCCGCCACCGGCGCCACCATCGGCAGCTTTGCCCATGCCAGCCGCGCCGACCTGGACGAAGCGTTGCAAGCCGCCCAGGTCGGGTTCAAGGCCTGGCAGGCAATCTCGGTGTTCGAACGTAGCAAGTTGATGCGCAAAGCCGCAGGTCTGATGCGCGAGCGCGCCGAAGCTATCGCCACGCTGATTACCGTCGAAGAAGGCAAACCGCTGGGCGAAGCCCGTATGGAAGTGAACGGCGCTGCCGATCTGGTCGACTGGTTCGCCGAGGAGGCTCGTCGAACCTACGGGCGAGTGATTCCGTCCCGCGCCAGCAACGTCACACAGCAGGCCATTCGCGTGCCAATCGGCCCCGCCATCGGCTTCACTCCCTGGAACTTCCCGGTCAGCCAGATCCTGCGCAAAATTGCCCCGGCGCTGGCTGCTGGCTGCTCGATGATCATTAAGGGCCCCGAGGAAACCCCTGCCGCTCCAGCGGCGATGTTCGCCTGCTTCACCGATGCCGGGGTACCGGCCGGTACACTGCAACTGGTGTATGGCGTGCCTTCCGAGATCTCCGATCACTGCATCCCGAGCCCGGTCATCCGCAAGGTTTCCTTCACCGGCTCCGTTCCCGTCGGCAAGCACTTGGCAGCCCTTGCCGGCCAATACATGAAACCTGCGACCATGGAGCTCGGCGGCCATGCGCCGGTCATCATCTGCAATGACGCAGACCTGGAAGCAGCCTGCTCTGCGCTGATCGCCTTCAAGTTCCGCAATGCCGGGCAGGTGTGTATTTCGCCAACCCGCTTCCTAGTTCAGGACGGCGTCTACGCCCGCTTTGTCGAGATGTTCAGCGACGCAGCGACAGCGCTGAAAGTGGGCGATGGCCTCGACCCTTCGACGCAGATGGGCCCGCTGATCAACGAGCGGCGCCTGCAGGCAGTCGAACGCCTGGTCGCGGACGCCGTAAGTAAAGGCGCCCGGGTAGAAACCGGCGGCGCGCGCCTGGATCGCCCGGGCCACTTCTACGCCCCAACAGTATTGAGCAATGTCACCCCCGAAATGGCCATCATGAACGAAGAACCGTTCGGCCCGGTGGCTCTGTTCAGTGCGTTCCATCACTTGGACGAAGCCATTGCCGAGGCCAACCGCCTGCCGTTTGGCCTTGCCTCGTACGCCTGGACCCGTCGTCAGGCCGATGTACACGCCCTGACCCAGGGCGTCGAGGCCGGCATGCTGACCATCAACCACCTGGGCCTGGCCCTGCCAGAAACCCCCTACGGCGGGATTAAAGATTCGGGCCACGGCTCCGAAGGTGGCAGCGAGGCCTTGGACGGCTACCTGCACACGCATTTCGTTTCCTGCATGCACGCCTGACCCACGGCCGGCCGCAGGTGCGGCCGGCACTTTCGAGGACATCGCCATGATCGAACAACAATTCAAAGAAGCCATGGGCCGCTTTGCCGGCGCCGTCACTGCTATCACCACCTTCGCCAATGAGCAACCGGCAGGTCTGATTGCTACTGCTGTGTGCAGCCTGTCAGCCGAGCCGCCCTCGGTAATTGTGTGCATCAACAAGACGGCCTCTGCCCACGACCTGATCCTCAATAACGGCTACTTCGGTGTGAGCCTGCTGGCTCCCGCCCACGCCCATGTGGTCAACCGTTTCAACACCAGCAAGGGGGCCGAGCGTTTCGCCGTCGAGGACTGGGCGTTGGGCAACGGCAAGGCGCCGGTGCTGCGCAACGCCCCGGTCGGCATGGTGTGCCGTATCGGTAACTGCTTTGACGGCTTCTCCCACACGATTTTCGTTGGCCTTATCGAGTCCATCAGCCTGTGCGAACCGGAGCTTAACGAATGCCTGCTGTGGAAGGGGCGCGGCCTGCATCAGGCGATCGAGTATGTCGCCAATCGCTGAATGGCCGGGAGTGACCGAAATGAGCGTCATGGCTACACCGTTACAGGGGTTGATGCAGGAGCTGATGTCCAGCGTGAAGTTCGGCTGGCGCGCCGATCGCGACCGGCTGAACCTTTCTCCTACTGACGATCTGGCTCACACCCAGGTGGCTCATGAGCCGTTTCGCACGCCAGGCCAACCGATTCTGCATCAGAGGGCGGAGCCGATCGCACGCGGTCTGCAAAGTGTGGCCTTGCGCTTGTTTGCCGCCAGCCATGCCAGTTTTGACCCCTGTAGCGGCGGGCAAGCCAATCGCGCCGTATTCAAAGCACTGCTGAGCCCGGGCGATGCAGTGCTGTGCCTACCGGATCCTGAGCTGGAACTGACTCTGGACACCCTCTACGTGTCCGCCAGCACACCGCGACTGGTGCGCAGCCGGGCTGCCTGTTACGACAACGGGCTGGTGGATTACCAAGGGCTCCTGTGCCAAGCACGGGCGACACAGCCCCGTTGTATCGTCGCGGGCTATTCGGCGTACACCCGCCCCTTCGATTACCGAGCCCTCAAGACCATCGCCGATGAGGTGGGCGCACGCCTTGTCATCGATATTTCCCGCATTGCCGGGCTGGTTGCCGCTGGCATTCATCCCAGCCCACTGCACTGGGCCGATGTGATCACTGGGGCCACCCACAAGTCTCTGCAAGGCCCACGCGGCGGCTTTTTCATGACGCGCGATGCCAGGTTATTCCTGTGCATCCGGCAAGGGTTTCTGCACAGCCACCCGACGCGCATGCCGCCGCGCATGCAACGGGCATTGCTGCGCGGGTTGCAGCAG
>Ga0247818_10000312_pt1 | contig 29844 bp, 29 predicted proteins | sample 13C_Glucose_Day1_FD_192424 | JGI IMG/M metagenome (GOLD analysis project Ga0247818, IMG submission 192424) | Soil microbial communities from agricultural site in Penn Yan, New York, United States - 13C_Glucose_Day1 | ecosystem: Environmental > Terrestrial > Soil > Agricultural land | place...
ACGATTCTTATTTTGGAGACCCACCATGATGAACAGCAAAATCACTTCGTTGTTGTTGGCCGGATTGTTATCGGTGGCGTCAGCGGCCACATTCGCAGGGTCGAGCGATGGTGCCGATGCGACCGGGACCCAATCCGGCGCCACCAGCGGTCCGACCACGCCACCGGATAACACCCCCGGCGAGCCCTCGAGCGGCAACCAGACCGACTCGGGCGGCTCGGACACCGGCACCAGCGGCGGGGCCAGTGGTTCTGGCTCCGGCGCGAGCGGCGGCACGGGGGCCGCAGGGGGCGGCACGGGTGGTGCGGGCGGCGGGACGGGCAGCTGAACGAATAAACGCAGCCGATGAACGTCGGCTGCTTTTCATCCGGCTACGCCGTGGTGGGGCGGCGATCACCTTTGGCCAGCCGTCGCATCGCACTGTGCAAATGCGCCCGGGCACTCTCGGCATCGCCCAGGCGCATTTGTTCGTAAGCTCGTTGGGCGATCTCGTGAGGCACCGGTTTGAGTTCGCGCTGGGTCGCCATCGCCATCAGCTGCACCTGGGCGGCTCGCTCCAGGTAATACAGATCGTCCCAGGCCTCGGCGATGGTCGGCGCAGCGATGATCACCCCGTGGTTCTTCAAAAAAACAATGTCGGCATTGCCCATGACGCTGGCGATCCGGTCGCCTTCGGATTCATCGAGGGCCAGGCCGTTGTAGTGCTCATCCACCGCGGTACGGCCGTAAAACTTCAGCGCCGTCTGACCCAGCCACAACAGCGGCGGGCCTTGCAGCAGACACAACGCCGTGGCGTGCGGCATATGCGTGTGAAACGCCACTTTCACCCGCGGTAACTGTTTGTGCAGGCGAGCATGGATGTAAAACGCCGTTGCTTCCGGCAGGCCTTCGCCGTCCACGACATGGCCGTGAAAGTCGCAGACCAACAGGTTTTCAGCGGTAACTTCAGCGAACGCATAGCCGTAGGGATTGACGAAAAACAGGTCATCGCGGCCTGGGACCATGGCGGAAAAATGGTTACAGATGCCCTCTTCCAATCCGTGCAGCGCCGCCAATTGAAAGCATGCCGCCAACTCCGTGCGCGCGGTGATGGCGGCTGGCGAGTCGAGCTGCAGATCGGCGTAACGCGAAGGACGGGAACTGCCTGCAAGCGTGTGTGCCATGACGACGACTCCGTGTGCTACCAGCCAAGAGATTTAAATAAGGGGACGACCTGATCCAGCGTGCTCAATATGGCATCAGGTCGATAGTCCGGCAGCAATTGCCGACCGGTGCCGCGGTCGATCCACACGCACCTGCCGGTTTCGGCGGTATTGCCTGAGCACAACATGTGCAATGACCTGCCCGAACTGTCGCCGACGGAGCTGGCACTGATCAGCCGGGATGGCGCGCTGACCGGATTGCAGCGGGCACTGGTGGAATTTTTGCGCGAAGAAGTGGGCAAGGCATGTTGACGGTTCCGTTGACCGATGTCCTGATGACGCTTGCCTCTTCAAATCATCCTGTCGATCTGATCCAGCGTCACCCGGGGCACGAGTTCACCGGGAATCCGCGATGAACCGGAGAGGTTGTAGACCTGAAAATCATCATCCATGACGTACTTCGACATGATCTCGAACGACGGCAGGATTCTCGTGTGAAAGTGATCGTCGAGATTACACGGCGAAACAACGGCGCCGGCCTTTTCATAAAAGCGACCTGCCGACTGATCCAGGTCGACGCCCACCAGAAATACCTTGGTGAACCCCGCGTGATAGGCGATTTGCAACGCCAGGTAGGCCACTGTGCGGGCATCGAAAAAGCCACGTTTGAGGTTCTTGCTGAAACCCAGGCTTCGATTGCGGCCAGTCCCTAATTTTCGTCTTCGGACAAGCTCTTTATCCCGCCGGAAAAGCAACTCGCCCCAGGAGAGTTTGGGCGCCTGCGTCAGCAAAAAAAGCTCGCCCTCGGGCGCCAGCGCTTCATACCTGATGAGGTCTTTCCACAAGGCTATCCGCTGACTGCGGCGCATGGCTTCAGCAAAAAGATAAGGCTGTTGTCGGCAAAAATCGTCGTCCGTACAGGCGTAAAAGAACGGTTTGATATCAGGCTCGACGAACATCGAAATAGCCCCGTTCATGGTTATCATCGGAACGTCGGCATACTTCTCCAGCGGAAAATCTTTCGCGGACGCGCCCGAGGCAATGATAAACACCGGACCCTTTTGAATGTTGCGACACTCATCGAAGTCATGCACCGCAGGCTGACGCGTAGTCAATGACGGTTTTTTTTGCGCAACATCCATCTTCAGATTCCCTCCTTTAACGATATTAGATCCAGCGCCCGTCCTGGCTACTGTTGGTTCTGCCCCGCCACGACCGCGGGACTACCTGCGCGCTGCCAATCCAGGACGGGTAGTTTCAACGGCTTGTTCAACCCACGGAGTACAGCCGTGTCATACCCGTAGATGTCGGGTTTGAAAATCACCCGGCCATCGTTGCTCAAGTCTACCGTCCAATACGCCAGCAGCACCGGTACTTTCACGGGAAGCTTGATGTTTTCGGTTTTGCCGTTTGCCAATTGGGCCTGTATGCCGGCGGCATTCCAGCGAACCGGATCGTTAAACAAAAGCTCCACCAATTGCAACGGGTTTTCAACCCGAATGCAGCCAGAACTGGTGGCACGGAAGGTTTTGGCAAACAACTCGCGGTGGGGAGTGTCGTGAAGATAGATCGCATAGTCGTTGGGAAACCGGATCACCACCTGGCCCAGCGAGTTCTCCGCACCGGCATCCTGACGCAGGGTGAGACCCCGCGGGTTGTCCCAATCGACGCCGGCCGGATCGAGCACATTGCCTTCCCGATCCAGGACCTTGATGTGATTGGCAGCCAGGTAGCCTGGATTACTGCGGATCTTGGGCAGCATATCCTGCACCAGGATCGTCGGCGGCACGGTCCAGGTCGGGTTGAACGTGACGTAGGTGATCTCGGACTGGAACACCGGCGTACTGCGGTACGGCTTGCCGACCTGTACCCGTGAACGCCAAATCGCCTTGCCGTCGCGGTAGAGCGCCACCTTGTAGCCGGCGATATCGACGATGACGAACGTGCCCTGCAGCTTGTACAGCAACCAGCGCGCGCGCTCCATGTTCACCCGGACCTGGTCGATCCGCGCCTCGACGGGTACGTTCAGGGCCGCCAGCGTCGCCGCCCCCGCCACACCGTCCGCGCCCAGGTATTGTTCGGATTGATACTTCTTCACCGCAGCGATAACGGCGTCGTCGTAAATCGTGCGCGGCGTCCGTTGGGGAGCCAGATAGCCCCCCGCCACCAGACGGGTTCGCAACTGCCCGACCGCAGCGTTATCCATGCCGGGCTTGAGCGACTGACCTTCGGCAACCTTTGGCCATCCTCCCCTGTCCCGCACCGTGCGCAATTGCGCCAGGCCCATCCGCAAGCTGCCATAAATCGCTTCTTGTGGTGGCGCTTGGGCGAACGCCCGCGCCACATCGTGGTTGTCTAGCGCGGCGAAGAAATTGTTTACGTCTGCACGAGGATCGACGCCCACAGGGTCGAAGTTCCAATGCATGTCCAGTCGCGAGGGGTCGACCTTGCCGCGCCGTAACTGCAGCAATGCCGTGATGAAGGTATGGGTGGCCGCCATATCGAACGCAGCGCGTTGCGCCGGGGTGGGCACCATGGACTGCATCAATGTTTGCGCCCCGGCCAGCTCGGCAATACGAAAATCCGCGGGGTCGAGCCCGTCGACCTGGGTTTCGCCCAGGCTTTTCAGCAACTGTGCAACGTCGCTGTCATGAGACCAGGCGGCGCGATAACCGCGATGGCTATAAAAATCAAGCACCACCCGGTTCACATCCACCCGCTGATGACGCGGCGAGGTGAGCAACGGCGGGAACGCAGTCGCCAACGGCGCCAGCTCGGCCTTAATCGCCTGAGCGACGATGTCATCAGGTGCCACCTCGATCATGCCGGCAGCGGGAGATGGCAGCATAATCGGCGACGTTTGCCCTTGCGCTGCACCGCTGATCAGAAAGACCATAAAAAAGACGCGGCTTATGACGAATAACCTTGTTAATTGCCCCATGGATAATCCTTAATCTCCTGCATTCAACAGCTAGCATTCTACACACTGCTAGACTCGACACTATTTGATGAGACCCGACTATGGCGCCAGACCGCTTTGGCATTGCAATCACGGCCCTGCTGCTGACCTCCATCTCATTACCGGCAGCGTACGCCGATTCGCTTGAAACCGCGCTGATCAAAGCGGCTCCCCACGCCAATGCCAAAGTCATTGGGCTGGCGGTGCGCGCCTCTCAATGTAGCATTGCGCAGGGCAAAGCCCCGGCGCAAAGACTAGCGGTGATCGATTACTCACTACCCTCCACCGAACAGCGGCTATGGGTGTTCGACCTGAAGAAACGCAAGTTGCTGTTCCACGAACTGGTGGCCCACGGTCGCAACAGCGGCGAGAACATGGCGGTCAAGTTCTCCAATCAAAACGAAAGTTTTGCCACCAGCCTCGGCTTGTACCGCACCCAGGCAAGTTATGTCGGGCAGAACGGTTACTCGTTGCGCATGGAAGGGCTGGAGCCGGGTTTCAACGACAATGCGTTTGACCGGGCGATCGTTATCCACGGTGCACCTTATGTCAGCCCGGTACTTGCACGGGCGAACGGGCGAATCGGCCGAAGCCTGGGTTGCCCGGCAGTACGACCGGCCATTGCGCACAAGTTGATCGACTCGATGAAGGATGGGCAGTTGCTGTTCTCCTACTATCCGGACCAGCGCTGGCTGAAGTCTTCTTCGTACATCAATTGTGGTGGCGCCACAGTCGCATCGTCATCAAAGCCGACAACCCGCCAATAAAACCGGTAGACCGGCACCCCATCCCCCTGTAGGAGCTGGCTTGCCAGCGAAAAACCCGAGAACGCCACGTTTAACCGATAAATACGCGTAAATCGTTAACGCCAAAAAATCACAGACTTGCGCTGAGCAGGTCTCACGCCCGGACGTGATCTACACCGTTTTCGTCGGTAAACTTTCCAGGCTACCGCCCTGAGCACCATTGGCAATGGTGCGCAGAGCAAACTCATGGACTTCAACCCGGGCACCCACCTGATATTCCCCTTCGTCGGTCTTGAAGAAGATGTTGAATCGGACACCTTGGTTAATCAACTGCATCACGAACTCCACAGGGGCCCAACACCACTGGCTTTCATTTTTTCCACAAACAAATATCGAGATAATATTCCCGCTTTCTGCCTCGGTTTGTGTCTTGGATACGTAAAACTGAATACGATTTAACTCTTTCATTTCAGCAGCCCTTGCTGTGCATTTCGAAAGATACAAATGTCAGTACGCCAAGGCTTCGACCTCAGGTCACGCCATCTTCAGGCAATGCCTGATCTTCAGTGCATTTGAACTGGAATGCACGGACAAACAAGTCCCACACCCGCTTGAAACTGTATTGAAAGATTTATCGAAGAACCAAAATCCCTCCTGAACCAACGCCACACCACTGCCCGGAACCGCAATCCGTCCCGGGTCATCGCCTCCGCTCCTACTTCTGCATGACAGTTGATAAATCCTTTCACTACACTCACGTCCTTCAAACCTACTCCATCAGAAAAAGCCTGATAAAAAAATGAACATAAAAAGAAACTTGATGCTCGGTGGTTTCCTCGCTCTATCCTTCGGCGTACAGGCGCAGCAAAGCCCATCGCACCTGGACACCGTCATTCAACAAGGCCAACTGCGCGTCTGTACCACCGGCGACTACAAACCCTATACCTCCAAAGCCGATGACGGCGAATACTCGGGAATCGACATCGCCATGGCCCGTTCGCTGGCTGATAGCCTCGGCGTCAAGGTCGAATGGGTACAGACCACCTGGAAAACCCTGATGCCCGACATGCTGGCAGGCAAATGCGACATCGCTGTCGGCGGGATCTCGGTCACCCTGGAGCGTCAGAAAAAAGCTTTTTTCAGCACCACCCTGGATGTCGACGGCAAGATCCCGCTGGTGCGCTGCGAAGAGCAGGCGTCGTACCAGACCATCGAGCAAATCAACCAGCCTTCGGTGCGCCTGGTCGAACCGGCCGGCGGCACCAACGAAGCCTTTGTCCATGCCTTCCTGCCCAAGGCGCAATTGCGCCTGCATGACAACGTGACCATCTTCCAGGAGCTGCTGGACAAGAAAGCCGACGTGATGATCACCGACGCTTCGGAAGCGCTGTACCAGCAGAAACTCAAACCCGGTTTGTGCGCGGTCAATCCGACCCGGTTCATGCAGTATGGGGAGAAGGCCTATCTGCTGCCGCGGGATGACATCAGCTGGAAGCTGTATGTGGATCAGTGGCTGCATTTGGCCAAGGTGACGGGGAATTATCAGAAGGTGTTGGAGCAGTGGTTGGCGGTTTCTGAGGTTAAATAGCGAACAGTCGAATCAACGCCTGGAGGTCCCAATGGCCACTACTAAAAAAGCCGCCAAACCCGAGAAAAAGATCGTTCAGCATGAGCTGACGCTCCTCGATGTTCGGCAGGCCGCACGTGATGGGCAGAAAGTGTTCGACACCTTTGTGATGACTGGCAAGCTACCTGTCACAAAGTAGGCGTGAATGCCCTGGATTCAATTGGTCGCTGCTACTGGCATCAACCGGGCTGATCGATGACGTTGATCTGCGTCAGCCCTACCCGCTCAGCCTGCTCTAATATCTCTGCCGGCGACGCGTCCGCATTGGGCATGATCAGGCTGTTCTCTGCATCGCCGAAATGCAGCTGCAGCAGGTGCATCGCCGCCTCATGCACGGGCAGCTGAGGCTGCTTTAATTCGAACAGTTGTGTGCGGGGCTCGCCGTTAAACAGGTATTCCAAAGTGTATTTGCGCATGATGGGCCCCTCATAATGGGAGAAGAGCAGCTAACTATCCTTGCCAAATGGTCAGCATTTAGCTCGGCCGCTCGACTTATCCTGTTCATGCAGAGGCTATCGGCACTGACTATCTGATGTTGCCGGAGACTGTTTTAGTGTCGCCCGTATGAACCTTGCAACTCACATCGCCCGACATGGTGGTGACATCGCCATTGATATCACCACTGTCGACATGACCGCTCATGGTGCGGACGCTGCCGACATTGCCGGTGACCTGAACCCTGCCAGCGGCCGTTTCAACCGAGGTGGGGTTACCGTTCACGACGACGCTGACCGGACCTGTCACAGGCACAGCCTGCTCGACGCCATCGACCACCACCCGGTTGCCGTCAACGCTGATGTTTTTCCCGGTGTAAGTCATGCCATTGATGGTCACGGTCGCGCCGCCCGTGGCAACCTCAAGCTCGCGGGCCTGGGCAAAGCTCGAGAAATACAGCGCAGCGATCATCAGGGCCAGCTTCTTGGTGGTCGACATGTCAGCGCTCCTTCGTTCGGGTGGTTACAGGGTAATAGCAGGCCGCCGTTAACAATTCACGCTTATTTGCGCTGTTGGTGACGGTCGGCGTTCCTTGTTGCCAGGCAGTCGATGTCAAAGCAGCACCATCACCCACGGCTGGTAGGTTTTGCGCTCTGATTGTGCGGAAACGGCGCCAGATTTATTTTTTATGTGTCCCCCTTCCGATTCGAAGCCTCATCGGGCCTGAACATAATGGGTTGTGAAATCTCCTACGCTGCCGGAGACTCAAGTCGCCACATTGGTCACCGACCTGCAGCCTGCAAAAAGCTGGTCGATGTCTCGACCGAGCAACGCCCCAAAAAAGGACAGAGCATGAGCAGCACGGACGATTTGCAAAACCAAGATGCCAGCCCGAAATGGAAAGAGCGCTTCGCTTTTTTCAATCAGCACGGCAGCCCCAAAAACCCCACCTTCAGCTCCGCGCTCAAGCAGCTAACGACCCGCAAGCGCATGCTGATCAATATGAACTTCATCGCGATTTTCTTCGGCCCGGTTTATCTTTTCGTGCTTGGCCTGTGGAAAAAGAACCTGGCGCTGATAGCGATCATTGTCGTCGTCAGCTTCAGCCTGTCGCTGATTTTTACAATCCTGGGTCGCGAATTGCCCTACGCCTTGGGCAGCGGCCTGAACGTCGTCTTTGCACTGATGTATGGGTTGAGCGCCAACTATGCGTATTACCTGAAACAGGAAAAAGGCTCGCAGGGGTGGAACCCGTTTGAAGGGTTGAAGATAGTCTGAGCGACTTGTGGGATCGAAATGTATCCTGCCGGGATAAAGGAAGGCGCGCCCTCTAGAGCGCGCCTTGCTCACTGAATCGTCAAAAAAAGCTGATCAAACTACACCGTGCATAAAAAACTCGACCGGAACCTTAAAGTAATCAGAAAAGCCTTTTATCTGAGATACAGTCATTTTTCTTTTATTGTTGAGCATTTCCGAAATGGCACTTTGAGAAGCTACTTCAGACAAATCCTTTTGTTTAACTCCCCTATCGGCAATAAGAAATGCCAACGCTTCCGATTGAGAGGAGTAAGGGATCAAAACGGTTTCAGTCTCGTACTCATAGACACGATCAGCCACCAACTCCGCGAAGCGTGCTGCTACATGCCCTTCACTGTCAGCATGGGAGTAAAGTTCATCGATTAGCGCCATGCGCCCCTGTAAGTCTTTATCATCCTTGATTTTTTCATGACAGGCAGATAATAATCGGGACATGGTCGCCATCTGATCGCTCAGACCATCAAGCATCGGTGAAATATTAGCTATGAAGGCATCTAGTCCAGTGGCTTCGATCTTTTCACGCTTCATTTTGTCACCCACATTTTTACAATACATAAACGAAGTAATACACCCGATCAGAACTACTTTACCTCACTTCTACACCACTTGTCGTATCCGGCGTGAGGCAGAATTTCTTTGATATAAATGGTGCCACTCATCGTATTTATCCAACAGATAATACGACACTCATTCTTCTTGATGTCAAAAATATAAATATCAAGGGGCCCCTTCCTGCTCGTCTCCCGTAGTTTTGAATGAGGGACTCGATCAACGTTCCATCCAGACGTGGTGGACCAATGGCTACGTATCTGCTCAAACGACTCGAAGCGCAGGCCTGGCTTATCAAACGTCGTTAGCCACAAACTCAGCGCTGCGTGCCATTGACTGTATTTCTGCATCGCTTGCGTAACCGCCGCTTTCGCTATTACCCGCATACCTTCTCCGGCGATCTTCCTTGCAAACAAAATTATCTCAAATACAGATATCTGTCAAGCAGATATTAACCCACCCTCGAGCTATGTCGAGTTAAAGCCTTGAAGGCTTACTTCAATATTCCGGCCAAGGCTGAGCTGCCTGAGAGCCTTCCGCATCAAGAAAATCGGTGATGTCAGCGGCACAACCAAATTTCTCCCAAATGATCAGTTGAACACTCTCGATCTGTGATCGATCGCAGCGAACAACGCTATACGCAATATTGGCTTGGTAGAATCATTGAAGGATTCAAAGCAGCCAATCCGGAGTTTCGCTCAAGCATTCGCCTATTATCCTCTGACCAACCCGTCGCCAGCTTCAGACCTGATAATAGTTGCGATACCACTTCACGAATTGTTCCACACCAGCCTCGACCCCCACTTGCGGCCTGAAGTCGATCCACGCTTGCAGTGCGCTGGTGTCTGCCCAGGTCTTGACCACATCACCGGCCTGCAGTGGCATATAGTTGCGCCGGGCTGTCAGACCCAGTGACGACTCCAGGCACTCGATGAAGTCCATCAACGCCATGGGCAAGCCACGACCGATATTGAACAGCCGGTTGCAACCTGCTCCGGACTCGACCGCTACCGGCACACGGGTGCGCAAGCGGGCAATGCTTTCGACGATGTCGTCGATGTAGGTGAAATCCCGCGCCATTTCGCCCTGGTTGTAGATGTCGATCGGCTGGCCGTGGAGGATGGCTTTGGTGAATTTGAACAGCGCCATGTCGGGCCGGCCCCAGGGTCCGTAGACCGTAAAGAAGCGCAAGCCACTGGCCTTGAGGCCATACAGATGGCAGTAGCTGTCGGCCAACAGTTCATTGGCGCGCTTGGTGGCCGCATACAACGAAACCGGGTGGTCGACGGAGTCTTCGACGCTGAAAGGCAATTTACTGTTGCTGCCGTATACCGAACTGCTGGAGGCGTAGATCAAGTGCTCGGGACGATGGTGCCGACAGGATTCCAGCACATTGAGAAACCCCACCAGATTCGATTGCCCATAGACATCCGGGTAGTCAAGCGAATAACGCACACCAGCCTGGGCCGCCAGATGCACCACTTCGGTAAACCGGTGCTTGCCGAACAGCGCCATCAAGGCCGGTTTATCGACGATGTCCATTTTTTCGAAACGAAAGTCCGGCAAGCACGCAAGCTCTTCAAGCCGTGCCTGCTTGAGTGTGACATCGTAGTAGTCGTTGAGGTTATCAAGGCCGACCACCTCGTGACCGTCCAGGCACAAACGCCTGGCCGTATGAAAGCCAATGAATCCGGCAGCGCCGGTGACCAGGACGGTCATGTAGCAGTCGCCCGTGAACCGAGCGGCCCCTGGATCAGGATACATTGCACGATCATGTTCATAGCTTGCTCCATCGACCGGCGCTTGAGCTGAGGCAGTTATTTATAGCCCTATGTCTGTAACAGGTCCAGACCCACTTACCCTATCGATGAAAAAATATTATTTAAAACAAATACTTGCCAGTCACCCCCGAACTTTTGGATCAAAGGCATGTATTCTGACTGGCAACGTTTGACAGGTCCGACAGACTAGTTGATAACTAAACGGGCCTATCAAAACCAGGCCTGCATCGGAGCACTAGTCGGCATTCGCCGATCCAAAGGGAACATTAAAGTAACATTGACTTTAACAGCCCTATTACACGGACTGTGCGGTAGCTTTGGCCCTGACAAACACTCGGATGGCCCCCTAAAGTTGCGTTGGTGGCACTAAGACATACAGTGTCCGTGCACTACCGCCGCCGATGGGTATCCCGGTCAAGACTCGAGCTTAACATGTTTCATTATTGATACACACTTTAGCCCATAAGAATAATTACGCCAGGCTCCCTATCTCCAACACCGCCTACTAGCCAGCATGAAGGCTGCTGGTGCCAGAACGGATAACGATGCTTAAACTTTCGCTGAGTACGGAGTTTGCAAGCATGCTAACTAACAATACCGATGGCTCTAGTTGGTACCTGCTCCAGTGCAAACCGCGTCAGGATGACCGGGCACAAATCAACCTGTTGCGGCAGAACTACGATATCTTTCGCCCGCAACTCATCACCGATCGGCTGATCCGCGGCAAACCGCAGAGAGTTTCCGAATCGCTCTTTCCAGGCTATCTGTTCGTTCGTTTAAGCCACGATGACAACTGGGCGCCGATACGCTCCACCCGCGGGGTCAGCCGATTTGTCGAATTCAACCGCGGCCCTGCGGTGGTGGCCGATAACGTGATAGAGCATCTGCGTACGCGCTGCCTGACATCTGTGGCACCCGGCATTGAAGAACTTCAACCCGGCCAGACATTGCGCATAATCCGGGGGCCGCTGTCACCTCTGGAGGGTGTCTTTTTGTCAATGCTGGGCGCGGAACGGGTCATGTTGCTACTTCAATTCCTCAATCGGCAACAGTCCATCTGTATTCCGCTGAGTGATCTCGCCCCCAATAAATCGCTTGCCGGCCAGCGTTAACATTTAATAGTGGATCCATTACCAGTCTTGCACTGATCGTGCTCGCCCTGCGTCCACCACGCCTGAGCACCACTTTCCGGGAGCAATGATACGGCCATGAAGCCCCCCCTCCCCTTGGCGCTTATTATGGTCAGCCTGTACCCAGGATATGCCTGGTGCGTTGATCCCCAGAACATCGATATCCATGGATTCAACTTCACACCGACGCTGACTATTTCGGAAGCTTTCGACGACAACATCCGCGAGCTCGAACACAATGTGCAGTCGTCCATGGTCACGCGCATCGCGCCCTCTTTCGAGCTCAAGGCGGAAGACCGCAACAGCGCCACCCGTTTGATCTGGCAACCAACCCGAAATATCTATCACGATGAATCCGACGCCTCCAGTACCGCACAACGTGTGGAGTTGGCCAGCATCATGGAGTTCACCGACCGGCATCGCCTGAAACTTGAGGGGGAATGGCGCAAATACGAGCGAACGACCGACACGGCGGTGGATGGCATCAATGACAAGATCCAGACTGGCAAGGCCAACGGTCTCTACACCTACGGCGCTAAAAGTGCAGCCAATCAAATTGATCTCGGGGCCAGTTACACACAACTTCGCTATGACAATTCCGGGGGGATCAACGACGACAAGGAACGCGACACCACCGAGCTGAGCACCACCTGGTACCACCGCATCGGTAGCAACACCCGTGGTCTGTTGGAGTACGACCACACGATCTTCGACTACTTGCAAGCCAACAGCCCCCGCAGCAGCAAATCCGATGCATTGCTCGCCGGTGCCGAATGGGATTTCACTGCTCGCACCACCGGTAAAGTCCGCGTTGGCTATGAGCGCAAGAATTTCGATGACAGCGAGTCCAAGGACCTCGATAACCCGACCTGGCAGGTGAATCTGCAATGGAAACCACGTACCTACTCGACCTTCACTGCTCTGGCCCGCCAGGCCATGGCGGAGGGTGACGATGGCGCCGATGCCGTCAAGGCCACGTATGCCCAGCTCGGCTGGCGTCATGGCTGGACCGAACGCATCACCGGCGTGACGGAAATCGGTGCGGGTCGCGACGTCTACGAGGGGCAGGACCGGACCGACGACCTGCGCGAGTACCACCTGGCTCTGGTGTACGAAATGCGTCGCTGGCTGGACATTGAAGTCGGCTATCGCTACCGCGACAACGATTCCGATGCCGACAACGAAAGCTACGAACGCAACGTGTTCCAGGTCAGCTTCGACATCAGTCTCTGAGGAGATTTTCCATGAACGCACGCATCCTTGGCCTAATGCTCGTGTTGTGTCTGATCCCTGTCTCACACGCCGCCGATCCCGGTACCCAGTACAAATTGGCGGCTGGCGACGTTCTGCGCATCACGGTTTTCGGCGAACCGGAGTTGAGTCTCAAACGGATTCGTCTCAACGATGCGGGGACGTTTTCCTACCCCTTTCTGGGGGAAATTTCCGCCAAGGGCCTGACCCCCAACCAGGTCGAAAAGATCATCGTCGACGGACTCAAACAGGGTTACCTGATCGACCCCAAAGTCAACCTGAGCCAGATCGAATACCGCGCCTTTTACATCAATGGGGAAGTGCAAAAACCTGGCAGTTATCCGTTCGTGCCGGGGCTAACCCTGGACAAGGCCATCGCCCTGGGCGGCGGCCTGACCGAACGCGCCTCGATCAAGCGAGTGACGATCGTGCGCGGCGAGGACGGCCAGACGCTGACCGACAACATTACCCGCAGCACCGCGATTGCTCCGGGTGACACCATCTCCATTGCACAAGGCTTTTTCTAATCATGGACAACAGCCCTGGCACCTACGTCGAACGTCCGCTTCAAGCGGCTGCACCTGTGCAGCACAGCGAAGAAAAGGACACCATTGATCTGCTCAAACTCTGGAGAGTGGCCTGGCGAGCCAAATGGAACATCGGATGCTGCGTACTGCTGAGCAGTGCACTGGCCATGGCAGTGGTGTCGACCATCACCCCGCAGTACATCGGCAGCACCACCCTGCTGATCAAGGATACGACCCCGCCGCCGCTGAACTTCCTGCAGACGACCGACAAGGGCGGCCCAACCCCCGACTACCTGCAGACCCAACTGGCACTCCTGCAATCGCGGGAGCTGGCGGAACGGGCGGTCAGGAAACTCAAGCTGACAACCCATCCTGTGACCGACCCTCGCCAGCAACCGCAGCCTTGGTTCAAACCGCGCCAGTGGCTGGCGGACCTTAACCATGGCCAATGGTTACCGGGCCTGGGATTCCTGACGCAGGCAGCGACGACACCCACGGAAGAAGACGTGTTCAATGAAGTCACGCGAAACTTCATGCGCCATACCAGCGTCAAATTCGTCGGCAAAAGCCAGCTGATCGAAATCCAGGCAGAGTTGCCAGACCCGCAACTGGCGGCAGCCGCCGCCAACGCGCTGGCCCAGGGTTTCCTCGACAGTCAGTTCGATACCAGCCAGAAATCCTCGCTGACCACCACCAGCTGGATGAACACACGCCTGATCGAATTGCGCGACAACCTGCGCAAGGCCGAGGACAAGCTTCAGGCCTACCGTGAAGAACAGGGTCTGGTGGATGTCGACGGGGTCGCCACCATCAGTGCCAACGAACTGCAAATGACCGGCAATCGCATGATCGACGCCCGCCGAAACCGCGCGGAAGCCGAAAGCCAATACCGTCAGGTGCAGGGCCTGGGCAATGGCGACCTGAGCAGACTCTCCAGCGTCCCTGCCGTGCTGAGCAACCCGCTGGTGCAGCAGTTCCAGGCCGAACTGGCCAAGGCCCAAGCCAGGGTCGAGGAACTGTCGGGACGTTATGGTCCGAAACATCCCAGTCTGCTCTCCGCCCGTTCGGAGCTGCGCACTGCTTCAGACAGCCTGCGCATCCAGGTCAGGCAAGTGATCGCTGGCATCGAACACCAATACCGGCTGGCGGTGGCCAGCGAAGAGGCACTGCGTAAATCCTTCAATACCAACAAGGCACAAATACAGGACATCTCGCGCAAGGAATTCCAGCTGCGCGAATTCCAACGGGAGGTCGACAGCAGCCGGGCGCTATATGAAACCTTCATCACCCGGCTCAAGGAAACCGCGGCAACGTCTGACATGGACTCGACCAAGGCGCGCATTATCGATTCCGCCATCGTGCCACTGGAAGCCAGCAAGCCGCGCAAGACCCGGATCTTAGCGATTGTCGCTTTGGTGGCCGGGGTGATTGGCGTGGCAGTGGCCTTATTGTTCGACTACCTGAACAACACCTTCAAGAGCGACGACACCATCGAAAGCACACTCAATATACCGCTGCTCAGCGTGGTGCCCTTGGTGGCTAAAAAAAGCCGGCGACAACTGGCGCGACTGTTTGACGACAACGACAATCCGCGATTTTCCGAAACCATTCGCAACCTGCGCACCTGGTTGATGCTGCAGAACAGTGATACGCCATCGCAGGTTGTGCTGGTGACCTCGACCGTGCCCGAAGAAGGCAAAAGCACCATTGCCAACAACCTCGCCAGCTCGCTCACGTCGCTGGAGCGCGTGCTGCTGATCGATGCCGACATGCGCCAACCCACCCTTTCGCTGAACTTCGACTTTGCGCCCGACATCCCCGGTCTGGCCAACGTGATTGCCGGTACGGCACGCCTCGAAGAGTGCATTCGCACCGTGGGTAATCTCGACATGTTGACCGCCGGCAATATCTCACCGCCGTCGCTGGATCTGTTCAGCTCACCACGCCTGCCGTCACCGCTTGCAAATAACGACCCGTTACGCCAGCCGCCACCCCAGGATCTGCTCAGTTCGCCGCGCCTGGCACGCATGCTCGAAGTACTCAAGACACGTTACCGGCACATCATCATCGATTCGCCGCCAGCGGAAATGGTCAGCGACGCGCTGTTGCTGGCTCAGCATTCGGATGCGGTGATCTACGTGGTCAAGGCCGACAGCACGCCGGTGAGCCAGGTGCAGAAGTACCTCGCCATGCTGCAACAAAGCCACGCGCCGGTGTTCGGGGTGGTGCTCAACCAGGTCGACCTGCGCAAGGCGCGCAAGTACGGCTACAGCCATTCGCAAACGTTCTACAACTACGACTTCGCCCCCAGGTAACCACGGGCACGCAGCCTGTTTGCCGACGTTTGATCTCACTCCAATCGATAACCGCCAGCGCCGTTGCAGTGCTGGCGAGTCATCCATGTCCAGAGATTGAGCCGATGACTCCGCAAATTACCGCTCAAATGGCGCACCGCCGGGGGCTGACCTTCTGGGGGCAGTGGTTGTGCGCGATCGTTCTGATCAACCTTCTACTGATGCTGCTGGTGTATTGGCGGGTCGGCAGCCTGGCCAGCGAATACCGCATGCTGATGACGCTCACCGTTTTCGGTTCGGTACCGATCTACAGTGCCATGCAGGTTTATCACAAGCGTCACGGCCTGTTGAACGGCCTCGGTCGGTTGCTGGCCGGCTGGCTGATCCTGCTCGCGGTACTCATGACCATCGCCTTTATCACCCAGACCAGTGTGAGGTTTTCACGCCAGGTCATCATCGTCTGGGCAATCATGGGCTTCGTGGTCCAGGCGGCGAGTTTTCTGCCGCTGCACATCCTGGCCCGACTGCATGCGCGCAAGGTCTGCCAACAGCGCCGTTCCATCATCATCGGTACTTGCCCGACCGCCGACGAGTTGGCCAGAAAACTTACCCAGCCGGATCAAGCGCGGGTATTGGGTTTCGTCGCCACCGAAGATCTGGCCGGCCCCGCCCCCAGTATCCTGCCGTTGCTCGGTCGCGTCTGCGAGATCCGCGAAATCATCTCGCGCATGGATATTCGCCGCGTCTATATCGTTCTGCCGATGGCGCAGGCCGCCCTCATTGAAGCCTTGTACATCGATTTACTGGACATGAATGTCGACGTGGTGTGGATTCCGGACCTGGGCAGCATGGTACTGCTCAACCAGTCGATCTCCGAAATCGAGCGCATGCCGGCGATCTACCTCAACGAAAGCTTGATCAGTTCGCATCCCGGCAGCCTGCTCTGCAAGGAACTGCTCGAACGCAGCCTGGCCGCCGTGGCCATTCTGCTGCTCAGCCCGTTGCTGGTGGCCGTGGCGATTGCCGTCAAGGTCACTTCGCCCGGTCCGGTACTGTTCAAACAGAATCGTCACGGCCACGACGCCGAAATCTTCCAGGTCTGGAAGTTTCGCTCGATGCGCGTGCACGACGATCAACAAGTGCGCCAGGCCACCCGCGACGATGACCGCATAACCCCGCTCGGACGCTTTCTGCGCCGTTCTTCGATCGATGAATTGCCGCAACTGTTCAACGTGCTGTTCGGCCAGATGGCCCTGGTCGGACCGCGCCCGCATGCCGTCACTCACAACGCCTATTACACCGGCAAGGTGCGCGCCTACATGGCTCGTCATCGGCTCAAGCCCGGCATCACCGGCCTGGCCCAAATCACCGGGCATCGGGGTGAAACCGAGACCGTGGAAAAAATGCAGCGGCGCGTCGCCCAGGACCTCAACTACATCAATCAATGGTCGCTGTGGCTGGACATCAAGATCCTGCTCAAGACGCCGTTCACGTTGTTTTCCAAAGACATCTACTGACGTTGTGTCCACGTGGATCGCTACCACGAAGCCCGGAGGTTCTCCCGATGAATGTGAGCGTATTCGGAATTGGCTATGTCGGCCTTGTACAGGGGGCCGCGCTGGCGGAAGCCGGCCACAACGTACTGTGCGTGGATGTCGACGCCGCCAAGGTACAGGCACTCAGGGATGGCACGCTGCCGCTTTATGAACCGGGCCTGAAAAGCCTGGTTCGCGATAACTACCAGAGCGGACGCCTGCAATTTGGCACCGACCTTGTCGCCGCCGTACACCACGCCCGGTTGCAGTTGATCGCCGTCGGCACTCCACCGGATGAAGATGGCTCGGCCGACCTGCAGTATGTGCTGAGTGTGGCCGACACCATCGCCCACCACATGCAGTGCCACCAGATCATCGTCGACAAATCCACGGTCCCGGTCGGTACCGCCGACCGGGTGCGAGCGCACATCAATCAGGTTCTGACGGACACCGATCGCAGTGACCTGACATTCGACGTGGTCTCCAACCCGGAATTTCTCAAGGAAGGCTGCGCGGTTGAAGACTGCATGCGCCCGGACCGCATCATCATCGGCACCGACAGCCCGCATGCCGAAGCGGTGATGCGCGAGTTGTACGAACCCTTCAATCGCAACCGCGAAAAAATCATCGTCATGGACGCGCGCAGCGCCGAGCTGACCAAGTACGTTGCCAACTGCATGCTGGCGACGAAGATCAGCTTCATGAACGAAATGGCCAACCTCGCCGAAAAGCTCGGAGCCGACATCGAGATGGTGCGCCACGGCATCGGCTCCGATCCCCGCATCGGTTATCAATTCATCTACCCGGGGATGGGTTATGGCGGATCGTGCTTTCCCAAGGATGTGCAGGCACTGATTCGCATCGCCACCAACGTCGACTTCGACGCCCGTGTGCTCAAGGCGGTCGAGACGCGCAATAACGAACAGAAAACCCTGCTGTTCAGCAAGATCTTCAATCATTTCGACGGCGCGCTGCGGGGCAAGACATTCGCCTTATGGGGCTTGAGCTTCAAACCCAACACCGACGACATGCGCCAAGCCCCCAGCCGGGTCTTGATGGAGGCCTTATGGAATGCCGGCGCAAGGGTCCAGGCGTTCGACCCCAAAGCGATGGAGGAAGCCCAGCGTATCTATGGCGCGCTTGATGACCTGATACTGGCGGGCACCAAGGAAGCGGCCCTGAAAAATGCCGATGCCCTGATCATCGCGACCGAGTGGCAATCGTTTCGCGCGCCGGACTTCGACCTGCTCCATCAGCAACTGGCGCAACCGGTGATTTTTGATGGACGCAATCTGTTCGACCCGCAGCGCTTGAAACAGCGTGGTTTCACCTACTACTCAGTAGGCCGCCAGACACTCTAATGGATGAAGGAGCAAGGCAATGATCAGGTTGAAATTAGTCGAGCGGTTCACTCCCGGTCTGCTTGAGACCCACAAAGCTTTTTCCTTCATCAACTTTGCTTCCATCGGCAGTCTGTTCGAACAGGCCGAGGGCAGCCACGTCAGCTATTTTTGCGATGGCATGCTGCTGTCGGCGTTCATGTCGCGCATCACCGGCCAGCCTGTTGAGCGGGTCAGTTTCGATTTCACCTCCATCGCCGACCCGGTACTGCGCATTGCCGAGCAACGGGGCCGGCGTGTGTATTTTGTCGGGGCCCGGCAAGTGGAACTGGACCTGTTCCTGCTCAAAATCAGGGGTCTTTATCCGCGCTTGAAGATCGCCGGATTTCACAACGGTTACTTCGATACGGCGCAGGCACAACGCATACATGCCGACATCCGCGACAGCGCCACGGACATCCTGATCACAGGTTTAGGCGCCGGACTCCAGGAGCAATTCGTGGAGGAGGCCCTGAGCCAGGGCTTTGGCGGGGTGGCATTCACCTGCGGCGGTTTCATTCGGCAGGAAGCCACGGCCATCCGCAATTACTACCCCGAATTGATCAACCGCCTGCATCTGCGCGCGTTTTACCGCATGTACCGTGAACCACATACGATCCAGCGCTACCTGATCGACTATCCGAAAAACTTTTTTCATCTGTGGGCAATGCTCGCCCTGCACAAAGTGACGATCGATCTACTGCACCCCGACTGCCGGGAAACCAGGATGAACATTCTGTTCATTCTCAAGGATTTCGCCCCTGACGGAGGGGTCGAGGGTGTCCAGCAGCGTCTGGCCGGGCAATTTCTGAAGGAGGGCCGCCAGGTCGGTTTTTACGTCATGAACGGCGATACGCCGGCGCAAGCGGGCGCGACGTTTTTCCAGGGCGGCGGCGATGGGATCATGGGCCTGCTCAAGTCCATCTTCCTGTTGCGCCGGATCATTCGTCGCGAAGGCGTGACTCACCTGATCGCCGCCAAGGAACAGGCCAACCTCTGCACCTGGTTCGCCACATTGAACACCTGCTGCCAGGTCATTTATACCCGTCATGCGGCGCTCGATTGCGAGGAACAGAAGACCGGGCCCACCAGCCTGCGCCTGCTCTACGCTTTATACCTGTGCGGCACTGGCAAGGTCGTGGCGGTATCCAATGGCCTGTGTCAGAGCCTTGCCGAGCTGATGCCTTGGGGACGCCAGCGCATCCGCTACTGCCCCAACGCCGTGATCAGCGAATACATGCTCAATGCCGCGCAGGCGCCCTTGCCCGACGGCTTGCCCGCCGACTACTGGCTGGGGGTGGGACGGCTGGTGCAACCAAAAGGCTTCCATCTGTTACTCGATGCCTACGCCATGGTCTTGCTCCGTGCAACGCCGTTGCCGGACCTGGTGATTGCCGGAGAGGGTCCGGAGCGCGTCGCGCTGACCGCACAGGCACAACGCCTGGGCATCGCAGACCGGGTGCATTTCACCGGTTATCTGAGCAACCCCTATCCCCTGATCCGCCACGCCCGGCTGCTGATCCTGAGTTCGGTCCATGAAGGCTTGCCTACGGTACTGATCGAAGCCCTGGCGCTGGGTACGCCGACATTGGCTTGCGAGTGTGGCAGCGGCGCCCGGGAGTTGCTCGATCACGGCCGACTTGGGCGTTTGGTGAAGGTCAATGATGTGCCGGCGCTGGCAGAAGGACTGCTGCACAGCCTGACCCCGGACGGTCAGGGTGCGCCGGCCGGTCGCGTCGCGGCAGAGGCGGTTCGACAGTACGGCAGTCATCAGTCCGCCGAGGCTTACTACCAGGTATGGAATCAATGAAAAAACTGCTGATCATTCTGCATGACTTGGGCGCAGGGGGTGCCGAGAAGATGATGGCGCGTCTCGCCGGGGCGCTGGCCGATGCCGGCAATGACGTGACCCTGCTGATGCTCACCGGCGGCGGAGTCAATGTCGCGAGCCTCGATCCGCGGGTCAAACAGGTCGAGCTCAACAGCGCACGCAGTGCGAGTGCCGTACCGGCCCTGGCGCGATTTCTGCGGCGCAATCGCTTTGATGCGCAATTGGCCGCCCTCACCCATGTCAACGTGGTGGCGATCGCCGCAGCGGCGCTCTCCGGGACCCTGCCCCGCCTGCATGTGAGCGAGCGCAACGCGTTTTCCCACGACAAACACGTCAACCCGTCCCTGCGGGTCCGGCTGGCCTATTGGGTGGCGCCACTGCTGTACCGGCTCATCCCCAACCCGGTGATCTGCGTGTCACGGGGGGTCGCCGAGGATCTGGTCGAGACCACCCTGGCCCGTCAGCGCGATGTCACGATTGCCGACAACCCGGTACTGGACAATGACTTTCGCGACAGGCCGCTGCCCGCTCCGGAACATCATTGGCTGCGGGAAAAAACCACACCGGTGATTGTCGCCGTGGGACGGCTGGTCCGACAGAAAGGCTTCGACACCCTGATCGATGCCTTCGCCCGACTGCCCGATCGCACGGCGCGCTTGATCATCTTCGGTGAAGGCACGCTCAGGACACCCTTGCTCGATCAGGCCCGCATGCTGGCCGTGGCCGATCGGGTCGACCTGCCGGGCTACACCGCCGATCCCATGGCGCAAGTCGCGGCGGCCGATTGCTTTGTGTTGTCGTCGCGTTTCGAAGGCAGCCCGAACGCGCTGGTCGAAGCCCTGGCCACCGGCACCCCGGTGGTAGCGACCCGTTGTCCGCACGGCCCGCAGGACATTCTCGACAACGGCACCGTCGCGCCGCTGGTGGCGGTCGATGACCCCGCGGCGCTGGCGCAGGCGATCAGCGCACAACTGAACGCCGCGAACGATACACGGCGCCCGATACGGATCGATGCCGCCGCCCGCTTCATGAATGCCCGGGCGGTGAAGACCTACCTCAGTGCCTTGCTCGGGAGCCCGCCTCCATGAACACACTGCAAGTCAGGTTCACTACGCTGCGCGATCTTTTCACGCTGTTCGGCGTGCTGTTCTACATGCAGGTGATCAGCTTTTTTACCGGCCTGGGCAGCGCCTCCAGCCTGGACGATGCCCAGCGCGACCTTGAGGGTAACGTCGTCAACCAAGTCTGCGGCCTGATCACTTTGCTGGTGCCTTTATTTTTGTTCATCCGCCACAAGGTGTTCCTCAGTCAGTGCTTCTACCGGCAAAACGCCTTTTTGCTGCTGTTCGTGCTCTGCGTCGCCGCATCGATCAGTTGGTCCTACGATCCGTTTCTCAGCCTCAAGCGTTTTGTCGCATTGATGAGCGTGGTGTTTTTCGCCGGATTCGTCGCCTACAACTACAGCCTCGAAAAAATCAGTTTCATGCTCGGCTGCACCCTCGGCATAGCGGCGTTCATCGGGCTGATCTGCGCCTTGATCCTGCCGGAAATCGCCTTCATTTCCGGGGGCATTCGCGACGGTGCATTCAAGGGCATCTTCCCGGAAAAAAATGCCGGGGCGCGGATCAATGCCATCGCCGTTGTGTTGCTGCTGCCGATGATTCGCCGGCGCAATCCCTGGGCGATGTTCAGCGCACTGTGCTCACTCATCGCCATCGTGCTCGCCCAATCCGCCACGGGGCTGGCGCTGATTTGCGCGGGGTCGGCAAGCTACTGGTACTTTCTGACCATGATTTGCCTGCGGATCAACCGCTCATGGACGGCGTTCTTCGCGACCACAGTTCTCTACTTGCTGATCTGCCTGTTTCTCTATGGTAATTACACGCTTTTGTTGGCAATGGTCGGTCGCGACCCGTCACTCACCGACCGCCTACTGATCTGGGAGCTGCTGACACCCTACATCGATGCCGAGTTTGTCAGGGGTTACGGCTATGGTGGCTTCTGGTCCAGCCCTGATGCCGCCGCGTTCATTGCTCGCTGGGGTTACATCGGTAACGCCCACAGCGGCTACATGGAAACCCTGCTCAACGGCGGGATCGTGCAGCTGACGGCGCTGGGTCTGATGCTGGCCGAGGCCCTGGTCAAACAGTATCGCGCCGTGACGGCGGACCAGTCGGCACAGTATCGGGCCAGTGCCCTGGTCATCACAGGACTGTTCATCGTCACCAATTGCGTGGCGTACGTGATCCCCAATTACCGCTCCGCGGAGTTTTTGGTGTTCTGCATCCTGGCCCTGTCTTTCCATCATCACCACGCCGGACGCAGTCTTGCCAGACCGGGCGCAGCGTCGCCTTCGACGGCGCGACGCAAGGTGCTCGGCGGCGCCACCGCCAGCGTCGGAGCCAAGGAGAAAAGGCCATGTTGAACGAAGCCCACCCTTCACCGGATTCGGTGTGCGTGGTGATTCCGATGTACAACGCCGCCAGTACCATCGAAAAGACCCTGGCGTCTCTGGTCCTGCAGACCCGTCAGCCCGAGCAGGTGATCGTCGTCGACGACGGCTCCAGCGATGACGGTGCCCAACGGGTCAGGAACTTTGTCGCTCCGTTTCGCCTGACCCTGTTGCAGCAGTCCAACCAGGGTCCGGCCCGTGCGCGCAACACAGGCATCTTTGCCGCCGAGGAAACCTTCATTGCCTTCCTCGATGCCGATGACCAGTGGCATCCGCAGAAACTGGAAATGCAGCTGGCGCTGTATGACCGGTTGACGGCCCAGGGGCATTCGGTCGGGCTGATCGATTGCTACCAGTTGAGTGTGTTCAGCGACGGCACACAGCAACTGGAAGAGCGGCGCAAGTGCGGCAATCACTTTGCTGATTTCATGCGCGAGAATGTCATCAACGGTACGTCCGGCGTGCTGGTGGTGCGCGAAGCGGTCTGTGCCCTGGGGGGGTTCGACCCGTCCCTGCGCTTCGCCGAAGACCGCCTGCTCTGGACGCGGATCGCCGAGCACTGGGAAATCCACACCGTGCCGAAAATCCTCCATCGGCGCGGCGTCGACAGCGGCAACATCACCGCGCAACCGCAAAAATACTACCCGTACAAAGTCAGGTTCATCGAGCTGTACCTGGATCGCTACGGCCCGAGACTGACCCGGCAGCAGCGCATCCATTTCGTGTTGGCCAACCATGCCGAATTCCTCAATGCCTTTTCCCGGCGCGGCGAACATGCACAGGTGATCAAGGTGTTCCGGCAGATGCTCGGGCACTCCTGGCAAGCGCTGATTTTCTTCCATGGCAAACCGACCCTGCGTTACCTTTATGCGCGGTTCAAGACGCTGCACAAGGTTTCCTGATCGCTCGCCCCTCGATCGAACGTCTGACGGGTTTGCCCATGGTCAATCAACGTCTCGTCACATTGAGCTGGATCTTCACCGAGAAATTCGGCCTGATTTTCCTGTCGATGATCACTTTTGTCGTGTATGCCAGGCTGTTGTCGCCGGAAGAACTCGGGGTGGGTACGATCATCATCGCCAGCGTCGAGGTGATCGGCATCCTCTGTTCCTCGGTGCTGGAAGACCCACTGGTGCGGCTGGAGCGTCTGGATGAACGCCACATCGCCACGGCGTTCTGGGTGGCGGTACTGACCAGCCTGGTGTCCATCGCGATCATCACGGCCGTGGCGATGCTGTGGCTTGCATCCACCGCCCTGCAATGGATGACGGCACTGGCTTCGGTGAAAATCCTGTTCACCATGATGGCGCGTGTCTATGTGGTGCAATTGCGCCGTAGCAGCAACTTCAGGATGCTCGCTTCGCGCACGCTGCTGGGCAAGGTGGCCGGCGGCGTTGCCGGTATCTCCGCGGCGCTCTTGGGTTTGGGTGCCTGGGCGGTGATTGCCCAGGCGCTGATCATGGAATTCGTTTCCATCCTGGTGTTGATGCTGGGTGACCGACGCCGAATACCATGGGTCATTGACGGTCCATTCCTGCGTGAGCTGCTGACGGCCGGCCTGCCCGTGGCCGTCAACACCCTGAGTTCGCAAACCCTTCAGCGCGGGGTCAATGTGATCCTCGGTATCACCGCCGGCACTCACGCTGTCGGCATCTTCAACCTGGCGATGCGCATGATCGATTTGCCACGCACGGCGTTTTACAACGGGCTGATGAGCTATGCACTGCCGGCATTCGCCAGACGCAGCGCCGAACCGTCGAGGTTGATCGGCTTCATTTTCGACTCGACAGCCATCAGCTGCTTCCTCCTCACCCCGATCTTCATCGGTATCGCCGTCACCGCCGATGACATCGTCCTGCTGATCTTCGGCGCCAAATGGGCCGACTCGATCCCGCTCCTGCAAGTACTGGCCTGCACCGCCGCCATCGGCAACACCGCCATGTACGCCACCACCGCGCTGGTGGCCGTCAACCGCACGCACCTGACCCTGAAGGCGGAAGTGGGCACCACTTTGCTGGCGCTGGCGCTGGTCTACGGGCTGGGGTCGCTTTATGGCGGCATGGCCGCTGCCCTGGCGTTGCTGCTGCGGATGCTGATCGTCACACCCTTGCAGATTCGCGGGCTGAACACCGCCATCGGTTCTGGCTGGCGTGCGTTTTTCGCATCCAGCTATCGCAGTGTGACGGCCTCACTGGTCATGGTCGCGGCAGTGTTGTGGCTGGTCCCACGGCTGCAGGTGCAGGGGGTTGCGCACCTGGCTTGCAGCATCGGTATAGGCGCGCTGACCTATGCGCTGGCCTACAGCCTGTTGCACCCGCGCTGGCCACAAGAATTCAAATCGGTTTTCACCACCCGCTGAACCCACGCCCTCCGCAATCCTTCTGCGACAGGAACGCCCAACATGTGCAAAACCACGCTGATCACTGGCGGGGCCGGGTACATCGGCTCCCATACCGCGCTGACCCTCATTGCTGCCGGCCACTCGGTGGTGATACTCGATAACCTGTGCAACAGCTGTCGGGAATCGATCAGCCGACTTGAGCTACTGACCCACAGCCACGTCGACTTCATCGAAGGCGATGTGCGCGACAGCACCTTGCTCGAGGAAATCTTCGCGGAATACGACATCGATGCGGTGATGCATTTCTCCAGCCTGAAATCCGTCGCCGAAAGCACCCGAAAACCGCTGGATTACTACGCTAACAACGTCGCGGGCACCTTGAATCTTTGCCAGGCCATGGCCCGCGCGCAGGTGTTCAATCTGGTGTTCAGTTCCTCGGCCACGGTCTACGGCGACCCGGCGCACACACCGATTGCCGAAGCCCTGGGCACCGGCAACCCCGTCAACCCCTATGGCCGCAGCAAGCTGATGATCGAGGAGATGCTCAAGGATCTGGCGCTGTCCGACACGCGCTGGAGCATCGCGCTGCTGCGCTATTTCAACCCGATTGGCGCCCACGAAAGCGGCTTGATCGGCGAAGACCCCCATGGCCGGCCCAGCAACCTGCTGCCCTGCCTGACCCAGGTCGCCATCGGCCGGCTCCCCGAACTCACCGTGTTCGGCAATGACTACCCCACGGTCGATGGCACCTGCGTGCGCGATTACATCCACGTCGTCGATGTGGCCGAAGGGCACCTGAAGGCGCTGCAGATGCTGCAACACAGTCCTGGCACCCACATCTGGAACCTCGGTACCGGCACCGGCTACAGCGTGTTGCAGATCATCCACAGTTTCGAAGACGTGACCGGCGTCAGCATTCCCTACCATTTCGCCCCACGCCGAGCCGGCGACATTGCCCAATGCTGGGCCGACCCCAGCAAGGCCGGACGCGACCTGGGCTGGTACGCGCAACGTAACCTGGAGCAGATGATCATCGACACCTGGCGATGGCAATCAAGCAACCCCTATGGCTACCAGTTCCCTCTGCCATTGCCGGTAACGGTGGCCGTGAAGTAATGGAGCCTGAACATGATCAGGAAATGTCTACTCGGCTTTCTTTTCGCGAGCATGATGTTCGAGACGGCCGCCGCGCCTTCCCGGCCGCCCACCGACGGCCTGGTGCTGTGGCTCGACGCGGCCGACGCCTCGACCATCAGCCTCGACGAACGACAGCGCGTGCTGCGCTGGCGGGACAAATCCGGCCAGCACCACGACGTCACGGCGGACCATGCATCGGCCAGCGCCTGGTCCGGATACGTGACCAATGCCCTTAACGGCCGCGCCGTGGTGCGCTTGAATGGCACGGCGGCTTTCAGCGCCAAGGCCTTGCGTACGGCAAAAGGCCCGGTGACGCTGTTGATCGTTTCGCGGCGACTTCCGGAACAGGCCGGGGGCAAGGCCTGGCAACGCCTGTTCAGCTCGCGCCCGCAATTGGCCGATAACGATAACGTGGCACCGAATGTCGGCATCAGCGTGCAACAGACCAGCGCCTATGAACCCCGCATTGCCTTCCTCGAAACCAGCGACGTGCCGATCGGCCCTCTCGCCGTGGGCCGCAATGTGGTCGGCACCTCTGAAATCCTGCGCGGCGACATCGCCGAAGTGCTGGCGTACAACCGCCCACTGGCCACGCAGGCCGAACGCCAGGCGGCGTTTGAATACCTGGCGCACAAATGGTCGGTGGCGGTCCCGCAACACGCCAATGCCTGGACCCGAACCGGCCCGCTCGGCCCGGTGCCGCAACAGACCAACGCCAACCTGCCGCTGTCCGATCAGGCCAATGCCGGCCGCTGGCGCCTGGACCCGCGCTTCACCGACGACTTCAACGGCACCGACCTCGACCGTCGACGCTGGCACGTCAACAACGCCACCGGTAGCGACTCGCTGGGGCGCAAACCGGCGCTCTTCACCCCTGACAACGCCAGTGTCGGCAATGGCCATCTGAACATCGTCTTCCGCAAGCAAACCTTGCCTGAAAAATATGTACGCCTGGGCTACAAGGACTACACCAGCGCCATGGTCCGCACTATCGAACGTGGCGACTATGGCTACTACGAAGCCCGGGCCAGACCCATGAACTCGGCAGGCTCCAGCGCCTTCTGGCTGGCATGGACCGGACTTGCCGACAACGCCACCGAAATCGACATTTTCGAAATCGGCGGTAAAACCAAAGAAGCCAAATTCGACCGTTTGTACAACATGAACGCCCACGTCTGGGCTACGCCGACCAGCACCGCGCACTTCAGCGAAGGCGCCAGCTGGACCAGCCCCTGGCGTCTGGCCGCCGGCTTTCACGTGTATGGCCTGGACTGGCAGCCCGACACCCTGCGTTGGTACGTCGACGGCGTGCTGGTCAGGGAAGCGAAGAACAGTCACTGGTTTTTCCCGATGCAGATCGTCTTCGACAGCGAGGCCATGTGGGACTGGTTCGGCGTGGTCAACGATGCCGATCTGCCATCGACCTTTAGTATCGATTACATCAAGGTCTGGCGGCGCGGCGGATAGTCACGGCAGGTTCATGGCCACCCATCCTGCTGCTGGAGGATCTTCTGCCCTGTCTCAGTCATGAAGGGATAATCAAATGAAAGGCGATGCCAGTGCTGACCTAAGAGACGCCGAAACACCTGATGAAGTCATAGTCAATACCGAAGCGCGTGTCCCGGACTTTGATCCCACTCTAGGTATTATGGTCAAGCTCGACGCGATCAAGGGTACCTGCACGAACAAGCTCGTGACCATCGGCGACTCTGTGACGATGGGGTTTCAGAGCGGCGCTATACACAACACTCGTATCAGCTGGCCAAAAATTGTCGCCGCGGAAGTCGGGGGTGACCCGGCATTTCGATTCCCATTGTTCGACGGCTACGGTGGTCTTCCCTTGAACATCGAATATCTTCTGCGAGCCATTGAGCATAAGTACGGCACAGAAATAAGTTGGTGGGAATTGCCCGCTGCAGGGTTTGAATTACGCCATCAAATGGCATTGATCGAGGATTACTGGGAACGTGGCGCAGGCGCCAGGGCGCCGATCACCAGCGCAATCATGCATAACCTGGCTGTTTACGGCTGGGATATTCGAGATGTATTGTCCCGAACGGCAAAAAACCTTAAAGACGCCATGGTCAAGCCCAAGGATGATCTTTTCTCCCAAGTCGTCGAGAACGCCAATATCAGAGCGGCACTTGGGGTTTATTCCTCCATGGATGACACCGATACGTTACTGGATGCCGCGAGAACGCTTGGCGAGCAAGGCGCATTGCCAGGGAGCGGGGGCGATGCGGCAACGCCGGGTATCGAGACCCTGGTGGTTTTTCTGGGCGCCAATAACATACTGGGCACAGTAACCCGCCTGAAAGTCAGTTGGAGCGACAAGAACTACAACAAGATCGGCAAGGAGAAAGACAGTTATACGGCATGGCGTCCAAGCCACTTCAAGTCCGAGTATTTGTTGCTGGTAGCAGAGTTGGAAAAAATCAATGCCCAGCATGTCATTCTGATCAATGTCCCTCATGTGACGATCGCTCCTGTAGCCCGTGGGGTCGCAAAGAAGGTTTCACCCCGCTCGCGATATTTTCCCTTTTATACCCGCCCATGGATCAGTGATACGCAGTTCAATGCCGCCGAAGATCCGAACATCACCGACAATCAGGCGCGCGCCATCGACAGTGCTATCGATCAATACAATGAGCTGATAGCGACTGTCGTCAAACAACAGCGGTTAGCGGGTAAAGATTGGTATGTACTGGACATGGCGGGCGTCATGGATCGAGCCGCGGCCCGGCGTTATATAAATGACATCGCCGCTCGCCCCGGATGGTGGACGGAATACGAACTACCGGCCGCACTCAAGGCCCTGAATCCAAAACCTGACTCGACATTTTTCTTGTCAACCCCCCAGGGCCGACTGCAAGGAGGCTTGTTCAGTCTGGATGGCATTCATCCCACGACGATCGCCTATGGCCTCATTGCGCAGGAAGTGATCAACATCATGCAATTGGCCAAAGTACCTTTTTATCACAACGATGGCGTGACCCTTCGACAAGGTCCTGTGCAGGTCGACTTTGAGCGACTGATCAGACTGGATTCACTCATCTCCAAACCGCCAGCAACATTGACAAGCGATATGAAAACACTTGGATGGCTGGATGAAATGGGTGATTTTTTTGGCAAGTTGAATCCATTCAGTTGATCGGAGGCATCTTGAACGATGCGCTTTATACGTCGTGCGACCGCCGAAGTTTTTGACAACGATAAATACCCGAATCCTTTCAAGCGCGGAAACGGCGGAAACGGGGACAGATCTATTTTTATGATCCCCCTTTCACCTGGTGTTCACAGAATCCTGATTTCCCGGGATATGGGGGACTGCCCAAACCCCAACGTCTCAATCCTGATAAACTCTCCCACCTTCCAGCCCCGCCGATTCCAGATTCCCCAATGCCCCCAATC